>AFSR01001502.1_pt1 | contig 11915 bp, 10 predicted proteins | sample 296848 | NCBI WGS metagenome assembly AFSR01 (sample SAMN02954305, study PRJNA68063) | hot springs metagenome | biome: terrestrial; feature: Mushroom and Octopus hot springs; material: microbial mat core samples; isolation source: Yellowstone National Park Mushroom and Octopus hot springs ...
GTCATCGCCGTCAGCATGCCGGTTCGCGTCATCTTGGAGGGCACGCCTGCGATCGGTTACCGCGCACAACCACCGCTCGCCGAACCCTCTCAGGTGCTCGTCACTGGTGCAAGGCAGATCATCGAGCAGATTGAACAGCTGGAAGTCAAGATCAACATTGAGGGTGCGCGCTCAGCGGTTGAACAAACAGCCAGGCCGGTAACTCGCAACCGCAACGGTGGAAGCTTCTCAAACGTTGTCCTCTCGCCGACGGTCGTCTCTGTGCGCGTCCCGCTGGAACAGCTCAGCAACTTCAAGGACCTGGCGGTGCGGGTGCGGCCGGTTGGCCAGCCGGCTGAAGGCTACGCCATCACCAGCATCTCGGTTTCGCCCCAGGTGGTGACGGTGTTCGGGCCGCGCGAGGCCATCCAGCAGCTCCCCGGCTTCATTGACACGCTGGAGGTCTCAGTCTCTGGGGCTACGCAGGACGTGGAACAGCGCGTCGGGTTAAACGTGCCCCCCAACATCTCGCCGATCGGCGACAACATGACGGTGCTGGTGCGCGTGCGGATCGAACCGCAACAGGGCGCGCGCACTGTATCTCGCCGCCCGATCATCGTCGGCATCGGCGATGGACTCACTGCCAAGGTCTCGCCGCTCACGGTGGACATCGTGTTGGCCGGCCCACAGCCCACGTTAAACCGCTTGACCCTCGATAACGTGCGCGTGGAAGTGGACGTCACGGGGCTGGAGGTGGGTGTACATCAATTGACCCCCAAGGTGACCGTGCCCGAGGATGTCAGCGTGCAGAGCGTGGTACCCTCTGCGGTTCAAGTCGAGATCACCAACGCCAATCGCTAGGCTCGCCCAACCGGCTAACGATGCAGGGCGCTTTTTACGAAAAACCACAGGTTGGCCGGTCGCTCGGCCAGCCGGCGCATGAAGTATGGGTACCAGTGCGTGCCATACGGCACGTAGACGCGGACGGCAAATCCATCGCTGACGAGCTGCGCTTGTAGGTCGCGCCGCACGCCGTAGAGCATCTGGAACTCGAACCTATCGCGCGAGAGCTGCTTCTCCGCTGCGTATGCCTGAGCGTCCGCGATCAACTTCTCGTCGTGGGTTGCCAGCGCAGCCAGCGGGGGAATGCGACCATCCCTGGCCGGCTGAGCTTGGCCGCAGCGATCAAGCAACAGGCGAGCCAGCTTGGCATAGTTGGCATCTACTTCGGCCTTGCGGGGGAAGGCTTTATCCGCCGGCTCGCGGTAGGCGCCCTTGCACAAGCGAATCGAGATGCCGGCATCGGCCAGCGCGAGCAGGTCGGCTTCGGTGCGGTAAAGGTAAGCCTGCAAGACGGCGCCGACGTTGCCGAATTCTGCGTGTAGCGCCCGCACGATCGCCAGCGTGCGATCCGTATAGGCCGTGCTCTCCATATCCACACGCACGAAGTTATCCAGCGCTTTGGCGTGGGCGACCACGCGGCGCACGTTGCGCAGGCAGAACTCCTCGCCTAGGTCCAGGCCGAGCTGGGTGAGCTTGAGCGAGATGTTGGAGCGCGCGCCGGTTGCGGCAAGCGCATCCAGAGCGCGCAGGTATTCGTCGCCGGCGTTGCGCGCTGCTTGCTGGTCGGTTACGCTCTCGCCGAGGAAGTCCAAGGTGGCATACAGCCCTTTGCCGTTTAGTGTGCTCACAGCGTCAATAGCGGCGTCAATAGACTCCCCGCAGATAAATCGCCGCGCCATCTGGTGCGCTACCGGCAGGCGAGTGATCGTGTGCTGCGCCCAAGACAGACGGGAGAGGTGCAGTAGCGTGCTCTGAAGCATGGGCCAATGTTAATAGTAGAATATATGAGTAATCCTCTCTTAGCAAAGGTAAACGGATATGCCGACCACTTCTGACCTCCGCCGCGGGATGCTGATTCGCTATAACGGCGATGTCTGGCGCGTGTTGGAATATCAGCATATTGCTCCTGGCAACTGGCGCGCGATGGTGCGCATGAAGCTCAAGAATATTTACAACGGCAAAGTGATCGAAGACCGCGTCCGCGCCGGGAGCGACATAGATGTTGTCCAATCGGAGTTGCGACCAGCCCAATACCTCTATAGGGACGGCAACACCTTTTACTTCATGGACACCGAGAATTATGACCAGATCGCCCTGGATGAGGAGATGGTGGGCGACGCAGCGCAGTTCGTGCGCGAGAACGATACGGTGAACTTGCTGATCCTCGATGGATCACACATCGCCGGCGTGGAATTGCCCACATTCGTGACCCTAAAAGTCGTCCAGGCTGATGTGGCTGTGCGCGGGGATACGGCGACCAACGTGATGAAGAACGTCACCCTGGAGACAGGCGCGGTGATTCAGGCGCCCAGCTTCATCAAAGAGGGTGACATGCTGAAGATAGACACCCGCACCGGCGAATATATCGAGCGGGTGAAGGAATAACTAGGGCATTACCTGTTTTGCGAGCGAAAGACAGAGCACAGGCCGGCGCGGGTGCATCCACAAACAAGGTCAACCGCTGGCGGGCTGCCAACTGGCGAAAGTTTATTTAGGGTGGGCAACGGCAGTGCCGTCGCCCACGCAGGGTTAGTTATGTATGTACCTGCCGGCACGACCGCCGGCCCGAAATCATGCTACCGGATTACCGCGTCCGTCAGCGCGACTATCTGCTGGAGATCAGCCGTGCGCTCACCTCGCGCCTGAACTTGAACGAAGTGCTGCGCTGATCTTGCAACAGGCCGCGGAGATACTCAATGGCCATGCCGCCGTGATCGCGCTGGTCGAGCCGGATAACCGTTACACAATCCGCCAATCATACGGCATCCCCCAGCCACTCCTCGATCAGCTCCAGCCGCTGTTAAACCAGCTAGAGGATGTGGGCGAGGCCGTCACTGCGCTAGAGCGCAACCTCATCGCCATCGCGCGGGCGGTCGGGCTAGGGCTGTGGCAGGTTGTCTCTTTGCCGCTCAAAATAGAAGGGGAGGAGTTCCTGGGCGCGCTCTACGTCTTTCGCATGCGCGGGGGGGAGTTTAGCCGCGACGACCGGCGCGTATTGCAAAGCTTCGCCGACCAAGCCGCCATCGCTGTCCACAACGCGCGGCTCTATGAGCAGCTCAGCCACGAGAAGAGCCGGCTCAACGCCATCCTGGAGTTCAGCGCCGATGGCGTGGTGATCATGGACGCAGCGCATCGCATCCAGATCTTCAACCGGGCAATTGCGAACCTGCTCGGCATCCCGGCCAGCGAGGCGATCGGCCGCAAGTTCGAGGAGGTGCTGGTGCTGCGGCACAAGCGCGCCGGCATCGCCCTGGAAGAGGCCGAGGCACAGGGCTGGCCGTTGGTGAGCGCGCCCTCGCTGCTGTTCGTCGAGGGTGAACTGGTGCGCCGCAACGGCAGCCTGGTAAGCGTGGAGATCTCCTTCGCGCCCCTGTTCAACCGCGAGCGCAAGCTCGTCAACATCATCGCCGACGTGCACGACCTCACCCGCATCCGCGCTGCCGAGGAGATGAAAGCCACGTTCATCTCCGCCGTATCGCACGAGCTGAAGACGCCCGTGGCGCTGATCAAGGGCTACGCCAGCACCCTGCGCCGCGCCGATGCCCAGTGGGATGAAGCCACCGTGCGCGAAAGCCTCAGGGTGATCGAGGAGGAAGCCGACCACCTGACCGAGCTGATCGAGAACCTGCTGGATGCCTCGCGCGCCCAGGCCGGCAGCTTTAAGCTTGCGCCGGTGGAGCTGGACATTGATGACCTGGTGGTGCGCGTGGTGAAGAAGTTTCAGGCCCAGACCCCGACCCATCGGATCATCGCCGATGTCTCCCCGACCATGCCGTTGGTCTTCGCCGACGAGGCGCGGATCACCCAGGTGCTCAGCAACCTCATCTCAAACGCGGTGAAGTACTCGCCGCCCGGCAGCGAGATTCGTATCAGCGGGCGCGCCACGCCCAAAGAAGTCATCATCACCGTAGCCGACCAAGGCATTGGCATCGCGCCGGAAGAGCGGGATAAGCTCTTTGAACGCTTCTATCGTTCTGAGCGCGCTGTGCGGCGCGGCACGCCCGGCACCGGCTTAGGGCTGTATCTCAGCAAGGCAATCGTCGAGGCACATGGCGGGCGGATCTGGGTGGAAGATAACGAAGCCGGCCAGCCCGGCGCTCGCTTTAGCTTTAGCCTGCCGCGCGCACATTAACCGGCCAGGCGCTGAGCAATGAGTTCCACCGGATGCCGGGCCACCCGACCGGCGAAGTGGCGAATCTGCTCGCGGCAGGAGGTGCCTGGCGCGGCGATGAGGGCGTCGCCATCGGCAGCGCGCAGCGCCGGCAACAGGCCAAGCTCTGCGATCTTCTTCGAGAGGTCGTAGTGTTCTGCTTCATAGCCAAACGCGCCGGCCATGCCGCAGCACGTGCTCTCGATCTCGCTGACGTGGTAACCGGCGGCAGTGAGCAAAGCCCGCGTTCCCGCGGTGCCCCACAGCGCTTTCTGGTGGCAGTGACCGTGCAACAGCACTTGTTGCGCACCACTCCCTTCTTTGAACGGGGGCAGGTGCGCAGCGAGGAAGTCCTCGACCGACATGGCTGCCTGGGCCACCGCCTCGCTCGCCTCGCCGGGCCAAAGGTCGCGGTAGTCATCCTTGAACATGCTCAGGCAGCTCGGTTCTAGGGTCAAGATCGGCAAGCCCTGCTTGGCCAGCGGCGCGAGCTGCGCCAGGTTGAAGCGCGCTTGCTCGCGCGCTGCCGCCGGCTGGCCCTGCGACATCAGTGGACGTCCGCAGCACTTCCAGGGCGGCACAACGACTTCGCCGCCGGCGGCTTCCAGCGCGCGCACCGCGGCGATGGCTACCTCTGGGTGGTTATAGCGCGAGAAGGTATCCACGAACAACACGGCGCGAAAGCGCGCCTCATGCGCAGGCCGGCTGCGCCACCAGCGGTCAAATGTCCGACGGGTGAATGAGGGCAGCGCGCGCGGTTCAGCGATTCCCAGGGCGCGCTTGAACACAGGCTGATTCAGCGCCCAGTTTGAGATCGGCGCAAGCGTTGCGGCCAGCGGACTGAGCGCGCCGATGCGCCCCAGCAGCCAGGCGCGCAGCGGCATACCGCGCGCGGCGTAGAAGTGGGCCATGAACTCGCTCTTGAGCTTGCTCATGTCCACGCCGGCGACGCACTCGGTGGCGCACGCCTTACAGCTCAGGCACAAGTCCAGCGCTGCTTTGACCTCGTCTAGATTTGGCCTGGGCGAGCCGTTCAGCGTCTTCTCGCTGATGAACGCGCGCAGCAAGTTCGCCCGCCCGCGTGTGCTGTGCATCTCCTCGCGCGTGGCGCGGTATGACGGGCACATCACCCCTCCCTCCAGCTTGCGACAGGCGCCGTTGCCGTTGCACTGCTCGACCATGCCGGCAAACGACCCATCCACTCGAAAGGTCAGCGTGGTGGGCAGCGCGCGCGTGGGGTGATAGCGCAGGTGCTCATCCATCATCGGCGCGCGCACCTTCTTGCCGGGGTTGAGCAAGCCGCGCGGGTCGAAGAGGTCTTTGAGTTCACAGAAGGCGCGATAGACCTCGCTGCCGAAGAGGGCCTCATTCTGATGTGAGCGCTCATAGCCATCGCCGTGCTCGCCGCTCATCGCGCCGCCCAGCTCGCGGCACAGCGCGAGCGCTTGTTGACCAATGCGCTGCATCTGCTGTATCCCCTCTTTGGTGCGCAGATTGACCAGCGGGCGCACGTGTAACACGCCGGCGCTGGCGTGGGCATAGAACGCGCCCTCCGTGCCGTTGGCGGCGAAGATGGCGTTGAGCCTCTCCACATATTCGGCCAGCCGCTCCACCGGCACAGCCACGTCTTCCACAATGCTGATCGGCTTGGCCGGGCTGCGGATGCTGGTGAGCACGTTCAGGCCCATCCTGCGCACATACCACACGTCGGCCTGTGCGCGCGGGTCGAACAGCGGATTGAGCGCGCAGGGCAGACGCTCGGCTGCCACGAGGCGTCCCAGCCGCGCGACGCCCTCGGCCACCTCGCCGGCGTCGTCGCCGTCGAACTCCACCACCAGCAATCCTTCGGGAACTGCGCCAGCCGGCAGCCAGTCAATGCGCCCGCGACATTCCGGCAGCTCGCGCGCCAGGCGGATGAACATACCGCCGATGAGTTCAATGGCCGCCGGCTGCGCCGTCAGCAGGGCCGGCACGGCGCGCATGGCCTCGACCAGCGACTCGAACGCGGTGACCACCAGCGCGGTCTGGCGCGGCTTCGGGAAGAGATGCAGCGTGGCTTCAACCACGATCCCCAGCGTGCCCTCGGCGCCGGCGAAGAGCGGGGTGAGATGGAAGCGGCTGACCTGTTCAAGGTGGCGCGCCAGGTTGCTCCCTTGTCGCTTGGTGTTGGCCTCGGTCAGGCAGGCGGTGGGGGCGAGGGGATCATAGGTCAACATCTCGGCGATGAAGTCCAGGTTGTAGCCGCTGGCGCGACGCCAAACTTTAGGGAAATCGCGGCGGATCGCCGCCTCGTAGCGTCGGGCGAGCGCTGCGACATCTGTCGCCAGATGGTTGGCGGCCTCGCCCGCGTCCGCCGAGCATGTGAGCAGCGTCCCATCGGCGAGCACGACCTTGGCCGCGACCAGGTTATCGGCGGTCATGCCATAGCGGATGGAATGCGCGCCGGCAGCGTTGGCGCCGATCACGCCGCCGATAGCGGCCCGCTCGGCGCTGGCCGGGTCAGGGCCAAATTGCAGCCCGTGCTGCGCCAGCCGGCGATTGAGCTGGGCGAGCACCAGGCCGGGCTGGACGCGCGCGCGGCGCCGCTCAACGTCCACGTCCAGCAGCGCGTCCATGTATTTTGTGAAGTCCAAGATGACCCCTGGCCCAACGGCCGAGCCGCATAGGCTGCTGCCGCCGCCGCGCGGGGTGATCGGCACGCCGTGCTCGGCGCATAGGGCCGCCGTGGCAATCACATCGTCAATAGTCTTCGGCAGCACAACGCCCAGCGGCATCATCTGGTAGTTGCTGGCGTCGGTGCTGTAGATCAGCCGGCTGGGCGCGTCGAAGCGCACCTCACCCGCCACATGGCGCGCGAGCTGGCGCGCCAGCGGGTGATCGTCTGGAGCGATAGGCATCGCGCCGATTGTAAGTCGGCTATGCAGGCGCCTGTGTTGGCCGGACTGCGCGCCGGCCCGACTCGGTTATAGCCCGCGCGACGTTCACCGTCATCAAGATCGCCAGCCCCACCACGAAGAAGAGCACGACCGAGAGGATGGCCGGCCGCAGATTGCCCACGACCTGGTTAACGAAGCCGAAGAGGAAAGGCCCTAGCCAAGACGTGCCGCGCTCGCTGATCTCATATATCGAGAAGAACTCGGCTTCCTTCTCCGGCGGGATCATCTGGGCGAACATGCTGCGGCTGAGCGCCTGGCTGCCACCCAGCACCGTGGCGATGAAGATGCCGAGGATCCAGAACTCCAGCTCGGCCTGGGGAATGCCCAGCGCCGACGGCCCGTAGTCGCGCATGCCGAGGAAGGCGTAGATCACCACCCCGCTCCAGATCAATAGGCTGATCACCAACGCGCGCTTGCTGCTGACCCGGCCGGCCAGCCAGCCGAAGAACAGCGCGCCGGCGAAAGCGACAAACTGGATCATCAGGATCAGCAGCGTCAGCCGTTCAACCGGGATGCCCAGCCCGCCGCGCTCGACCGGCGCCGCGGCAAAGAGCGCCGAGACGGCGATCACCGTCTGCACGCCGTCGTTGTAGATGAGGTAAGCCAGCAGGAAGCGCGCCGTCTGCGGCAGGCTGCGCGATTTGCGCCAGAGGAAGATGCCGATCATCACCAATGGGCCAAGCACAGCGATGAAGATCACCTCCAACGGCAGGCCAAGCAGGGCAACGATCGGGAACAGGACGAAGACGATGAGGGGGGAGAGCAGCAAGCCGGCCACCGTCCGCGATGGCGTCTCCATCGTCTCGCTGAGCTGATCAAACGCTACTTGCAAAATGCCTCGACCAGGCGGAAGGGCGCGCGCGGGCCGGCGCGGGCGCAGCGTGAGCCACGTCCAGACCGACCAGCCCAGCCACCACAGGCCGGCTGAGGCCAGGTTGATGCGCACGGCCAACGCGCCGTCTAGCCCCAGTTGCTCGCGCAGCAAAAAGATCCCCAGGTTGATCGCAAGCAGCAAGCCGCCGCCCAGATAGCCCATCGCCCAGCCGAACGACGAGACGCGGTCGCGCTGGTCTTCGCTGGCGATGTCGGGCAGGTAGGCGTTGTAGAACACGATGGCCGCGCCAAAGGACAGGTTGGCAATGATGAACAGCAGGCCGCCCAGCGGCCATAGGTCCCCTTGCACGAAGAACAGCAGCGTGGTGGCCAGCCCGCCGATGATGGCAAAGAGTTGAAGCATCGCCTTGCGGCGGTGGGCGTAGTCGGCGATCGCGCCGAGGATGGGCAGCAGGCCGGCCTGCATGACCACCGAGAACGCGATGCAATAGGGCAGGAAGGACTCCGGCGCCACCGGCAAGCCGAAGAAGCGGGCCAGCCCATCGGGGCTGGCTTTGGCGGCGGCAGCAGCCAGCGAGGCGAGGTATGGGCCGAGGAAGACAGTCCCTACTGTGGTGCTGAAGGCGCTGTTGGCCCAGTCATACATCGCCCAGCCCATGATTTCGCGCCGGTTGTTGACCGGCTGATCGAGCGCGAGAGTGGCCATGCCTGAACTATCAAAGACGGGTGTGAAGAAAGGATTAAGCAGAACGCGTTGCGCACGCTGGACTACGCACTACGGAATACGCACTACGGAATACGGATACGTATTGCGTATTACGTATTACGTATTGCGTATTGCGTTTCGTAGGCGAAGAAGATGTAGTCTTGGCTGGTCGTCTCGACCCCAAAGTCGTGCAGCGCCCGCAGCATCTGGGCGCGGTGGTCGGTACCGTGATTAACGACGTGGATAAGCACTTGCCAGACCGTTAAGTCCTTGTCCTCCGCCGGCTCGACGATCGGCCGCGCGAACAGCATGTCGTCGCGGAGCTGGGCCAGGTAAGCGCGCATCTGCGCCTCTATCGCGTCCCAGCGGGCGCGGATCTCGGCGCGGTCGTCTTCGGCTGTGGGCTGATAGGCCGGCGGCGGCTCGACCCCGCGCAGCTCGCAAAACCAGGCCTCATCCACGCTCATCAGATGAACCACCTGCTGGCGCAGCGAACCGATCGAGTAGGGCACGTCCTGGATGAACTGTTCGTATGGTAGCCGGGCGAGCAGCGACCAGAGCTTGTGATTCTCGGAGAAGTGATAGGCGTAGAGGTGGCGGAAGGCGTCGGCGTTCATCAGGCAAATCTTACTGCGCTGGGTGGAACTTGACAGCCGCGCGGACGTCTATAACAGCAAGACCCAAGGAGACTATAGACATGCGCGCAATTGCTCTGATCGCCCTCGTTGTGCCGCTGCTGGCTGCTTGTGCGGCCGCGCCGGCGGCTTTCGATGCCGCGCCGATGCCGGCCCAGCCGCCGTCGCCTCAGGCCGAGTTTCGCGCCATGCCGACGGCTGCCCCCGTTGGACCCATCGAGGCCCAGCCGCGCCTGATCATCCGCACGGCGGACCTGACGCTGGTGGTGAAAGACACCCAGGAGGCTCTGGATGCGCTGACCCGCCTGGCCGGCGAGTTCGGCGGCTTCGTCGTCTCGTCTAGCGCGTCGCGCGTCGCCGAGAACGCGCTGGAAGGCAGCGTCACGCTGCGCGTGGAGGCAGCGCGTTTTGACCAAGCCCTGGCGCGCATCCGCACGCTGGCCAGGGAGGTGCGCAGCGAAAGCGTGCGCGGCGAGGATGTCACCGCCGAATACGTGGACCTCGACGCGCGTTTGAGAAACCTGGAGGCGGCCGAAGCGCAACTCCAGCAGATCCTAAAGCAGGCGACCTCGACCGAGGACGTGCTGGCCGTCTATCGTGAGCTGACCAACCTGCGCAGTCAGATCGAGCAGGTGAAGGGGCGGATGAAGTATCTTTCACAGTCGGCGGCGTTGGCGACGATCACGGTTACGCTGATCCCCGATGCGCTCGCGCAGCCGATCCAGGTAGGGGGCTGGCAGCCAGCCGGCGTGATCCGCGATGCCTTGCAAGCGCTGATCAGCGCCCTCCAGGGGCTGGCGACGATCGCGATCTGGCTGGTGATCGTCGTTGCACCGATGGCGCTCATCATCGCTGCGCCTATCCTGCTGATCATCCTGGCCATCCGCCGCCTGCGGCGCAGACCATCGCCTCAGGCGCAGCAGCCCGCGCCATGAACGCCGACCTTCGCGCTCAGCTCGACCTGCTTATCCAATCCGCGCTGAGGGCGGCAGATCCCGCCGCGTCCATCCACCGTCACCTGCGGCGCATAGATGAGACCCTCTGGGTGGACGGCGACGCATACGACCTGCGCGCGTGGGACGACGTGCGATTGATCGCCGCAGGCAAAGCGGCCGTGCCGATGGCGCAGGCGGTGATCGGGTTGCTTGCGGATCGCCTGACGCGTGTTGTCGTTGTGACCAAGCATGGCCATAGCGCGGGCGTGCGCTGGCCAGCGCTGAATGTCCCACTTACCCTTATCGAAGCCGGCCATCCGTTGCCCGACGCCCATAGCCAGCAGCCGGCGAGGTCGTCTGCGCAGCACTGCACGACACTTCGCGCGCACGCTCATCATCGTCTGCGTCAGCGGGGGTGCATCGGCGCTGCTCGTCGCGCCCCATGCGGGCATCTCGCTGGCGGCGTTGCGCGCAGTCAACGAGGCGCTGCTGCGCAGCGGCCTGGACATTCGTGAGATGAACGCCGTCCGCGCCCGGCTGGACCGCCTGAAAGGCGGTGGGCTAGTCCGCTTGGCGCAGCCGGCGCGCGTGCTCGCCCTGATCCTCAGCGATGTCGTCGGCGATCCGCTCGACGCGATCGCCAGCGGACTGACCAACGACCCAGGAGCGCACAACGTGCTGGTCGGCAATAACGCCCAGGCGTGCCAAGCGGCTGCCGAGGCCGCGGCGAAGCTGGGCTTCGCCACCCACGTGGTCACGACGACGCTGACGGGCGAGGCACGCGACTGTGGCCGCCAGATCGCCCACGAGGTGGCCGAAGCCCATGATGTGCCGGCCTGTTTGATCTACGGTGGCGAGACCACCGTCACCGTGCGCGGGGACGGCAAAGGCGGGCGCAACCAGGAACTGGCCCTGGCAGCAGCGATCGCCTGGGATGAGCTGCGCGCGTCTGGCCGCCTGGCGGCGCACAGCACTTGCGCGCTGGCCGCGCTAGGCAGCGACGGCACCGACGGGCCGACCGACGCAGCCGGCGCGTTTGCGTTTGACGACACGGTTCAACGCGCCAAGGCGATGGGGCTAGACCCAAATGAGCATCTGGCCCGCAACGACAGCTATGCGTTCTTCGATCGCCTCGGCGACCTGATCCGCACCGGCCCGACCGGCACCAACGTCGCGGACGTGGTCATCGCGCTGCGCATTTAAGCATTGGTCTCACTCCCGCAGGCTGCGCAGCTTATAGGAGGGTCAGGGATTACACTTCAACGTGTATGACGCTGCCGGTGACAGTGACGTTGGCCGACATCCACGCGGCACAGCATCGCCTACGCGATCAGCTGATCCCCACGCCGGTGTTGCCAGAGCTACGCCTGACGCGGATGCTCGGGGCGCGCACCTACGTGAAGGCAGAATCGCTCCAGCGGGCCGGCTCGTTCAAAATCCGCGGCGCCTACAACAAGATCAGCCAATTGAGCGAAGCGGAGCGCAGCCGAGGCGTCATCACCGCCAGCGCCGGCAACCACGCCCAGGGCGTAGCGCTGGCGGCGCGCATCTTCGGCGCGCCAGCAGTGATCGTCATGCCCGAATTCGCCCCGCTCACCAAGGTTGTGAGCACGCGCGACTTCGGCGCCGAGGTCGTTTTGCACGGCGCGACGTTCGACGACGCAGTCGCCTTCGCTC
>AFSR01000263.1_pt1 | contig 11912 bp, 10 predicted proteins | sample 296848 | NCBI WGS metagenome assembly AFSR01 (sample SAMN02954305, study PRJNA68063) | hot springs metagenome | biome: terrestrial; feature: Mushroom and Octopus hot springs; material: microbial mat core samples; isolation source: Yellowstone National Park Mushroom and Octopus hot springs ...
CGCAGCTCCTCGATTTCCCGCAGACGGGCGGCGTTCTCCTCGGCCGACTCGGCAAGGTGAGCTAAGTCAGAGCGGGTCTCGCTGACAACTTGCTGTAGCTCTCGCAGGCTTTGAGCTTGGGCAGCAGCTGTTCGGCAGACTCGGCGCGGCTTTCTTGGATGGACTGACGCAGCTCCTGGACGGATTGGCAGAGCTCCCGGATTTCTCGGCTGTTGGCAGCAGTCTGTTCAGCCGTCCAAGCCAGCAGTTGCTCCACTCGGTCTAAGCGGTCTTGGCTCTGACTATTCACTCCGATGCCTCGCCTTGTGATGCAATCGATAAACTCCATCCGATTATAAGTGAAGTTAAGCTCAGCCAAATAGGATAGGTGGAATGGTTATTCCCAGAGCCGCCGGATTGGAGAGCGATGCAGCAACTGGTGGGCTTCGGCCAGCAACTCCGGGATAGGCAGATGTTCTGGGCAGCGGGGTAAGCAGTCACCGCATTCGGTACAGCGGTCGGCAAGTGACCCCGGAAACCAATGCCCAGCTTGGCCGAACATGTTGTAGCGGTACCGAGCAAACTCCGTCATTTCGTGGGCAATGGCCAAGTTGCGCAAACGCAGCACTTCGGGAATGTGGATCCCTTCTGGGCAGGGCAGGCAGGCGTAGCACTGGGTGCAGCGGCTGGATCCCAAGCGTTCCTGCTCGGCTTGGCGCAACCGCTCCTGAATCTGAGGGCCATCCACCCACCAACGGTCGGGATCCTGTAAAGCCGACAAGGCCACCTGTAGCTCCTCAGGATGAGTGATGCCCAGGCTGAGGGTGTGAACACGGGGATCCGCCAGCAAAAAACGATAGGCAAACTCCAAGGGGCTGAAAGGTGCACAGCACTCCTGCAGGTGTTGGGGCGGGCGATAGAGCATTCCCCCTTTATCGGCAGGAGAAATGATGAACACGCCCATATCTTGCTGGGCAGCCGCTTCTAGGGCCGGTGCATTGCGCTGTTGGAAAAAGTGATAGTGCAAATTAACAAAGTCAAAGCATCCTGTCTGGATGGCCTGCAAAATTAACTCCAGGGATCCATGGGTGGAAAACCCAATGTGGCGCACCCAGCCTTCCTGCTGGAGCTGCTGGAGAATCGGCAGCCCTTTCTGCAGCACCCACTCCAGGTGTTCCGGCAGGTTGATGCCATGAAAGGCAAATTGATCCAAGTAATCCACCCGCAGACGGCGCAGGGATCCCTGAAGCCGCTCTCGCAACCCATCTGTGGGAGTGAGTTTGCTGGTCAGAATCAACTGATGGCGTGAAAAGGGCAGGGTTTGCAAAATCTCGCCCAAGAGCACCTCGGCATGGCCATAAGCCTGAGCCGTTTCGATGTGGTTGATCCCTGCGGCTAGGGCTGCCTCAACGGTTGCCTGAGCTTGATCCCTGGGCACATTGACCAAGCGCATGCTGCCCAGAGAAAAAACCGAGACCAGCTGTTGGGTGCGCCCAAAGCGACGGTAGAGCATTCCGGTTGAGGTAGCACCGGCAACTTCCATCAAGCCACCCCCTGGAAACGAGAAACGGCCTCAGATTGTCGGGTACAGACGGCATTTCCCTCAGGGGATTGGGGGTTTTTGCCCAGCAGTTCTGCCGCCAGCAGGATCGCCTGCTTGAGGCTCTCGCATCGGGCCACCCCTTGGCCGGCAATGTCGAAGGCGGTGCCATGATCGGGAGAGGTGCGAACAAAAGGCAACCCAATTGTCAGGTTGACTGCCCGGTCAAAAGCCAGCATCTTCACCGGGATCAAACCTTGATCATGATAGAGAGCCAAGTAGGCATCTGCCACAGTTGGGGATCCCTGGCCATGCCAGGCTTGCGCGGGAGCCAGCCACATGGTGTCGGGGGGAAGCGGCCCCCAAATTTGGGCGTGGGCATAGGTGCGCAGCAGCTCGGTCAGCCATTCTTTTTCCTCCGATCCCAGTTGCCCCTGTTCGCCGGCATGGGGATTCAGGCCGGCTACTGCAATCACAGGATCCCGGATCCCAAAGGTGTGGCGCAGGGATCCCACCAGCACATTCAGCTTTGTCCGCACCCGCTCTGGAGTCAGCACGGTGGGCACTTGGCCGAGGGGAATATGGGTGGTGGCCAGCAAAACCCGCATCTGCCAACCGCTGTGGGGGGAACGGGCAACAAACATCATCCCGTAGTGCTCAGACCGACTCAGCTGGGCCAAAACTTCTGTTTGACCAGGGAACCGATGGCCGGCTCGATGCCAGAGATACTTGGCGATGGGCGCTGTCACGATCCCCTGAAACTCGCCCCGCAGCGTCTGTTCGGCTGCCGTTTTCAGGTAAACAAAACTGACCCCACCACTGTCAGCATCCCCTTGACCAATACAGCCAGGCTGTAACCGAAAGCCTGTGTCGCATTCCAGCATCGGGATCCCTGCCGGATGGGCCAATGGAGCCGGCGACCGATCTCTCAGCAGGCGATAGGTGGCTTCTAGAACCTGCCGATCCCCTACAACCGTGATGTGGGCGCAAGACTGCACCTCAGGATCCGCCAGCGCCTTGAGCACAATTTCCGGCCCAATTCCCGTGGGATCCCCCAAGGTCAGCGCCAGTTTGGGCCGTGGAATGCTCATGGTGTCTTTTCTTGAGAAGACGGACGATCCCCATGTTCCAGGGGAAAGAGAGTGCTGAGGAAAGCTGTGGGGAAGGTCGCCATCCCTTTGAGCAAGAATTCTGAGCTCAGCCTATCAAGTCAGCTGCAAGGGATCCATGCCGGCAAATGGTTTAATGAGGGTTTAGCGATATTGAACCTCTATGGCCGAGACATTCCTTTACAACGCCTTGCGTGCTGCCCTCGACGAAGAAATGGCCCGGGATCCCAACGTGTTTGTTTTGGGAGAAGATGTCGGCCATTACGGTGGCTCCTACAAAGTCACCAAAGACCTGTATCGCAAGTACGGGGAGATGCGCCTGCTGGATACCCCCATCTGCGAGAACAGCTTTACCGGCTTGGCCATTGGGGCAGCCATGACCGGCTTGCGCCCGGTGGTGGAAGGGATGAACATGGGCTTTCTGCTCCTGGCCTTCAACCAAATTGCCAACAATGCCGGTATGCTTCGCTACACTTCTGGGGGCAACTTCAAGATCCCGATGGTCATCCGCGGGCCGGGCGGGGTGGGTCGTCAGTTGGGAGCAGAACACTCGCAGCGGCTAGAGGCCTACTTCCAAGCGGTGCCCGGGCTTAAGATCGTGGCCTGTTCAACTCCCTATAATGCCAAGGGCTTGCTCAAGTCCGCCATCCGCGACGACAACCCCGTTCTCTTTTTCGAGCATGTGCTCCTGTACAACTTGAAAGAAGATCTGCCAGAAGAGGAATACCTTTTGCCTCTGGACAAAGCCGAAATCGTCCGATCCGGCTCCGATGTTACCCTGCTCACCTACTCCCGCATGCGCTACCACGTGCTCAAGGCCGTGGACACTCTGGTACAGCAGGAGATCGACCCTGAGGTGATCGATTTAATCTCGCTGAAACCTTTAGATATGGGAACCATTGCCGCTTCGGTGCGCAAAACCCATCGGGTGATCATTGTTGAGGAAGACATGAAATCGGGTGGCATTGGGGCGGAACTGACAGCTCGCATCATGGAAGAACTGTTCGATGAGCTGGATGCGCCGGTGATGCGTTTGGCTTCGCAGACATTCCCACCCCCTACAACGGCACGCTGGAGGCGGCCACCATCGTGCAACCTGCAGATATTGTGGCGGCGGTGGAGCGGCTCCTCTACGCGGATTAGAACCCCCAAAAATCCCTACAAAACAGCGCCGAAATCTATCTCCCAGCAACTTGCAAAATCCTCAGGGCAACCTTGCTAAGATTTCCATGGCAGGGATCCGCGAATATGCAAGGCGTACTGCTGATCCTCTACATGTTGGTTGTCAGTGGCCTGATTGCCGTTGTTGGGGATCGGGTGGGCTACCGCATTGGCAAAAAGCGCCTTACCTGGTTTAACCTGCGCCCCCGCCATACCGCCATTCTGGTGGCCGTGGTGACCGGCGTGAGCATCTCCGCCCTGACTTTGGGCACACTGCTGCTCCTCAACCGCTCTCTGTCGGAGGCCCTGTTCAGCTACACCAACCAAATTGCCCAGGCGGAGCAAGAGCTGCGGGCCCTCAACCGCCAAAAAGCCCTCTTGGAAGCGGAAAATGCCGCTCTCAGGGTTGAGCGAGACCACCTCAAGGTGGATCTCGACCAATTTCGCAGCCAGCAGTCGGCAGCCCAAACCCGCCTGAGCGAAGTGCGCGATCAGCTGGCAGTGGCGCTGCAGGAGCGGCAGGAGGCGGAGGCCAAGCTGGCGGCAGCCAACGAGCAACTGGCCAAGGTGCAGCCCAGTTTGGATCGAGCCCATGCCGAGTTGGAGGCAGTGAAGGCAGAGGTGGAGTCGGCCCGCCAGGTGATCGCCACCCTGGAGTCGCAAAAACAAGCCCTGCAACTGGATCGGGATCAGCTGGAGCGCTCCCTGGATGTGGTGCAGGCGGCCTTAACCCAACTGGAGAACCAGAAAAACCAGCTTGAGCAGGAGATCGAGCAGCTCAACCAATTGGCGGTGCGGCTGCGGCGGGGGGAACTGGCCATCTTGGCGGGGGAAGTTTTGGCAACAGGAGTTGTGGAGGCTCCAAGAGGGGCAAAACCAGAGGCGATCCGGCGGCAGTTTGAGCACCTTTTGGCCCAGGCGGAACAGCGGGCCCTTGCCCTTGGATCCCAGCCCATGCCCCCTCTGGAAAACGCGATCTTGATCCGCCGCGAGGATGCCGACCAAGCCCTGGAGAAGTTGCAAGAGCCCGGTAGCTGGGCGGTGCGCATTCTCTCTGTTACCAACCGGCTCAAGGGGGAGCCTGTGCCTGTGCTCGTGCAGATTTACCCCAACCAGCGGATTTTCGCCAAGGGATCCGTGCTGGCCCACGGGGTGATTCAACCGGGTTTGAGCGAATCAAATCCAACAGCAACTGCTGGGGCTGCTGAACCAGGCCAATCAGCGCTCGCAAGAGGAGGGGCTCCTCTCGGATCCCATCACCGGCACTGTGGGGGAGTTCTCCCAGGTCAAGTTTCTGGAGGTTGTGCAGCATCTCCGCCAGAGCACCACCCCTCTGGATGTGAAGCTAGTTGCCGACACCGACATCTACACAGCGGGGCCATTGCGGGTGAGTTTTCTGATGGCAGAAGCTTCCGGTCAACCCGGCTCTTCTGGGGCTCAGCAGGCGGGGCGCCCTGAAGGATGACGGATTCACTCCATTCGGCAAGGCTGAAGAGCGAACGAGTGCTGATCGGTTTCGACCCAGGGCGCGACAAGTGCGGCATAGCTGTGGTGCAGGTGTTTACGCAAACGGAGCTGAAGGTTTTACACCGGGAGGTGATCCCTTCTTCGGCAGCGCTATCTAGACTGCAAACTCTCCGGCAACAGTTTCAGGCGGAGCAGGTAATCCTGGGCAATCAGACGACGGCCCCAGCCTGGAAGTCTCAACTGGAATCCATTCTCCCCCCGCAGCAGAATGTCCTGGTGGATGAGCGGCACAGCTCCCAAGAGGCCCGTCAGCGCTACTGGGATTTTCACCCACCGCAGGGATGGGAGCGGCTGTTGCCCAAGGGGATGCGGGTGCCCGCCAAGGCTTACGATGATCTGGTGGCTCTCATTCTGGTGGAGCGGTACTGTCGTGGGCGAGATACGGCTGAGCCGGCGTGAGCTGCTGCAGGGGATCCTGCTGGGGCTGGTGGCAGCAGGATGTGGGGGGCCGGATGCGCACTTGCCTCTTATCGTGGCGCTTAAGCAAGGGATCCCCGCCAGTTTGCTCAACGAGTTTCGCCGCCGCACCCAGGCCCGCTTTCGGCTGCAACTGTTGGATGAGCGGGATCAGTTGTTGGCCTATCTCCGGCAAAGTGTTCAGCCGGCTGATGCAGCCTGGTGGGATCCGGGGGGATGGTTCCGGCGGCGGCTGCCGGTGGCGGCTTTGAGTTTGTTGGGGGCCGACGGATTGGATCGGGCCATTGCTGCCGGTTGGCTGGCTCCGCTGCCGGCAAGCCTGTTGGGAGAACGATGGCAGAATCTGGATCCCCGTTGGCAAGCTGCGGCACTCCGGGACGGGCAGATTTGGGGTGTGCCCTGGCGCTGGGGGGTAACGGCCATTGCCTACCGCCGGGATCGGGTGAGGGAGCCCATTCGGGACTGGGCGGATCTGTGGCGGCCTGAGCTGGCCGGCAAACTGACTCTGCCGGATCATCCGCGGGAGGTGATTGGGCTAACCCTAAAGAAAATGGGCCGCTCCTACAACGATCCCCTCAACCCTGAGGATGTGGAATTACGGCAAGAGCTGGGATCCCTGCACCGCCAGGTTTTAACTTACACCTCTTCCGACTACCTGCCCATCTTGCGCTTGGCCGATAGCTGGGTGGCCGTGGGCTGGTCGCAGGATCTCTACGCCACCCAAGCCAACTACCCTGAGCTGGCAGTGGTGATCCCGGCCTCCGGATCCGCCATCTGGTGGGATGTCTGGGTGCGACCCCACGTCGAAGACAATGCCCACGAAGACAATGCCCACACAGAATCAACCCAGACAGATTCCGGATCCCTGTTGGCTGACTGGCTTGATTTTGTCTTGAATCCTGAATTTGCCCCCCGCTTGGTCAATCTGAGCGGGATCCCTTCGGTTTTGCCGCTGGATTTGGCTCAACTTGCCCCCCGCCTGCAACGCAGAGCCGACTTGCAAATCTCCACTTGGCAACGCTCGGAAATCTGGCGCCCCTTGAGCTCAGCCGAAGCCGAGTCCTATCTCAACCTCTGGGATCAAATGCGGCGGGGCCTTTTGTAGAAACACAGCGAGCGCGAGCCCTCCACTCTGCAACACTTCGTCAAGGTCCGCAATGCTTCTGAGGAGCTGTGGTAGGATGCCTGCTGTCTGATGAGCCAGTTGCACTTGCATCGAGGAGAGCACCTTGAGTCTGAGAGTTGCTGTTGTGGGGGGCGGCCCAGCCGGAGCCTCTGCTGCCGAAGTTCTGGCCCAAGCTGGAATCGAGACCTTTTTGTTTGAGCGGAAGCTGGACAACGCCAAGCCCTGCGGGGGCGCCATTCCCCTCTGTATGGTCTCCGAGTTCGACCTCCCCGAGGGGATCATCGACCGCAAAGTGCGCAAGATGAAGATGATCTCCCCTTCCAACTATGAGGTGGATATCGCCCTCGAAAAAGAAAACGAGTACATCGGCATGTGCCGCCGCGAGATCTTGGATGCCTTCTTGCGCAATCGTGCCCACCAAAAAGGGGCGGAGCTGATCAACGGCAAGGTAATGCATCTGGAAATCCCCCAGAATGGCCGGGATCCCTACATCCTGCACTACAACGATTTTTCCGACGGATCGAGGCAAGGGGTGCCGCGTTCTTTGGCTGTGGATGTGGTGATCGGGGCGGATGGGTTCCACTCCAAGGTGGCAGAAGCCATTGGTGCTGGCGACTACAACTATGCGCTGGCCTTTCAGGAGCGCATCCGGCTCCCGGACGACAAAATGGCCTACTACGCAGAGCGGGCAGAAATGTATGTGGGGGACGATGTTTCTCCAGACTTTTATGCCTGGGTGTTTCCCAAGTCCAACCATGTAGCCGTGGGCACCGGCACCATGAGGGCAAACCAAGCCCACATCCAAAAGTTGCAAGCTGGGATCCGCGCCCGTGCTGCCGAGCGTATCCGCGGCGGCCAGGTGATCAAGGTGGAAGCCCATCCGATCCCAGAGCATCCCCGCCCGCGCCGCGTGGTGGGCCGTGCTGCTTTGGTGGGAGATGCGGCGGGATACGTAACCAAATCCAGCGGCGAAGGGATCTATTTTGCCGCCAAGTCAGGCCGCATGTGCGCCGAGACCATCGTCGAGACCTCCAACGGTGGCAAGCGCATTCCCACAGAGGAGGATCTAAAACTGTATCTCAAGCGCTGGGATCGCCAGTACGGCCTGACCTACAAGGTCTTGGACATCCTGCAGCGGGTGTTCTACCGTTCCAATGCCACTCGCGAAGCCTTTGTGGAGATGTGCGCCGACCGGGACGTGCAGAGGATGACCTTTGACAGCTACCTCTACAAGACGGTAGTGCCCATGAGCCCTTGGGTGCAGTTCAAGATCACGGTCAAAACCCTGGGCAGCCTGATTCGCGGCAACGCTTTGGCTCCCTGAAGTAACCCTACTGCCACTGGAAGGTCACCGTGACGCGATCCCAATTGGCCTCGGTTTTCAGCACACTGGCGGAGGCCCTTTGTCCGGGGGGCACGTCGCTGGGCTCAAATGCTGCCACTCGCGTATCGACAACTTCTTCTCCCCGATAGAAGGTGAAACGAGCACGGGCGTTGAGAACCGTGCGGGTGCTGCGGTTGATCGCTTCCACGCTTAGGCGGCTACCGGCCCCCACTCGTTCTTCCCGAATGGATCCCACGATTACAAAATCTCCTGGGCTAGCGGCAGACTCGGCTGGGGTGGCGGTCGGAACTGGGGTGCCAGGCTGTGGGGCCGTCTCGCTTTGCTTGGGATCCGACTGCCTCAGCAGCTCCAAAACACGGGCCAACTCCTGCTGAAAGAAAACAAAGGCTTCCCGCGATTGGTTGGCCACCTGGGCCAAAATCAGTCGATCCGACTCCTCTACCGGAATTTCCAGGAGGGGAGCTGGCCCTTTTAGGTGACTCGGATGCTGGCGACTTCTTGGTTGATGAACTTATCCAGGTAGGGAAAGATGTTGAGATGCAATCTTGGAAGGATCCCATCGGCATGATGCGATTGTTGGTCAGCACCAAGTCGGCCCGCTCACAGCTAGCCCGATCCTCCATATCAATTTCCAGGGGCACCCGAAAGGAGCCGAGGCTGGTGTTGGTGATGGTAACCCCAATGCCGTACACCTCCTGCCGCCAGCCGTGAACGATCTCCAGGCTGGGGCTGGTGACTTCCTCGGTGAAATACTCTCCGGCCCAGGTCGGGGATCCCCACAGAGGCAGGGCCAATAGCAGCACAGGGAAATGGCAGGTCAGTCTCCCATTCACCTCAACCTTCCTTCACTCAACCGGCGGACTGCGAGGCAGAAGAGGTGTTTCTTGCTCCCCCGCGATGGCAATAGCCTAACCTAGGGTCGGCGCAAACCAGGGGGAGTCTTTGAATAATCTTTCCAACAATAACGGCTTTGAACTTCATCCGCTCTGCCCAAAGGGATAGCCCAGTACCCGTCTTCATCGAGCTGGGGGTTGCCTTTGCGGTGGATCCCAGGGGCCATTTTGTCGGGGCAGCGCCACGGGCTCTGCCGTTTTCCGCTGGGATCCCGTCTGCGATAGGATCAGAAAGTTCAGCTTACTAGCGCAGGAGCCCCGCCCTCTGTCCGTAGGACGAGGGTCGGGAGGAATGCGGAAGTTACGATAGAACCATGACCCAAGTCCTGACCGTATCCTGCAAGCTCAAGGTGTCCCAGTCGCAAGCCGCCAAATTGGACGCGACCTTGGCTGCTTTCGGCCAAGCCTTGAACTGGGTCAACCAAAACACACCAGAGAAGGTAGTTAACGCCGTTAAACTTCAATCTCTGTGCTACCGCCAAATCCGGGCCCGGTTCGGCTTGTCCAGTAACTTGGCAAGGACTACGTCCCGCTTACGCGACCAGCAGGTCTGCAGATGGCTGGCCGGTGCCCGTAAAGTTGCCCGACAGAAAAACCGTCCGGTCAAAGCGTTCAAGAGAGGCTTTGCGACCTACGATGCCCGTATCTTTTCGTTTCGCGAGAAAGACTGGACGGTGTCGCTGACCACCGTTGGGGGTCGGGAGCGCTTTGAGCTGGCGATTGGCCGTTACCAGAGAGAACAGTTGGCAGGCTCCAACCCCAAATCCGCCACTCTGGTCAAGCGCAAAGACGGTTTCTACTCCATTCAAATCTGTGTGGAAACGGAACCGTGCCCACCGCAAGGCACGGATAGAGTGCTGGGCGTGGATTTGGGAAGGACGGATATTGCTCATACATCGGAAGGAGATAACTGGAATGGACAGCAGTTGAGCAAAGTCCGAGACCATCACTCGCGGTTGAGGGCGGTACTCCAACGCAAAGCCAGTAAGGGCACCCGCAGTTCGCGGCGCAGATGCAGAGAACTGTTGCAACGGCTGTCTGGCAAGGAAAGACGCTTTCAGTCGCGTCAGCGTTGCGTAGCAAAAACGTGGGTCAATCATCGCATCTCCAAAGCTATTGTCTCTAGGGCAAAGGCGACAAATAGCGCTATTGCTCTGGAAGACTTGACAGGGATTCGGGAAAGGGTCAATCAACAGCCACGCAGCAAAACCGAAAGGCACAGGGCCAACAGTTGGGCGTTCTACCAACTACGTCAATTTTTGGAATACAAGGCGAGGCGTGCAGGGGTTGCTCTGATTCTTGTTCCGCCTGCCTACACGTCGCAGACCTGCCACCGGTGTTTGCACATTCATCCCGACCCTGCGCAATCCTATCGCAGTGGGAAGCAGTTTAAGTGTGGACACTGTGGATGGGAAGGGGATGCGGATTTGAATGGTGCGAATGTGATTGCGCTTTTGGGGGCTGTCGTAAACCAGCCTAGAGGTTGCTCGCCGGGCTTGTTTTGTTCTCTGGTAGAGCATAACAGGCTCAGGGCTACTGAAAGCCCGCGCTACACTGCTAAGGCGGTGTAGGGTCGGGTAGTTTACAAAGTGCCAAAATCCTAAGAGCCTCAGATCGAGTGCGACCGTGTTCCTCACCTTCTCAGCAGTATGGCTAGATCCTCAGCGTCGTGGCTCAGTCGGCTCTCCTTTTTGCGAGGGCTGATCTTCATCTTGGCCGTGGTGGTTGCCCTCGTTTACTTGGGCTTCAGCCGGGAGGTTCGCCTTGGCCTTGACCTCAAGGGAGGAACCCAGCTCACGCTACAAGCTGTGCCCACCGAGGAGGTGCCTGAAATCACCCCCGAAGTGATGCAGGGGGTAGAGGCCGTCATCCAGCAGCGGATCAACGGGCTGGGGGTGGCTGAGCCTCTGGTGCAGATCAGCGGCCAAGACCGCCTGTTCGTGCAGTTGCCGGGGGTGGCGGATCCGGATCGGGCCATTGCTCTCCTTGGAGATACAGCCCAACTGGAGTTTCGCAAGGGCTTGGTTCCCGTCGGCGCGCTGCCCCGCAACGAGCGGGGAGAGATAACAGCGGGGGAGGATCCGGATACTCTGTTTGAGCGGGTCGGCCTCACCGGGGATCTGCTGCGCAATGCCTATCCCCAAGCCCCTCGCCGCGGATCCCAGAGTTGGGAGGTGCTGCTGGAGTTCAAGCCGGAGGGGGCAGAAAAATTTACTCAGCTCACCCGAGATCTGGCCGGAACAGAACGTCCATTGGGCATTTTTCTGGACGACGTGTTGATCAGTGCCCCGATCGTGGGGCCGGAGTTTGCCCGCACCGGCATCACCGGCGGGACGGCGGTGATCACGGGCAATTTTACGGTGGAAACCGCCACTGACTTGGCGGTCAAGCTCAGGGCAGGAGCGCTGCCGGTTCCCATTCAGGTGATTGAAAATCGCACTGTCGGGGCCACTTTGGGGGAAGTGAGCGTGCGCCGCAGCCTCTATGCCGGGATCGGGGGCCTGGTGCTGGTTTTCCTCTTTATGGTGGCCTACTATCGCCTGCCAGGGCTGATTGCGGACATTGCTCTGCTTATCTACGCCCTCTGTACCTTTGCTCTCTTCCAACTGCTGGGGGTAACCATGACTCTGCCGGGGATCGCCGGCTTTATCCTCAGCATCGGCATGGCGGTGGATGCCAATGTGCTGATCTTCGAGCGCATCAAAGAAGAGTTGCGGGCCGGCAAATCCATCTACAAGTCCATTTCGGAAGGGTTTAACCGCGCCTTCAGCAGCATCCTGGACAGCAATGTGACTACCCTTTTGGTCTGTGGCGT
>AFSR01005495.1_pt1 | contig 11902 bp, 11 predicted proteins | sample 296848 | NCBI WGS metagenome assembly AFSR01 (sample SAMN02954305, study PRJNA68063) | hot springs metagenome | biome: terrestrial; feature: Mushroom and Octopus hot springs; material: microbial mat core samples; isolation source: Yellowstone National Park Mushroom and Octopus hot springs ...
GTGCAGCGGGCTGCTGAGGCGCGAACCCAGCCACTTCGCGTAGCCATACGCGCCCGTCCAGCCCAAGATGTGAATCGTGTTTTGGCGGTCGCGATACCAGCGCGTGCTGCGGTTCACCCCGACGACGAACTCGGCGTAGCCGTCGTCGTCGATGTCGACGATTTGCAGCTTCCACGCCCGAAACGCGGCAGGACCCCACTGCCACAGCCGCCGCCCCTCACGAAACACCTGCAGGAACGGCTCCCCCCGCGGCGTGAATCGTACCGTCTCGATCAGACCATCGCCGTCGATGTCCTGCTCGAACACCTGCGTCTCGACCACGCGCATCGGATTCGTCGTTCGGGAGGGGATCCCTGCCAAAGGTATAATCGGAATATGCTCTCGTTGGAACAGTTGCGCAGCCGACGCAAGGAAATTCTGGAGATTGCGCAACGCTACGGCGCATCGCAAGTGCGCGTCTTCAGCTCGGTCGCACGCGGGGAAGCCAACGCGGAAAGTGACATAGATTTCCTCGTTAAGTTCGAGCCCACCCGAAGCTTGATTGACCAAGCGCTGCTCAAGCAGGACTTGGAGGCGCTGTTGGAACGCCCCGTCGATGTGGTGTCCGAGAATGGCATCAACCCACTGCTGCGAAACCGTATCCTGAGCGAAGCGATACCCCTATGAGAAAAGACCCACGAGTGTATCTGCTCCACATGCTGGAGTGCGTTCGCAGGATAGAAGCCTACACATCCGAAGGTGAAGAAAGATTTATGCGCGATATGCTTATACAAGATGCTGTGCTTAGAAACTTACAGGTTCTTGTTCTCTCAGGGCTACAGGCAAACCCGATTTTCGTGGGCTGATAGTGGGGGCGCTCAGCAGAGTTGCGAGGCGCACAGGGTTGGGCTTCGAGGGATTTCAGAGGCGCGGTTGGCAGTGCCCTTCTACCCCCCCTAAAGTAGCGAACACCGACGCCAGCCTTCAAAGGCGCATCACGACGCACCGCCTCGCGAACGGCAAGGCTGACAGGGAGCCAACCCGCGCCTCCAACAGGTGGGTACCGACCCCGACCCTGCAAGCAACTATACGCAATAGTGCGCGCAAGAGTTCCCAGCAGGATTGCTGGCGCAACTGCAGAATCTTTTGCCTATGCGTTCTCACGATTCCCTTCGTGCGTACTGGCGGGCGAATGTACGCCTGATTGCCGTGCTACTAAGCGTCTGGTTCCTCACGGCGTACCTCATCAGTATCGTGCTGGTGCCGTGGCTGAACCAGTTTCGGCTGGGGGGCGCGCCGCTGGGTTTCTGGTTCGCCCAGCAGGGCAGCATCTATGTGTTCATCCTCCTCATCTGGGTCTATGCCCGCCGCATGGACGCGCTCGATCGGCGCTACGATGTGCATGAGTAGTGGAGGTGTGTGATGTCGGTAGAGGTCTGGACTTACCTCATCGTTGGGCTGAGTTTCGCGCTTTACTTTTATATTGGCTACACTTCGCGCGTACGCGACACGAAGGGGTTCTATGTCGCGGGTCGGGGCGTGCCGCCTGTGGCGAACGGCGCGGCGACCGCCGCCGACTGGATGAGCGCGGCGAGTTTCATCTCGATGGCAGGACTGATCTCCACGCTGGGCTACGACGGCGCGATTTACCTGATGGGCTGGACAGGCGGCTATGTGTTGCTCGCGCTGCTGCTCGCGCCCTACCTGCGCAAGTACCGCAAGTTCACTGTGCCCGACTTCGTGGGCGACCGCTACGCTTCCACCACGGCGCGCACGCTTGCCGCGATAGCGACGATTTTCATCTCGCTGGTCTATGTCGCAGGGCAGATGCGCGGGGTCGGCATCGTGTTCAGCCGATTCTTAGCCATCGACATCGCGCAGGGCGTGCTGATTGGCGTCGCAGTGGTCGCCTTCTTCGCGATCTTGGGCGGGATGAAGGGCGTCACCTGGACACAGGCGGCGCAATACACGGTGCTCATCATCGCCTACCTGATTCCTGGCGTCGCGCTGGCGTACCTGCTGACGGGCAACCCCGATCCCGCAGTTGGCGTTCGCCTTCAGCGACATCAGCGAGCGCATCAACCAAATCCAGACCGATTTGGGCTTCGGCGAATACACCGCGCCGTTCCAGAGCAAGCCGATGCTCGATGTGCTGGCAATCACAGGCGCGCTGATGGTCGGCACGGCGGGGCTGCCGCATGTGATTATCCGCTTCTACACCACGCCCGATGTGCGCTCGGCGCGCTACTCGGCGTTCTGGGCGCTGCTGTTCATCGGGCTACTGTACACCACTGCGCCCGCGCTGGCGATGTTCGCCCGCTACAACCTGATTAGCACGCTGCACAACAAGCCGATTAGCGAGGTACGCCAGATCGACTGGGTTGCTAAGTGGGAGCAGACGGGGCTGCTGAAGATTGCCGACAAGAACGGCGACGGCATCGTGCAAGTCGCGAAGGGCAAGGCGTTCCAAGAGAAGGGCGGCAAGCCCGACTTCAACGCGCCCGATATGACGAACCCGAACGAGGTGTATCTGGACAACGACATCATCGTGCTGTCGACGCCTGAGGTGGCGCGCCTTGCGCCGTTTGTGATTGCGCTGTTGGCGGCGGGCGGGCTGGCAGCCGCGCTGTCGACGGCGTCTGGGCTGCTGATTGCCATGTCCAGCGCGGTGGCGCACGATTTGTATTACCGCGTGTTCAACCCGCGCGCGCCTGAGCGACTGCGCCTGCTGGTCGGGCGGCTGGCGATGGTTCCCGCGCTGGCGGCGGCGGCGTACTTGGGCATCAACCCGCCTGGGTTTGTGGCGCAGGTGGTGGCGTTCGCGTTCGGGCTGGCGGCGTCGGGGCTGTTCCCCGCGATTCTGCTGGGCATCTTTGACCGTCGGATGAACGCGCAGGGCGCAATCGCGGGCATGCTGGTCGGTCTGACCTTCACCAGCGTCATGATAGGGCTGATGCGCGCGCCGCAACTCTTTGGCGCGGCGCAACCCGTTATCAAGGACTTCTTCGGCATCAGCGCGGAAGGAATCGGTATCGTCGGCATGGTGCTGAACTTGGTGACTGCGTTGGTAGTCTCGCGCCTGACGCCGCCGCCCCCGACGCACATCCAAGAGATTGTAGACAGCATCCGCGTCCCGCGTGGGGCAGGCGAGGCGCTGGACGAGTAACGGCAGGCTACATAAGCGTACAAGACCCTCCGCTACATGACGCGCACGACGAGCGGGGATGGCTAATCGTCCCGCGCCAGCGGGCAAGCCAGCGCAGCCGCCATGCGCTGGGCAGGCGACCGCGCCATTCGTAGCACACCCCCACCCGTCGGCAGTCGCGCGCGTCGTTCACAGGCGATAGGCGGAAGTCGTTCACAGACACGCCTACAGGCAGGGACGGCGCGACGGCGTTGTCGGCGATCTGCTCCAGCGTGAACGCCGCGCGAATACGCCTGTGCGCCTGCTCGATAGCCACGCCCACCTGCGTCGGCAGTTGCCGCAAGTCGGGATGGAACGCCTCAAGGGTATAGGCGGCGCGGAGTCGCTCCGTCGCCCACCTCAGCCCTGCCAACCGCTCGCCCGCAAGCACAAGGGCGAATTCCACCCCGTCGCTCGGTTGGCGCAGCACAAGCGCATCGCCCTCCTGCACATAGTCGTCTGGACGCGAGCCATACACGGAAACTATCGGCGTCCCCGATAGCAGCACGAAGTCCACCGTACCGAACGGGTACAGACCCCCAACCTCCAGCGGCGCAGGATGCACAATCGCGGGCGCAGGCGTCTTGTATACATGGGCGATTGCAAACGACTGATAGCCAAGGCAGTAAGAGTAGTCAATACAGTAGTCTTTGCCGAACTCTACGAGCGTCTTTGCAGGCAGCCACAGGTCGGGGTAATCCTCAAGCCCCAGCACGGGCGCGCGTGTTTCTATCTCCACGACGGCGCGTTTCGGTGCGTGGGAGACGCTTACTGTCCCCGCGAACTCCAGCCGTGCGCCTTGCAGTACCGCCTCACGAATCGCGCGCACTCTGTGTTCGGGCAGCGCGTATCCTCTGGAACGCTCCACCTTGCGGACGCGCTCTTCAGCCACGCTTTCAGGGCGGGGAAACTCCCGTGCCTCGCCCGAAAAGCGCCATACCAGTTTCGCCTTACCTGCTTGAAGCGAGCGAAGCGTTTGCGACGCTTCTGCGTACCACTGCCAGAGCGTCTCCATAGGCAACCCCTTACGCACAGTGTACCCGATGCGTTAACAGTAACACCTGCTTGATGAACGGCTCTGGGGTCAGCCCCGCTCCAGCAGGCGCAGGGTCATTAGCAGCCCCGCGATGGTCTTGGAATCCTTGATCGCGCCGTCCAGAATCATTTGCTCCACCGCGCTCAGGGGCGTGGGCGCGAGTTCCACGAGTTCGTCGGCATCCAATCCCTGTGCAGCGGGCATCAAATCCTCCGCGAGGTACACATGCAGCACCTCCTGCGAGTAGCCGGGCGCAAGGTACTGGCTGAATAGTTTCCGCAGTTGGCGGGCGGTGTAGCCTGTCTCCTCTTGGAGTTCGCGGCGGGCGCAGGCGTCGGGCGGCTCGTCAGGCTCCAGCGTGCCCGCGGGGATTTCCAGCAGCGTCTCGCCCACCGCTTGGCGGTACTGGCGAATCAGCAGCACCGTCTCGCGATCCAGCAGGGGCACGATGGCAACCGCGCCGCGATGCTCCACAATCTCGCGTCGCGCGGTGTTGCCGTTGGGCAGGCGCACGGTGTCGATGCGCAGCGTCACCACGCGCCCGCGATATATGGTATGGCTCTCGATGAGTTCCTCGTTCAGGCGCATTGTCTACTCCTGTGGGGGCTTGAGGGCGCGCGTCTTGAGGCGCAGCCACTGCCAAGCGTCTTCCAGGTGGGCGGGCGCACATACACGGCGCGGATGTTGCCGTAGCCGTGCTGCAGCAGGTGCAGGGCGAGGGCGTCGGGCGCGTGCAGGCGCAGGCGGTAGCCGTCGTGCAGCGGCTCGATGCGCACCTCTACGCCCTGCAGCCCCTCCAGTATCGGCTCAGGGTCGCACGCTTCGATCTCCAGTTCGGTCGCCTCCTGCTCGGCAATCAGGCGTTCGGGCGCGTCGTCGGCAAGCAGGCGTCCGCTGTCGAGCATCAGCACGCGGTCGGCGCGTTCGGCAATTGCGGGGTCGCGCGTGCTAAACAGCACCGCCGCGCCAAACCGGCAGCGGTCGTCCAGTTCGTGCCACAGGCGACGTCGGCGTTCGAAGTCCGCGCGGTCAAACGGGTCGTCCAGCAGGTACAGCGGGGCGTGCTGCGCCAGCGCCGCGCCCACGCGCAGCAGGTGGCGTTGCCCATCCGAGAGTTCGCTCAGCGGCGCGTCCATCAGTTCGCCCAGCCCCAGCACCTCCAGCATATAGACCGCGCGGGTGAACGAGGGCGCGTAGCGTTTGAGGAAGTTGGCGGGTGTAGCCGTGCGCAGGGCGCGCCCGTCGGGCAGGTCGGGCATCGTCGCGAAGTCGGCGACCTCCAGCACCCCGCCCTCCAGCGCGACCTCGCCTGCAATCAGCGCCAGCAGCAGGCTCTTGCCCGCGCCCGAAGGTCCGAACAGCGCGACCAGCTCGCCCCGTTCCACCGTGAAGCGCATCGGCGTGAGGCGCACGCTGCCGTGCCGTGCCGACTCGATGTCCACTGCCCGCAGCACGACGCGCTCAGTCGCCATCGCTACCGCACCACTTCGGGGTTGGTGTCGCGCATGGCGGCAAGCACCTGCTCGGCGAACCGCTTAACCGACTCGCGGTCGCGTTGCGGGTCGCCCGACGCGCCCTTGAGGAACCGCACGAAGTAGGCGCGCTGCTGATCCATGCCTGTTAGCCGCGCCAGCAGCAGGAAGATGCGCGCGCTGGAGGTGTCGTCGCGGTAGCCCATCGGCGTCGAGTAGAAGTAGATGCCGACCGCCTCGCGCCGCTGTCCGTCCAGCGAGATCAGGCGCACGAAGCGCGCCTGTATCGGCTCACGCTCAGGCACATTCAGCGTGATGCTCTCGTTCTCGGCGAACTCCCAGTTCTGCACGCGGAAGCAGACCTGCGGGTTGTGGAACGCGCCCGTGTGCGACCCCGCGATGATCGAAAGGTCCGCTTGCTCGCCCGCCGCGTTCACATAGATGCGGGCGACATACTCGTCGGGCTTGAGTTCGTTCAGCGCGGCGTCCGACATCGGGTACTCCTGCATCAGCGACCACTCGCCCAGCGTGGCAGGGATTTTGTCCAGCGTCTTGCCCGCCTGCATGGGCTTCGGGCGCGGCATGAACTGAATCGCCAGCACCAGCCCGATGGTGAGTGCCATCAGCACTGTGAGGGGCGCGCCGAAGCGTTTCCAGTCCATCGGGGGCGCAGGGCGCGGCTGAATGACCTCCGCCGAAGCATCGGGCGCAGCGTGTGCATCCGCTTCGCCGTTAGTGGACACTTCGGACGCAACGCCGTTCTCGTGCGTCAGCACTTCGGGCTGCTCAACCGTCGCCGTCGATTCCTGTTGGGGTTTCATCTCTTCCATCCTAACCACCTCGCCAGCAGAAACAGGGACACGAAGGGGATCAGAATCTCCAGCGCGCCCGTAGTGGGAATGTTGACCGTGCCGAAGACGGGCAGGGTCGCCTCGTAGCCCTCGTGCGCCACCTTCGCCGCGTAGGAACCCCACTCGTGCCCCGCGACGCCAATCAGCGCAATGCGCAGCCCGTTCGAAATCACGGCTATCGGCAGCAGCGCGGCGGGCAGAATCAACTTCTTCCACAGCGGCATATCGACAATCGTGAAGAAGAACAGAATGAAGGTCAGCAGCGCAATCGTGACCTTGAAGCCGCTACATTCTACGCCGACATGCAGTTCGTAGCCCGACGGCATCATGAAGGTCACTTGGCTCGTCTGCAGGATTTTGTAGAATGGGCTAAGCATCGCGATGGCCACTTCGGTAGACCAGACCTTGATGGGGTTCGTGATTTCGTCGAACACGACGGAGGGCATCGGCATCATCAGGTACAGGAACAGCAGGGGGTACAGCAGCACGCCCGTGATTTTCGTGCCCCACAGCAGTAGGCTGCCCGCAATCAGGAACAGTGGGAACGCCATACTGGAGACCCAACTGGAGTAGCCCCAGTGCCCCAGCAGATGGATGCCCATCGCCAGCAGAAAGAAGGGCAGCCCCCACCACGACGGGCGCGCCTCCAGTTGGAGCAGCCGTTCTCGACGCATCCAAATCATCACCAGCGCGAGCGGCGGCACAAGGTACGCATACGAGTAGTAGCCGTTCTCGTCGCCCCAGCGCGGCAGCCAATAGTAGTCAATCACCTCCCGATAGGCATATAACACCATGCCCAGAAACGCAATGACCGCGCCGAGCAGTATCGGCTGCGGACGCGGTAGCTTTTTCAACTCCAGCAGCAACTGATCCATCGTCGATGCCTCCTATCGACTCCTCTATAGATACCCCAGACGCGCCGCGAAAGGTCCAATACTTGTTCGCGAAGAAGTTCCAAAACAGCACGATCGCAGTCGCCGTGGCTTGACACGCCAGAAACGCCAGACGCGGCGGCTCAGGCAGAAACGGGCGCAGCAGCAGTGTGGTGATGGTGGAATTGAGCAGCATGCCAATCACATTCACCGTGACGAACTTGGCGAACTGGCGGGCGCGCGCCCGCTTATCGCGGATGCGAAAAGTCCAGCGGCGGTTCCAGATGAAGCTGTTGATGGTCGCCGTGCCCGACGAGATGATTTTCGTACACCACACAGCGGCGGCTTCGGGGCGCACTGGCGCGCCTGTGAGGTTCACGAACCCTGCGCCCAAAATGCGCGGCAGAGGCGTGTAGTAAGTCAGCAAAAACGCCAAGCTCCAGTCGATGGCGGTGTTCATCGCCCCGACGGTCGCGAACTTCAGAAACTGGCGTACCCCTGCGGCAACGCCTGCACCCGCGTGCGTGTCTTCTGTAGCATGCTCACCCTCGCATCACCCACAGCACCAGCGCGCCCCACACCAGCACGGTCAGCAGGATGTGGCGGTCGGAGACGATAAGCTTTTCGGGGCTGCCGCCCGCGTCGTACCGATGCACCACAAAAAAGTAGCGCAGCAGACCGTAGGTGACCACAGGCAAAGTATACCAGAGATAGGGATGCGCCTTCGCGGTCTCCGACAGAATCACATAAATCGCGTAGGACTGCAACGCCAGCCCCAAGCAGATGGTCAGCAGGTGTTCCAGCATGCTTGCCGAGTAGTCGCCGAGCGCGCCCCGATGGTTCACGGCGTCCTGCCCCAGCGAGACCAGCTCGTGCCGACGCTTCGCAAAGCCCAGAAACAGCGCAAGGAAGAAGGTACAGATAATCAGCCACGGCGAAACGAACGCCTCAATCAGCACCGCGCCCGACACCGCCCGCAACAAAAAGCCCAGCGCGATAATCCCCACATCGAGCAGCGGGATGTGCTTGAGGTAGAAGGTATACAGCGTGCTTTGCACGGCGTACACCAGCACAATCGCGCCGAAGGGCACACGCAGCCAGAACGCCAGCCCCAACCCCAGCAGCAGCGACACGAACGCGCCCAGCCACGCCACAGGCACAGGCAGCCGCCCCGACGCAATCGGGCGATGCTGCTTCTTCGGGTGATGGCGGTCGCGCTCCCGATCCAGAATATCGTTCACCAAGTAGATACTGCTCGCCGTCAGGCACAGCGCAACAAAGCCCAACACTGTCTGCCACACCAGCGTTAGGTTCGTGAACTGCGCCGTGAACAGCAGCGCAGCGAATATCAGCAGGTTTTTTATCCACTGGTGCGGGCGCATCGCCTGCACGAGGGCGATGCTGACGCTCATCGGATTGACCACAGTCCGTGTCTGGCTCATACGGCAATCAGCTCCTTTTTGTAGGCGTTCACGGTGTGTCGGATACCTTCCTGCAGCGTGTAGCGCGGTTGGTAGCCCAGCGTGCGCTGAATCAGGCTGACATCGGCATACGAGCGGCGGATGTCGCCCGCGCGCGGCGGCTGATATTCCGGGGTCAGGGGGTAGCCGACTGCCTGCTCGATGGCGCGCAGTAGCTCCAGCAGGGAGTAGCGCGCGCCACTGGCGAGGTTGAACACCTTGCCCACGGCGTTGGGATGCGTCGCGCCCAGCCAGATGCCCTGCAACAGGTCGTCGATGTAGATGAAATCGCGCACCTGCCTGCCGTCGCCGTAGATAATTGGCTTGCGGTCGGTCAGCGCGGCGGTAATCCAGCGCGGCACGACAGCGGCGTACTGCGAGCGCGGGTTCTGGCGCGGACCGTACACATTGAAAAAGCGGAAGCAGACCGTCGGCACGCCGAACACGCGCCAATAGTCGCGGCACAGCAGTTCGCCGTAGTATTTGCTCCAGCCGTAGGGCGAGATGGGCGCGGGGTGCATCGTCTCGCGTTTGGGCAGGCGCGGCGAGTCGCCGTACACTGCCGCCGACGAGGCGAACACGAACCGCCGACACCCCTCGTGACGCGCCGCCTCCAGCAGCAACTGCGTGCCGTACACATTCACCTCGAAGGTCTCTACGGGCAACTCCATCGAGAGGGGCACAGACACCTGCGCCGCCAGATGGAACACCCGCGTGCAGCCGTCTATCGCCTCGCGCACGGTTGCAGGGTCGGCGACGCTGCCCTTGTATGAACTCGATGTCGGCAAGCGCGTCGCGCAGGTTATCCCGCGTGCCCGTCGAGAGGTCGTCCAGCACGCGCACCGCGCCGTGCTGAAGCAGGAACCGCGTCAGGTGCGAGCCGATGAAGCCCGCGCCCCCCGTCACCAGAAACCGCTCGTCAGTACGCTCCATCGCCTTTTAGGATGGCTGGTATCGTGCGGAGCAGGATTTTGAGATCCAACCCCAGCGAGATGTTCTCCACATAGTAGATGTCCAGCCGCATCCACTCGTCGAAGGTCAGGTTGCTGCGCCCGCTGACCTGCCAAAGCCCTGTGCAGCCCTGTGGCACCGCGAACCGAGTGTAATATTCCACTTTATCGAAGCGATTCACATCATAAGGCGCCATCGCGCGGGGTCCCACGAGGCTCAGGTCGCCCTTCAGCACATTAAAGAGCTGCGGCAACTCGTCGAGGCTGTATTTGCGGATGAATCGTCCGACGCGCGTCATGCGCGGGTCGTGGCGGATTTTGAACGCGCCGCCCTGCTTCTCGTTCATGTGCATAATCAACGGTTGCATCTCTTGCGCGTTGCAACGCATCGAGCGGAACTTATACATAATGAACGGCTTGCCGTAGCGCCCGAGCCGAATTTGGCGGAAGAGGATGGGCCCGGGCGATTCAAGGCGGATGAGCAGGGCAATGATGAGCATAACGGGCGAGAGGATGATGAGCGCCAGCGATGCGCCGATGATGTCGATAAGTCGTTTCCAGAAGGCGTGCGGGATGCGCACTTCGGGGATATACTCCGCGAAGGGCGAGTATTCAGGTGCGTGCGGGCGCAGGGTCGTCTTGCCCGCCGCCGGCTCCAGAACGGTGCTGCTCGGTCGGCTTGCCATAGGTAGCTCCTTTCAGAAGGGGGCGCGTCGCTGCGCCCCCCGAATCAGCATGATTAGTCGCGTGGCGTGGTCTGTTCGGGTTCGGAGTCGTCCACGCGTGTGCTGGCGGCTGGGAGCGCGGCGCGCGTTGCTGCGCCGTTGCGGCTCTCCAGCGCGCGGGTGTAGCCCTTCTGGAAGTGGCGGTACACCACGCTGTCGTCGAGGCGCACCTTGTTCAGCACCACGCCGACGAGGTTTGCCTCGTGCTGGCGCAGGCGCGAGAGCATCTCGCGGGTGGCGTCGGTCATGCCGTTGCCTGCCGCATGCACAATCAGCACATTGCCTGCCGCCAGCCCAATCACTGTGCCGTCGGCGAAGGTCGCCGCCGAGGGCGTGTCGATGATGATGAAGTCGGCGACCTTTTTGAGCGTCTCCAGCAGGGTGTGCATCTGGGGCGAGCGCAGCAGGCGCACGGGGTTGTCCACAGGCGAGCCTGCGCCGATGAACACCAGCCCCTCAATCGGCGTCTGTTGCACCGCTTGCTCCAGCGACGCACTCTCCATCAGGATGTCGCTCAGCCCCGGATGGTTTATATCGGCGCGCACAAGGCGATGCAGCTGCGGGTTGCGCATGTCGCCATCGATGAGCACCACGCGCGCGCCGTCCCGCGCCAGGGTGAGCGCGAGGTTATAGGCGACGGTGGTGCGCCCCACATCGGGATCTGCGCCCGTGATGGCGACGGCGGGACCGTTCAGCCGCCCGTTCGCCTCCAGCAGGCTGGTGGAGAGCAGTTGGTACGACGCGCTCAGCGGCGACTGCTCTGTGCGGTCGCGCGAGAGCAATGCACGCGCCATACGCGGCAGCGCGGCGACCACAGGGATCCCAAACAGCGACTCCGCCTGGCTGGGCGTGTAGACGCCCTGATCGACTTGCCCCAGCAGCAGCACCAGCCCTGTAGAGAGGATGAGGCTGAGCGCGAACGCGAGCGCAACGCGCAAAGGCAGGTTCTTGTCCACAGGGCGTGCGCCGGGACCGTCGATGATTTTCACGAAGCCTGCGGTCTGCAGCTCGCTCTCGCGGGTGAGCGCCTCGTCGAGTTTCTGCTTGAGCAGGCGCACTTTGCCTTCCGCGAGTTGCACCTTGAGCGTGAGTTCATCGGCAGTGCGCTGTTTTTCAGGCAGTCCCTCCAAGCGGGCACGCATCTCTGCCAGCTGCCCCCGCAGCTCGTTCACGCGCTTCTCGGCGACCCCCACCGCGACAATCGCGTCCAGATACTCGCGCTTGAGCGCTTCGTAGAGGTTGTTCAGCCCAGTCGTCTCGGCGTCCAGAATCATCGCCTGCTGTTCGCTAATCTGCCGTTCCAGCTCCTCAATTCGCCCCTTGATGCGCAGCACTTCGGGGTGGTTGTCGCCGCGCCCTTGCGCGATTTGCGC
>AFSR01000721.1_pt1 | contig 11898 bp, 13 predicted proteins | sample 296848 | NCBI WGS metagenome assembly AFSR01 (sample SAMN02954305, study PRJNA68063) | hot springs metagenome | biome: terrestrial; feature: Mushroom and Octopus hot springs; material: microbial mat core samples; isolation source: Yellowstone National Park Mushroom and Octopus hot springs ...
TGGATTGCACTGCCTCTGTCACCGGTGTCTGAAGGATCACCGGTTGCCCGCCGAGCAACGCCTCGCGGAAGGCTCGCACGTTGGGGAAACGAGCGTCAGGGTCCGGGTTGACCGCCCGTGCAATGGCGTCGGAGATATGCTGCGGGATCGATGGGTTCACCTGGTTGGCCGGCGGCAGGCGGAAGGGGGTGCTGGTCGGGTCGTAGCCGGTCAACAGTTGATGCAGCAGGACGCCGAGTGAATAGATATCGGATCGCGGATCGGTCTGACTCTGCCCATACTGCTCCGGTGCGCTGTAGCCGAGCGTGCCGAACGCCTGCGTGTCGCGTTCCTTGCCGGGCTTGAACAGGCGCGCAATGCCAAAATCGACCAGTTTGATGCGTCCTTCAGGCGTGAGCATCACATTTGCCGGTTTCAAGTCGCGAAAGATGATGGGCGATGGTCGGCTGTGCAGGTAGTCCAGCACCTCGCAGATCTGTTTTGCCCAATCGAGGACGCGCGGCAGGGGGAAGGGCAAACCCTCACGGCGCGCCAGCGCAAGCAGCGATGAACCCGGCACGAACTCCATAACCAGGTAGGCTTTGCCATCCTGCTCGAAATGATCGACGACTTTGGGCAGCCCCGGATGCGAAAGACCGGCAAGCAGTTCGGCTTCATGCCGGAATGCCGCGCGCGCCTGCTGGAGTTCCAGCGATCCGGTGATCTGTGCCTGGCTCATCTCTTTGATCGCCCAGTTCACCGTGCTGAGCCGCAGGTCGCGGGCGCGATAGACAGCGCCCATACCGCCCTGCCCGAGTTTTTCCTCGATAATATAACGACCCTGCAGAATGGTTTGCTGCAAAGGCGTGCCAGTGGGTGGTGCAACCGATGGCGACGTGAGGGTATCGGTCAGGCGCACGCCACATTCAGCACAGAACGGAGCGCCGTCGGGGTTGGATGCGTTGCAGACAGGACACCGCATAATGATACTCAGTATGCTTCTACATGCACCAGAATCACGGTAATGTTATCATCGCCGCCGGCGGCATTCGCAGCGTCGATTAACGCCTTGCACGCCGCCTGCGGATCGTGGTGCGCAGCGATGATCTCTGCCATCCGCTCATCGCGCACCATTTCCCACAAACCGTCGCTCATCAGTAGCAGGGCATCGCCTGGACGCAACCGTTCGACGAAGATATCAACCTCAATGTCGCGTTTGTCGCCCAGTGATCGGAGGATCGCATTGCGCTGCGGATGCGTGTACACGTCGTCAGGCGTAATCTGACCGAGATCAACCAGGCGCTGCACCAGCGAGTGGTCACGGCTGACGCGCCGCAGTTTTCCTTCCCGCATAAGGTACGTTCGACTGTCGCCAACGTTGCCGATGATTGCGCGATCACCCGCGATCAGCGCCATCGTTATCGTCGTCCCCATGTCGTTCCCGCGGCTGCGCGCCTCGCGCACCACATACTCATTTGCCTGGAGAATGGCGCGGCGAACGACGTCGCGGAGATTCTCCTCTTCATCATGCGCATCGGTATCGACGGTTGGCATCAGGTATTCGCGTTGCACCACTTCCAGCGCGCCGCGCAACGCCAGATCCGAGGCTACCTCGCCTGCGCTGTGACCGCCCATCCCATCGGCGACAATGAACAGACTCCAGGTACGCGGTTGGTTGCGGCGGATCAGGCGGAGATCGAGCGCCAGCAGACTATCTTCGTTCAGATCACGCACCATGCCAGTGTCGGTGGCTGCGCCAAACCGGACGCGCAGCGGCGCAGGCGCGGTATGGTACGCAATGAGGAGATCAAACCGTTGCGCCAGTTCTGCCGGATCGGTCAGGCGCCCTGTGCGTACTTCGCGCAGCAGATCGGCAAGGTTTGGCATTACGTCCAGGGTGATGTCTTCCTCATCGAGCCGCCTGGTCGTGCGCGGCGTTGCCGTCAGCGCTTCGAGCAATGTTGCCAGGTGGATCAGATCGGTGGTCGCATCACCTTCTGCGGTCCGGTGCAATCCAGGGGCATTGCGCAGCCGCACAGTGTGCGCCGGTGAGATGTTGAGATCGTCCGGTTCGAGCGCGCCAAGCGCAAGCCCCTGACCGTGTAGAAGGGTCAGCAACCGCGCCAGATCCCGTCCGATGATGAGCGCCTGAAGTTCGCTGAGCGGCAGAGGAGGAGGCGTCGGGGGACTCTCCGGAGTGAGGGTCAGCGTTTGATCGCCGTCGCTGACCTGATCCCAGATCGGCGGGAGGAAGGCGCGCGCGGCAGGATCGGTCACCTGCGGGACGAGCGCAAGACCGGCAGGCGCGGCGCCTGTCAGCAGACCACGATAACGACGACCGTCGAGCGCTGCGCCGCATTGGGTGCAGTATGCCTCGCCCGGTTCATTCGAGGTTGTATCGCACGACCAGCACCGTCGCCAGGGCTGGCGATCCAGCGCTTCGACCGTTTCGCCGGATGCAGCAATGATTTCGTACCGTCCCGCAAACAACGACGGCGTTTCCGGGTCAACAGGCGGCGCATTCATAGCAGACTCCTCATCTAAGCGCACCGGGGTAACGAGAACCGGATCATCACACAGGTGCATGGAAGGTGGCGTTGCACCAGGGTTAGGCATGTCCACCGGCGGTGAGACTGAAACGGACGGGTCGGCGAGCAATCGCGCCGTCAGCCAGGCCCGATCATCGGGTGACGGGCGGGCGGGTGCAAGTGGTTGCGCGCAGTGCAGACAGTAACGAGCGGTGTCACGGTTGACTGCGCCGCACGACTGACAAATGACAGGCATGGTTACGCTACCATCGCAGGCAGAAGACGAACCAATACGCATTACCGTTCACCCGAAACGCGCACCATCACGACGCTGATATTGTCCCGTCCGCCGCGCTCATTTGCCAGGCTGACGAGACGCATCACCGCACGATCCAGGTCGGTTTCGCCAAGTGCAATCTGGGCAATCTCTTCATCGCTGACGTGGTTGACCAATCCATCGGAGCAGAGCAGCACGATGTCGCCCGGTTCGAGCGCTTCCGAGCGTGTATCAACATCGACCGACGGATCGGTTCCAATCGAGCGATACAGGATATTCCGTTGTGGATGCACCCGCGCCTGTTCCGGCGTCAACTGGCCAATATCCACCAGACGCGCCACCAGGCTATGGTCTGATGTCAACTGGGCAGAAGGAGCGCCATCGTCGGTCACGCCGTCGGTATTCAGCAAATATGCCCGCGAGTCGCCGACCGATGCAATATGCAGGCGATCACCGACCAGCAGCGCCATCGTCAGCGTCGTTCCCATCCCGCGCCGCGCTGCATCGGTGCGCGCGGCATCGTAGATCTGGCGATTGGCGGCGCGCACTGCATCGCGCAGCAATGCCTGCCACGCGGCATCGGTCGCAGGCGGATGACTGGCGGATTCCTGTTCCAGGTAGGCGCGACTGACATCGGCTGCCAGTCGACTGGCGTACTCACCGGCGGCTGCGCCACCCATTCCATCCGCAACCAGGCAGAGATACGCCTGTTGCCCGTCGGGTAGCGGGATCGCGCCGGTATACACCGAATCCTGATTCTGATGGCGCACGCGACCGGTGTCGGTACGCGCAGCGACTGTGAATGTAAGTGTGCGTGATCGCACGTGCCCGGCTCCATACCCTGGCGCTGCGTTGAGCAGCGCGCCGCAACGCTGACAGAAACGCGCTCCAGATCGATTACCGCTGCCACACGATGGACAGGCGATATCGAATCGGCGCAGCGCTGGCAATCTTCTCGTGATGCGGATGGTTGAGCGCCCATGCGCCAGTTGCTGCGAAAGACTGCGCAGAATCTGCGAGAGATCCTCAATCGCGTGCGCCGCCTGATCGCGAGTCATCGCGTCGCTGCTCTTCAACCCGCGCTGCCACCATCGCACACTCGATTCTACCACGTTTATCAGCTCACGCAGATCAAGCGCATCGCCGGTGACCTGCAATCGCTTTCCATTGGCTAATGCACCCTCGACTGGCCAGTTGTCGATAGGTGGCGGCGGAGATGCAGCAGGCAGGGAAGATGGCGGCAGCAACCGCCCGCACATCGAGCAGAAGCGTGAACGCATCCCAACTGGTGCGCCGCAGAATGGACAGTGCGTGTTCAATACGTCCTCCGTCCTGACGCATACAGTCCAGGCTCCAGTATAGCATGTCGGTCTGGTTTTGACATCTCTTGGGCACCGGCTACAATGGGGAAACCTGTTTTCGGTGAATCACAGGAAAGCCAGGTTGAGTATGAGTGCAAAACGACATGTCTACATCGGCACCGATGGTGGCGCCACCACATCGAAAGTCGGTGGTGTATGGGAGGATGGAACGGTGATTTCCACACAATTGTTGCAGCGTCCAACCGGAGCGCTCAACGGACCGGAAGCGGTTGTGCGCGGGTGGGTTGACGCGATCACCGATTATCTGGCGCTGCATGGGTTGGAATGGGATCAGGTGCATGGCGTTGGTCTCGCCATTCCTGGTCCCTATGAACGCTTTGGCGTGCTTGGGCGCTCGCCAAACTTGCCGGAGAGTTTTGCCGGCTTCGACCTCTATACCGCCTACCGCGACGCGCTTGCCGATCGCGCCGGTCGTCCAATCCCGCTGGCATTCGGCAACGATGGGAATATGGGAGGAGTTGCGGAGGCGCAACATGCGCGCGGCGATCAGAGCGCTACCGTCGTCATGCTGGCGCCGGGTACCGGACTTGGCTGTGCGTATGTCGGGCGCGATGGCTTGCCGCTCGACGGTGATTCACTGAACGGCATGGAGGGCGGGCATATGCCCGCGCCGCTGCATCTGCTCGGCGCACAACCGTACCCCTGCGGATGTGGTCGGACGTGGGGATGCTTCGAAGTCTATACGACGCTCTCCGGTCTGCCCTATCTGCTGGAGGAACGATTGCCGCGCTATCCGGATCACGAACTGGCAACCTCAACCCTCAGTATGCGCGAGCGCGCGTTCCGGTTGCGTGGTCTGGCGCAGAAGGGCGATCCGCTGGCGCTGGAAATTTTCGACTTTCAGGCGCGGGCGCTGGGGTTGCTCGTGGCGACGCTGGCGATGGCGCTCGATATGCAGTACGTCGTTATCGGCGGCGGGTTGATGGATCCCGAAGCGACGACAGCATCGTTCCGCGAGCGTTACCTTCGTATCGTGCGTGAGACCGCCGAACCCTATCTCTGGTCGCCGCAGCGTGGCTTTTTGACGATTGTTCCGGCAGCATTGGGCGATCTGTCGCAGGCGATCGGGGCAGCGTTGACGATCCTCTACCAGCAACGCGCGCGCCATGCCGGATGATGGTTGTGACATGTTCTCGCTCAGTTTCTTGACAGTCATCATCGATAATGCTATGCTATGAGCACGATCTTCGGGGCAGGGTGAAATTCCCGATCGGCGGTGATGTGCAGCATGCTGCACCAGCCCGCGAGCCGCAAGGCAGGAGACCGGTGCGAAGCCGGCGCCGACGGTTACAGTCCGGATGGGAGAAGATCGGCGAGCATAGCGCCTGGGGTTGATCGCGATGATGCGCGCGTCATCGCAGTCGTCTTCTTCAAGGCGTTGTTATAGGCGTCACGCTCTGCGTGAATGTCCTGTTCGCTGTCATACATGCCCCGAAGCCTGCTGGCTTCGGGTTTTTGTTTTGCGGCATGTCCGGCCGGCATGCTGCGTGCATGATTGCCTCCCATCCCCCCTGCCTCGCGTCAATACGCGAGGTGCCTTATGGTCAACGAACAGGGTTTGTCACTCCGATCCAATCAGGCGATTCATCCATACAGTAGAACGGTGCGTCGCCTCTCACTGCGTCTGCCATCGTGGCTGGGCCTGACTGTGTCGCTGGCGCTGGTGCTGCTCGCCTGGCAGACGGTCGTCATCGTACAGGACTACCCGCCGTTCATTCTTCCTGCGCCAACGCTGGTGATCCAGCGCCTGGCGACTGAACTTGCCGGTGAAACACTGCAACGCCACATCACGATAACGCTGTCTGCCGCCTTGAGCGGCTTCAGCATCGCGCTCGCGCTCAGCCTGTCGCTTGGTTATCTGCTGGCGCGCACGCGAACGTTTGACCGTGTGCTGACCCCGTTGCTGGCAGCGAGTCAGGCGGTGCCGATCGTGGCGGTTGCGCCGCTGATTGTGCTGTGGGTAGGAGTCGGGCTTGAGTCGCGGGTGCTGGTAGCAACGCTCGTAACCTTCTTTCCGATCCTGAGCGCCACCATCGTCGCCTTCCGCAGCGTACCGCGTGAATTGATCGATATGGCGCGCATCAGCGGGGCAAACCGCTGGCACCTGCTGCGCTATGTTGAGGCGCCGCTGGCGCTGCCGGGCATCTTTGGCGGCGTGAAAGCCGGGCTGGCGCTGGCAACAACCGGCGCCGTGGTTGGTGAATTCATCGGCGGGCGCGACGGTCTTGGCGCGCTGATCAACATCGCGCGCGGTCTGTTCGATACGCCGCTGATGTTTGTGGCGCTGACTGTCCTGGCTGGAATCACATTACTCCTGTTCCTTCTCGCCCTGTTGATCGAACGTCTGCTGATCACATGGGAGGCATAACCATGCGTCGTCTGTCGCTACTCCTCGTGCTTCTGACCGCCCTGATCGGCGCCGGATGCGGCGCGACGCCGGCGGCAACGCCGACACCTGCCGCCGGGCAAACTGCGCCGACGGGGCTGCGCCCGGTCATAATGGGCTTTCCGTACATTCCGAATGTTCAGTTCTCCCACTTTTACCTGGCGCATGCCAGGGGGTACTATGCCGACGAAGGGCTGGACGTGACCTTCGACTACAACTTTGAGACCGATGTCGTTCAGCGGGTGGCGCAGGGCACCCTGCAGTTCGCGCTGGCGTCGGGCGACTCGGTGTTGCTGGCGCGTGCCCAGGGATTGCCGGTTGTCGCCGTGATGACCAATAGCCAGCGCTTTCCAACTGTCTTCTTCAGTAAAACCGAAGCGAATATCACCACGCCGAAGGACCTGACGCGCGACGGAGTGACCGTCGGTATTCCCGGACGCTTCGGCGCCAGCTGGATCGGTCTGCTGGCGCTGCTGTATGCGGAAAACATCCCGCGCGAAGCGGTGAATGTCCAGGAGATCGGGTTCACCCAGGTAGCGGCAATCAGCGAAGGGAAAGTCACGGTTGCCGCCGGGTACGGCAACAATGAGCCAATCCAGCTCGAACGGCAGGGCATACCGGTGAACGTCATCCGTGTTTCCGATTACTTCCCGCTCGCTTCCGACAGTGTGATTGCGAGCGAGCAGTTGATCAGCAGCAATCCGGATGTTGTGCGCCGCTTCGTGCGCGCAACACTGCGCGCCATGGCGGAAGTCATCGCCGATCCCGACACGGCCTTTACCGTTGCGCTCGATTACATTCCCGAACTCAAGAGCGCCGATCAGCCCACCCGCGATCTGCAACGCGCCGTGCTCCAGGCAACGCTGGATTACTGGCAGAGCGACAAAACCAAAACCGAGGGGTTGGGCTTCTGCGACGAAGCGAACTGGCGTGAAACCCACACCTTTCTGCGTGAAAGCGGATTGCTGACGACCGATGTGGACGTGATGAAAGCATTCACGAACCAGTTTATCAAGGATTGAAGAACCAGCGTACCCTGGGGGGTTGCACAAAAGGAGTGCACACCCCCCGTTTTTCCTGATGTGCACGATATAGCATCGTTGACACTTTCCCCGCCTCAGTGTACGATAGTGCAGCAATGACCGCTGTGGATGGATTGCCGAGTCGAACGAGCAAGCAGAGCGCACTATGGCAGCACGACGAACTGAGGCATTCACCAGCGCCGATGCCGCGTGGCTGCGGATGGAAGACCCCACCAACCTCATGATGATCACCGGCGTCCTGATGTTCGATGAGCCGATCAACGTCGCACGGCTGCATCGGGTCATCGAGGAGCGGTTGCTGGTCTTTGATCGTTTTCGGATGCGGGTGAAACCAGGGCGAACGTCCAATGTTCTGCCGGAATGGGAGATCGATCCGTATTTCAATCTCAACGCGCACATTCATCGAATTGCACTGCCGGCACCCGGCGGCAAGCGTGAACTGCAGGCGCTCGTCAGCGATCTGATGAGCACGCCGCTCGATTTCAGCAAGCCGCTGTGGCATTTTCACATTGTCGAAAATTACAACGGCGGCAGCGCTGCGTTGTGCAGGTTGCACCACGCCATTGCCGACGGTATTGCGCTGGTGCAGGTGCTCCTCTCGTTGACCGATGAACAACGGGATGCACCGCCAGCTGCCGATGGCGTCAGGCGGGATACGCGCGCTGCAAATCCGATCGAGTCCTTCCTCCTTCCCGCAGTCAGGTCGTTGAGCAATGCATTGACGAGCGCAGGAACGATCATCGATGAAAGTCGTGAACTGCTCAGCGATCCAGCGCGCGTGGTCGATGTGGCGCGCACCGGAGTGAGCGGGGCGCAGGCGTTGAACAAACTGCTCTTTATGCCGTCCGATCCGCCGACGCTCTTCAAAGGGGCGCTGGGGGTCCAGAAACGCGCTGCCTGGTCAGAACCCATTCCGCTCGATGACGTCAAGCGGGTTGGCGGCATGTTTCGCTGCACGATCAACGATGTGTTGCTCAATGCGGTTGCAGGAGCGTTGCGACGGTACATGATCAACCGTGGCGCGGTCGTCGAGGGTCTCAACATTCGCGCCGTTGTGCCGGTGAATCTCCGCCCGCCGGGACCGATCACCGAACTGGGCAACCGCTTCAGCCTGGTCTTTCTTGATCTGCCGATCGGCATCGAAGATCCGTTCGATCGGCTGCTGGAGTTGAAGCGCCGGATGGAAGGGATCAAGAGTTCGCCCGAAGCGCTGATCGCCTTTGGCATCCTGAATACGATCGGCGTCATGCCGCAGCAGATGGCGGAACTGGTCGTTGATATCTTTGGCAGCAAGGCGACCGCAGTGATGACCAATGTTCCCGGTCCGCGACAGCGTATCTATCTTGCCGGCAGCCCGATCCGCCAGATCATGTTCTGGGTACCGCAGGCGGGTCACCTGGGTCTGGGGGTCAGCATCTTCAGTTACGCCGGTGATGTGTTGATCGGTATTGCGGTCGATGCGGGGCTGGTTCCCGATCCGGACACGATTGTTGCCGCCTTCCATACCGAGTTCAACGATCTCTTACGTCTGGCGTGCATTGTCACCGGCGACGCGTCGGAGCGTGCACGCGCTGCGGGGGGATAACGCGCTATGCGTCGATGGCGAAGGGTGAACGACTCCGTGCGCGTGGTATCCTTGTTTCTGTTGCTGATCGTTGCGATGGCGTGCGGTCAGCCCCAGGGAAATGACCGCCCCATCGCCACGCCGGCAGGTGCAGGCGCCCCTGCGCCGACGGTGATCGTCGCTGCGCCGGAACCATATCCGGCGCCGGGCGGAGCATATCCGACGCCGGGAGAAGCATATCCTGCGCCGGTTGCGACGGCGGCTGCAACGTTGGGGGCGCCGGAAGCGACCGTTGTTCCTGATGCGACGATCGATATCGTGATCGGCACGCACCGCCTTGAGGCGGAGGTGGTTGCCACGCCGGAGAAACGCAGTGTCGGGTTGATGTTTCGGGATGCGCTCCCTGAAAATCGCGGCATGCTCTTCGTTTTTGCCGGTCCGTACACCGGCACGTTCTGGATGCGCAACACCCGTATTCCGCTTTCGATTGCATTTATCAGTAAAGAGCGACGTATTCTCAATATTGAAGATATGCAGCCGTTTGATGAGATCACGCAGCATGCCCCGCGCGGCGAGGCGTTCTACGCGCTCGAGGTGAACCAGGGGTGGTTTGCCGCGCGGGGCATCAAGCCCGGCGACGAGGTGGCGTTCGAGTTGCCGCCAGACCTGGTGATCAGATGAAGCGGAGGTGGAGCAGTGACGCAGAAAGCGGAAGACAATGAGAAAGAAAAAGCCAGCGTTGTGCGTCGCATGGTGCAGTCGGGCGCTGATCTGCCGGATGACAGGCGTGAGGCGCTGCTGCGACTACGGCAGAAGGTCGAGCAACTCTGGCAAAAACGTGAGGGAACACAGACAAAGCAGTCCGGTGACAATACCACGACCTCTTCGCCAAACTCGTGACCTCTCCTCTCACTCCTCTGCCACACGTCGACTGATCACGCGCTAATTTGTCTGCCGCCCGATAGCCCCGGATCTGATCTTGTGCTCCAGTTCCTCGTCGGGCGTCTGGCGCAGCAACGTTATCAGGCGGTCGGCGGTGATTGGTCCTTCTTCAAGCAACGAGCAGATCAGCGTCGCCCGTAACTCACGCACATCACGCGCGACCACGCGAAACATTTGCGCAAATTGCGCGTGGTACCAGTCGTTGTGGCGCCGCAATTCCGCCAGTTCGTCCTGGAGCTGGGCAATGAGGATTGTCTGATGATTGAGCGCACGTTGCATGTCGAGCAATGCAGATGCGATCAGGCTCATCTGGTCGTCGGTCAACGAGTGAGACCGGGGTGGATGACTGTTGCAGGATGATGCGGATTGCATAGGCTGCTCCGGCGGAAATTGGGCAAACGCGCCCCACCAGGGCGTTACACCTGTAGGATATACCCCCTGTCGGGGCATAACAATGTGACTATAGTACTACTTTGTGAGAAACTGGTTAAGAAAATGACATGCCCATTATCGTGGGATGCGCCCATGCGACGCAAGCGCATCAGCAACGCGGGTCGTCTCCGGCAGTCGATAGCGCGTAACACACGCCATCACGAAGCGGATCGCCGTCTCCAGCGCCACGCGATGACCAATGGAAACGTACACCGGGCGCACTCCCGGACGGGTGCGCAGCGCTGCTCCGACAACTTCCCCCTGGTCGTGCAGCGGCGTCCAGGCGCCACGCACATCGGGCGGTGGTTCGTGCGTGCCGACCAGCAACGATTTTGCGCATCCGATCGAGGGGAGATCGGTGAGGACGCCAAGATGGGAAGCAATACCGCAACGCCTGGGATGGGCAAGACCGTGGCCGTCACAGATCAGCAGATCAGGCGCAATGCGCAGGCTGGCAAGCGCATCGAGCACTGCGGGCGCTTCACGGAACGAAAGGTAGCCAGGGACATACGGGAAGTCGATCTGCCGTCGCGCCACTGCATAATCGAGCACCTCCAGCGACGGAAATGCCAGCACGACAACGGCTGCGAGCGCGCTATCACCACTGTACCCGGTATCGACACCGGCAACCGTGCGGATCGGTCCGTGGGCATCGTGGGTAATGATTCGTGTGCGTATGTGTTGCTGAATGGCCCGTGCCTCTGCCAGGCTTGTGGGCCACGGTTGGTCGAATGATTGGTCCATGAGCCTGGTATCACCAGCGGCGCAGATCGTCCGGCAGGCGTTCAAGCCAGCCTATCTCCAGCACGCCCCATAAGCCGATCAGGATCGCCTCGGCTGTATCGTGACGCAACGCGGTTGGGCGGGGCGCGCCCGACCACGCAATTACCCGACGTGCCAGTGTATCCGCGACACGCTTCGCCTGCTCGCCGTTCCGCTGCTCACGCTCGTAGAGGATGGCGCGTCGCCATGTTTCGGCGCTGACCAGACGGGCGGTTATGCCGCGTCGTTCGGCTTCACGCATCCAGATATCCGCCAGCGGTCCGCCGCCTTCGATATAGACCCACTCCAGGTCGCCCGATTCAGCCAGCACAGCGGGAGCGCCGCGCCGCAGGCGGGCAGCGCTGCCAAAATTGTGCGATCCGTAACGGCGTAATCGTCCATCGCCGCCATACAACGCCAGACCGGTTCGCAACCCAAGATCGACTGCCAGAAGCGCAGGCATGGCGACATTATAGACGTAAATCAGCAACAATAGATCTTGACACACATGTTTCGATATGGTATACAGAACGTAGAGGGTTGCATGTTCCTGGTTCTCTGTTCTCCGGTTCTTACAGGTAAGAGGCGAGCATGCTGGCGACG
>AFSR01002159.1_pt1 | contig 11898 bp, 11 predicted proteins | sample 296848 | NCBI WGS metagenome assembly AFSR01 (sample SAMN02954305, study PRJNA68063) | hot springs metagenome | biome: terrestrial; feature: Mushroom and Octopus hot springs; material: microbial mat core samples; isolation source: Yellowstone National Park Mushroom and Octopus hot springs ...
ACGCCTAGAGCGGGAGTACAATCTCGATCTGGTGATCACAGCTCCGACGGTGGTGTACCAAGTAACCCTCAACAACGGCTCTGTGATTCGGGTAGATAACCCCAGCAAGCTGCCTCCCCCCAACGAGCGCACCAGCATCGAGGAGCCGATTGTCAGGGTAGAGGTGATTCTTCCTGAGGAATTTGTCGGTACTGTGATGGAGCTGTGCGAGACCAAACGCGGCACCTTTAAAGATATGAAATATTTGGCGCAGGGTCGGACTACGCTGGTGTATGAGCTGCCCCTGGCGGAAGTGGTCACCGACTTTTTCGACCAGTTGAAATCGCGCACCCGCGGCTATGCCAGTATGGATTATCAAATGATTGGCTACCGCGCCGATGATTTGGTGCGTTTGGACATTTTGATCAACGGCGATGTGGTGGATTCTCTATCCACAATTGTGCATCGGGACAAAGCTTTTTATGTAGGCCGTTCCCTAGTTGCCAAGTTACGAGAGCTGATCCCACGCCATCAATTTGAAGTGCCCATTCAGGCAGCAATTGGCTCTAAAGTGATTGCTCGTGAAACCATACCAGCCCTGCGCAAAAACGTCTTGGCCAAATGCTACGGAGGAGATGTGACCCGCAAACGCAAGCTTTTGGAAAAACAAAAAGAGGGGAAAAAACGCATGAAGGCGGTGGGAACAGTGGATGTGCCCCAAGAAGCGTTTATGGCCGTGCTGAAGCTGCAAAATGACTAGGGCCATGGGCACTCAACTGGGGCGGGAAGAGGTGTTGGCCTGGCTACAGGAGCGGGTGTCTCCTCCTCGCCTCCGCCATATCTTGGGGGTAGAGGGGATGGCCCGACAGCTGGCGGCCCACTACGGGCTGGATGAGCAGAAAGCTGCTTGGGCAGGGCTGATGCACGACTTGGCCAAGGCTTTCCCGCCGGAGCAACTGTTGCAAAGGGTGGCTCAGGAACGGGAGCTGGATGAAATTGAGCGGGCCGAACCTCACATCCTGCACGCTGAGGTGGGATCCCTGGTGGCGCGGGAGCAGTTTCAGGTACAGGACCCGGAGATTTTGGCGGCCATTGCCAACCACACGTTGGGTCGGCCCGGCATGGATCCGCTCAGTTGCGTGGTTTTCGTGGCCGATGCCCTGGAGCCGAATCGGGGCAACAGCCCAGAATTGGAGCGGTTGCGGCAGATGGCTTTTGTAGATTTGTCTAAAACCGTAGTGGGAGTATGTGACTTGAGCCTAAAATTTTTGCTAGACCGGAATCAGGTGGTTCATCCGCGCACACTCATGACTCGGAATCATTTTTTGTTACATCCTTTAGAAAAAGCGGTGTCCTAGGTTAACTCAGTCGTTTCAGGAGGGTTTTAGTTGCTACATCTCATGCCTGCCCCTGCTGGGGATCCCATCTATTGCATGGCGCTGAGTGCAGCTCGCGCGGCAGAAGAGAAAAAAGGTGGCGATATCGTTCTGCTGGATGTATCCCAAGTCTCCACTTTGGCAGATTACTTTCTTCTGGCAGCGGCTACTCGCTCACGCAAGTCCGCGCCTTGCCCGAGCAATTGAGGAAAAGGTTGGGACGAGTGGAAACAAACTCCGCGCCGCATCGAAGGGCAGGAATCGGCCTCTTGGTACTGATCGACTATGCCGATCTCATTGTCCATGTGTTATGCAACAGGAAAGGGACTACTATGACCTAGAGTCTTTCTGGTCCAGGCTCAGCGAGTCGTCTGCCCATAGCAGGCTAAATCTATTTGTTTTGGATCCCTGGATTTGGCAGTTCTTCAGAGCTTGGAGCCAAGGGAAGAGTTGCTCTTTACAACTCTTTAACTGCCTTCCAGGGCCTCCTTGACAGACAGAAGTTTTAGTCAATTGTCAAGAAATATGTAAGTTTCTTAATATTCCCGCAATTTCTTACACAGTCACGTGTTAGGGTAGTGAATGACAAATAGCTGAGTAAGATCTTCCTGCCTTTTGCAGTCGAGTTTCTATAGTCTTTGTTAACGCTCTACCTTGTTTCTCTTGAACGCTGATAATTCTTCGTTGGTACTGAATACCAGCAAAAAGATTTTCCAGCTGCTGATGGCTCCTATTGGCTGCTTTCAGCGGCAAGTGGAAAGGCAAACGAGGCGAATAGAGGAGGCAAGGATTGGCTGCACAAGAGGATCTTACGAACGAAACCGCAACTTCTTCCCGACGGCAGACTTAACTGCAACCGGCTTAAATGGTCGGCCTGTAGGCAAAATCCGGTGCCAAAAGCAGCGGAGGAAGATGGGGAAGCAGCGTTTTTTGTTTAATGTCTGTTTTTAAGAGCGACAGGGATTTTTAGGAGGGACATTCATCATGGAAAAGATGTTGGTTAATATCGTCGAGTACCTGGCATTGGGAGAACTGGAAACTATCCTCTCCACTGAGCACCCCCATCAACAGGTGTTTTATGACGCTAGGGAGCGGGAAGCGATGATGCAGCAGATCCTAAACCGGGTCCCCGCCATCTACATGTGGCTGGCTGCCGATGAGTGTCCCAGCCGCGATCAACTCAATTCCTCTGAGCTGGAATTGCTGCGGTCGGTAGTGCGGGATGTGGTCAATCAAAAACTCCAACAAGCCTCTTTTGGCCTTGACCCCTATGCGGGATCCATGTCAGAGGTCTTCTACGGATAGAGGGGGCGGGCTTAAGCTACACTGCAAAGGCGTTGCCTTAGCTTGTTGCCTCTGCCCATGTTGCCTGTTTACTATTCTGATATTTTCCTCAGCCACGATACTGGGCCATTTCACCCCGAGCGTCCGGCTCGCTTGCAGTCCATTGTTAAGGCGCTGCGTGGTGCCCCTTTTGCCAACCAGTTGGAATGGCGGGATCCCCCCTTGGCGGAGCTGGCAGAGCTGGAGCGAGTACACTCGCGTCGGCACATTCAACAGGTGGCTGAGTTGGCAACAGCAGGTGGGGGACACATTGATGCCGACACTGCTCTCTCGGAGAGAAGTTTTGAAGCGGCGCGCCTGGCTGTGGGAGCTTGGATTGCCGGCTCTGCTTCGGTTTTGGCCACCGCTCAGCCGGCTTTGGTGCTGTGTCGTCCGCCTGGGCATCACGCGGAGCCGGAACGGGCAATGGGGTTTTGTTTATTCAGCAACGCGGCCATTGCGGCGCTGTGGGCGCTGGATCAGCCGGGGGTGAAGCGGGTGGCGATTTTCGATTGGGATGTTCACCACGGCAACGGCACGCAGGCGGTGGTGGAGCGCTATCCCCAACTGGCCTATGCCTCCATCCATCAGTTTCCCCTCTACCCCGGCACCGGCTCCGCTCGCGAAACCGGGATCCACGGCAACCTCTGCAACGTGCCTTTGCCTGCCGGCTCGGATTGGTTGGCCTACAAAAAGGCCCTCGACGAGAAGATCTTGCCGTTCTTGCAAGCGTTCCAGCCGGATTTGCTGCTGGTGAGCGCCGGCTTCGACTGTGCCAAAGGGGATCCCCTGGCCGGTATGCAGCTAGAGCCGGAAGCCTTTGGCCGCATGGCCCGCCTCTGCCTGGAGCAGGTGACCCGCAAAACCCTCTTCGGCCTGGAAGGAGGCTATAACCTGGACAACCTGGCGCGCGGCTGGCTGAGCCTGGCCCAAGCTTGCCTGGAGAGTTAACCTTTCCACTTCACCTTGGGTAAAATCTGCCGCACATCCACCCGATCCTTGTACTTGAGAGCAAAGTTGAGCAGCGAATCCAAGAGGGAATCGGACAGATAGTGGGGCTGGAGGCCCAGGTCTAGGAGCTTGGTGTTTTTGGCGTTGTAGTAGTGCTCTTCCAGCTCGACGCGGGGGTTCTCCAGGTGGTTGATTTCCACCTTCAGGCCCATGGTGGCTCCCGCCTTTTGCACCAGCAACGCCAGTTGCTCAACACTAAATTGCTCTGTGAACTGGTTCATCACCCGGAATTGGCCCGGCTCGGCAGGGTGAGCAATGGCCAGCTCCACGCAGCGCACCGTGTCGCGGATATCCAGGAAACCGCGGGTCTGGCCGCCCTTGCCATACACTGTCAGCGGATGGCCCACGGCCGCTTGAATGCAGAAGCGGTTCAGAGCTGTGCCGAATACGCCATCGTAATCGAGACGGTTGATCAGCACCTCGTCCATGCCGGTTTCTTCTGTGAGCACGCCGTATACCACCCCTTGGTTGAGGTCGGTGGCCCGCAGGCCCCACACGCGGCAGGCGAAGTGGATGTTGTGGCTGTCGTGTACTTTGGAGAGGTGATACATGGAACCCGGCTGTTTGGGATAGGGCAGGGTATCCTTGCGGCCGTTGTGCTCGATGGTGATGTACCCCTCCTCGATGTCGATGTTGGGGGTGCCGTACTCGCCCATGGTGCCCAGCTTCACCAGGTGGCAATCGGGAAATTCCTCCTTGATGGCGTAGAGGATGTTCAAGGTGCCCACCACGTTGTTCACCTGGGTCATCACCGCATGCTCGCGGCTGATCATCGAGTAAGGGGCAGAGCGCTGCTCGCCAAAGTGAACAATGGCATCCGGCGGGAAGCGGCGCATGCAGGAGATCAGGGCTTCGTAGTTGGTAACGTCGCAGACAAAGATGGGAATGTCCTTGCCGGTTAGCCCCTTCCAGCGATCCACCCGTTGCTCTAGCTGGGCAATGGGGGTCAGGGTAGAAACCCCCAGTTGCAGATCCCAGAGGCGGCGGACGTAGGAATCGAGAATGGCCACCTCATAACCCCTGTTGGATAGGTGCAGGGCTGTCGCCCAGCCACAGTATCCGTCACCACCAATAACCAGGACTTTCATCAGGGAAGCAAAATTCGGCTGCTGACGAATCTACCAAGTTATGGCACCAAAGACAAACTCTCCTGGGATCCCTTTGAGCGCTGCATGGCTCCTCATTCAATGCGAGGCGGGTTGTCCAGGGTATAAACCGTGGTCTCGGCGGCAATGGCACGGCGCAGGTGAGCTGGGACTTGGTAGAGGCCCAGAAGGGTGATGCCATCGATGAATTGCAGTGCCCCCCGCTCGGGATCCAACTGTTGGCTCAGCATCTGGTCGATCTGCTCCGGTTCTGGCCTGGGGGAGATGGGATCCTGAGCTGCCAGGGCAAAACCCAGCGGGCCACCGTATGTGGGGGCATAGATGGAGTAGGGCTGCACAGCGGCAAACACCGTTTTCAGGGTGCGAACAATGCGGGTGTGTTGATGAAGCTCAACCGGCCCCGTCGGCCCGGCTTGGATGGTGAAAGCCCCATCTGGCTGCAACTTGGAGCGGATCTGGCGGAAAAACTCCTGGGTGAAGAGGCGGTAGGCAGGGCCGGACTCAATGGGATCGGAGAGATCGGAAAGGATCACATCCCAAATGGGGCCTGTTTCTTGGAGAAAATCCAAGGCATCGGCAATCACCACCTCCACCCGCGGATCTTCAAAGGATCCCTGGTGCATTTCCGGCAGGTGCTCTCGGCAGGCTGCCACCACCTCCCCATCGATGTCCACCATCACCACCTGCTCCACCGAGCGCCAACGCAGCACCTCCCGCAGCGTTGCCCCTTCTGCCCCCCCCAACACCAGTACCCGCCGGGGGATCCCGCCCGCTTGGACAACCTGCACCATAGCCGGATGAACCAAAGCCTCGTGGTACAGAAACTCATCCACGGTAGTGGATTGCCAATGCCCATCCAGCATCAGACCCTTGCCGAAGGCCCCCGTCTCGGCGATCAGCATCTCCTGGAAAGGGGTTTTTCGGTAGGCCAAGATGCGCGTGACGGCACGGGCGGTGTAGTCCCAAGGGGTAAAGTACTCCTGAACCCAGAAGAAACTTCTCGGGCTGCTCATAAGCACCTCGCTACAGCTTTTTCCAGCAACATAGACTGACCTCTGGGGTGAATCGGATCCCACCCAGCCTACAGATGGCCCCCATGACAGTTTGGAAAAAGCTGCGATTGGCGAAGATCTCAGCGCCTTCGTCGGGTCGCTTCACAGGTGAGCACCTCAGCCGAGTCTGGGGCCTCTTCCAGGAGTGTCGGTTGCGCGGTGCGGCGGGGCACCTTGCGCAGGGAATATCGTCGCGCTTGAAACACGTCGATCAGATATTCACAGGCCGCTTCCGGTCGGGTGTGGCGACCACAGGTGAACACATCCACCGCCGCGTAGCCCGCTTCGGGCCAGGTGTGAATGGAGATGTGGGATTCCCCCAAAAGAGCGAGGGCTGTAATCCCCTGTGGCTCAAATGGATGGCACAGCTCTCCCAAAAAGGTGGAGTTGGAGCGTCTGGCTGCCTCTCGCAAAGCCTGTTGCACCAGAGAGGCATCATCCAAAAGTTTGGCCGGGCAGTCGTAAAGCTCCAGGATACAGTGGATCCCGATCAGAGCTGGAGACCTATCCCCTAATTGGCCAGATAGTGTGTGCAGCATACTATCCCCTAATTGGCCAGATAGAACTGATTAGAACCAGAGGCTGCACAGAAAGCGCAGCTTTACCATTATCTCACAATTGACATACTCCCCTGCCTAAAGGCAGGGGATTCTGGTTCCTGGTTCTGCGACAGCACTTACCGTGTCAGGTTGCCCCTCCACAGCAGCGGTGCTCATCGCGGCAGCGGGCCGTAGGCCTTTCTCCCCAGGCGTTCCCCCTTTCGGGGCGGTTCCCTTTTGCCCAAAGGTACCGTTGTTCCACTCCTCACCCAACAACTCCAACCCTTTGCGCAGGATGTTGATGGCCGCATTCTCATCCCGGCAAAGTACCACCCCACACTGCGGGCATTGATGGGTGCGAGTGGACAGCGTCTTCTTCACCCGGTGGCCACACCGAGAACAGTCCTGACTGGTGTACTGGGGCGGCACGGCCACCACCACCTTGTTGAAGACCTTCCCGTAGGAGTCCAGCCACCCGGTGAATAAACTCCAGCCGGCATCGTGAATCGACTTGGCCAAGTGGTGATTCCGCGCCAAGCTGCGCACCTGCAAGTCCTCATACGCCACGATGTCGCTAGACAAAGCGCTCCGCGCCGCCGTAGGCGAGCACTACGCACCGGGCCAGCTTCACAGCCCAGTCTCTACGCTGGCGTTGAACCTTCAGGTGTACCTTGCCCAGTCGCTTCCTCTGCTTGTGGTAGTTCTTGGATTGAGGTTTGGCCCCTCTCCGTTCGCGTAAGCGGGACGGAGTCCTTAACTTCCGACTTAACCTGCGTTGCTCTCGCTTTAACCTCCTTTCAGCACGACGCAAGAATTTTGGGCACTCTACCTTGTTTCCGTGGCTGTCGGTGTAGAAGTACGTCAGGCCCATATCCAGCCCCACCGCCTGGCCGGTGTACTCCACCTGCTCACGACGCTCCACGTCCAGACAGAACTGGGCGTAATACCCATCGGCCCTGCGTATGACCCGCACCCGGTTGATTTTCAGGGTGAGGATGTCCCGCCGCGCCTCGCCGTTGCAGTACAGGGCAAAGGTGCCTGCCTGGAAGCCGTCCGTGAAGGTGATGGACATTCCATCTTGGGAGAGCTTCCAGCCGGAGATTTTGTACTCCACGGAGCGGCAATGTTTCTGGAACTTGGGATAGCCCTTCCGGGCTGCCTTCTCCTTGCAGCGGCGGTAGAAGTTGGAGATGGCAAACCAGGCTCGCTCCGCACTGGCTTGCCGGGCTGAGAGTTCAGCTTCTGAGCGAAGGGGAACTCTCTGGCCAAGTCCTTGCAGAGGGAGTACAACGTGGCCCTGTTCACCCCCTGGTGATCCATCCAGTGGCGCAGGCATTTGTTGCGCACGAACTGAGCAGTCCGAATGGCCTCATCCAGGGCTTGGTACTGTGCTGCTGTGCCGTTGAGGAGCTTGGCTTCGAGGACGCGCATGAGTGCATCTTAGCAAAGGTCTAACGAGATAAAAGCCGCCCTAGTCGCGTCAGCGGGCCGTAGGCCTTAGAGCGGGGCTTCAGACCCAGTTTTTTGGTAAAGCCAAACTACCCTCCCCAGCAGCTTTTTTCTTAACCGAAAGTTAACCCTAGGCCCAATCTGGAGCCACTGCACCACCGACACCAGCGTTCCGGGAAGGGGCTGGAGAAGCTAGGGCTGCTGCTCCTTTGAAGAGGGAGAGGGGGGATAGAGCAGGGCTTCCAGCTCCTGCAGCGCTTGCTCCAGGTTGTCGTTGACAATCACGTAGTCAAATTCGTCTTGGGCATCCAATTCCTTGCGGGCCTGTTCCAGGCGGCGCTCGATGCTGGCCTCTGAGTCTTGTCCGCGCTCGCGGATGCGACGTTCCAGCTCTTCCAGAGAAGGGGGACAGAGAAAGATGCGAATGGCATCTGGGTACTGTTGCCTCACCTGACGGGCCCCCGCCAGCTCAATTTCCAGCAGCACATCCTGACCCTGATTGAGTTTTTGGAACACGATCTCGCGGGGAGTGCCGTAAAAGTTGCCCGCATACTGTGCCCATTCCAACAGCTCGTTGGCTTCAATCAAGTTGAGAAATTCCTCCCGACTGCGAAAGTAGTAGTTGACGCCTTCCTGTTCGCTGGGGCGGGGGGGGCGGGTGGTGACCGAAACCGAGAGATACAGCTCGGGGTGGCGCTGGCGCAACTGGTTGACCAGCGTACCCTTACCCACTCCGCTGGGCCCTGTCAAAACCACCAAGCGACCGCGCGGGGTAGGAGCCGGAAGGGATCCCTGCTGCTGCGTACACTCAGAGGAAACCGGGGTAGGAGAGGTTGGCATAGACAGAGACCGACGCAAGACGGCTGGGCAATTGACTTGTTTGGGTTTGTTTTAGGATATCTCACTTCTGGTTTCTCAAACGGCTCACAGCGATGGGCTTTCACTCGGTCTCCTCTGACAAACCGGGCTTGGCCGTGAGGAAGCGGTTGGCAACGGTTTCGGGTTGGATGGCGGAGAGGATAACGTGCCCGGAATCGGTGATAATGACAGCGCGGGTACGACGACCATAGGTGGCATCTATCAACTGGCCCCTCTCGCGGGCATCGCTGATGATGCGTTTGATGGGAGCTGACTCGGGACTGACAATGGCGACCACACGCCCAGCGGCGACGATGTTGCCAAAGCCAATGTTGATTAGGCGGGTATCCATGGGGTGATGAGGGAACCTAACGGCTGTCCGGCCAGCAACCTTCATTAAGGTAGCAAATGGGGCTCTTTCGCGGGTTTGCCACAACGACACCTGAGTTCTCGGCCAATTGGGCAGTGAGTTCTGGCGACAAGTCCCGTTCGGGTGAGCCGCAAAAAGGCTGTGGTTGCATAACAAGCTGCACCCTCCCAAACAACTTGCCCTGTTTATCGATGACGGTAAAATCGTCAACATGAAGCCACTTCAATAGAACTTGAACTGTAAGCCTCAAAGGCCGCCGCTGTGGTAAGCAGTTTGAGGCAGCTCTGAAAACGAAAAGATCGACCCAGCACCCCAAGCTTGAATAGATTTCTTCCTCGCCTATGCTTGACCTGACTTGGCTGGATCCCCTTGTCCAGCACTTTCAACTGGGGGATCCAGAGCCACCCGAAGCCATCCGAGTGGGCCTCATTCACCAAACTTGGAAACTCAACACCTCTGAGGGATCCTTCATCGTCCAGCGCCTTCATCCCCGATTTGATCCTGCTGTCACTGAAGATGGTCAAGCCATCGGCCAATGGTTGAGACAACACGGCTTCCCCGTCCCCCAATTCCGCCGCGCTCGCGATGGATCCCTGCACTTGTCCTGGGCAGAAGGGCTGTGGCGGGTCATGGATTGTCTGCCGGGATCCTGTCACCCAACTCCTCCCAATTGGGGCTATCTGGAAGAGGCGGGGGCAGCCGTTGGACGCCTGCATCGACTCTTGGCCCAGATGGACTATCGTTTTCGCTTCCAGATCCCGCATTTTCACGATACGGCTCACCTTTGGCAACAGCTACGCCAGTATGAGCCGGCCCCAGAAGTGCAGGCAGAATGGCAGTTTTTAATCGAAACTGTGCCCAATCTTCTGCTGCCCTCGGGGATCCCAACTCAAATCATCCATGCCGATCTCAAGTTCAACAACTTTTTGTTCGATGAGCAGGGGCGATTTGTGGGCCTGGTGGATCTGGACACCTTTATGTATCACAATCTCTATGTTGAATTGGGGGATGCCCTGCGCTCCTGGGGCAAACGAGGAAATACCCTTCAGCCAGAGGCGATCCTGGCCGGGTTGCGGGGCTATGCCCAAACCGGGAACTTGCACGCCCTACAACCGGAACTCCTTCTCCAAGGGATCCAACTGATTACCCTGGAATTGGGGATGCGCTTTTTGCAGGATTGGTTTGAAGACGCTTACTGGAATTGGGATCCCCAGCGCTACCCCAGCCGCAAAGCCCATAACCTGGCCCGCTGCCAACAGCAAATTTGCCTCTATCAAGACCTAACCCAGAGGGCACCCCAACTGTTGGAGTCCATGCGCGCCCTTTTGTCTTGTGAGCAGCGGAAAGAGGGAAGGTAGCCAACAGGTTTGCCCAGCTTTTGACAGCTCGTTTTGGGATCTGCTACCGCGGCATAGGAATGAAACATTTCTAAATATTTCTGTGGCATTGCTTCCCGACTCTCCTCCCCCAGAGGGAGAGGGGCTGGGGGCGGTCGCGAAACGCCTAGGAAGTGTCTCAATCTAGTTTCAAATGACGATAACGCTCAATCTCGACTTTGACTTGGATCGCAATGGTCGGGAACACGCTCCAAGCTCCCCTAGGCGGTTTGCACTTGGCGCACCAACCCAGTCGTTTTCAGAGCAGCCAAAGCCCGATCCCGGTAACGGCCATAGCGCTCCTGCTTGTTGCGAAGCTTGCGCCCCTCCAAATCCGGCAACAGCCCAAAATTGGCCGGCATCGGCTGAAAGTGCCTGGGATCGGCGCTGCTGATGAACTGAAACAGGGATCCCATCATCGTCTCGGGGGGCAGCGTGATCAAGGGCAACCCCAGAGCCAGGCGGGCGGCGTTCTGTCCGGCCAACCATCCCCCTGCCACCGCGCAGGCATAGCCCTCGGTGCCCACCAACTGGCCGGCGGCAAACAGCGTGGGTCGGCGACGAAATTGCAAGGTCGGCCACAGAAGCTGGGGCGAATTCAAAAATGTATTGCGGTGCATCACCCCAAAGCGGACAAACTCCGCCTGTTCCAGGCCGGGGATGAGGCGAAAGACCCGCTGCTGTTCTCCCCATTTCAAGTTGGTTTGAAAGCCCACCAAGTTCCACAGCTGCCCTGCTTTGTCCTCTTGCCGCAACTGCACCACCGCGTAAGGACGGGATCCCGTGCGCGGATCCACCAGCCCCACCGGCTTCAAGGGGCCGAAACAGAGGGTGTCTTTGCCTCGGCGCGCCATTTCTTCAATCGGCAAGCAGCCCTCGAAAAACTTGCGCTCCTCCCGTTCAAAATCCTTGAGGGGCGCCTGCTCCGCCTCCACCAGCGCCCGCCAAAACCGTTCGTACTCCGCTTCCGTCATGGGGCAGTTGAGATAGGCTGCTTCCCCCTTGTCGTAGCGGGAAGCCTGAAACACCACCGCTCGGTTCAACGAATCCCCGGTAACAATGGGGCTAGACGCATCAAAAAAGCTCAGGTACTCCAGGCCCGTAAAGGCTTGCAGTGCCTTGGCCAGGGGATCGCTGGTCAGAGGGCCGGTACAGAGGACGGCAATGCCCTCCGGGATCTCCGTCACCTCCTCCCGACGCAGGGTGATGCGGGGATGGTTTTGAATGGCTTCCGTGAGAGCCTGGCTGAAGCGGGCCCGATCCACTGCCAATGCCCCTCCTGCCGGCACTGCATGGCAATCCGCCGTCGCGATCACCAGGGATCCCAGTTGTCGCAGTTCTTCCTTGAGTAGCCCTGCCGCCCGATCGCTGGCTGCAGCCCCAAAGGAGTTGCTGCACACCAGCTCCCCCAACTGATCGGTGTGATGGGCCGGGCTCTGACGCACGGGGCGCATCTCCG
>AFSR01002441.1_pt1 | contig 11865 bp, 12 predicted proteins | sample 296848 | NCBI WGS metagenome assembly AFSR01 (sample SAMN02954305, study PRJNA68063) | hot springs metagenome | biome: terrestrial; feature: Mushroom and Octopus hot springs; material: microbial mat core samples; isolation source: Yellowstone National Park Mushroom and Octopus hot springs ...
TGCCAGCCGTGCAGGCCAATCTCGTGGCCCTGTTGGCGAATTTGCCGCACCAGGTGAGGCCAGCGCTGCACCCGTTCCCCCAACACAAAGAAGGTGGCCGGCACCTGAAACTCCTGTAAAACTTGCAACAGGGTCGGCGTGTATTCAGGGTGAGGGCCATCGTCAAAGGTAAGGGCCACCTGTCGCTTCTGAGGATCTGGCGGTAAGTCCCAGAGAGCCTCAGGAAAAAGGGTCTTGAGGCCCTGCTGCAGAAGGGGGTAGAGGGCAGAGGGGAGGATCTGCGGCGGCCAAAAGGGCATAGATTGACCTCAACTTTCCAGAGAGCCCCTTGTTACCCCCAACTGGCTGTACAGCTTTAGCTCCCGCCACAGTTGAGAGCCACTCATCTGGCCCTGGAGGAGCTGTTGATAGCAGCGTAGGGTTTGCTGAACCTGCTCGGCAGACTCCCGCAAGAACTCAATGCGCAGATATCGCAACCCCAGCGCCAGGAGCTGCGACACATATTCTGCCCCAGTTTGGGCTTTGCCATTGTAGAGGGTGTTGCGGCAGCCAGCATCGGCTTTCAAAATGTGCTCCACATTGGCCCTGTCCCTCAGCCTCACCTCGTGCTTTTCGCAGGGGCGGCCACAGTTGGTGTAATCCGTGCCACTGGACAAAAAGGCGCAGAAGACGCAGTGCTCCATGTGGAACATGGGCATGTGTTGGTGGATGGTAACCTCGTACCAGTGGGCGGGGCCGGCCTGCAGCAGGGATCCCAGTTGCTCATGGTTGAGGTCATAGGAGGCCGTCAGGCGCTCCAGGCGGTAGCGGCTTTTGAAATAGTGGGCGGTGAGGGGATTGGCCACGTTCAGGGAAAAATCGCCGATGCAGCGCTGGTTGGCGAAAAAGCGCAGGTGGTCGTAGTTTCGCACCAGGTAGCCATCGGCTCCTGCCGCCAGCACCTGTTTTAGAATCCAAGTTTCCCCCGGCTTGGTGATGCGGGGCGGGGCCGCCCACAGCTCCACCTCGGGGTGAGAAGCTTTGGTAGCGCGGATAACTTCCCGGTAGCGGCGGGGATCCTCAAACTCCAGGTAGATCTGCCGGATGCCACAGGCAATTGCCGCCGACAACTGGGCTGGCTCCCGCACCAACACCACCAGCTGGGGCAATCCCGGCTCGGCTGGCTCCTGGGGAGGCAGCAGGTCTTGCCAGTGGGCGTCAGGATTGAGCTGCCAGCGGCGGGGCCGGGCTCGCAGCGCTTGCAACTGCTCCACCGCCTGGCGCCGCATCTGGTTGAGGACGCTGACCGGCAGCATCACCTCTCCCTCCAGGGCGTTGTGCAGGGATCCCAGCCGGAAGGGCGTGCCCCCTAGGCGGCCCAGTTGCTGCCGCAGCTTCTCGTCGGTGAGGGGCTGCTGGCGAGCGGGTTGCAAAGGCATGGGGGAATCCACCTGCACCACGTGGCCCTCTTCGTCGCGCAGGATGAGGGTCAGGGGCAGTCCAGCCTGGCCGTGCACTTCCAGGTGGATGGGGCGGCGGAAGCGAGGCTGATCCCCGGCATAGCTCTGGCGCAGGCGCTTTTCTAGCTCCGGGTCGCTGGTCTTCCAGAGGCGATCCCCCACCCGCAGGCGTTTGCAGTCAACGGCCCCCCGGGCAAAGCCGAGCCAGGCCAACCCCTGCCTCTCCTGCACGCAGTAAACCCGCCCTCCTTGCTCGGGCAGCTCCGGCTCTCCCTGGTCAAAGACCACCCCATCCCCCGGCTTGAGGGGGGCTTCTAGGCGCACCCCCACCTGATCCCCTTCGATCTTCAGCACCTGCCCCAGGTAAACCCCCCGCTTTTTGCCAAAACGGGCGTGTACCAGCTCCTGGTTGTTGATGCCCCGCAGCCAGCCGGTGGACAAGCCGCGGGAAAAGCTCATCTCCAGCTCATACCATTCCTGGGCTGAGGGCTGCCACGCCTGCCCTGCCCCCAGAGCGTCCAAGGCCCGCCGATAGATGCGCGTTACATTAGCTACATATTCCGGCGATTTCAGGCGGCCTTCAATTTTCAAACAGTGGATCCCCAGCTTGACCAGCTCCGGCAGCACCTCCAGCCCGGCCAGATCCTGGGGGCTGAGCAAATACCGCTTCTCGCCCAAGTCGCGCCGGATCCCGTCCACCACCAGCTCATAGGGCAGGCGACAGGCCTGGGCGCATTCTCCACGGTTGGCCGAGCGTCCTCCCAGGGCTTCGCTGGTCAGACATTGCCCGGAGTAGGCCACGCAGAGGGCCCCATGGACAAACACCTCCAGAGCAATTGGGGATCCCCTCTCTTCCAGATGGGCGCGGATCTTGGCTATTTCCTTGAGGGAACACTCCCGCGCCAGCACCACCACCTCGCAGCCCAGCTCGGCGGCAAACTCAGCTCCCACGCCGCTGGTGACAGTCATCTGCGTCGAGGCGTGGATGGGGAAATCGGGAGAAAGATGCCGAACCAGGCGGGCAATGCCGACATCCTGCACAATGACCGCGTCTACTCCCGCTGCTGTCATCGCGCGGATGTACCGTTCCGCCTCCTCCAGCTCCTCGGGAAAGACCAAGGTATTTAAAGTTACGTAGCCCCGCACCCCGCGCCGGTGCAGCCAGGCCATCAGCTCCGGCAAATCCGCTTCGGTGAAGTTGCGGGCGCGCAGGCGAGCGTTGAACCGTTCCAGCCCGAAATAGATGGCATCGGCTCCGTTTTCCACCGCCGCCTTTGCACACTCCCAATCCCCCGCTGGCGCAAGCAGCAGCGGCAGCTCGGCGGGCAAGGCCGCCGCCAGACGTTCGGTTTTGAGGGAACTTATCGAAGCGCTCATGAGAAGAACCCTGAGAAAAAACAAGGGATCCTCTCCCATTCAAAAGCAAAAAACCTGAGAGCAGGATCCCCCTTGCCTCAGGCCAAGCCCTACTGCCGGCGGGCCCTTGACAACGCAAAAGACCGAGGTCTCAGAAAGCCTCAGACCGTCCGCCAACTACAGCGCTAGCAGCACATTCAGGATCCCGGTGAGAATGGCACTGAACAGGGCCAGCGTAATGTAGCGGCCAACAGCCGGGTCTTCCCCCAGGAGCCGGTCGGAGGCGCTGATGGTAAAAAACAAAGACCACGCGTAAACTACCCGGCTCCGACCGCTAAGCGGTACGGAGCGGGCTTTCAGTAGCCCTGAGCCTGTTCTGCTCTACCAGAGAACAAAACAGGCCCGAACCTCTAGGCTGGTTTACGACAGCCCCCAAAAGCGCAATCACATTCGCACCATTCAAATCCGCATCCCCTTCCCATCCACAGTGCCCACACTTGAACGACTTGCCACTGCGGTAGGATTGCGCAGGATCGGGATGGATGTGTAAACATTTGTGACAGGTCTGCGACGTGTAGGCAGGCGGCACAAGAACCAGAGAAACCCCTGCAACTCTCGCCTTGTATTCCAGAAACTGGCGTAGCTGGTAGAACGCCCAACTGTTGGCCCTGCGCCTTTCGGTTTTGCTGCGGGGTTGTTGATTGACTCTTTCCCGGATCCCTGTCAGGTCTTCCAGGGCGATAGCGCTGTTGGTAGCCTTTGCCCTAGAGACAATAGCTTTAGAGATGCGATGATTGACCCACGCCTGAAAGCGCCTTTCCTTGCCAGACAGCCGTTGCAACAGTTCTCTGCATCTGCGCCGCGAACTGCGGGTGCCCTTACTGGCTTTGCGTTGGAGTACCGCCCTCAACCGGGAGTAGTGGTCTCGGACTTTGTTCAACTGCTGTCCATTCCAGTTGTCCCCCTCTGACGTATGGGCAATATCTGTCCTCCCCAAGTCCACCCCGATCACCTTGTCGGTATCTTGTTGCTTGGGTGGCTTTTTCTCTACGCAAATCTGGATGTAGTAGGAGCCATCCTTCCGCTGGACTAGGGTGGCAGCTTTTGGGTTAGAACCAGCCAGCATTCCCCTCTGGTAGTTACCAATGGCTAGCTCAAAGCGTTCTCTCCCTTCAACCGTGGTCAGCGACACCGTCCAGTCTTTCTCGCGGAATGAAAAGATACGTGCGTCGTAGGTAACGAACCTACGCTTGAACTCTTTAACCGGACGGTTGCGCTGTCTCGCCACTTTGCGAGCGCCTGCCACCCGTCTGCACACCTGTTGAGCCAAGTTACTGGACAAGCCGAACCGGGCCCGGATTTCGCGGTAGCACAGAGACTGGAGCTTAACGGCGTTGGCGACTTTCTCGGGTGTGTTTTGGTTGACCCAGTTCAAGGCTTGGCCAAAAGCCTCCAAAGTCGCGTCCAATTTGGCGGCTTGCGACGGGGACACCTTGAGCTTGCAGGATATGGTCAGGACTTGGCTCATAAGTTCATTGTACTTCATCAAAGCGCATTCCTCCCGACACTGACCCTACGGGTACAGTGCGGGGCTCCTGCGATTTCTAGCTGAGTGGCGTTGATGGTCTCAAACTGGTTGAATTCAGGGGTGAAGATCTTAGCCATCGTGAAATGCTCCCTACGCCTGGGTGTTTGTACCACCTTAACAAAAGTTAACGCTAGCTGCCACGTTCGCACAGCTACATCAGGGGGGCAGAGTCAGCGCAATATCACTTTGGGAGAAAGCAACAACGTCAGGGATCCCTGGCAATAGTCGATACGGCCTTCTGCAAAGCGCACCTGGGCCAAGCCTGCCTTTTTGAGGGTAATGGCCTGGGGATTGGCCGGCTGCAGGCCAATAGCCGCCTGTATCCACAGGCTCAGATCCGGCTGGTGGCCGACCAAGGCCAGAGACGTGAAGGGATCCCGCTCCGCCTGCCAGCGCACCAGGTCGGCGAAGCTGCCGTCCGGGGCCAGCGGCTCAAACACTTCTAGAGCTTCGGCCAAGTTCTCGTCGAAAAAAATCTCCGCCGTCTGCCGCGCCCTCACAAGGGGACTGGTGAGCAGGAGATCCCACTTCCAGCCCATATCCTTGAGTTGGCGGGCAATTTTGCGGCAGCGCTTGCGTCCCTCATCGGTCAAGGCGCGAAAAGCGTCCTCCACTCCCGCTTGCGCTTCTTCGGCTATGCCGTGGCGAATAAAATCCACAGCCACTTCCTGGACGGAAGCCCGCTTCTCGGCTTCAGCCTGATTGCTTCCCTCTGGCCCGAGCTCAAATGTCATCGGCCCTTGCACGCTTTCTCACTCCTTCAGTCCAGAATACCCCGCTCGGCTTGGAAAAAGCTCGCCTGTTCAGCCTGACCCTCCGGCAGAAAATTGCAGGCGCCTGCTGCGGCCTAAAACAAAAGCCCAGAAAGTTGTGATAGGATTGCTTGAAGTGACAGGTATGTACTGTTTCAGGAGTTCTCCAAGCATGTCTGCAGCAATAGACGTCGCTGATGCTACCTTTGAGGCAGAGGTGCTGCGTAGCGATATTCCGGTCTTAGTGGATTTCTGGGCGCCCTGGTGTGGCCCATGCCGGATGGTGGCTCCTGTGGTTCAGGAGATAGCCGAGCAGTATGCCGGCAAGGTTAAGGTTGTGAAAATTAATACAGACGAGAATCCCCAAACTGCCAGCCAGTATGGCATTCGCAGCATTCCCACTTTGATGCTCTTCAAGGGAGGCCAGAAGGTCGATGTGGTAGTCGGCGCTGTGCCCAAGGCAACTCTAACGACAATTCTGGAGAAGCACTTCGACACGCCTGCCGAGAGCTAAGGTCCTAGCAGGAGGAGCGGCCCTCAACGCTTCAGAGCGCTATGTTTGGATCCGGGGGTAAGGCCTAAGTAGCATTTAGCGTCGATAGCCTATTGCAGTAAAAAGTAATGACAGAGAACTCTGGATTCTGGCTTGGCTGATTCCCTTTCTTCTCTTCTCCAGGAAATTTTCTCCAACGCCGAGACTCGTCTGAAGCAGTTGGAGCATCACCCCAACCGGACGGCTTGGCTGCGCGTTTTGCAGTCGCTGCAGCGGATGGGATCTCTGAATCTCAGCCGCCTGGACGCTAAGATCCTAGCGGCCACGCTTGAGGATCTGGAGCAGGGCTTTGCGGCCTTCCAGAACTATGTCCATCAGCGCAAGGTAACAGTTTTTGGGTCGGCACGGGTAGGGCCGGACAGCCCGGAATACCGCCAGGCACAGTTGTTCGCCCACTGCATCAGCCAGCGAGGGTTCATGGTGCTGACGGGGGGCGGCGGTGGGATTATGGAAGCCGGCAATCGGGGCGCAGGGCTGGAAAACTCGTTTGGGCTGAATATCCAGCTTCCCTTCGAGCAGATGGCCAATCCTGTGATTGCCGCCAGCGATCGGGTAATTAACTTTAAGTATTTCTTTTCACGCAAGCTCTTTTTTGTCAAAGAAACCGATGCGCTGGTGCTTTTCCCCGGTGGCTTTGGTACGCAGGATGAGGCTTTTGAATGTCTGACCTTGATGCAAACCGGCAAAACCAAGCTCATGCCCTTGGTGCTGGTGGACAAGAAGGGCGGTTGCTACTGGAAAGAATGGGATGAATATGTGCGGGAGCATCTACTCAGCCGCGGCCTGATCAGCCCGGAAGATCTCTTCTTATACACCTTAACCGACGATGTAGGGGACGCCTGCCAGCAGATCCTAGATTTTTATCGCATCTTTCACAGCAATCGCTATGTGCGGGAACTGCTGGTTTTGCGCTTGAATGCCAAGCTCTCGCCCCAGGCTCTGGATATCTTAAACGAAGAGTTTGCCGACATTCTCGACTCGGGCCGGATCGAGCAAACCGAGGCTTTGCCGGAAGAAGCAGAGGAAGAGATTGCCCATCTGCCGCGGCTGGTGATGCACTTTAACCAGCGTAACTTTGGACGGCTGTGGCAAATGGTGCGCCGGATCAACACGCTTCATCCAGCACAGCCGGATCGTCTGCAAATGCGCCCCGACCAAAAGTAGGGGATTGTCGGAAGGGATCCCAATGGGCCGGTTGTTTGTCAAAATCTGCGGCATCACCCGCCAGGATCAAGCGGAGGCTATCGCCGCGCTGGGGGTGAGCGCTCTTGGGTTTATCGCAGTGCCCAACACGCCGCGCTATTTGCCTCTCTCCCAGGCCCGCTGGCTTGCCTCCCTACCCCGCCATGTGGAAAAGGTGGGGGTCTTTGTGGATCCGGATCCCCGTACCATTGCCACCTGGGTGGAAGTGGGCGGCCTCACGGCTGTTCAGCTCCACGGCCGGGAATCGCCAGAAGAGTGCCGGCAACTGGGAGAATGGCTCCCTGGCATTCGCCGCATTAAGGCCCTGCGCATTCGCCACCTGGCAGATCTGGAGGCAGCCCACCTCTACGGCGACTGTGTGGAGGCTCTGCTTCTGGACGCCTATCACCCCCAGCGTGCGGGTGGCACTGGGCAAACCCTCAACTGGCCAGAGTTGGCCCACCGCTCTCTGCCCTTGCCCTGGCTCCTGGCCGGTGGCCTCACCCCAGACAATGTTCTGCAGGCCCTCAGCCACCTCCAGCCCAGCGGCATTGATCTCTCCAGCGGTGTGGAACGCCAGCCGGGCGACAAAGATCTGCACAAAGTCTGGCGTCTGCTGCAGCAGTTGGAATCCCAAGGGTGGCAAATCGCTTCTGCCCTACCTCAACCCAATCAAGGCCTTTAGCCCCTCCGTCCGAGCCGGATCCCTATTGCAAGGATTGGAAGGATTGAATGTCTAGCCCCGGCTCAAACATCAGCTCTTTCACCTCTCCAAACCTTCCCATCACTCCCAGATCGCGGTCGTTGAAGGTCACCAACACCCCGCCGGCATTGCCGGCGCGCAGCACAATCGATCGCTCGGCTTCCCAGTTCAGCTCCGCCCCCGGCTGCAGGGTGGCCTCAAAAACGGTTTGTCCATCGGCAATGACTCGTAGCCAGGAGGGACGCTCTACCACGCGAATATCAAGGCGCACCGGCTTGCGCGGCGGGGCCTCCAACACGTCGGGGAAAACCCCCTGGATGCGCGTCCACTGATCCAGTGTGGGAAACATCTGGCGAAGGGTCGGTTCTGGGCTGCGCCCAGGGGAGTCAGCTGCTCGCGGCTGCGACTGGGATCCCTCGCCGCTTTGTAGGCTGGCCAGCCAATGCCCAAAGGGGTTGCCCGTGCCGTCCAAAAGAGCCGACAGCCCTCCCACCGCCAGCACGACCAGCACCACATAGGCGGCCCAAAGGTGAAAGGGGCGCAGGGCAAAGGCCGGCTGTTCGCCAACAGCAGTAAGAGGAGGGAGCGCATGGGGCGTTTTGGCAGATAGGAGTGGCAAAGCTTGCCGAGATAAAGCCTCGCCATCCAGCCCCAGATAGTTGGCATAGCGCTTAATGAAGCCTTGCACGTAAACCGGCTCCGGCAGCCGACTCAAGTCTGCTTCCTCCAGGGCCTGCAGATATTGGGAGCGGATGAATGTATCGTTGGCTACATCTGTCAACGTCAGCCCCCGTGCCTCTCGTGTTTGCCGCAACAGGGATCCCAGGGCTTCCAATCGCGTTAGCGGGACCGAGTCCTTAGAGCGTTCCGACTCTTGCATCGTTCGGCTACCTGCGGAAGAGAGGAGGCTAGTGTGAGATTGTGCGCACAGTTCCCACAGCTAATTATAATTATGAAGAGGGACGGAAAGAGTGCAAAGAGGCGCTTCTGAACAGAGCCAAGCTGTCGGTACCGGCAAGAGGGGCTAGCAGAGCCTGAACCTCTTGGGGCTCCAATAGGCGGAACTGACCTGCCTTTAGGTTTCCGAGGTGCAGCGGGCCGATTGCTTCCCGATGCAGCCTGAGCACCGGATGCCCCAGCTGCTCCGCTACGCGCCGAATTTGCCGGTTGCGCCCCTCAAACAAAACCACCCTCAGCCACGAGGAATTGGCATCCTGCCTATACCCAAAGTTGGGAGCAGGGCAGAACTCCACCTCTGCCGGCAGAGTGGTGTACCCCTCTAAGTTTACTCCGTCTCGCCACTGTTGCAGGGTAGCCCGGCTCGGACGCCCCTGTACCTGCACCCGATAGATTTTGGGCAGATGATAGCGCGGATGGGTCAGCTTCAGCGTCAGGTCGCCATCGTTGGTGAGCAGCAGCGCCCCACTGCTGTCTGCATCCAGTCGGCCCACGGGATAAAGGCGGATCTGCCGGTTCCAGGGCGGGGGAAGCAGATCCAGCACCGTCTTGCGCCCCCACGGATCCTTGCAGGTTGACAAAACCCCCAGGGGCTTGTGCAGGAGCAAAACGTAGCGGGCTGGATCCCCGAAAGGGATCACCCGTCCATCCACCTCGACGCGATCCCGTTCGGGATCGGCTTTAAAGCCCAGCTCGGTGACCACCTTCCCGTTCACCCGAATGCGCCCGGCCAGGATCCAGGCTTCCACCTGGCGACGGGAGGCCAGCCCCTGTTGAGCCAAGAGCTTCTGGAGCCGTTGGGGTGTCGCCATAGGCATGGGGTCACAAGAGAAACAGCGATCGGAGAACGGGGCTGCTAGGCAGCAGAGTCTTCGGATTTCGAGAGCAGATCCGGCAGTTCCGCAGGACTGGAGGCCAATAGCAGCATTTCTGACTTCGACCCTGAGCTATCTCCCAGGGAATAGCTGAGGCCACAATCAAATTCTTCTGCCAGCCGGCAGACTTCCTTGAGATCTCCCACCGACCAAATGCTCCAACTGCTCCGAATCTGGTTATCCACCCACACTTGCACGCGGTTGCCTTCGATGTGAATGATGCGCTTGGGGTTGGCTTCTGAGGCCCGGCCTGTAGACTCAACCAAGGCCTCCGGCCCGCTGACGCCAACGGAAGATTTTTGCCTCAAAGCCCCCAGAGCAGCCATTAACTGCGGCAGAGCCAGTAAAAGGTGCTGGGTGGCTTGTTGGGGTTGCCCTTTCAAGCAGGAAACCAAAGCTTCGGCAACACTCTGGTTCAGAGCTTGCAGAGCTTGGAGTGGAGTAGCACCCGCTAAAGCGGGATCCGGTTGCAGTGGGCTTTGAACATCCATGAAAAGGCAGAAAAGGCACAAACCGCAACTTTACAGCCCTTTCGCCGGTTTACGGCAGCGACGGTGCTGCCCATTGGGGCAGAAGGCCCCGGTTGGCGTAAGCATGCCGCCGACATTGAGCCCTGTACAGATGAGATGGCCGGGGAAAAGGCCGTATGGCTTCCTTAAGCCTAACAAATCCAAAAACTTCTCCGTGAGACAACATTGCTTTGAGGTTGTCCGCATCGCTGCGAAGCCAAGGCCTCTCCGGTCCACTTGGTCATTCAGGTAGGTTCTTTTCTCGCTTGTGCAAAGCAGGCGGAGCTTTAGCGCAGATCCCCCAGGTTGGCACGAAAGTGGGCAACTCTTAAAGCGAGCAACTATTGTTGTTCGCTCAATTCGTCTTCTTCACCCCCAGGGGTGTCCGCCATCCTTCCCTCAACCCCAGGGTGGGATCCCTCCTGTTGTTGGGCCTCAGCGGGCTGTCTCAGTTGGTTGAGCAGGGCCAGAACCCGGGATCCCCGCTCCAAAGAGCGATCCTGCAAAAACACCACCGTCGGCACCCGTCGCAGGCCGAGGCGCTGACCGATTTCCCGCCGCACGAAGGGAGTGGCGGAAGCCAGCCCCTCCATGGTCTGCTGCTGGGCCGCTTCATCGCCATAGATGCTGACGAAGATGCGGGCATTTTGCAGGTCATTGGAAACCTCTACGTCCACAATGCTGACCATCCCTGCCCCCACCCGGTCATCTTTGATCTCCGAGAGCAGGATTTGGCTGACCTCCCGTTTGATCAGCTCGGCTACCCGTGCCACCCGTCGCGCTGTCGCCATTTTTCTGTCCTTAGGTTCCTATCTTCTGCAAACTTGCTCTGGCCGGTTGCCGGCGGCTCCTTAGGTGGTGCCAGCTTCTCCTCGCCATGTCCTCAGAACAGTAGCAGATGCTACGCGCCTCTTCTCCTTCCCCCTCTATTCTGGGTCCATGTCCACCCTATCTTGAGTATGAATACGTGACGTACTTCCGCACTCATGCTGACGCATAGAGTGCAGGCTTCCCAGTGACTCCTGCCCGATAGCAGGACATTTCCTGAGCTTGAAGAACGGGACGCCCCACCGCTCTGGATTTGATGACCCTCGCCGAGTTGTGATCCCTACCAATCCTCAACCCACAGTGCGGACAATCGTGCCACCGCTCATGCAGCTCTTTGGGCACCTCACGACCGCACCCCGAGCACCCTTGACTGCTGCCGCGGGGATCCCCTGCAATCGTCAACAGCCCAGCTCTTTCAGCCTTGGCTGCCAGAATTTGCAGGAACTCACCCCAACCGGCGTCATGGATAGATTTGGCCAACCTTGTCCTTGCCAGACCTTTGATGTTCAATGCCTCATGGGCTATGTGTCTCCCTTTTTGCAAAAGCTGATGAGCAACTTTGTGGTGGAAATCCCGGCGCTGGTTGGCTACTTTCTGATGTGCCTTGCTCAACCTCTTGACCGCTTTCTGGTAGCGGTTTGACCCCTTCTGCTTGCGCGATACAGACCGTTGCAGCCGCTTGAGGGGCTTTTGCGCTTTACGGTAATACTGAGGAACCTCGATAACCTCACCCTCATCGGTGACCAAGAAAGAGCTTAGCCCCAGGTTATCCCCATCGTGTTTTCCCACGTTGGGGGGTCAGGGCTCCATTCCGGGACAGACGAATCTTGTAAGCTCAAGGTCACATACCACCCATCCACCTTGCGGGTGATGGTGGCCGTTTTGATAACAAACCCCTCAGGCAAAGGACGGTGTTGGACCAGCTTGACCGGCCCAATCTTGGGCAGATGGATAAACTGCCCTCGAATGCAGTCCTGCTTCATCTGGGGGAAGGTGAAGGAGCGATACCGCCCTACTCCCTTAAACCTGGGCCTGCCTGCCCGCTTGCCGTTACAGTCACCTTTTAGCCATCGGTCAAACGCTCTTTGCACCCGCTGTAGGCAGTTTTGGAGCACCTGGGAAT
>AFSR01008109.1_pt1 | contig 11821 bp, 10 predicted proteins | sample 296848 | NCBI WGS metagenome assembly AFSR01 (sample SAMN02954305, study PRJNA68063) | hot springs metagenome | biome: terrestrial; feature: Mushroom and Octopus hot springs; material: microbial mat core samples; isolation source: Yellowstone National Park Mushroom and Octopus hot springs ...
ACCTTCATCGCCGACTTGGCAGTGGCGACCAGCGCGGGGCAAATCAAGACAGGCGCGCCCGCACGGGGCGAACGCACCGCCAAATACAACCGCCTGCTGCGCATCGAAGAGGAACTCGACGAAAGCGCAGTCTATGTCGGGCAGATGGCGTTCGGACTGTACGGAGCGTAGCCTATGCGACGCACGAAGATTATTGCCACGCTCGGACCCGCCATCGACACCGCCGAAAAACTGTGCGAGCTGGTCGAGGCGGGCGCAAACCTCTTTCGAATCAACACCGCGCACGGCGACTGGGACACCCGTCGCCAGTGGATTGGCTGGATCCGAGACGCCGAGCAGACCTACAAAATCCCGCTCGGCGTTTTGTTAGACCTCGCGGGACCCAAGATTCGCATCGGGAGCCTGCCCGCGCCGATAATCCTGCACGCGGGCGAGCAGGCGGTATTTACGCTGGGCGAGCAGGCGTGTGATTCGGCGATTCCGCTGCCTGTGGCGGAGGTGTTCCGCGCGGCGCGCGTGGGCGACCGCTTGCTGCTCGACGACGGCGCGATCGAACTGCAGATTACCCATGTGGAGGCGGGGCGGCTGGAGGCGACCGTGCTGGAGGGCGGCGAACTGCGCTCGCAGAAGGGCGTGACGCTCCCGCACCGCACGCTCGCGCTGCCCTCGATGACCCCCAAAGACCGCGACGACCTGCTGGAGGGCATCCGCGCTGGGGTGGACTGGATTGCGCTCTCGTTCGTGCGCTCCGTGACCGATGTGATGAACCTGCAGGCGCTCATCCGCGAGCATGGGGCGAACCTGCCCGTGATCGCCAAAATCGAGCAGCCCGCCGCGCTGGACGACCTCGAAAGCATCGTCGAGGTCGCGGACGGGATTATGGTCGCGCGGGGCGACTTGGGCGTGCAGGTAGACCTCGCCGAAGTGCCCATCCTGCAAAAGCAGATTATCCACCTGTGCAACCAGCACGCCAAGCCCGTGATTACCGCCACGCAGATGCTGGAGAGCATGATTCGCGAGGGGCGCCCCACCCGCGCGGAGGCGACCGATGTCGCGAACGCGGTGCTGGACGGTACGGACGCGCTGATGCTTTCAGGCGAGACGGCGGTCGGCGCGTACCCGACACAAGCGGTGCGCTGGATGGCGCGTATCGCGGAGGTCGCCGAGGAGCATCTGGAGTTCCTGCAGCTGGGCGAGCTGGACGCGCACACGGCGGGCAACGCGACGGTCGCCGTCGCACGCGCGGCGTGTACCGTCGCGCAGATGGTCGGCGCGAAGGCGATTCTCACGCCCACCAGCTCAGGCGGCACGCCGCGCTGGGTCTCGCACTTCCGACCGTACCAGCCAATCCTCGCGCTGACCGACCACGAGTCGCTGTGGCGGCGGCTAACGCTGCTGTGGGGCGTCGCGCCGCTGCTGATTCCGCGCGTGAACACGACCGACGAGATGACCACGCAGGCGATGATCGCCGCGCGCCAGACGCGCTTGGTCAAAGGGGGCGATCGGGTGGTGCTGACTGCGGGCGTGCCCGTGAATGTGCCGGGCAACACCAACATGATTCAGGTGCTGACAGTGGAGCGGTAGCTCAGCCGACCAGCCGCTGTCGCTCGCGCCAGTGCGACGAGAGGATGTTGTGCCGCTGGCGGTACTTGGCGACGGTGCGCCGCGCGACCTCGATGCCCATCTCCGCCAGCTTCTCGGCGATTTCGGCGTCGGTGAGCCGTCTGCCCGCGTGCTCATGTTCGTTCAGAATCTGCTGGATGAGCAGCGCGGTGCGGTACGAGGCGTCAAAAAAGATGTCCAGCGGCACGACCATCCCGCTGGGCAGTTGGAGCCGCTTGTTGCGCACAGCGCGCCCGACGGTGGAGCGGTGGAAGCCCGTCGCTTCGGCGACCTCCACGCGCGTCATCGGCTGCAGAAACCGCGCGTCGCTGGTCATCAGGAACCCGTACTGCCGCTGCGCGATGACCTCCATGATGCGTTTGAGCGTCTGGTAGCGTTGCTGCAGCGCTTGCAGGAAGATTCGGGCGCGGTTCAAGTAGTGCTGGATATGCTCGCGTTCGTCCGCGCTGCAGCGCAGCTCGCCACGGCTGAGGCGAACCGCTTGCTCCAAATACGCGGGGCTGAGCCGCAGCGCGTCGTGGCGCGGACCACCGATCTCGATGCGCAGCCCGCTCTGTGAGGCGCGCACGATGATGTCAGGCTCTTGCGGCGCGAGCTGCTCGTGAGGCGGTTCGGGCGTCTCCAGCTCCCACGCGGGGTACGGGCGCAACTCGCTGCGGATGAACTGCTTGACCGCTTCAATCGCTTCGGCGTTGAGTTTCAGCTTGCGCCCTAGTACGCCCCACCGCCCGCTGCTGAACTCGTCCCAGCCCTTGTGCAGCACGCGCCGAGTCCACTCCAACACCTCGTCGTCGGGCGTGGTTGGAATCGCGCGCAGCTGGAGCAACAGGCACTCGCGCAGGTCGCGTGCGCCCACCCCAGGCGGGTCGCACGCCTGCAACTGCTCCAGCACATACTCCACATCCTCCAGCGGCGCATTCAAGTAGAGCGCGACCTCCTCCACATCCGTGCGCAGGTAGCCGTAGCTGTCCAGCGATTCGACCAGATGTTCGGCGATGGGGATTAGGCGTGGCGCGACCATCAGGCGCAGCTGTCCCAGCACATGCGCCTTTAGATCCATCGGGGGCGTCGCCAAGCGCATCTCGAGCCAATCGTCCGAGTCGCTCTCCTCGCTGAACGCGCTGGAGTCGGCATCCAGCGAGAGCGTCGGCGGCTGGGGCGCGATGACCCGTATCCGCTCTTCATCGGTCGCCTCCAGCGCGGGGTTCTCCTCCAACTCCTGCTCGATGAGTTTGAGCAACTCTTCCGAGTTGAGCGTGAGCATCCGCGCCAGCGTTTTTAAGCCCAAGCTGGCTTGCGGCGCGGTCTTGACTTCAATGCGCGTCTGCACTCGCACCCGATTCATCATGGCTCTGACCCTTTGCTGCGCTTTAAAGTTCCCCCTGTGCCTGCGGATTCCTGCTATGCGGCTTTGAGCAGCAGGCGGTAGTTCCAAACCTCCACGCGGTTGCGTCCGTTCTTTTTGGCTTGGTAGAGCGCTTGGTCGGCAGCTTCGATGAGTTCTTGGCGCGTCTCCATGTCGGGACGGATAGATGCTACGCCGAAGCTGCCCGTGACGGGGCGCAGTTGCCACTCCGCGGACTCGACGGCGCGGCGCAACCGCTCGGCGACAGCGACTGCGCTCTCCAAATCTGTGCGCGGCAGTACCACCACGAACTCTTCGCCCCCGTACCGCGCCACGAAATCGCCCTCACGCACATGCGCCTAGAGAATCTGCGCCACTTGCCGCAGCACCTCATCCCCTGCCTGATGCCCATAGGTGTCGTTGTATTGCTTGAAGTGATCCACATCCATCAGGATTAGCGCCAGCGGCTGCTTATTGCGCATAGCGGTTTGGAACTGCTCTTCCAGGTAATCTTGGAACGCGCGGTGGTTGTGCAGCCCCGTCAAACCGTCGGTGACCGCCAAGCTCTGCAGCTTCTGGTTCAGCGCTTTGAGCTGGTTTTCGTACTCGACGCGATAGGTCACATCCACCACCGACACAATCGCCCCGACCACCTCGCGATTCGGATTGCGGATAGGAAACGCGCTCCGTAGCACATAGTGCAGATTACCTTCCGAGTCGTAGTCTTCCGATTCGATGCCCGCCATGACACTCCCTTGAATAACGCGCTGGAGTATCTCGTGCATCTTCGAGGCAGACGCCCCACGAAAGACCTGCGTATAAAACGGCTGGTGGAGCACCTCCTCTTTGGTGTAGCCGTAGAGTTGTTGCGCGGCGAGGTTCCACTCACGAATACTTCCCTCTATATCTACTGTGAAGCACGCGACAGGCACATTCTCAAATAGCTCACTGAATCGGCGATTCGCGTATTCCACGAGTCGGTAGGATTGTTGGAGCTGTTCGTTTTGGCTGACCAGTTCCTCGTTGAGGTCTTGCAGTTGTTGTTTCTGCGCTTGGAGGTCCGCTTCCGCTTTGAGGATGCGCTCGGCGACACGCAGGTTGGCTTGCAGCTCCGCGATGTCCAGCGGCTTGTTCAAGAAGGCGTCCGCGCCCGCCTCCAGCGCCTGCAGTTTGTCCTCTTTCTGCCCGCGCGCAGTGAGCATCATCAAGTAGGTGTAGTGTTCCGTTGGGTGCTGGCGAATGGCGCGGCAGAGTTCGACGCCGTTCATGTGTGGCATCTCCCAGTCGGTAATCACGATGGGCGTCGGCGCCTGTTGGTAAGCTGCCCATGCCTGTGCGCCGTCTTCGGTCGCCACGACCTCGTAGCCCATCTGCTGGAGGTTGCGCTCCAGCAGTTTCCGCGCCACCGTGCTGTCTTCCGCAATTAGCACCCGCATACCCTCATCACCTGCCTCGCAGGGGGTTATTCCACATCGCGGGGCTATTTTCCGATGCAGAAGTCGCGGAAGATGCGCTGCACGAGCGTTTCGTCGGCGGTTTCGCCTGTGATTGCGCCCAGCGCGAGCCACGCGGCGCGCAGGTCAACGGCAATCAGGTCGGGCGGGTAGCCCTGTCGCAGGGCTTCGCGCGTCTGCTCAAGGGTGCGTTTGGCGTCTGCCACTGCCTGTATATGCCGCTGGTGGGTCAGCGTGGGCGTTTCCTCGCCGACGCGCTGCACCTCCAGCGCGGTCAGGATTGCCTTCTGCAGCGCGTCCAGCCCCGTGCCTGTGAGGGCAGAGATGAAAACGCTGTTCGGGAAGACGCTTCGGGCGTGTTGCTGTCGCTTGGGAGCGGCGTCCACCTTGTTGCCCACCAGCAGTTTGGGCGTGTGGGGTGGGAGGCTCTCCAGCAGGGCGCGGTCGGCGTCCCAGTCGGGCGCGGCGAGGTCGTACACAAACAGGATGAGGTCGGCGCGTTCGGCGGCGCGGCGGGCGCGCTCGATGCCGATTTGCTCGACCACATCTGCGCTCTCGCGCAAGCCCGCCGTGTCCAGAATCACGAGGGGCACGCCGCCGACAATCAGGCTCTCTTCCAGCGTGTCGCGCGTTGTGCCGGGGATGTCGGTCGTGATGGCGCGTTCCTCGCCCAGCAGCGCGTTCAGCAGCGACGACTTGCCGACATTCGGTCGCCCGACGATGGCGACTCGCGCCCCCTCACGCAGGATGCGTCCCGCCCGCGCGCCCTGCAGCAGCGCGTCCAGCCGCTGGAGCAGGCTTTGGAGGTCGGGGATGAGCGTATGGGGGTCTAACTCGCCAATCTCCTCCGAAAAGTCGATGTGCGCCTCCACCGTCGCCAGCAGGCGCAGCAGCTCGTCGCCGAGCGCGTGTACCTGCTGCGAGAGTCTGCCCTCGTGCAGGGCGAGCGCGCTGCGCAGTTGCGCCTCCGAGCGGGCGCGGATTAGGTCGGCGACCGCCTCCGCCTGCGCCAAGTCGAGCTTGCCGTTCAGGAACGCCCGCAGCGTGAATTCGCCTGGCTCGGCAGGGCGCGCCCCCTCGCGCCAGACCAGCTCCAGCACGCGCCGCAACAGGTACGGGCTGCCGTGACAGTGGAACTCGGCGACATCTTCGCCCGTGTAGCTGCGCGGGGCGCGGAACGGCAACAGCAGCGCGCGATCCAGCGTCTCGCCCGTTGCGGGATCCACAATCGCCCCGAAGTAGGCGCGATGGCTCTGCAGGGGCTTGCTCCCCCCGCGCCGTCGAAACAGCCGCTCGGCAATCGGGAACGCCGCCGACCCGCTGACGCGCACAATCCCGATTCCGCCTTCGCCAGGGGGCGTCGCGATCGCCGCGATGGTGTCCGTGCGCATGGAATCAGTGTACCTGTCAGGTATACTTGCGCCCACTTGAGGAGGTTCGCGTTCAGTATGCAAGCACACTATCACTCGGGCACGATCTGCGTGCATGGCGGTCAGGAGCCAGACCCCGCAACAGGCTCGCGCGCCGTGCCGATTTATCAGACGACCTCGTACCTGTTCGACAGCGTCGATCACGCGGCAAGTCTATTCGACCTGAAGACGCCGGGCTTCATCTACACGCGCATCATGAACCCCACGCAAGGGGTGTTCGAGCAGCGCGTGGCGATGCTGGAGGGCGGCGTCGGCGCGTTAGCCGTCGCGTCTGGGCAAGCCGCCGAGACGCTCGCGATTCTGGCAATCGCCGACACGGGCGACGAGATTGTCTCCACCACCAGTCTGTACGGCGGCACCTACAACCTGTTCAAGTACACCTTCCCGCAGAAGTTCGGGATTACGGTGCATTTCGTCGACCCGCGCGACCCCGACAACTTCCGCCGCGCCATCACGCCCAAGACCCGCGCGCTCTACATCGAAGCCATCGGCAACCCCAAGCTCGATGTGCATGACTTCGAAGCCATCGCGAACATCGCGCACGAGCATGGCATCCCGCTGATTGTGGACAACACGATTCCGACGCCTGTGCTGCTGCGCCCGTTCGACTGGGGCGCGGATATTGTCGTGCATTCGGCGACGAAGTTCATCGGCGGGCACGGCAACAGCATCGGCGGCGTGATTGTCGATTCGGGCAAGTTCAACTGGGACAACGGCAAGTTCCCGCAGATTACCGCGCCCGACCCGTCGTATCACGGGCTGAACTTCCGCGAGGCGTTCGGCGACATGGCGTACATTATTAAGGTGCGGGCGCAACTGCTACGCGACTTGGGACCTGCCATCTCGCCGTTCAACGCCTTCCTGTTTTTGCAGGGGCTGGAGACGCTGCATCTGCGCATGGAGCGGCACAGCCAGAACGCGCTGCGCGTCGCCCAGTGGCTCAGCGAACACCCGAAGGTCGCGTGGGTGAACTACCCCGGCTTGGAGACCAGCCCGTACTACGCGCTGGCGCGGAAGTACCTGCCGAAGGGTCAGGGCGCGATTGTGGGCTTTGGGGTCAAGGGCGGCTACGACGCTGCCGTGCGCGTGATTCAGCATGTGCAGCTGCACTCGCACCTGGCGAACATCGGCGACGCCAAGTCGCTGATCATCCACCCCGCCAGCACCACACACCGCCAGCTCACCCCCGAACAGCAGCAGTCCACAGGCGTCACGCCCGACTTCATCCGCCTGTCGGTCGGCATCGAGGATGTGGAGGACATCATCGCCGACTTGGAGCAGGCGCTGGCGCATGCGTAGAACCATGCTGCCCTCACCCCCTTTGCCCCCTCTCCCGCCTCGCGGGAGAGGGGGAACGCGCTGCCGTGCGCCCTACACCCTTCTCCCACAGCGTGGGAGAGGGGCTGGGGGTGAGCTGATAGGGGTACATCGATTCGGCACAGAATCGCTGCGGCAGGGGCGATTTTCCCCGCGTGGGCGTGAACAGGCAGGCACGCTTTTTGCCCTCACCTCCTGTGTCCCCCTCTCCCGCGAGGCGGGCGAGGGGGAAACGCAGGGCGCACCGCCGTGCGCCCCTACACCCCTCTCCCACGCAGTGGGAGAGGGGCTGGGGGTGAGGGCGAAAAAAGCGCGTCCGTTCCCATACGCAGCGAACTCAAGTGCTGTATCCTTACCACATGGGGTGTAGGGGCGCACGGCGTGCGCCCGCCTTCAGCGTGGGGCGGAAGCACCGCTTCCGCACTCCATACACGCCTCACTTTGGAGTGCTGAAGCGCAGCTTTAGCATCCGTAGGCAACCACAAGGGCAGCGCTCCACATCTCCACCGCACCCTGCCTGCCCGACAGCGACACCCGCTCTGCAGTAGCGCGCGTTTTCGGGCGTGCAAGCGATTGTACCTTCCGTCGCTCAGGGCGCAACGGGCACAACAAACACCTCGCGCTGCTCGTTGGTAATCACGAGGCGCGTGTTGTCAATCCACTCGATGGCTTCGCACTGCTTGCCGTTTCGGATGGGGATGCGTCGCGCCTTGCCTTGCGAGAAGAAGCGGTCGCCGCGCGCGGGGCGTTCGAACAGCCAGATTGCCTGCTGGGGGGCTTGGCACAGCACGGCAAGCACACGCTCGTCGGGCGACATCGCCGCCGCCGTGACCCAGCCGCCCAAATCCCCGTGCGAGTCCACCCGTGTCAGGAAGTTCACGCGGTCGGTGTGCATCGTGTCCAGCCGATAGAGGTTCGCGCTCGTTTCGGGGGTGTTCAACTGGCGCGGGGCGCGGTGCTTGGTGATGAAGTAGAGCTTGCCGCGAAACACGAACACCGCCTCGCAGTCGAAGTGCCATTCGTCGCCGGGGAACGCCTTCTGGTCGGGGTAGGCGACGGGGATGCGCTTGAGCGCGTGCGCCTGCAGGGTCGCTTCGGGGTTCGGCTCCTTGACCACATAGACCGCCAAGTCGCGCCGCGCGTTGCCGTTGTTGCCCACATCGGCGATATACAGCGTGTCGCCATCGATGGCGATGTCTTCCCAGTCGATGTTGACCGCGCCTTCGATTTGGATGCCCTCGTAGACGACGGACGGGTCTTCGGGTCGGTCGGACGAGTCGCGCCGCGACACAAACGGCGGAATAACGACGCTCCCGTCCAGTCGGATGGGGAAGATTCGGGCGCGGTCGCCGCTGTCGTTATGCACCCAGTAGACGCCGTTGTAGGTACGGCTGCGGGCGATGCCGCTCATCTCGTCGATGGGCTTGTGCTGAACGACGGCGTGCGGTTTCAGTTCCAGCGCGTCCTGTCGCGCCGTGCCCAGCGCAGGCGCGTAAAACGCCGCCACCGCCAAGCCGACAATAACCCCAAACAGCCAGCCGTAGAGCCGTCGCATCATTTCCAGTGTACCTGCCGTAAGGTTAACCGCCGATTAAGTGCCGCCGCTGGACGCCAAACTTGGTACAATTGCTATTCCGTATGGCGGTGCAGATTTACCATGAGGGCGCGGCGGAGTTTCGGCTGCCGCAGAGCGCGCATGTGTTCTACAACCCGCGGGCGCGGCTGGGGCGCGACTTGGGCGTGCTGGCGATGCGCGCGGAAGCGGAACGGCTCGAACGCCCGCTGGAGGTGCTGGAGCTGATGGCGGGCGCGGGACTGCGCACGAAACGCTACCTGCTGGAGGCGCCCGTCGCCCAGATGGTGGTCAACGACGCGAACTACACCAGCTTCGAGGTGCTACAGGCGCATGTGGCGGACGACCCGCGCGTGGAGCTGCACAACGAACTCGCGCAACGGTTGCTGTGCCGCTTCTACTTGGAAGACCGCCGCTTTGACTGGGTGGACTTAGACCCGTTCGGCACGCCTGCGCCGTATGTGCCGTACCTGACGGGCGTCGTGCGTTGGGAGGGGCTGCTGTATATCACGGCGACAGACGCGCCCGTGCTGTGCGGGGCGCAACGCGGCGAGGCGCTCAAGTCCTACGACGCCGTCTCCGCCTACGGACGCGAGTGCCACGAAATCGGGCTGCGCATCCTCATCGGCTTCGTGCAGCGTCGGCTGATTCAGGCGAATATGCACGGCGTGCCCGTGCTGAGCTACTTCGACGGCTACTGCTGGCGCACGCTGATTCGGGCGTTCAAGGGCACGCGCGGGCTGAATGTGGAGCATCTCGGCTTTATCGCGCAGATGCCCGACGGCGAGTACCGCGCGACGATGGCGGGCGTGCCCGCGCCCGTGAACCCGCAGTACCACCCGTCCACCACCGTGCGTTGGGCGGGACCGCTGTGGCTGGGACCGCTGCACGACCATGCGTTTCTGAGCGCGATGCACCGCGCCGCGCGGGAAGACTATTTCGCCGACGCGCGACGGTTTATCGCCAAGCTGAACCGCGAGCTGGACGAGCTGCCGATTGTGTATAGTTTGCCCGTGCTTGCGGATCGTTTGAACCGTTCCGTGCCGTCCACGCGGCAGGCGATACGGTTTTTGCGGGCGCAGGGCTACCGCGCCTCGCCCGTGCATCACTGCGGCAGTGCCATCCGCACCGACGCGCCCTTAAAGGTATTGTTGGGGTTATGGGAGGAGTAGCTCACTCCTCGCCATCCTAATCCCCCAGCTCCAAGCACGCGCCTTATCTACGCCCGTCAGTCCGCACTGGGGGCTCCACTGTTGCCAGACGCGGTAGAGTTCGCGGTAGTAGCCCTGAGTGCGCTTGCTGCGCGGGGGCGGGTTCTCTGCCATCTCTTTGAGGTAGCGTTCCATCGCCGAGTCGTCGCAGCCCTTGAACAGGTAGTACCCGATTGTCTTCTGCGCCTCGTTGAAGTCCACATCGGCGCGGCGGAGCAGGTTCTCCAGCCGTTTCGCTGCCTCCATGATTTTATCCCACTGCATAGCGTCCTCCTTCAGTAGGGGTCGGCAGGGGCGGTTTCTCGTAGTCCCGCCTCGTCCAGAATCGTCTTCAGTTTGCCGAGCGCGTCGTCGTCGATGAGCGCGCCGGCGGCTTGGGCGCACCGCGCAGTGAACTTGTCAGGTCGCGTCCCCACAAGGGTTCGCGACTGCCCCAGCCGCCCTGTCGCCTTGAGCGCGTCTGCGCCTTGCAGCAGCGTGACGCGGTTGAGGATAATCTGCACGCCGCCCAGTCCGACGGGTTTGCCCCCGCCGAGCTTGATGGGGAATCGATAGTCGGGGTGCTGCCCCAGTGCGGTGAGCAGCACGCCCAGTTCCGCCTCGCTGAGGTTCAGGAAGTGGATGCGCAGGGGCAGTTCCGCGCCACTTTTGATGCATGCGCGTGGGTCTGCACCAGACGCAGGGCGTGCGTGGGCGTAGAACTTGCGTCCCCTCGCTTGGTTGCCCTGCAAGTAGCGCGGCGGTAGACCGCGCCCGCCTCGCGCAGGCGTCCACAACAGCGGCGTGCCCAGCAGCACCAGCGACCCCTTCGGCGCGACAGCGTCCTCGAAGCTCACATGCCCCTGGTAGTCCTGCGCGCCGAACAGGCGACACGCGATGCACAGGTCGTTGACGCTCATGCAGCCGCCGTAGCCCTGCGGGATGTAGGGGCGGTGCCTGCCTTGCGTAATGCGGATGCACGAGCGCGTGATGGCTTCCACAATGCTGCGCACCGCGCCCTTGATGGACGAGCCAGGGATGAGGTAGCGTCGGCGGACGGCGTCCGCCTCGCGCACGGGCTTAGACGCCTGCAGTGCGGCGAGGTACTCTTGGTTGCCAGCCTTGATGAAGTCGCTGTAGCCCGACCCGACATGCACGGGCGTCAGGGTACGCAGCGTTAGCTCCAGCGTCCCGCTTAGCAAGCACGGGTTCAGTTTGTCTTGACCCGCACCCTTCTTGCGGTAGGGGCGTCTCTTCGGAAACGGCACGAAATCGTAGGGCTTTTCTCCGTTCATCGCTCAAACTCCTCCATTCTGATTCCTGCGTAGCGGATGTAGCGCAGGCGGCGTTCGGTGTCGTAGTAATAGCGCGTGTCAGCGACGACCTTCTGGATGGCGTTGGGGCTGGGCGTAAGCCCGATGCCGTAGTCGAACACGGCGGGGAAGGCGACCTCTGCCAGTTGGGTGGTCTCGCCGCGCGCGCGTTTGGGCGGGTCGCCCAGCAGGATGTGCATCCGCTCTTCGGCGTCGTACTCGCCGCAGGCTTCCCAAGCGTCGTGGGGCGGTTCCAGCGTCTCGGTGAGCAGCAGCAGGGCAGGCTTGCCCCCACGCGAGAGCATCCGCAACTCCGCCTGCGCGTTGAACAGGCTCAGCCGCTCCCATGGCTCGTCGGGCAGCGCGTTGGGCAGTGGGTTCGGCAGGTAGAGCGCCGTCTCGCTCCAGCCGAACCAGCGCGCCGAGTCGGTCAGCCCCAAGCCGTTCCAGACGGCGAGCGGGTCGTCGGGCGCGCCCGTGTAGCGGTACACCTTACCCTGCACGCGACACCTCCTGCACCCAGCGAGGCGCGGCTTGGATAGCCAGCGGCGTATCTGGTCGTTGTCGTTGCTGCGG
>AFSR01001375.1_pt1 | contig 11815 bp, 10 predicted proteins | sample 296848 | NCBI WGS metagenome assembly AFSR01 (sample SAMN02954305, study PRJNA68063) | hot springs metagenome | biome: terrestrial; feature: Mushroom and Octopus hot springs; material: microbial mat core samples; isolation source: Yellowstone National Park Mushroom and Octopus hot springs ...
TTGGCCTCGAAGGTGCATAACCGATCGCGGATGTCCTCGAAGGCGTCGTAGGTCATGGTGCTCACCCCCAGCACGGCGATCTCTTCGCCGTTGCCCCATAGCGACACGTTGTACTCGGGGCTATCCAGGAACTCCTCGATTAGCGCGGGCTGGTCGAATTCAGCGATTATCTGTTGCGCCCTTGCCCGCGCCTCCCGCAAGTTGAACACCACCGACTCGCGCGTGATCCCATAGGAACAGTGCTCAGCAGCCGGCTTGACGATGGCCGGGAAGGTGTCGAAGAAGAGTTGGTCGGCGCGCTCGCACACGGCCCAGCGCGGGGTGGGCACGCCTTCCTGTTCCAGCCGGGTTTTCATCCGCCACTTAAACTGCGTCTCGTCCAGCGTCCAGGCATCCGAGCCGGTGAACGCATAGCCCAGCTCCGACAGGATGCGGGGGGCGCGCGCGTAGTAGAACGCCTGGCCTGGCTCGCCTTCACACAGGTTAAAGACCAACCACTCGTCAGGGCGGAAGGGTTTTAGCGGCAGCACCAGGTCATGCGTCACTTGGAGCGGCAACAGCCGCCAGCCGCGAGCGAGCAGCGCCTCGCTGACCGCCCTGACCAGGGCTATCGTCGAGGTGATTTCAAAATCCCGACTGCGTTCATCGATGCCGTAGAGGAGGAGCAAAGGTGGAGCCATCGAACGCCTATCCCGCCGATTCATCGAGCATGCCGTATCGCTTGAGCGCCGCGTTCAACACGGCGCGCACCAGATCGCCGTGCGTCCAGCCCTCTGCCTGGGCCATCAGCGTGAGGTCGCTCGTGGGGGTGATGCCAGGGAGGGCGTTGATCTCCAGGATGAAGAGCCGGCCTTGCTCATCCAGGCGAAAGTCCACCCGCGCGAAGTCGCGGCAGCCCGTGACCTTGAAGGTCTGATGCGTCAGCCGTCGCACCTTGCGGGCCAGCCGCTCGCTCAGCGGCGCAGGGCACTTATTGCGATAAAGAGAGCCAAGTTCGATCTTTTGCACAAAGCCATAGATCGGCTGTAGCTCCGGCGGATAGCCGCTAAAGTCCACCTCGTTAATGGGGAAGAAGTGCACATCATCGCCGTTGCCGACCAGCCCGCAGGTGAGGTCACGCCCAGCGATATATGTCTCAACCAGCACAGGTTGCTGATAGGCCTCTATCGTCCATGCGACGCGGTCGCGCAGTTGGCGTTCGTTAAACACCACGCTTTCGTCATGCACGCCCATGCCGGTGCCTTCGTGGGCCGGCTTGACGAACAAGGGGAAGCGCAACGACGGCTTTAGGGCGTCGTCTGGTGTGTGGAACACCTGAAAGGGCGGCGTGGGCAGCCCGTAGTAGCGCAAGATGCGCTTGGTGGTGGGCTTATCTTGGGTGATCGCCGCGGCGAGGGGGGTAGGGCCGCTATAGCGCAGCCCCATCATCTCCAATAGCGCCGGCACTTGCGCCTCGCGGCTCTCCCCGCCGAAGCCCTCGCAGGTGTTGAAACACAGATCGGGGCGGACTTCGTCCAGCCACGGCGCCAAATAGGCGTTGCCCTCGCGCATGAACACCTGGTGACCGGCCCCGCGCAGAGCCTCGGCGTACGCCTCGGCGGTCTTCGCCGAGTCCAGTTCAGCCCAGATGTCTGGCGGGACAATCCGCCGATGCACAGGAGGCGCGTTCTCGGCCAAATTGACCAGCAGAGCGATCCGATAAGTCTTCTCAGCGTGCGCAGTTCGCAGCGCATAGCTGGGGAGCGTATAGGAAGCTTCCTCCACCGATGCAGCGCTTGCTGGGGTAAACCCAGATGATGTAAGCTCTGATTGACGCGCCACGCTCGACCCTCGCTGGTCTGTTTATTTGGCGCGATTCTATGGATCGCCTTTCAATTGTCAATGGCGATTGGCGTTTATCCGGGCTTAAAAATAATTTTTAACATTCTTAAGAGGTCTAAAAGGCTTTAAGGTTGCTTCGTCCGTCGGTTCTGTTGGGCCTGCCATTCTTCGCGGCTGGTGAACTCACCGCCGGTGATGTGACGGCTGATCTCCCGATAGTTCCCGTCGAAGCGCAGCTCGATCTCCACCTTGCCATAGCACTGGTTATCCACCACCACTTTGCGCACAAAGAAGGTGTCATCGTCGTCCCGGCTCAGCTCGCTATGAGGGTCAATGCGCACGCGGGTGATGGCGTTGCACTTGTATCCCTTCACGTAGTAGATCAGCGCGTCATCGTGAGCGCTGCGTCCGCCGGCAAACAGCCTCTTCAGCAGATTCAGCATCTTTGCTCCTATACCTGTATTGACTGCTTACGCCGCCAAGTAAGCTTGATTCAAGATACAGTTTTATACTTCAGCCGCCGATGCTCAACTTTATCCGCGCCCTCAGTGATTGGGGGATTCGCAGCCCAGCGGTGGCCTGGGGAGCCTTTCTGGCCTGCGCGTTCGCCTTCGTCTTCGGCACAGCCGGCTGGTACGGCCGCTTTTTCGACGAGGTACAAGCCCCGCTGTGGGCGTATCCCTTCATCCCCGATTGTCCCCTGGCCGCCCTCCTATTTGGCGCGGCGGTATTGCTCATGCACCTGGGCCGGCGCAGCAACCTGCTCAACCAGCTCGCGGCGGTCTTCTGCGTGAAATACGGCGTGTGGACAATGACGTTCTGGGCGCTGTACTGGGCGATCACCGGCGACGTGGAACTCAGCAGTCTCTTCAGCGGACCGGTGATGTTCGTCACTCACCTCGGGCTGACGATCATGGGGCTGCTGCTGTTGCAATACGTGCAACCCCACGTGCGCGATTCGGCGCTCGTGCTGGCTTGGTTTGTGCTAAGCGATATCGTGGACTACGCGCCGATCGCTGTTGGCCGGCTAGGGGGATATGGCTATTACCCCCCGCTGCCGTGGATTAGCGGCGACCCAGCCGCGTTGGTGCCGGCGATGATGGTCAACGCGGTGATGATGACCTGGCTCGTCGGCGGTGGGATGCTGCTGCGCGCTGCTGTATGGCGCGCAGCCAAGGTGCGACCGACGATCGCCTAACGACGCACGATGTCCGCGCCGAGGGCGCGCAGCTTCTCCTCGAAGCGCTCGTAGCCGCGGTCAATCTGCCCGACGTTCTGGATGACGCTCTCGCCCTCGGCGCAGAGCGCGGCGATCACCAGCGCCACGCCGGCCCGAATGTCCGGGCTTTGCACGCGATCGCCCCGCAGGCGGCTGGGGCCTTGCACCACGCAGCGATGCGGGTCGCAGAGCACGATCCGCGCGCCCATGCCGATCAGCTTGTCCACCCAATACAGCCGGCTCTCGAACATCTTCTCGTGGAACAGCACGCTGCCCTCTGCCTGGGTGGCTGCGACGATCGCCAGGCTGATCGCGTCGGCGGGGAAGGCCGGCCAGGGGTTGTCGTCTATCTTCGGCATGTAGCCGTCGAACTCCGGCTGAACGACCAGGTGCTGATTGCCCGGCACGAAGACGTCGCTGCCGTGGACCTCGAAATGGATCCCCAGCCGGCGCAACACCAGGCGCGTCATGCCCAGATGCTCCGGGCCGGCGTTGCGGATCCACAGCCCACGCTCGCCGCCGCACAGCGCGCCGATCACGATGAAGCTGGTCACCTCGATGTTGTCTGCCCCCAGGGTGAACTCTGCCCCGCCCAGACGTTCGCGGCCATGAATGATCAGAGTGTTCGAGCCGACGTTCTCGATGCGCGCGCCCATTTGAATTAAGCAGCGGCAGAGGTCTTGTACGTGAGGTTCGCTGGCTGCGTTGCGCAGCACGGTCGTGCCGCCGGCCAGGGCAGCCGCCATCACCGCGTTCTCGGTGGCGGTGACGCTGGCCTCGTCCAGCAGGATGTCCGTTCCCTTCAGGCCGTGGGCCACCAAGTCAAATTGGCCGTTGGCTGACACCTGTGCCCCCAGCGATCGCAATGCCAGGAAGTGCGTGTCCAGGCGGCGGCGGCCGATCACGTCGCCGCCAGGGGGGTGCAGGTGCACCTGGCCAAAACGGCCGAGCATCGGGCCAGCGAGCAGGATGCTGGCTCGGATCTCGCTGCACAGCGCTTTGTCAAGCGGGCGCACCGCCGCCTTTGCAGCGCACAGCCGCACGCTGTTCGGCCCGATCCAGCTTGCCGCGACGCCCAGCGACTGGATGAGGCGCAGCATGGTCTCCACGTCGCGAATGCGCGGCACGTTGTGCAACACGAGCGGCTCCTCGGTCAATAGGCTGGCTGCCAGCAACGGCAGGGCAGCGTTCTTATTGCCGGAGGCGATGACCTCGCCTGCCAGCTTTTTGCCGCCGCGGATGACAAACTCGGCGCTCATATAGAGCACTGAGATTGTACAGAGGACCACAGGCGGGGGTGCGTTCACGGACAGGGGCAACGATGCTGCTCCTTAAGGAAGCGCTGCGGAGCGACACAGGCAGCCGTGTCATTCTGTGGGCGACAGCGAAGAATCTAGATTGAATCAAAGCGCCACGTGGTCGGCAGAGCCGGCGCGGCTTATAGCTAACCTGCCCCCTTCTCATTCCCCCGCTCGCGGGGGAATGAGAAGGGGGTGAGATCGAGGGAGTGAAAGGGGGCGAGAGCGGCCCACACCCCTATCAGTGGATGCACCCGCCTCTCTGGGGAGAGGCCCTGGCGTGTTGCTCAGCGTCGCGCGATCTCTATCGTGGGTTTAGGAGAAGGCTGGTTGGGTTCGCGGCTGGGGTCGTATTTGGGCAGGATTTTGCGCGCCTGTGTCATCACTTTGGTGAGCTTGGCGCTGAGATCGGTGCGATCCTGTTGGGCGAGTTGATCGGCGAACTGGGCCAGCACGCTGATAAAGCGATCATCCAGGGTGTCTTTCCATTCGCCGAGCAGCTTCTCAGTCTCCTCAGGATACTTGGCTGCCAGCAGCATGTTCACCATTTGCACCTCCGGCGGCTGGCGCTCGGCGATGGCTTGCATCACCACCTGTTCGACGCGCTCCAGCACGGCCAGCGCCTCTTTGTCGCCGGCGCGCTCGGCATCCTGGATGTTGAGCTGAAGCACGGAGAAGAACGCATCATCCAGCTCGTCAATGTGCTTGCGAGCGCTCTCGATCGGGCTGCTGCTGGAGGCGATCTCCTCGATCAACTTGGCCTTGCTTTCGATGAAAGCGCGCGATGCAGCGTCAATCTTGTCGCGGGTCTCTTGAATCTCTTTGCGCAGGGCGATGAGCTGTTGCTTGCCGGCTTCGTCGGCAGCTTCGATCCGGCTGGTCAAAAGCTGGAAGAAAGCGTAGTCGAGCAACTGCCGCCCCCAGGTGATCAGCAGTTGGCGGGTTTCCGCGTCCTCAACCGCAACCAATTGATCCAACAGCGTTTCGCGGCTCGGCGACTTGCGGAAGGCCTCGATGGCGGCTGCGCGCTTGGCGAGCGCTCGCCCGTATGTCGTCTCTTCCAGCAAAATCTTATTCAGCCGGCTGAGCTGCTGGGCGGCCTGCTCTCGGCCAGAGGCCAGGTTGGCTTCGAGGCTGGCGGAGAGAATTTCAAAGAACGTTGCGTCAATCTTGGCGTCGTTCTCCCTGGCGCGTTCGCGAAGGCTCGCCTCGTCGCCGAGCAAACGCACAAGGTCGCGCAAGAGATCCACGCGCTCTTGCTGCGCGCGCAGCATCTCGGGCGTCACGCCGTCAGCTTCCAAGATGGCTTCGATCAACGATTGCAAGCTAAAGAAGACCTTCGGCTGTAGCAGATAGGCGCGTGGCGCGTCTTCTGGCAGGCCGCGCATCACGACTTGGGTTAACTGGCCGATCACCCGTTGCTGTTCCAAGTCGTTCAGGTTCAGCTCCATCGGCATGAGGACGAGGGCCAGTTGCTTGGCCGGGTCGTGATAAATAAACGGGGCGGCCAGGTTGGTCAGCCGGCCGGAGAGCAACGCTGCCTTGAGCGCAGGCTCGCGACCGACGTCAACGACCTGGATCAACGGCTGTTCGCGGCCAGCAGCGCGCAGGGTGTTGGGTGTGATCAGTTGTGGCATTCGAGTGAGGTCTCCTTAATAATGACTCGTCCAGGATTATGCTTATGAATGGCGTTCAGATTATAGTCTTCTTACGGTGATCCCCTGGTTAGACTCTGATAGCCCTTTTCCAGACGTCGAGCGTGCGTTGCGCAGGCCGAATGGCCTGTTGTGTGCCGGCGGCGACCTCTCCCCTCGCCGCCTGCTCATGGCCTATCGTCAAGGCATCTTCCCGTGGTTCTCTGAGGGCGAACCTATCCTGTGGTGGAGTCCGGACCCGCGCCAGGTGCTGTTCACAGATGAATTGCACATCAGCCGCTCGCTGCATCGGCTGCTGAACAAACGCGCCTTTTACATCCGCTACGACACCGCTTTCCGCCACGTCATGCTGGGATGCGCTGCGCCGCGCCGAGGACAATCCGGCACATGGATCACGGACGAGATGATAGAGGCTTATTGCGCGCTGCACGCGCTGGGCTACGCCCATTCAGTAGAAGCATGGCAGGATGGCCAACTGGTGGGCGGGTTGTATGGTCTCCTGATCGGTCGGGTCTTCTTCGGCGAGAGCATGTTCAGTCGCGTGGACAATGCCTCAAAAGTGGCGCTCGTGCACCTGGTGGCGCGCCTGCGTCAGATGGGCGTGCCGTTGATTGATTGCCAGCAGGAGACGGCGCACACCGCGTCGCTCGGCGCGCGGCCGATCCCGCGGCGCGCCTTTCTCAGCTTGCTGCGCCAACTGGTGGACCAGCCGCCATTGGCGCCATTCGTTCCCTCCGCCGAGGTCCTACCCCAGAATGAGGACGAGCGCAGCCACCGCTGACAGGCCGAGCACCAAGGCATCGAAGAGGCGCTGTGGCAAGCGCGGCAAGGCCCACCGTCCCAGCCAGACGCCGGCCAAGACCGCCGGCAGCGCGATCAGGTCAAACAGAAGGCCGTCGGCAGTAAACAGCGGGCGCTGTGGCGCGAGCGCCGTCACCAGCAGATACAACGGCAGCTTGGTGAGGTTGAACAGAAGGAAGTACCAAGCTGTGGTGCCCATCAGCTCATATTTGGGCAACCCTAGGCTGGTCATGTAGATGGACATGATCGGGCCGGCAGCGTTGGAGACCGTCGTCGCAAAGCCGGCAGCGCTGCCGGTGGCGATCAACCCAGGCAACGAGGCCGCGCGCACCTGTGCCCTCAGCCTGAAGCGCACAAGGTATATCCCGAGCATTGCCAGCACTAGCCCGCCGATCCAGGCGTTGAGTTGATCCTTGCCCCGTGCGTCCTCACCCACGACCAGCAAGGTGATCACGCCGGCCAACATCCCCAGAACCACCCAGGGCATGAGCTGCCAGAGCTTATCCCAGCGCGTGTAGCGGCAATACCAACCCACTGCGAACAAGTCGGCGACGATTAAGAGCAGCACGGTCGTCCCAACCGCGACGCGGCCCTGGAACACCAGCGCCATGAGCAGGACGGCCAAGATGCCCGCGCTCGGCAGGCCGGTCTTGGAGAAGCCGATCAACAAGGCGGCCAGACCACCCAGCAGCCACTGCACGGGCGTCAGCATGGCTCAGGCAACTCCAGGGCGAGCTGGGCCAGCGGTTTAAACGTCCGGCGGTGAATTGGGCAGGCCCCCAGCCGGCGCAGGGCCTGGCGGTGTGCGCGCGTGCCATACCCTTTGTGGCGCGCGAAGCCGTATCCTGCTAATTCAGCGTCCAGCGCGCACATCAGCGCATCGCGGCTGGTCTTGGCCAAAATCGAGGCCGCGGCGACTGAAAGGCTGAGCGCGTCGGCGCGGGCGAAGGCGCGCTGGGGGAGCGCCACTGCCGGCAGCGACAGCGCATCTATGAGCAGCGCCTCCGGCGCAGGCGACAGGCCGGACACAGCCCGCGTCATGGCCAGCCGCGTCGCGGCCAGGATGCCGAGGGCGTCAATTTCGGCGCTGCTCGCGCTGCCCACCGCCCACGCCAGCGCCACCTGCTGAATGCGCGCGCGCAGGGCCTCGCGCCTGGCAGGGGTGAGTTGCTTGGAATCGGTGACCCCTTCCAAGTCGGCGACCACCCGCTCATCGCAGGGCAAGATCACCGCTGCGGCCACGACCGGCCCAGCCCACGCCCCGCGCCCTGCTTCGTCCACGCCGGCCACCAGACGAACGCCGGCCTGCCAGAAGGCGCGCTCCTCGTCCAACGAAGGCATCATCCGAATGGGCATAAGGATACTCGGGTTGCGTAGTGCGTATTGCGTATTGCGTATTCCGTATTGCGTAGTGGATGGCGCTGCGAGGGTTATTCTGTGTCTTATCTGTGCGCTTAAGTTTAGCCAGCGCCACACCATGACCATACATGGGTGCATTCGCCAATAGGGGCACAGGGCTGCTCGCCGGTCATGCCGGTCTGTCACACTGAGCGCTCACTCAATGCCTGCCTCACTGTCGTGCTGAGCACCCCTTGACATTCAACACAGTTACTCAGAATGACAGCCTCCTTCTTTCCCCCGCACGCGGGGGAATTGGGGGTGGTATGAGTGACTTCACGAGGCTTCGGTTAGGCGGGATTTTGGATGCTTCGCGTTGGCATGACAGCCTGATATGACGAGCTGAACGAAATGCTCCTGTGTAAATCCGAACTCACGTCTTTTACATACCCTCTGCGCCTCTAAATGTTGGTGAGCCAAGTCACCCCAAAGTTGAGCACTCCCCTAATGGTAGCGAAGCCCGACTTGGCGGAGAGCAAGCTGCGCTTCGCGCGCAAATCTGCGTTCGTGCTATGGGCTGCGCCAGATGGTGGGTATGTAGACCTTATGAGCGACCACGTCCACCGCACCGCTCAGATTCATGCCTGTGTCGGCGTTGTTCACAAACACCTTGAATTGATTCACGACTTGGCCTTCCATGATCTGCACCTGCACGGCAAAGCTCAGCGTGTGCGACGCGCCGCCGGGCAAGCTGCCCAGCCAGGTCACGGCGCTCAGCGCTGCCTGCGGGCCAAGCGGTCCTTCGTCGATCCCTTGGCCTGACAATAGCATGGCGAAGATATTGCTGTAGCTGCCGCCGTTGACGCTGCCGGCCACGTAGGTCGTGCCGTTGGGGATCGGCGCATAGATCAGCACATTACTGACCTGGGCGGCGCCGGTATTCGTGACGGTCACGGTATAGGTGATGAGGTCGCCTTTGCGCACACTCCCCAGCGTTTGGGTCATCGTCTGAAGGGTGCTGGTGAGCGACGCACTGCTTGTCGGCAGGCTGACATAGGTGACCTGTATCCCGTGAAAGCCTAGACCGTTGACTACAGCGAAGACGTTCTCGATGGCCGGCGCGAGCGAGGTCAGGACCGTCGTGATCTGGCCATTCGCGTTTGTCGTGCCGCTGGCCGGCGAGAACACGCCGACGGCCCTGAGGAAGTTCACGGTCACGCCGCCAACCGGATTGCCATACTGGTCAACAACCGTGACCGTGCCGAGGCTTTGGCTGATCCCGTTGGCGATGATCACCGTTGGCGTGAGCGTAAAGGTGAACGTGAAAGGCGCGTCGGGGGTAAAGGTGACCGGGATTGTCGCGCTCAGGCCGCCGACCGTCGCCGTCACCATCGCCACGCCGGAGACGGTCGAGCTGAGCGTCGCCGTGGCCACCCCGCCGACCGTCGTCGCCGTGACCGGCACAAGGTTGCCCAGGCTGGCCGTGAAGCTGACGGTCGCGCCGTCGGCGACAGGGTTGCCATACTGGTCGGTGACGGTCGCGGTCAGCGCGCTGGCGTTGCCGACAAGCACCGTGTCCGGCACAGCGGTCAGCGTCAGGGTGAACGGCGCACCAGGGGTGAAGGTGACCAGGGCTGTCGCGCTCAGGCTGCCAACCGTCGCCGTCACCGTCGCCACGCCAGGGAGCGTCGAGCTGAGCGTCACCACCGCATCGCCGCCGCTGGTGTCGGCCGTCCCGCTGCTCAGCGCCCCCAGGCTGGTCGTAAAGCTGATGGTCGTGCCGTCGGCGACAGGGTTGCCATACTGGTCGGTCGCCGTCGCCGTCAACGTGCTGCTCGCGTCAACCGACAGGGTGTCCGGGACGGCGGTCAGCGTCAGGGTGAACGGCGCGCCGGGGATGAAGGTCACCGGGATTGTCGCGCTCAGGCTGCCGACCGTCGCCGTCACCGTCGCCACGCCGGCGATTGTCGAGCTGAGCGTCGCCGTGGCCACCCCGCCGACCGTCGTCGCTGTGAATGGCGCGAGGTTGCCCAGACTGGCCGTGAAGCTCACCACTGTGCCATCGGCGACGGGGGTGCCGTTGGAGATAGTGACGTCGCAGTGAGCAGAACGTTGCTACCCACGACAGCGGTCGTCGGGACGGCTGTCAGCGTGATGGCAGTCGGGGTCTCGAGCGTGTTCGTGAACGTACACGTTGCGTCGCCGATCAAATTAAAGCTGATCGCAGCACCGCCCATCGCGCCCGTGGTGCAGCGCGATGTCGCGCTGTAGCTTGGCTTGATGGTCTCTGTGATGGTCACCTGGCCGAAGTCCAAGCCGCTGAAGGTGACCGCGCCGCCGCCCGCCGGCAGGGTGAAGACCAGCGTGCCGGTGGGCACAGCCGCCGTGAACTGCCAGGCGGTCGTAGGCGTGATCGGGCTGACTAAGACCTTTTGAATCGTCAGCGACCCGCCGCCGCACGGGCCGCCCAGGTCGTCGCTCAGCAGCCACGGGTTGAAGTCCACGCCTGTGGAGACCGGCGTGCCGCTGCCGTTGCCGACGCCGGATGGGCCGTTCGCTGCGCCATACCAGTTGCACTCGGCGTTCAGCGTGCCGGCAGCAGCATTGATGACGCCAGAGTTGCTGGCCAGATTATTGCGGCGCAGCAGTAGCCCGCCCGCGTTCCCGCTATGGAAGCGCACGCCGCCTGTGCTGGTGATGACGTTGAACGTGGCCGTCACCAGGTTCCCTGCGCTGTTGGTAATGGAGAAGCCCAGCCCGCTGTTGATGAGCGTGTTGCCGGTGATGACCACCCGGCTGCTATTCAGCACTTCCAAGCCCAGCCCCGTACCATCTACAGTGTTGCCCGCCAGTGTCACATTTGTTGCGCCACTGCCCACGCGGATGCCGGTGCTGAGGTCCTGCGCTTGGTTGGCGGATAGCATGATGGCGCTGCTGCCGCTGCCCACCAGGAAACCGGTCGTGCTATCCGTCGCTTGGTTGGCGGTCAGCGTAACGGCGCTGCTGTTGGCAACGCGAAAGGCATTGCCGGCGCTGCTTACGACGTTGCCTGTCACCGTCACATGACTGCTCCAGCTATTCACCAGGACGCCGTCGTTGGCGTTGCTGATCGTGTTGCTCACCACAGTGACATGGCTGCTGTTGGCAATCCGGATGCCGCTGCTCCCGTCGGAGACTTGGTTGTCGCTGACCGTAACAGTAAGGCTGCTGCCGACGAAGATGCCAGGATCAGCCGCGATCACCGTGTTGCCGGCGATCAGCAAGTTCGTGTCGCCGCTGCCCAGGCCAACGAGGATGCCTGCCTGGCCGGCGTTCTGGATCAGGTTGTTGACAATTTGATTGCCGTCGCCGGGCTGCAAGCTATTGATGATCTGAATCGCGCGATCAAAGGGATGGTTAATCACCACGTTGCCGCTGATCACGTTGTTGCTATTGGAGAGCACAGGCGACGGGACGAGCGGCGGCGCGTTCGGCGCGAGGTAGATCGCATACGAGCCGTTATTCTCGATTTGGTTGCCTTCGATCAAGTTGCCGTTGGCGCCGGCCAGGCGCACGCCGGCGATGCCGTAGCGCATCTGATTGCCGACGATCGCGTTCTGCTTGGCGAAGATGCCCACGACTGCATAACGCTACTCGTGAGACGTTGCCGTGACCAGCAGTGGTGATCGGCAGGTGATCGCTTG
>AFSR01000669.1_pt1 | contig 11792 bp, 9 predicted proteins | sample 296848 | NCBI WGS metagenome assembly AFSR01 (sample SAMN02954305, study PRJNA68063) | hot springs metagenome | biome: terrestrial; feature: Mushroom and Octopus hot springs; material: microbial mat core samples; isolation source: Yellowstone National Park Mushroom and Octopus hot springs ...
CGACGGTTCTTCATGCGACGGTTCTCCATGCAATCGCTGCACCAGTTCGTCGGCAGTGCGTGCAAGGAGGAGGTTCTGCGGTGAAAGCGCACCATTAAGCGCTCCGTGCACAAGAGACGCCCATTTGCTCACGTTCGACTGGCTCATCTGAAAGATGTGTCCGTGCATCACCTGCGTTGGATTTTGTTTTAGTCAGGTCAAAATGAAGAGCAATTCGTCTTCTGTTGTCGGAAGCGGCGAGTTTGCGTAAGAGAAGGAGCGACGGCACTACCAAACGTGACCGTCAATGGTACGGCGTTTCATAGACGCTTCATATGCGTCGTGGAAGATCGGAACCAGCGCATGGAACTCGTCAGCGGTCAGTCCGGTCATAGATCGTCATTTCGCCGGATTTTCAAGAATGGATTGATACTTACACATTGTTTTTCTCCATTTTCAGATTGCACAAAAAGTATCGAACCGAACGCATTGGCGGAACATCGTTCGGAAGCATGCGCTATTGGCGGGCGGCGCCCTGGTTGGAGCGCAGCGCGTTGACGATCGCGCGGCGATCAATGTTGGTCGGACGCCCGCCTTTGGACGACGGGGTGACGACGGGCGGCGCGAGAGCGGCCCAGTGTTCATTGGTCAGATTGGTTGCATCCTTCGTTGGAGAGGATCGCAGCGCACATCGTGGCATACGAGATTGCTCCTTGTCAGAACAGCATGGTCGCCATCATAGTACCACACATCCGGTTTTCTGATCGCCCTCTGAGAATTGAGAACCGAGAACCAAGAACTGAGAACTAAGATCAGTGTTGATTGCGCGGTTCACGGAAGATGGCGCTGTCGAGCAGAATGGTGACAGGACCATCGTTCACCAATGCGACACGCATCATCGCGCCGAAACGTCCGGTGCTGACCGCAACCCCCAAACGGCGCAATTCGTCGGCGAAAATATCAACCAGCGGCGCGGCGATCTCCGGCGGTGCAGCATCAGAAAAACTGGGGCGCCGCCCACGCCGCGTGTCGGCGTAGAGCGTAAACTGCGATACGACCAGCGCCTCGCCGCCAATATCGAGCAAGGAGCGGTTGAACCGTCCCTCCTCATCGGCAAAAATGCGCAGGTTGGCGGTCTTTTCCGCCAGCAATCTCGCTTCTGCTTCGCTGTCGCCGACGCCGATCCCAAGCAGGATCAGCAATCCCTGCCCGATAGCGCCGACCACTTCATCGCCAACCGTCACCGAAGCCTGGCTGACCCGCTGCACAACTGCTCTCATTGATCACCGTTCCATCGCCTGCGCCAGATCGACCATAGCAATTGTGCAGCGCGAAATGCAGATCTGCGATCCTGCTCATCGACGATCCGCACATCCCATACCTGGGTCGATTTGCCAATATGGAGCGGCGTACCGGTGGCAGTTACCCTGCCGTCACGCTTGGGGCGAAGATGATTGGCGTTGATCTCCAGACCAAACGACGCTTTTCCCGGCGGGCAATTGAAGAAAGCGCCGATGCTGGCGACTGTTTCGGCGAGCGCGACTGATGCCCCGCCATGGAGATAACCAAGCGGTTGGTGATGATCCGGCGTGACGGGCATCGTCGCAACAATGCGTTGCGGTGATAGTTCCACAATCTCGATGCCGAGCCGGGAAGCCAGACCGCCACTGGTGAGTTGGGAAAGATCGAGGTGTGACATGATGAGAATCGAGAACTGAGAACCAGGAACTGAGAACTGAGAACTAAGAACCAGGAACCAGGAACCAGGAACTGAGAACTGAGAACCAGGAACCGAGAACTGACTTTCTGACGCTTATTATTGTAGCATGGATAACCGTCTGCACTTGTCGTCTTTGCCGCTTTTGCTATACTGTACATGAACGATCCGCTCTCCGAGTTCCAGAACTGAGGGGCTTATGGCTTATGCATCGTTGATTGGCGCAGAGGTGCGCCGCAAGGAGGATCCGCGTCTGATTTCCGGCGCAGGGCGTTATGTCGGCGACATAACATTGCCCGGCATGCAGTACGTCGCTTTCGTCCGCAGTCCCTACCCGCATGCCCGTATCGGCGCCATTGACTCTTCGCAGGCGCTCCGCGTTTCCGGGGTGACGGCGGTTGTGACCGGTGAAGATCTGCGCGACGTATACACCGAGATGTTGTTCGAAGGCAGCGAAGGATCGGACGTATCCGGCGAAGCGCCGCCGCGCCACTCACACTATCCTGTCTCAATCGAGAAGGTGCGTCACGTGGGGGAAATCGTTGCAGCAGTCATTGCGACCACTCCTGCCGCCGCCGCCGATGGCGTTGCCGCAGTTATAGTGGACTGGCAGCCACTGCCGGCAGTCGCCGATATGGAACAGGCGCTCCGTCCTGATGCTCCGCTTTTGTTCGAGGGGACGCAGAACAATATCGACCATGTGTGGCAGCGCAAGCGTGGTGATGTCGAAGCGGCTTTCGCCGGCGCCCATCGGGTTGTGAAACTCCGCATGGTCAGTCAGCGTCTGTCGGGTGTGCCGATGGAGGGGCGCGCCGTGCTGACCGCACCCGATCCGACAACCGGGGGATTGACGGTCTGGACCAGCACCCAGGCAGCGCACTGGATCCGGCGCGATCTGGCGAAGATGCTGGGGATACCCGAAAATCAGATCCGCGTGATCGCGCCCGATGTCGGCGGCGGGTTCGGGGTCAAGATCGGCGTCTACCCCGAAGAAGCGGCGCTGGCGGCGCTGACGCGGCGGTTTGGCATCCCGCTGCGCTGGGTCGAGACGCGCCTGGAGCATATGCAGGCGACAACGCACGGGCGCGCGCAAATTGCCGAGTATGAGGCGGCAGTGACCGCCGAAGGTATCGTAGCGGCGTTGCGCGCCCGTGTGATCGCCGATCTCGGCGCGTATCCGGTATCGGCGGCTATTCCCGACCTGACCGGGATGATGGCCGTGGGGGTGTATCGGATTCCGGCTGTTGATTACGAGATTACGTGCGTCTACACCAACACCACGCCGGTTGCTGCGTACCGCGGGGCAGGTCGTCCAGAGGCTGCATACTACATCGAGCGCCTGATGGACACGATTGCGCTTGAACTGAACCTTGATCCGGTTGATGTGCGTCGGCGCAATTTCATTCCACCCGATGCCTTCCCCTACAAAACGCCGGTCGGTCCAACCTACGACAGCGGCGACTACGACAAGCCGCTGACGAAAGCGCTCGAAGTCGGGCGCTATACCGATCTGCGCGCCGAGCAGCAGCAACGCCTCGCAGCGCGCGCTGCGGGCGAGCGTGTGCCGTTGCTGGGCATCGGCATTGCCTGCTATGTCGAAATGTGCGGCTTCGGTCCCTTTGAAAGCGCGCATGTGCGCGTCGAACCGTCTGGAACAGTCACCGTGATGACCGGTATCTCGCCGCACGGTCAGGGGAATGCCACGACATTCGCCCAGATCGTCGCCGATCAACTGGGCGCCGATTTTGACAGCGTGGTGGTGATCAGCGGCGATACGGCGATGACCCCGATGGGCAACGGCACAATGGGCAGCCGTAGCCTGGCGGTCGGCGGCGGTGCGCTGGTGCGCGCGATTGCGCGGGTGCGCGAGAAAGCGCGCCGGATTGCCGCTCATATGCTCGAAGCCGCTCTCGACGATGTCGTCTTTGAAGAGGGACGGTACCACGTCAAAGGTTCGCCCGACAGCGGTCTCACCCTGACGCAGATCGCCGAACGCGCCTACTCCGACGATCTGCCCGATGATGTCGATCCCGGACTGGAAGCGACCGATTTCTTCAAGCCGCCAGCATTGATCTACCCGTTCGGCGCGCATCTGGCAGTCGTGGAGGTCGATCCCGACACCGGCATCGTCACCGTGCGCGACTATGTCAGCGTCGATGATTGCGGTCCGCGCATCAGCCCGATCATTGTCGCCGGTCAGGTGCATGGCGGGCTGGCGCAGGGCATCGCGCAGGCGCTGTTCGAGGAAGTTGTGTACGACGAAAACGGACAGTTGCTCAGTGGGTCGCTTATGGATTATACTCTTCCTCGCGCCGATGATCTGCCCTCGTTCGTGGTTGAACAAACGATTACGCCGACGCCTCACAATCCGCTGGGCGCCAAAGGAATTGGCGAAGCAGCGACAATTGGCTCGACACCGGCGATCGTCAATGCGGTGGTGGATGCACTGAAGCATCTGGGCGTACGGCATATCGATATGCCGCTGCGACCCGAGAAGGTCTGGCGCGCCTGCAATCAGGCGTAAAGCGGAACGCAGGCGTCATTTATCTCCAGTGCTGGCGCTTTGCAGCGTCGGCGCTCAAGAAAGGAGCGCCCTCATGGGTCTCGGTCAATTGTTCGGCAAGGATAAGGATAAGAAGGAAGAAGAGAAGTCGGAGCAGCAGAAGATCGGCGAGACGATCAAGAACCTCAGCGACCGCATATACGAACTCCAGAAACAACTTCAACAGCGCAACTCCGAAATCGATCAGTTAACGATGCAACTGGCTGAGGCGCAGCGACAGGCGGAAGCCGCCAGAGGCGCTGCGAGCGTAGAACAGTTGACGCTCTCGGCAACTCAAGATGCGCTGCGCGACGCCAACGCACGCATGCGCGAACTCGAAGCGCAGATCGGGCAACTGGCGAAAGAAAAGGCTGCGATGGAAGAGCAGGCAAAGAGCGCAGGCGCCGCCATTGCCGAAATGGCGGGCGGCAAACCGGGTCTGGCGGTCGGTGCGACTGCCTGGGTGCAGAAGGCAGGCGGGAAGAACCTGCGTCGCCGCAGCGCACCCGGTCTCAATTCTGAGGTGCACGATGGTCTGGCGCCAGGAACGCAACTGACCCTGCTCGAAGGTCCGGTCGCTGCCGATGGGTACCACTGGTGGCGGATCCGTGCCGCCGATGGACGCGAGGGATGGGTCGCTGGCGAAGAACTGGTGACCGCTCCTGAGTAACAGCCCTTGTAGCATAGTGTGGCGTCCTGGTAGACCCCTGCGGTGCATCATCGTATCATTCAAGCGGCATACGTGAGAGAAGACGTACAACCAGTCGCAATGCCGCAGGGGTCGGTCGCCGAGGTGCTGACAGCGTTTATTCGCCTGGGTTTGACCTCGTTCGGCGGACCAACGGCGCATCTTGGGTATTTTCGGGAAGAGTTCGTCGTCCGGCGACGCTGGCTGGACGATCGCACGTATGCAGATCTGCTGGCGCTCTGTCAGTTTCTGCCCGGTCCGGCGAGCAGTCAGGCGGGCATTGCGATCGGCGTGCTGCGCGCCGGTCTTATCGGTGGTCTGGCGGCATGGCTGGGGTTCACGCTGCCTTCGGCGCTGATTATGATTGCAGCGGCGTATGGCATCGCAGCGCCGGGTGTCGATAGTGCTGCGCTGCGTGGCTTGAACATCGTTGCCGTGGCGGTTGTCGCTCAGGCGGTGTGGGGCATGGCGCGCACGCTGTGCCCCGACCGTGAGCGGGCGACAATCGCGCTGATTGCCGCAGTTGTCCTGCTCGTCTGGCAGAACGCTTTTGCGCAGATATCAATCATTGCCATCGGCGGACTGGCTGGCTGGCGATTGTTGCGTAGCGGCGCGCCAGCGGCAGCGCCCCCGCTGACCGTATCGTTTGATCGTCGCATCGCAATCGGGTGCTGGATTGGTTTTTTCAGTCTGCTGATCGCGCTGCCGCTGGCGCGCACGGGTGTTCTCGTCGCACACGCTGGACGTGTTCGACAGTTTCTACCGTGCCGGTGCGCTGGTGTTCGGCGGCGGGCACGTTGTTCTTCCCCTGCTCCACGCTCAGGTTGTGCCCCCAGGTTGGGTGAGCGATGCCCGGTTTATCGCTGGCTATGGTCTGGCGCAGGCGCTTCCTGGTCCACTGTTTACCTTCGCAGCATACCTTGGCGCGGTGCAGACGCCAGCGCCGAATGGTTGGACAGGAGGCGCCCTGGCGTTGCTGGCGATCTTTCTCCCTGCATGGTTGCTGATAGTTGGCGCGCTTCCTTTCTGGGCATGGCTGCGGGGCAGGGAAGGCGTTCAGGCAGCGTTGCGCGGCATTAATGCCGCAGTCGTCGGCATTCTGCTTGCCACGCTGTACACGCCGGTGATGACCAGTGCTATCATGATGCCGCTCGACGCAGCGCTTGCGCTTGCCTGCTTTGGCATGCTGACGTTGTGGAAACTGCCGCCCTGGCTGGTTGTCGGCATTGCTGGAGGCATCGGGTGGGCGCTGAGCGCAGGCACTGGAATGTATTGAGGGCAGATATGCACGATCAGACGTTCATTATTCATGGCATCGACTGCGCCAATTGTGCGCGCACTATCGAAATCAGCCTCGCTCGTCTCGATGGCGTCGAGGCGTGTGAACTCAACGCGACGACCGGTCGGCTCCGCGTGCGCGGCGCCGTCGAACCTGATGCAATTATCGCGTATGTGCGTTCGCTGGGGTATGAGGCGACGCTGCTGGAAAACGACGATGCAACGCTGACGACTCCCGACGCATCGGTGTCGTTTGTTGAGTTCATGTGGCAACGCCTTGAAACGCGCCTGGCGCTGATCGGCGCGCTGCTGATCGTTCCAGGCGTGGTGTTGCACGAACTTCTCGGCTGGCGCGCCTTCTGGATCGACGCCCTGGCATTTGCCGCGCTGATCGCCGCCGGTCTGCCGATCGCGCGCAGCGCCTGGCGTTCACTCGTCCGCAGTCGCACGATCTCGATCAATGCTCTGATGACCATTGCCGCAATTGGGGCGGTGATCATTGGAGCGCACGTCGAAGCTGCCCTGGTTATGGTATTATTTGCCATTGGCGAGGCGATCGAAGGGTTTACCGCTGCGCGCGCACGCGATGCCATTCTTTCGCTGATGACGCTTGTTCCTGAAACCGCGCTGCGCCTCCGCGACGGATATGAAACAAGGACGTCGGTCGCCGAACTGAAGGTTGGCTACGTCATCGTTGTGCGCCCTGGCGAGCGTGTGCCGATGGATGGCATCGTGCGCAGCGGCGCGACGCATATCAACCAGGCGCCGATCACCGGCGAAAGTGTACCGGTTGTCAAGACGCCGGGTGCGGAAGTGTATGCCGGGAGTATCAACGGCGAAGGCGTGATCGAGGTGATTGTCACGCATCTGGCAAGCGACAACACGATCAGTCGCATGATCCGCCTGGTGCAGGAGGCGCAGGATCGCCGTGCGCCGGTGCAGCGCCTGATTGATCGCTTTGCAGGGTGGTATACGCCGGCAGTGGTTGCCATTGCTGCGCTGATCGCCGTCATCCCGCCGCTGCTGTTCGGGCAACCGTTCTGGAACCCATCGCCAGACGAATTCGGCTGGTTCTACCGTAGTCTGGCGCTTCTGGTCGTCGCCTGTCCCTGCGCGCTCGTCATCAGCACGCCGGTGAGTGTGGTCAGTGCGTTGAGCGCCGCAGCGCGCGCTGGCGTGCTGATCAAAGGCGGTGCGGCGCTGGAGGCGCTTGGCAGCGTGCGCGCTGTCGCATTCGATAAAACCGGGACGCTGACCACCGGCAGACCGGCGCTTGTCGCGGTGCGCTCGGTGGAATGCCGTGAGCCGGAACAGAATGAGGATGCACGTTGCGACGCATGCACAACGCTGCTCGAACTTGCCTGTGCCGTCGAGCAACGCTCCGAACATCCCCTGGCGCATGCGATTGTTGATGCAGCGCGCGTGCGGGGAGTCATGCAGAACGTGCCACGCGCCACATCCGTTACGGCGCTGCCGGGTCATGGGATTGTGGGGGATGTGAATGGGCGCACGGTCCTCATCGGCAGCCATCGTTACTTCGATGAAACCGCGCCTCACCCGCCTGCCTTCTGTGATCGCGCCGAGCGGGATGCCAGCGCTGGTCGCACACCGCTGCTGGTCAGCGTCGATGGGACGTTCGCCGGTATGCTGAGCGTCGCCGACACCATTCGCCCTGAAGCCCGCGAAGCGATTGCGCGCCTGAGACGAGCAGGGATTCAACACGCCGTCATGCTCACCGGCGACCGCCGTGAAACGGCGCAGGCCATCGCTGCCGACGTTGGCATTGATGATGTGCGCGCTGAAGTGCTCCCCGAATACAAAGCGCAGACGGTCGAAAACCTCCGCGCCATCTACGGCGCTGTGGCAATGGTCGGCGACGGCATCAACGATACTCCCGCCCTGGCATCGGCAACCGTCGGCATTGCCATTGGTGCGGCGCACGGCGGAACGAATCAGGCAATGGAAACCGCTGATGTCACTCTGATGAGCAACGACCTGCGCCGCCTGCCATTCGTGTTCGAGCTGGCGCGCGCTACACGCCGCACAATTATGGTCAATGTCGCCTTGAGCATTGCCGTCAAGGCGGTGTTTCTGGTGATTGTTGCAGCAGGCTTGAGTACCATGTGGATGGCGGTGTTCGCCGATATGGGGACATCGCTGCTGGTGACGTTGAACGGTCTGCGGTTGCTGGGGATGCGCCACCAGGGAGAGGCGTGAAAACCCTTTCAGAACACTCGCGTTGAGCGCGCATGCCGGGAGCGTATGCGCTTCCAGAGGCAGGTTCTCTGTTCTTTCTCTCGTTTTGGGCTTCAGGACGCCCAAACTCCCCCCTCTCCCCTCGTAGGTTGAAAGGGGGGGGATTCGCAGGCAGATTGTCAACCGTTTCCGTTCCACCGAACGCACGGGCCGATCCGTCGGTATCATGATCATGGAAGGATCGCGAGACACGGAGGATGGTATGTCCCGCACGTCCACAGAACGGTGCTGCAGCAGCAGATCCAGACCCTCTTCCCGCGCTTGTCGCGTCACCGGCGCCGCGCCACGGTGCGCGAGGCGGGCGCGAAGGCGTACCCGTCGCGGGATGGAGTGAGCGTGTATGCGCCCGCCGGGACGCCGCTCAGCGCGTAGAAGCCTGCGCATCGGTCGTGGCGCTGCGCATTCCGTCAGAGATGGTCACCCCTGCCACGCCATTCCCCGCGCTGTCGGTCACCCGCCCGCTGACGAGATGGGGAAGCAACGCCGTAAAGTTCTGCTCGCGCAGATGACTGACAACCGTAATCGACCGACTCGACGGGTAGAAGACATAATCGCTGCACGAGGGAGCGAGGTTGTACGTTCCCGGTGGTACGTCTGTCAGGGTATAGTTCCCATGAGCATCGGTGGTCGCAGAACGCATCCCAATCGAAACGGTCGCGCCTGCGACGCCGTTTCCCGCGTTATCGATCACCCGCCCGCTGACAGTGCAGGACTGACAGATCGCCGAAAAGTCCTGTCCGCTCAGATCGCCGTTGACTGCAATCCAGCGCTGATAGGGAGTAAACCTGTAGTCGGGGTGGGAAGGAACGAGCGCGTATCCGCCTGACGGCACATTCGTCAGAGTATAGCGTCCTTCTGCATCGGTTGTGGCGCTGCGCGTCCCATCAGAGATGGTCACGCCCGCAATGCCGTTCCCCGCGCCATCGGTCACCCGCCCGCTGACCGCGTAAGTTGGAAGGATCGCAAAGTCCTGCCGGTTCAGATTTCTGCCCGCGTTGATGGTCACCGTGCGGCTGGATGGAGAAAAGACGAGACTGCTGCGCGATGGAGTGAGGGTATATGTGCCCGGAGGAACATGCCTTCACAACGTACATGCCATACTGATCGGTGAATGCACTCCGGACGCCATCAGACACCACAACATTCGCTATGCCACTCCCCAGCGACGTTACCCGTCCCGAAATCGCGGACGTGCCCGGCGCCAGGCGATCATAGTACGCATAGTCGATCCATTGACCGATACCCGACACCCCGTAGCCGATCCACATATATCCGCCTTCACCCCACGTGCTGCCCCACGAGTTGCGCAGACGCCACGCGCCCCGACTGCCTCTGCTATCGTCCCATCCCACCAACACCACTGCATGGTTGATGCTTCCATTGCACGCGGCTGACTCATCGGTCTCGAAGACTCCTGATCGGTACCACATAAAGCGCGAACCCGCGCAGACATAGGCGGACACCGGACCGTGCTCATAGATGATGCGCTTGATGGTAGCGATGTCGGCATTGAAGACCTGGTTCCACGCCAGGAGGCGTTCGTGGTGGGGCAGTGCGCGGGTGAGCGGCACATCCTGACCAAGGTACGGAAGGTCGCTTTCATAGACGGCACCTGCTTCCGTTTGATGCGCTGGAAGGCGACCGATGAACAGGTCGAATGCTGGCGTCCCTCCATCGCACGTGCCGTGTGTTCCCGCCGAGATCAGGTACTGCTCCGACAGATCGCGTTCAACGCCATCGATGCGCTTGAGCGCGGACTCGACCACCCCCGTCGTGGCGAATGCCCAGCAGGATCCGCATCCCCCCTGATCTTTCACCGGCGTGCAGGCGCCCTGATCACACCAGTTGAAGGCTGCGGGCAAACCCTCCTGTGCCCCCATCACCACCGGTGGAGGTGTGGAACCGGGTGACGGTTGCGCCGCAGGCGACAGGACGGTGAAGCGACCGAGGGTTTCGACCCGAAGACTGAAGGTGCGCTGAACAGCGCGATCCCACGGTCGGCGGTAGACCAGGGTGAGCGTCTCTTCCCCGGCGCGTACCGGCAGGAACGTCAACACCTGCAATGCCGGTGCGCCCGTTTCCCCTCCCGTCGGAGACGGCGCCTCGAATACCGGGTCGCCCAGCGGTTGCAATAACGACGACGATTGTTCACTATCCCAAACGTAGCCGGTTGCGGGATGTCCCTCCAGTTTGACGATCAGGCGTTGCCCATCGGTCAGGGTAATCCTGGTTCCATCATGATCCAGCGTGACGATGACATCGTGCGACGATGATTGCACCAGCGATGGAAGAACGAGTAGCGCGACAGCGATGCTCAGGAAGGTGAGCATGCCTGCCAGTCTGCGGAAGTGAGCGACGACGAGCATAACGACGTTCTTCCTGGTAAGACGAAGCGGCAGTGTCGCATGCTGGCGGCAGAACGCCTTGTTTTCCAGAAAGGATTATAGAGGGCTATCAGGCGCCTGGGAATTGAGGCGATGTTCCTGTTTTTCCGGTAGTACCGGTACTGCTCACTTTCCTCTTGACCGGTTTAGTCGGTTGTGCTATACTCAGCGCATCCAGGGACATCAATCAGTCGTCAACGCATATAGCGCATCTGTACGCGATCCGTGACTACGTTCGCAGGCAGGTTGCGGTAGAGGTGGTGCTGCGCTTTTTTAGCGCCACGCGCTCGATCATATGTGCGTTGGATGGCGGTATGCTTCCTGGGGCGGTTGCCCCTTGTTATCCGCTCGAGCAAAGGAGCTGCGAATGAGCCACGATCGTCGCTACCGCTGGACTGCGCTACTCGCCCTGTTTGGTCTGGTTATCGCTACCTTCGCTCTCCCCGGCGCACCACGTGTGGTGCGCGCCTCCGACACTCCCACACCCGCATCGGTCACAATTGCCGGCAGTTTTCAGAGTGAACTGGGTTGCCCCGGCGACTGGCAGCCTGAATGCACCGTCACCCGCCTGGTGTACGATGCAACTGATCAGGTCTGGCAGGCGACCTTTACAATTCCTGCTGGCTCATGGGAGTACAAGGCAGCGCTGAATGGATCATGGGACGAAAACTATGGCGCGAATGCGCAGCGCAATGGTTCCAACATTGCCCTGTCACTCAGTTCACCCGCCCCTGTCAGGTTCTACTACGACCACGAAACGCACTGGGTCACCAGCAACCGCAATACCCGCATCGTCACCGCGCCCGGCGACTACCAGAGCGAACTGGGTTGCCCTGGCGACTGGCAACCGGATTGTTTGCGCTCCTGGTTGCAGGACCCTGATGGCGATGGAACCTTCAGTGCGACGGTAACCGGTCTGCCCGCCGGTAATTACCAGTTCAAGATCGC
>AFSR01000387.1_pt1 | contig 11784 bp, 11 predicted proteins | sample 296848 | NCBI WGS metagenome assembly AFSR01 (sample SAMN02954305, study PRJNA68063) | hot springs metagenome | biome: terrestrial; feature: Mushroom and Octopus hot springs; material: microbial mat core samples; isolation source: Yellowstone National Park Mushroom and Octopus hot springs ...
GTCGACGTCCGCTGGTGGCTGCTATTGGCATAGGGATGCTCGCTGCGGCGCTGGCGCGCGTTCTCGCGCAGCACTCGATTGTGGCAGTCGAGGGGTTCTTTTTCGAGTTGTTTAGCGGTATCATGTTCACAATCGCGCTCCAGCGTCTGGTGCAGCGTCGTGCGCAGTGTCAGCAGTTCACGCACTTCCTGCACCTTGCCACCAATCGCTGTCGCCATATACCATCCGACTGCCCACGGCGCTGCGCAGAGCGCCCGCCACTCCTCTGGCGTTACCTGCTCGTGGATCATTGCGCATTCCACTTTATGTCATTGCTGTGCGCTTCTATCATACACCCGACATTCAGTTCCTGGATTTCCTGCACTCCTATGTCCTCGCTGTCGCCGTCCATCGAAACAGGTGAGACGATCGCGCCTCGAACGCTGAGCCTGTACGTCCCCGGTTCCTGGTTCCCGGTTCTCGGTTCTTAGTTCTCGGTTCTCGGTTCTTGGTTCTTGGTTCTTGGTTCTCGGTTCTTGGTTCTCGGTTCTCACCATACACTACCCCAACTTCTGGTATCCTATACCCTGATGAAAGCACTGATCCTTTCCGATGTTCACAGCAATATCGTCGCACTGGAAGCGATCTGGGCGCGCGAAGGCGATGCCGACGCAATCTACTGCGCTGGCGACCTGGTGGATTACGGGGTGTATCCGCGCGAAACACTCGCCTGGATGCGCGCGCGCAATGTCGTCTGCGTGCAGGGCAACCATGATCGTCAGGTCGCCGAGACGTTCTACGAACCGGCGCTCTGGCACGTCCCTGAGAGCGCGTTGCAGTGGCGCCATCACAACGCCCGACGATTGAGCGCATCCGACGTTGATTTTCTGATGTCGCTGCCGGAAGCGGTGACGTTTGAACTCGACGGCATCCGCTATGGCATGACCCATCTCTACCGCAATTACGATCTTATTCTGAGTCGCCACGCATATCGATCATTCTGCCGCACCCGCTTTCCCGACAGCGCGATTGATCGCCTGATCCTGGGGCATACTCATCGTCAGGGTATGATGATCCTCGGCGAACGCGAAGTCTGGCTCAATCCCGGCAGCGTTTCCTACCGTCGGCAGGACGATCCGGATCGGGAGGCGCACTATATCGTCATCGAGGATGGCGCCGTCTCGTTGCGCAGCGTTCCTTACGACCACGACGCTGTCTATGCCGAGGTCATGCAGCAACGAGTGGCAATCGATGAAATGCGCGTTGCGCAGTGGTTTTTCGGTCCACGGTATGAATAGCGGCGGAACAGTGACGTTCCGCCTGTTTGCAAGGAGGCGTCTATGGCAGAGCGCAAACCGGAAGGATACCTGAACGGACGACCGCTGCACCCTGAAAGCCTGATGATGAGTTATGGCTACCGACCCGAATGGTCAGAAGGTGCAGCCAAGATACCGATCTTCCAGACCTCGACGTTTATCTTCAAGTCTGCCGAAGAAGGCAAAGCGTTCTTTGAACTGGCGTATGGTTTGCGGTCGCAACGTGATGGGGAGCAAATGGGGCTGATCTACAGTCGCCTCAACAACCCCGATCTCGAAATTCTCGAAGATCGCCTGACCCTGTGGGATGATGCAGAAGCGGCGGCAGTCTTTGCCAGCGGCATGGCGGCGATCACCACCACGCTGCTGACCTTCCTGCGTCCGGGTGATCTGCTGCTCCACAGCGAGCCGGTGTACGGCGGCACCGATTTTCTCTTCAAGCATATTCTGCCGCAGTTTGGCATCCGCGTGGTTGGATTTCGCGCCGGTACGCCGCCGGAACAGGCGGAACTCCACCTTCGTCGCCTTGGGCTTATCGAACGCCTGGCGCTGATCTTCATCGAAACACCTGCCAACCCGACGAACGATCTGGTTGATATTGCCGCTTTTGCCGGGCTGGCGCGACGACTGAGCGGCGCGCGCCGCATTCTTACCGCCGTGGACAACACCTTCCTGGGTCCGCTCTGGCAACAACCGCTCAGGCACGGCGCCGACCTGGTGATCTATTCCGCCACCAAATATATCGGCGGGCACAGCGATGTCATTGCCGGCGTCTGCCTGGGAAGCCGCGAATTGCTGGCGCAGGTCAAAGTGCTGCGCACCATCTTCGGCACGATGGCCGGACCGCACACCGGCTGGTTGTTGCTGCGCAGCCTGGAAACGCTCAAGTTGCGCATGACCGCGCAGATGAAAACCGCACGCCACGTGGCCGCATTCCTGACCGACCATCCGAAGGTGGCGCGCGTTCATTACCTGGGCAATCTGACCGGGGACGACCCGCAGTACGCGGTGTACCAGCGTCAGTGCAGCGCTCCGGGCGGTATGATCTCATGCCGAGGTCCTGATTGGCGACGCAGAGGCGTTTCGACCACTGAACGCGCTCAAACTGATCCGTCTGGCAGTCAGTCTGGGAGGCGCCGAGTCGCTTGCAGAGCGCCCGGCAACAATGACCCATGCTAATGTCGATCCGGAAGAGCGATTGGAACTGGGAATCACCCGGCAATGATCCGCCTCTCGGTCGGCGTCGAGCATCCAGGCGACCTGATTGCCGACCTGGCGCAGGCGCTGGAGGCGGTGTGAAGGGTCGTGCGCACGCCGGTTATGTATTGGTGATACAATCAGGTGGAATAACAGGCGACCGATCGCCGAGCCTGCGATCGGTGCGTTGACCTCGCGGTCAAGATATTTGCCGGAAACGGCAAGTGTCTTGACCGATTGTATTTGAGGGGGCGTCTATGGTTTGGTTGCTGCCGGTTTTTGTTTCGCTTCTCATCGTCGCAGCCCTGATCGAAACCGCAGTTGCGCTGTACGCCTGGCGTCAACGCATGACCACCGGGGCGATGCAACTGGTGACGCTGATGGCAGCGGCCATTATCTGGACGCTGGCGTATAGTCTGGAACTGGTCAGCACGTCGCTGGCGATCAAAATGGTCTGGATTGGTATTGCGTATCTCGGCGTCGCATTTCTGCCCGTTTTCTACCTGCGCTTCATTGTCGCCTACACCCAACGCGCAACGCGGCTTATGCGCTGGCGCGGCGCACCCTGGTACATCATTCCGATAGTCACGATTGCGCTCAACTGGACGAATGGCGCCCATGGTCTGTACTATCAGCAGGTGACACTGGTAAACGAAGGACCGTTTGTGCTCCTCAGCGTTACGCCTGGTCTGTGGCTATGGGTGTTTGCTGTCTATTGCTATACCTCGATCATACTGGGTGCAGTTCTATTCTGGCGCGCTGTGCGCGGTGTGGCGCCGTTGCAGCGCAGAGGCTCCATCATAGTTGCTGTCAGCACATTTGCGCCATGGATCGCCAATCTGCTGCAACTCTTCGAACTCCATCCCTTCATGCCGCTGGACATCACCCCGCTCGCCGTTGCATGTTCGGGGCTGGCGATCCTGTGGGGTATGTTTCGCTATCGGCTCTTTTCGCTTGCGCCGATTGCGCGTGAGCATGTCGTTGAGATGATGAGCGATGCGGTCATTGTTGTCAATACGCGCAGTCGGATCATCGATCTGAACCCGGCAGCGCAGCACCTCTTCGCTCCTGATGGCAGTTCACTCTTCGGTCAACGGATCGAGACGCTGCTGGCGCCGTGGCCCACGCTGGCGCAGGCGTGCCGCGAGCCGGTCGAACAGGTGTTAGAGATCGAATATGACCGATCAACCCGGCAGGTCTTCGAGGTCAAAATCAGCCCGCTTGTCGGTGACGGCGGCAGGATCAACGGGCGGCTCCTGATCTGGCGCAATATCACGCAGCGCAAGCGCAATCAGGCGTTGCTCCGCGATCGGTTGCGGTTCATTCAGTTGATCCAGCACGCCGCCAACGATTTCGTGCGCTGCGAAGTGACGCAGATCGATGAACAGATCGTCGCCATGCTGCAGAAAGTCGCTGTCTTCACCGGCGTCGAGCGCAGTTATATCGCCCTGATCACGCCAGAAGGCGACCGCGCGACCATTGCCTATGAGTGGCTGCATCCGGCGGTGACATACAGCGATAAACGGCTGCAACCGGTTGTCCTGTCGAAGTTCGCCCGCTGGGTCGAGCAGTTGCGGCGGGGCGAAGTTGTGACGATTCAATGTGCCGATATTCCCGAAACGTCTGAGTATGAGGCGCTGCGAGAGGCGTTCCGTGCGCTTCAACTCAAAACGACGGCGGCTATTCCGCTATTCGTCGGTGCAACGTTCATCGGGTGGATTGGCTTCGATACGACGACCCACGCATACCAGTTCTCCAATGCCACAATAGAGGCGTTTCAGTTGACCGGCCAGCTAATCGCCAGCGCCATTCATCGCCAGCGCACCGAAATGGCGCTTCGCCAGCGCGAGCAGCACTTCCGTTCGCTGTTCGACCATATGCTGGAAGGGGTGGCGCTGCACCGGCTGATCTACGACGAGCGCGGCAGGGCCATCAATTATGAGATCATCGATGTCAACAATCAGTACGAGCGCATCCTCAACCTGCGCCGCGATGATGTCGTCCATCGCCTTGCAACCGACGTCTACGGCACGCCTGAACCGCCCTATCTGGCAGAGTTCAGCGCCGTGGCGACGACCGGTCAACCGGCACATTTCGAGGTCTATTTCGCGCCAATGCAGAAACACTTCTTCATCTCAGTCTCACCGCTCGGACCGGATCAGTTCGCAACAATCTTCTTCGACATGACCGCACGCAAGCAGGAAGAAGCCGAACGAGAGCGATTGCAGATGCAGTTGATGCAGGCGCAGCGTCTGGAGTCCGTGGGGCGACTGGCTGGCGGTGTCGCCCACGATTTCAACAATATCCTGACAGTCATCAGCGGCAGCGCCGAGTTGGCGCTGGCGATGATACCGCCCGACTCCCCGGTATATTCGGACGTGCAGACGATCCAGCAGAGCGCCAGACGCGCTGCGAATCTGGTGCGCCAGTTGCTCGCCTTTGCCCGACGCCAGCCCGGTCATCCCCAGACGGTTGATGCAAACGAGGTAATTGAAGGGATGCTCCCGCTCGTGCGGCGCTTGATCGGCGAGGATATTCGCTTCGTGTGGGCCCCGGCGCCGTATCCCTGCGTAATCATTATCGATCCACATCAATTCGAGCAGGTGGTGATGAACCTGATTGTCAATGCGCGCGATGCCATGCCGGATGGCGGCGCGCTGACGATCACCACATCCGTAACCGAGATGGCTGCCGGAGATGGAGATTCGGCAGTAACGCCGTTTGTTTGTATTACGGTCGAAGATACCGGTGTCGGCATGGATGCGGAGGTCATGGCGCATATTTTTGAGCCGTATTTCACAACGAAAGCCCCCGGTCAGGGTACCGGTCTTGGTCTGGCGACCTGTCTGGGCATTGTCCAGCAGTATGCCGGCTTCATCCGCGTCGAGAGCGAACCAGGGGAGGGTAGTCGGTTCGAGGTCTTTCTCCCCTATGCTCCTGGTCTGGCGACACAGGTGGACGAGAGCCAGAGCGATGCCCAACCGGAAGGAGGACTGGAAACAATCCTGGTTGTCGAAGATGAACCGACGGTACGGCAACTGGCGGTGCGGATACTGCGTGATTATGGCTATACCGTGTTCGAAGCGGGCAACGGGCACGAGGCGCAGCAGGTTGTTGCCATGCTCGCCAGCGCCCCTGTTCATTTGCTGTTGACCGATCTGGTCATGCCCGGCATGAGCGGCGCCGAACTGGCGACATGGTTTCAAACGCGCTATCCCGGCGCAAGTATCCTGTTCATGTCCGGGTATGCGCGTCAACTGCCGGATGGCGTCGAAAATCCAACCATCGCTTTCTTGCAGAAGCCGTTCAGCCGTCACACTTTGCTGACCCAGGTGCGCCGCCTGCTCGATGCAGTGACGACACGTGTCTCCGTCTGACGGCATTCGGTTTCGCTCAGGAGATGAACCGCTTCCATACGCGCGGAAGCGAGAACATCTCTCACCTCATGTGAAGACATGACCGGTTTTCGGCATCCTGACATGTCTGCATCCTTCATCTTTCCTGATCCCCAGGATTGCGTTTTTCATATCCAAAATCTCGTAGAACACTCTGCATGATCCACCAGTGTTCGTTCATCACCCGCGCTGTGCGCCTGGAAGCGCGGGCGTCGCGCTCGCTGGGAGCGCAGTGGACCTGGGAGCGCGGGCATCCCGCCCGCGTGGGGCAGCGGACCTGGGAGCGCGGGCATCCTGCCCGCATGGGGCAGTGGACCTGGGAGCGCGGGCATCCCGCCCGCGTGGGGCGGTGGACCTGGGAGCGCGGGCATCCCGCCCGCATGGGGCGGTGGACCTGGGAGCGCGGGCATCCCGCCCGCGTGGGGCGGTGGACCTGGGAGCGCGGGCATCCTGCCCGCATGGGGCAGTGGACCTGGGAGCGCGGGCATCCTGCCCGCATGGGGCAGTGGACCTGGGAGCGCGGGCATCCTGCCCGCATGGGGCAGTGGACCTGGGAGCGCGGGCATCCTGCCCGCAAGGGGCGGTGGACCTGGGAGCGCGGGCATCCCGCCCGCAAGGGGCGGTGGACCTGGGAGCGCGGGCATCCCGCCCGCAAGGGGCGGTGGACCTGGGAGCGCGGGCGTCCCGCCCGCGTGGGCTCTCAAGGGTAGAGTTCCTGGGAGAGATGAGCGGTTTTCTGCATTCCCGTGCGCTTTTGCCCCTCATCCCCCCTTCTCCTACAAGGGAAGAAGGGGGAGTTTGGGCATCCTGATGCTCAAAACGAGAGAAGGAACGCAGGGGCTTCCAAAAAACCCACCCCTGTCAGCCCTCGTGGGTCGGTCGAGGGTACGATGCCATCACTTGGAGGATCGCATCGCTGCGTGCGGGCGAGACGCCCGTTCACCCAGGCAGTGCGGAGACGCGCACTGTTCCAGCGTGCCAGGAACATTCCAGAACGACTCAAGCAGTGAATCACACGTGTATCAGCCGGCTTCTATCGGTAAATGTCTCACGCTCGACTATAATAGTGGCGGTCTGCTGACACCGTTGCCGGCACAGTCAGCAGGATGCTCAATGGCAGTCTTTCGTCTGGATCGAAGGAGCAAAGCAGTGAAGATTCCTCTCTCCTGGCGTCAGGTAGCGCTTATTGCGCTGCTCGGCGTGCTGACGCCACTCTTCGCCGCGTGCGGCGGCGCGCCTGCATCACAGGGAACCACGCCGCCGACTGCGGTTATCAACGCACCGACCACGCCGCCTGGAGCGGCAACGGTCAATCCCATCCCGCCATCGCCAACCGTAACCTCAGATAATCCGACGCCTGATCCGATGCCGACGCCTGTCGCTCCATCGCCCACGGCAGCGCCGGTTGAGTTGACATTCCCGCTCCGCCTGCCGCAGCCGGAACACGGAGTCGTGGCGCACCTCTACTACACCGATCGTGAGCGGGTGTTGACGCTCACCGAAATTGCCGGGTATACCTGGGTGCGCCAGCAGATCCAGTGGAAGGACATCGAAGGACCGGAACCGGGCGATTACAAGTGGGGCGAACTCGACAACATCGTCGACGACGTTGCCGCTCGAAACCTCAATCTGCTGATCAGCATCGTCAAGGCGCCATCGTTCTACAATCCGACGAACGGCTTGCCGCGTGATCCGGTGACTATGGGGAACTTCGTCGAGGCAATGGTTCGACGGTATGGCACAAAGATCAAGGCGATCGAGATCTGGAACGAACAGAATCTGGCGGTCGAAAACGGCGGCCGCGTGACTGTCGAGGATGCCGGGCATTATGTCGAAATCCTGGTCGAATGCTACAAGCGGATCAAAGCGGTCGAGCCGCGCATTTTCGTGCTGGCAGGCGCACCCTCATCGAGCGGCGTCGACGAGCCATCGCTGGCAGTCTCCGATGAGCGTTACTACCGGGCGATGTATGAATATAAAGGCGGGCTGATCAAGGACTATTTCGACGCTCAGGCAGTGCATCCCGGCGGCGCCGCCAATCCGCCCGACACCCTCTGGCCCGAAAAGCCGAGTTACATCCAGGGATGCAAACCGGCGCCGGATCGCTGCTGGAACGACCATCCGACGCACTACTTCCGCCATGTCGAGAATGTGCGCAAGTTTATGGTCGAGGAGGGGGTTGGCGATCATCAAATCTGGATTACCGAATTCGGATGGGCGACGCCGAACAATACTCCCGGCTATGAGTTCGGCAACTATGTATCGCTTGAACAACAGCGCGACTATATCATTACTGCGATGAAGCGCATCGATGAACTCTATCGCACGCCGGACGGCAAGCCGTGGATAGGGGTTGCATTTCTGTGGAATATGAACTTCGCAGTGCTCTGGGGAGCGCAGGGCAAACCGGATCACGAGCAGGCGTCGTTTGGCATCCTGAACCCCGACTGGAGTCCACGTCCTTCATTCCTGGCGATCCAGAGTTATCTGGCGGAGCGCAAACGGCGGATGGAGAGCGGCAGGTAGGAGGATCGGAAACCGAGAACCAGGAATCAGGGTGCGGGGACGGAGCGCGGGGTCCATCGTCCGTCTCCGCGCCCTGATGCGCCAGGATCGGGCGCAACGCGGGAGGAGGCGGGCGGGATGCCCGCGCACCTGGTGCATATGAGTCCACTGCAAAAAGGGCAGGTCACCGCAGCGGCGTGGTGTTCGCAGAGGAAGACTCTCTCGCGCATCATGCGCACGCATGCTGCGCTGTGCATCCATCATGAGTCGTTTTCAGGGTTCTCTGCGCCCTCGGCGTCTCAGCGGTGCGTTTTTGCAGCGAAGTCATACTCATAAGACTCATTAGCGCAAACGTATCAGGTGGCCGCGCTCGCAACGACAGGCTGCCATTCGAGTCGTCGAGCAGACGCTCAGTGCAGCACGTCGCGCACAATCTGTTCGAGCCGGTCGAGGGGAAAGGGCTTGGGCAGGTAATAATCGACGCGCTGCTCACGGGCGCGCTTCTCCAGTTCGGGGGTGGCATATGCCGTAATGAGCACGACGCGCGTATCGGGAGATGTTTCTTTGATCGCAGCGGTTAACTGTAACCCATTCATCCCCGGCATATTATAGTCGGTGATAACCAGGGGCACCGGGCGCAGCGCGATTTGCGCCAGCGCTTCGGCGCCGCTGCTGACCGTTACAATATCATATCCTCCGGTGAGATCGCGCATCAGGCGATGAAGGATGATAAGAATATCAGGTTCATCCTCCACCAGAACAACTGCCGGATTTCGGATCGGATAATCAGGCATGGTGCGATCTCCATCGCTCTGCGTCAGGATTGCAACGCCAGTCTGCCGGAAACATGACTGCGAACAACTCTCGTCCCATAACTGGCGCACACGATTGACAGTACGGCTATTGTATCACAGGGCGCGGAGTCGGGCAATACGCCGAAACCGTCTGGCTCACGCATAGTAGCCGTATTCGCCGTCAAAGTGCGCGCCATTCAACACAACGCCAATAATGTTGGCTTTGACCTTCTCCAGTATCTCGCGCGCCCGTCGCGCCCGTTCGCGGCGCGTGCGTCCGGCTTCGAGCACCAGCAGTACGCCATCGACGCGCGTCGCCAGAACAGCGGCATCGGTGACTGCGATGACCGGCGGCGTATCGAACAAGACCATGTCGGCCATCCCGCGCAACCGCTGAATGATCGCTTCCATCCGACGTGATCCGAGGATATCGGCGGGGCGCGGCGGGAGAGGACCGCTTGCCAGCAGGCTCAACCCCGGCACTCCTGTTTCCTGGAGCGGCGGCGGCGCATCGTTGTGCGCCAGGATCATATTGGTCAACCCGATGTCGTTCGATAGCCCAAACAGGGTGTGGAGCGAGGGTCGACGCAGATCGCAGTCTACCAGAATAACCCGCTGTTCCGCCTGCGCAATCGTTACCGCCAGGTTCGCCAGTGTGGTCGATTTCCCTTCATCGGGCGCAGTGCTCGTCGCCAGCAGGGTATGCAGCGGCTTGTCGAGGCTGGAAAACTGGATGTTGGTGCGTAGCGTCCGATATGCTTCGGCTGCGGGCGAACGCGGGTCGCGCAGCGCGATCAGCGGAGAGTCGGCGTATCCGTTGGTGTGATTCATCTGTTCACTGCACTTCAGTCGCCTGTGCGCCGGGCACGCGGCGTTCTTCCGAAACCTGAGCGCTTTCTTGCGTTGTGTCTTGCCCCGTTGATGTGGGCAACATACGCAACCTGGCTTCCACAACGCTCACAGCACGGCACCGCGCGGTCAGACCGGCAATGCACTCCAATGCTTGCGGCACGCAATCGTGGTTGCTATGGAACGACTTCCAACTCTTCATTTTTGCGCGCACGTCTCGCGGTGAATGTTGCTCCTCTGGGATCGCTGCTCACTGCAGGAATAGCGCCGAGCGTCGCCAGTTGAACATACCGTTCGACATCAGACGGCGTTTTGATGGTGTCGTCGAGCGCCTCCAGCACAAATGCCAGCAGCACGCCGAGCACCAGACCAAGCACTGCGCCAGCAAGCATATTGACGCGCGTCTGCGGACGGTGGAGCACCGGCGGCGTTGCCGGTTCCAGAACCGTCATGCTGATCCGATCCGTTCCTTCAAGAAAGTTGTTCCGCGCGCTGACCAGCGCAACCATATTGTTGCCGATCGCGTCCGCCAGTCGCTGCGCCGTTGCCGGATCGGGGTAATCGACCTGCACAATCATCTTGCGTTCGTCCGGGCGCGGCTGGATCGCAACGCGCTTCAGCAACCATTCGGGCGTCCGGTCGAGTTTGAGTTCATCGCTGATCTTCTGCAATTGCGGTCGCGCCAGCGCCATCTCGCGGAAACTGCTCATACTGTTCTGGAGCACAATCGACAGTCCGTTGTCGATCCGGTTCGGCACGACCAGGTAACTTGCCTCTGAGCGATAGACGCGCTCCTGGAGGCGACTGAATATCAGCGCGCTTGCCACTGCCACCACCATCGTCAGCAGGATAACCCACCAGCGACGCCGCAGCACGGCAAGATAATCAGACAATTGCATGTCATCCTCCTGTTGCCCGGTCTGACGAGGCGTGCGCGATTTCCCGCCGGTACGCGCCGAGAGCGAGCAGAGCGCCAACTGCCAGCCCGGCCAATCCGCGCAATGCCGCCGAGACGACGCCTGCACGCCAGTCATTGGTTCGCACTGCTGGACCGGGCGGTTCGAGCACAACCACATTGACCAGGGTGCGTTCGGGTGTCGCCGAGGGATCGCCCCACAGCGCCAGTCCACGCCGCTGCACCACTTCGACCGCTGCTACGGTCAGTGCTTCCGACAGCGCCGGATCCCCGGTTTCCGCCCATATCTGCACCACACGCCGCCGGTTTGATGCACCCAGCGCCGCGCGCGCCTGTTCCGGCGAAAGTGCGATACCGGCGCGCGCTAACGCGCTACTGATCTCGATGCTGAACGGCGCACCCTTAATGATTGCGGGTAGATCATACGCCAGAGCGTCTTCGGTGTCAAAACGGCGATCCTCACTGCGCGTGATCAGGAGATCGGCGGACGACCGGTAGCGCGGCGGTTCGATAAACGCCACGCCCAGGCTGATCACTGATGCGATGATCGCCGGAGTGAGAACCAGCAACCAGCGACGCCGCAGAATGGAGAGGTATGTTGAGACAGGCATAGCGAACCAGGAACCAGGAACCGAGAACCAGGAACCAGGAACCAGGAACCGGTTTCAACCTTCAACCTTCAACCTTCAACCTTCAACGGTTATATGCCTCTGCAACGAACGACCGCATCCGCGCCAGAAACGCTTCTTTCCCGAAGCGCTCGGCATGACGCCGGATGGCATGTGGGTCGTAGCGTTCCGTCAGCATCGCAGCAACTGCGTCCATCAGCGCCT
>AFSR01002875.1_pt1 | contig 11777 bp, 6 predicted proteins | sample 296848 | NCBI WGS metagenome assembly AFSR01 (sample SAMN02954305, study PRJNA68063) | hot springs metagenome | biome: terrestrial; feature: Mushroom and Octopus hot springs; material: microbial mat core samples; isolation source: Yellowstone National Park Mushroom and Octopus hot springs ...
GGCAGCCAAGTCTGGCACCATCCTCAATCCTCAACGACGAGGACGACCAATTCTCTGGGCAGAAGATTTTCAAGCCTGGTTGCTGGCCTTTTGGCCCCTGCCGGATCCCAACTGGACGCTGGTGCTGCACCTGCATCAGGGCAAAGCCTATGAGGCGGCCATTCCCCTGGCGCGGCAGATCATCGCCGCCATCGGCAGCGGGTGACCACCTTGCTTGCGATCATGAAGAAATGCAAACTATACTGAAGGTCAAGTGCCGTTCTCGTTTTCGTTCTTTACGGATCCCACTCGCCATCGTTCCCATCTACCCTGGAGGTTCTCATGTCTAACCCCAATTTGTCGGAGCCCAAGTTTGGCTTTAACGAGTATGCCGAGCGCCTCAACGGTCGGGCTGCCATGATTGGCTTTGTGTTGGCCATTGTCATCGAAGCGGTGACGGGCCAAGGCGTTGCTTCCTGGCTGGGCCTGATCTAAGAGACCTCAACTTACCGCCTTTTGGCTTTTCCTTGGGTCTGCTGGCTTGCAGGCCCTTTATTGTATTGAGCAGGGTATTGAGCAGGAAGCGTGACTGCACCAGTTGTAGCCGTTCTGAATGGCAACAAGGCTTGAGCGGGCACCAACTACTCCAAGCAATTCCGACAGCGCCGAATCTTTCCCTTTCTCCCTCTGAGGGAGGAGCTGGTGTGAGGGTATCCCACTAGTTCCATTAGATGATCCCTTCTTGACGCTTGGCGATTGGCATCCGCCAGCCGGTGCCGAAGGCGCGATCGGTAATGCGTAGCCCAGGGGGAGCTTGGTGTCGCTTGAACTCGGCATTTTGAACCAGCCGCAGCACCTGCTGCACCGATGTCGGGATCGAACCCTTGAGCCACCAACTCGGGGCTGGATTGATGCTGCTCGATGTGCCGCTGCAGGATCTTGTCCAGCAAATCGTAGGGGGGCAAGCTGTCGCTATCTTGTTGGCCGGGTCGCAATTCCGCTGAGGGGGGCTTGGTCAGAGTAGCAAGCGGGATCCGCTCCTGCTGTCGGTTGATCCAGCGAGCCAAGCGGTACACCCAGGTCTTGGGCACATCGGAAATCACCGCCAGGCCGCCGGACATATCCCCGTAAATGGTGCAGTAGCCCACTGCTAGCTCTGATTTGTTGCCTGTGGTCAGCAGCAGCCGCCCGAACTTGTTGGAAAGGGCCATGAGGAGGGTGCCGCGAATGCGAGATTGCAGGTTTTCTTCCGTGATGTCTGGGGGGAGGCCGGCAAAGGGCTCTGCCAAAAGCTGGTGGTAGCTCTCCATGATGGACTGAATCGGCAGCTTCAGGGTCGGGATCCCCAGGTTTTGCGCCAGTTGGTAGGCGTCGGTCAGGCTGCCAGGGCTGGAATAGGGAGAGGGCATGAGCACCCCCAGCACCCGCTCCGGCCCCAAGGCATCGGCGGCGATCACAGCAGTGACGGCAGAGTCGATCCCCCCCGACAGGCCCAATAGCACCTCGCGAAAGCCACATTTGCTGACGTAATCGCGGGTGCCCAAAACCAACGCCTCGTACAGCTCAGCTTCCGGCTCGGTCGGCCAGCGGGATCCCGCGGTCGGTGGGCTCTGGTCTGGGTTGGGAGACTGCGTCAACTCGTCCACATCCAGGATGAGGTGATCCGGCTGAAAGGCAGCCGCTTGGGCCACAACCCGACCCCAGCGATCCAGGGCACAACTGGCCCCATCGAAGATCAGATCGTCGTTGCCCCCCACTTGATTGACATAGAGAATGGGCAGGGCGTGCTTGCGGGCCAGGGATCCCAGCATCTCCACCCGCAACTTCTGTTTGCCCAGGCTGAAGGGGGAAGCCGAGAGGTTAATCAGCAGGTCGGCACCGCAGCGGGCCATCTGTTCCACCGGATCCCAGTGGTAGCGGCGGTGCTGCCAAAAGTCGCGGTCGTTCCAAATGTCTTCACAAATGGTAAAGCCCAGGCGGCGGCCACGGTACTCGATGGGTTGGGGCTGGGATCCCGGCTCAAAATAGCGATCCTCGTCGAAGACATCGTAGGTGGGCAAGAGCGACTTCTGGAACCAGTGGCGGATCTGGCCCCCCTCCAGCCAGGCAGCAGCATTGTAAAGGGGCCGACCCTCAGGCAGAGGATTGGGCTGCACGGATCCCACGACCACCGGAATGCTGGCCTGTAGCCGGCTGGCCAAGTGCTGCAAAACTTGGCTTGCCCTCTCGATCAGGGCCGGGTAGAGCAACAAATCGCGAGGTGGATACCCCAGCAACGCCAGCTCCGAGGTGATGGCCAACTCTGCTCCCGCCGCCGCCACTGCCTCGACTGCCGAACGGATGCGCTCGGCATTTCCGCTCAGATCGCCGACGATGTAGTTCAGTTGCAACAGCGCTACCTTCACCCTGCCCCCCATATGGTAAATCTCACCATAAGTGGCCCAAACCGAATCGTCAACAAGATTCTGCTGCGGGCAAGCGAAGAATAAACGTGGTTTGGTGGGCAGTGCTTTCCACCTGCAAAGAGCCGCCCAAGTGGTTGGCAATGGCTTGGGCCAGAGCCAATCCCAAGCCTGTTCCCCCCTGCTGCCAGGGATCCGAGTGGGGGATGCGATAAAACTGCTCGAAAATGCGTTCTTGTTCTTCGAGGGGAATGGTGGTGCCCGTGTTGGTCAAGCGCAGCTCCCAGCGGTCGGAACCCAAAGCAACAGCCTCTAGGACAATGTGTTCGCCGGCGGGCGTGAATTTGTGGGCATTGGTCAAAAGCTCACAGACCAAGCGTTCCAACAGGCGGGGATGGGTGTGCAAATAGGGCAAGTGGGGATCCCAGTGAACTTCTAGGGTTTGCTGCCGCTTGCGCATCCGGTCTTGGAACCGATTGATAAGAGGTGCCAAAAGGAGAGGCAGGTTAACCTGCTCAGAGGGCAGCTTGAGCGTATTGCCCGACAAATTTTGTAGATCCAGAAGATCGTTAATTAGGGAGATCTCTCGCTCGCACGCCTGCTCCAGAACCTCAAGATACTGGATTTGCTTGGGGGTGAGAGGAGAAACTTGATGGCTCAGTTTCAGCAGGTGAACCGAGAGGCTAATGCTGGTAAGGGGAGTGCGCAGCTCATGGGAGACGGCGGCCAGGAAGTTATCCCTAATTTGGCTGAGTTTTTTCAATTCCGTCACCTGAGCCTGGCTGCTGAGGTAGAGCCTGGCCTGTCGCAGGGCAATCGCGCACTGGGCCGCCATTTGCTGGGCCAAATCGATTTCCCAATCGCTAAAACTGATACATTCACGCTGAACTCTCCTGAACATGGTTCAGGAAAGAAGCGATCGCATCCTGCCTATCTCTGTTCGCGTCAGCGGGACGGAGTCCAAACAGGAAGGCGGTATCCCGCAAAGCCCTGAGGAATACCCCCCGAGCGCTTTCCCCCTTCACTTCCCGGCAACCGTTGCGGTGGACTCAAGGATCAGGGGGAAACTTGGTCTACTATATCCCTCTCAATGACTTTTGCCAAACCGCCTAAAGCTCAGTAAATTCAGCAAAGTTCAGGGTTTTGGGGGTTAGAGGCATGCTCTCCTCAGGAGGCCGAGCCAGCCACAGATCCCCAAGAATGCCCTGATCGTCCGCAATGGGGCAGGCCAGCTTGGTCAGATAGGGGGGCAGAGTGTTGGGATCCCGTTGGCGATCCCGAGCGCACAGTTGAAAGCACCAGCCTCGCCATAGCTGTTCGTAGAAGAGGGGAAAATCTTTCATCTGAACCCGAGCCCCGACCCCAGAGGTCGAAAGCGTCGTGTATTCATAGCTGATCAGGGAGTAGGTTCGGCGGCTATCGTAAAGGCCAACATTGCAAAAAAGAACGCCCAAAAATTTTCCCAGCTCGTTCACAACCGTCTGCAAGATCTGCTTTTCGTCCAGAGTTGCCCGTATCTGATGGGTAAGGCGGCGCAGAATCGATTCAAACTGCAGACTGCGTTCCAGTTGCTGGGTTCGCTGTTGCACCAGGGCTGTTAATTCAGCTTCTCGTGTTTGCTGGGCCAGCTCCAGGCGCTTGCGCAGAGTAATATCGCGCACCAAAACAATGGCCTCATCCGGCCCAAAGGGCAACAGACGGGCCTCGCGATATTCCGGCAATGCTTCCGCCGCGTCTTGAGAAATTTGAGGAAGCGGATATTCAATAACCTGAATTTCTCCCGTTTGAAAGGCTTTCTCTAGCAAAGGGGCAAAGTAGGTTTTCCAATGCTCTGGAAACAGATCTTGAATGTATTGGTTGAGATAGCGGTCATCGGGATAGGCGGATGCAAATCCTCTGGGGGGCTTATAGGACAAGACTAGCCCTTGCCGATCCACCTGCAGAATCATGTCTGGAATCGCTTCGTAAAGAGCGCGGTAACGTGCTTCGCTGCGGGCCAGATCGGCCAAACTTTCTCGCAGGTGAGTTTCGGCCCTTTTTCGCTCGGAAATATCTTCTAGAAATTGGATGGCAAACAGAGGCTCGTTTTGAGCGTTTCGCACCGCGAAGAGTTGTAAGCGAACCCAGATCTCTCTGCCATCTTTACGGCAAATCACCTTTTCATATTCATAGTTGTTGGTGTACCCGGAAAGCAGTTCATTCCAGAGTATCTCGCCCCGTTCTCGGTCTTCGGGATAGGGAGTGTAATCTTCCGCTTTCAGAGCCGACCAATCTTCCTCGCTGTACCCTGTAATCTCTGCCATTGCCGGGTTGAGGCTGAGATACCGGGGATCAGGATCCAAGCTCATCAGAGCAATCCCTTGGCTACAGGAGTTGAAGATCCCTTGTAGCTGGTTTTGAATTTCCTCAAGAGCAGAATTTGATGGATCGGCGCTCGCTAATATCATCCAGGAAGTAAACGGCAAACAGAGGCTTTTGTTCTTCATCTCTCACAACATAAACCTGAGACTTTACCCAGATGATTTGGCCATTCTTACGGGTGTAGCGATGTTCCCATTCATAATGACTGCGCCGGCCATCAACCAACTCCTGCCAAAGTTTTTTTAGAGTTTCAACATCGGCCAAGTCTGGGATACAAGCCTCCAGAGGCAAAGCCTTCAATTCCTCTGCAGAATATCCTGTTATATCCTTGAGGGCTGAGTTCATGCCATGCGGACTAGCTTCTGGCTCAAGAGGCAGCAGAGAGATGCCCAAATTGCAGGACTCTACAATACCCCAGAATCGCTGTTGAATCTCCAACAAGGCCAGCTCTAGCCGCTTGCGCTCGGTAATATCTTGAATGCAGCCAAGCACGCAATCTGCTCCGTAGGGAACTATGCAAATTTCTTGGTAACGGAGCTCTCCCGCTGAGTTGGTTAGGGGATATTCCAAGGTTTGCTGGGATCCGCTGCTCAAGCAACGGTCAATCAGCCTCCGGAGTTGGTCGCTAACCTCAGAGCCGAACAGCTCTTGCACTGCTTTTCCCTGAAGGTGCTCTGCTGGGAGTGAGGCAACACAAGCATTCTCCGGGGAAGAAATCAGCTCCAGGCATTTGCCTTCTTGGCTAAAGATCATTAAGGCTTGTGGGATAGCACAAACCAACCTTTTGTAGCGGAGTTGGCTCTCTGCAAGCGCTTGTTCAGCCTGCTTCCGCGCCGTGATATCTTCCACATACCCCTCAAAACAGAGGGGATCCCCTGCCGGATTGCGGACAACTTGAATTTGTTCTCGCACCCACAAGTCCAAGCCCTTGCGACTGTGGATCAAAAACTCTTGCGCCACTCTCCCGTCGCCGACTTTGCCTGCAAGCAAATCCTGGAAAAACTGGCGACGACCGGCAGCGTCAGCATAGAGATGATGGCCAAAATCCGACAGATGGCGCATCAAATGGGCAGAGGAAGTATAGCCATATATCTCGGCAAGCTTGGCATTGGCAAACCGGTACCGTCCCTGCAGATCCGCACGAAAGATCCCGATGGGAGCATTCTCCAGGAGCACATCGAGTCCGGCCAGCATCAGGATCCCCTATGTTTTCGCAAGCAGTACTAGGGCACTAAGAACGCCTGCCCCTGAGATTATGTATCATTTTTGCTTTGAGCGATGTTTTCCGCACTACAAGTTCCCCCCTAACCCCGTAAAATCACGGGCGAGGAAGGGTGCTCAGGTTTCTGTGGATATCACCCCACCGAGTGCTGGGGGAGCAGGGATCCCTGCGCGGATTCTCAACTACTCCACCTGCGCTGTCTCCGGGGATCCCGCCTGAGTTTCCGGGTGAAAGTAGCGGTAAATCTGCCGGGCAATCTTCGGGCCAATGCCGGGCACTTGAGCCAACTGGTCTTCTGAGGCCACCTGAATGCGGGCAATCGACCGAAATTCTTCCATCAGCAGCTTTTGCCGATACTTGCCTAGGCCGGGGATCTCGTCCAGCGTAGAGGCATGCTGACGCGCTTTCCGTTGCTGGCGATGAAAGGCGAGAGCAAATCGGTGGGCTTCATCTCGCAGGCGTTGCAACAACAAGCGAGCCGGATCTTGGGCCGGCAACCGCAAGGGCACAGGATCCCCCGGCAGAAAGATCTCTTCTTCTCGTTTGGCCAAGGCAATTACCGGCAGGTGATCCAGCCCCAAATCCGCCAAGACGGCCATGACTGCCGACAACTGCCCCTTGCCCCCGTCGATGAGCACCAAATCCGGCTGATCCTCAGGGGTCATTTTGCTGAAGCGACGCCGGGCCACTTCTGCATGGCTGGCAAAATCATCGGAGTGACCGGGGCGCACCTCAGGGTTGCGAATCTTGTAGCGGCGGTAGTGCTGTTTGGCAGGCAGGCCATCGATAAACACCACCTGACTGGCCACAGCATCGGATCCCTGGATGTGGGAAATATCGTAGGCTTCTAGACGGCGGGGCACATCCGGCAAATCCAAGACTTCTGCCAAGCGCTCCAAGGCCGCGGCATCCCGATCCGCCAAGCGCTGAGTGCGGGTTAGCTCCAGTTGGGCATTCCGCTCAACCAACTCGATCAGCTCGGCTTTGCTCTGCCGTTGGGGGGCAACAAGGCTGACCTTGCGGCCTTTTTTCTGACTCAGCCAAGACTCCAGAAAATCGTGATCGGGCAATTCATACTGGGTCAAAATCTCAGAGGGAATTTCCACCGGATCGCAGTATTGATAATGCTCTTGTAAAGCCCGCTGCAAGATAAGGCCTGGGTCGTCACCGCGGTTTTCGGCCACAAACCCCAGCCGCCCCACCAACTTGCCTGCCCGCACCTGAAACAATTGAATGCAGGCTCGTGAATCATTCATGGCCAAGGCCAGAGCATCACGGCTGACGGTAGAGTTAGGCAAAGAGACCTTCTGGGATTCTCCCAATTGTTCCAAACCGCGAATTTGATCCCGATATCGTGCGGCTGCCTCATAATTTTCCTGTTCGGCGGCCTGGATCATCTTCTCCTGCAGCTCTCGGATCAGCTCATCTGTCTGGCCTTGGAAGATCATAGCCACTTGAGTCAGCGTTTTGCGATACTCTTCTGGGCTGATCAAGCCTTGGCATACCCCGGGGCAGCGCCCAATGTCGTAGTTCAAACAGGTGCGATCTTTGTACAGAGGTTTGGGCCGTTGGCGCAAGGGAAAAATTCGTTTGACCAACCCAAGGGTATGGCGCAACAGGCCAACATCGGTGTAGGGGCCATAGTATTTGTCTTGATTCCGATCAAGGCGACGATGGCGGGTGATGTAAAGCTGGGGATAAGGCTCCGACCAGGTAATACACAAATAGGGATACTTTTTATCGTCCTTAAGGAGAACATTATAAGGGGGCTGATGGGTCTTAATCAGATTGTCTTCTAGGGCTAGGGCTTCACTTTCATTGTCGGTTACGATAAACTCGATCTCGCAAACCTGAGCTACCATGCGCTGAATGCGAGGGGACAGGTCGCCGGTGAAGCGGAAATAAGATCGCACTCGAGAGCGCAATTTCTTGGACTTGCCTACATAGAGGATCTGATCCGTGGCATCTCGCATTAAATATACGCCGGGTTCAGCAGGAATCTCCTTGAGACGGCTCTCTAGAACGTCACGGCTGTGAATCAGAGGGACGGTCATAAAGTTCAGTTCTACCGGGTAGAGTCAGGGATCCCATGACTTCAATCTAGCAAGGATATGGCTTTTCTCGGCAACACTGACTCCAACCCATGTGGAGACACAGTCATTCTGAACAATCATTCTGAACAAGTTTGGGAAGCTCGTCCTGCTTTCAAGCTCCAACCTGCTAGCACAAATGGCAATAGCTCGTCGCATCGCAGGATCAAAGTACCTCTTTTGACGGGTAGACCTCCATGATTTGGGAAGGATAAGTTGATTTGTGATTAACATAATTTTGTCCAGAGTTCTGGTAGTTCATTTACATAAGATATAGCAGCAATGGAAAGTCGCTTAAGTTTATTAACTAGGGATATATTGACTTCTGAGACAATCTTTTGAGTAGATTCAGGTATAAATTGCCTGTGACAATCCTGGCATCGATAATGCTGCTTTCCATTATGGATCTTGTCGTATCTAAGTTAAAAGAATGACGGCTTGGGCAAGTCAGCATGAGCTTACTCAGAAACACGAAAAATCTAGGGTAATAGTATCATTGCTCCCAGAGCACCACCAGTATAGTCAATAGGGCAAGGGCTCCGTCCCGCTGGCGCGACCCGAATCTCTGAGCTCTATCCTTACAATTGAGCTCCTGGATCCTGGCCTATGTCTTGCTGCAGGGCGGCCAAGTCTATCTTTGGCTTCTGGGTCTTGACTTTTGTCGGCCTGAGGTCTTCTAGGTTCAGCCAGCGATAGACCGTTGCACGCCTGACTTTGTACATCTGTTGTACACCTGTGGGGTTGCCCTCTTCCTGGACATACCCTACGGCTGTCTCCCTACCGCAGTTCTCCACAGGGCCAGTTGCCAGCGAGCGGAGCCGGTGTGAGCTGGCGCATTCGCCCTAGCTTTCTCAGATCGTCCGCAGTCCGTCGGGGAAAGCTGCAGAAGAAACTCGAAAAATCTGTTCATGGCGAGCTTTTTTGTCTTTACTTCGCTGAGCCGATTGCCCCAACGGTTGCCCTGTTGGCAAGAGCCAGCCGTGACTTGAGACTGCCCCCCTTTTCCTGTCGGATTGGAGTGCGATATGCTGGTTTTCCACCTCTGAAAGCGTGATTTATTCCAAACTGTTTTTACTCCTATGAATCCCCATCCCTCTCAGGTCTCGGCCCCTATCCTGCAGGAAAACTGGCACTTTCAAGAGCGGGATGCTTGCGGGGTCGGCTTTTTGGTGAATCAGCAGGGGAGAGCCAGCCACGACCTCTTGCAGAAAACCCTTCAGGCCCTCACCTGTATGGAACATCGGGGTGGCTGTGGCGGCGACGGCCAGAGCGGTGATGGGGCGGGCATTGCAACGGCAATCCCCTGGTCGCTGTTGCAGGCAGAGAGGGAAGAAATTCGAGCTTGGGATCCCACTCACAGCGCGGTGGGGATGGTCTTTTTGCCTCAGGATCCTGCTGAGTGTCAGGCGGTGCAGCAGGTGATCGATGAGTACTTGACCACCACCGACTGGCAGCGGGTGGTTTGGCGGCAGGTACCGGTCAATCCCAATTGCCTGGGGCCGATGGCGCGGCAGACCATGCCCTCCATTTGGCAGATGCTCCTCACCCATCCCACGCTGGAAGGAGACGAGCTAGAGCAGCAGCTCTATCTGTTGCGGCGGCGCATTCGGCGGCGGGTAGAGGCTCGGTTTGGCTTTTATGCTCTGTATTTTGCCTCTTTGTCCTGCCGGGTTGTCGTTTACAAAGGCATGGTGCAATCGTCGGTTCTGGGCCAGTTTTATCGAGATCTGCAAAACCCCCTCTACACCACCACCTACGCCACCTACCACCGCCGCTTCAGCACCAATACCTGCCGCGTTGGTCCCTGGCCCAGCCTTTCCGCTACCTCTGCCACAACGGCGAGATCAACACCTACCTGGGCAATGTCAACTGGATGGCCGCCCGCGAACAAACCCTTTCCCATCCCCGCTGGGGTACAGCGGTCGAGGATCTGAAGCCGATTATTGACCCGGGCACCAGCGACTCAGCAGGTCTGGACGCTGTGTTTGAGCTGTTGATTCAGTCGGGCTACTCCACTCAGCAGGCGATGATGGTGCTGATCCCGGAAGCCTATCGCAACCAGCCAGAACTGCAGAATCACCCGGAAGTGGTGGATTTCTACGAGTTCTTCGGCGGCCTGCAGGAGCCTTGGGATGGCCCGGCGATGGTGGTTTTCTGCGACGGCAAAACCATCGGGGCCACGTTGGATCGCAATGGCCTGCGCCCAGCCCGCTACGCTCGCAGCCGCGATGGTCTGCTGGTGGTGGCCTCGGAAGCTGGCGTGGTTCCTCTGCCGGAGACCGACATTTTGGAAAAAGGGCGGCTAGGCCCGGGGCAGATGCTGACGGTGGATCTGCAGAGCGGGCAAATCTGCAAAAACTGGGAGATCAAAACCCAGGTGGCAGCCCAGCACCCCTACGGCGAATGGCTCAAAGCCCATCGCGTTCAGCTCAGCACCCAAGGCTTTGAAAATACCCCTCACCTCTCGGAAGAACAACTGTTACAAGCCCAAACCGCCTTCGGGTACTCCTCAGAAGATGTGGAGATGATCATCGAGGAGATGGCGGCTACGGGCAAGGAGCCCACCTTCAGCATGGGGGACGATGCGCCGCTGGCTGTGCTGTCCACCCAGCCTCATCCCCTCTACGACTATTTCAAGCAGCGCTTTGCCCAGGTCACCAACCCTGCCATCGATCCCCTGCGGGAGAGCCTGGTGATGTCTTTGGATGTGTATCTGGGATCCAAGGGCAACCTGCTGGAGATCCGCCCTGAGCATGCCCGCCTGTTGCAGTTGCGCAGCCCGGTGCTCAACGAAGCGGAGCTGGCCGCTCTGCAGCATACCCCTTTTCCCTGCCACACGCTCCCGATTCTCTACCCGGTGGCTGCCGGCCCAGAAGGACTGGAGGTCCAGGTACGGGCCCTCTGCCAGCAGGCGGCTCAGGCAGTGCGGGGGGGAGCTGAGATTTTAATCCTCTCGGATCGCGGCCTTGATGCCGAGCAGGCTCTGATCCCACCTCTGTTGGCGGTGGGCGCCATCCACCATCACCTCATCCAGGAGGGGCTGCGCCTACGCGCTTCCCTGGTGGTGGAGACTGCCCAATGCTGGAGCACCCACCACTTTGCCTGCTTGATCGGCTACGGGGCCAGCGCCGTTTGTCCTTATCTGGCCTATGAAGCTGTGCGGCAGTGGTGGCACAAGCCCAAGACGCAAACCCAGATGGCTGCTGGCAAGTTGCCCCAGCTTTCCCTGGCCGAGGTGCAACTGAAGTACCGCGCCGCCATTGAGGCAGGGCTGCTCAAGATTCTTTCCAAAATGGGCATTTCTCTGCTCTCCAGCTACCACGGAGCGCAGATTTTCGAGGCCATTGGCCTGAGCCAAGAGGTGATCGATCTGGCCTTCCGCGGCACGGTGTCGCGGGTGGGAGGCATGACGCTGGCGGATCTGGCCCGCGAGGGCATGGTGAATCACCAGCGGGCCTTTCCCGAACTCACCTCGAAAAAGCTGGAGAACTTTGGCTTTATCCAGGCGCGGCCCAAAGGCGAATACCACATCAACAGTCCAGAAATGGCCAAACTGCTGCACAAGGCCATCGAATCGGGTCAGCCTGCCCACTATGAGATCTACAGGGCGCACCTGCGCAGCCGCACCCCCACCGCGTTGCGAGACCTGCTGGATTTCCGCAGCGACCGGGATCCCATTCCCTTGGAGGAAGTGGAACCGGTGTCGGAGATTTTCAAACGCTT
>AFSR01000202.1_pt1 | contig 11730 bp, 10 predicted proteins | sample 296848 | NCBI WGS metagenome assembly AFSR01 (sample SAMN02954305, study PRJNA68063) | hot springs metagenome | biome: terrestrial; feature: Mushroom and Octopus hot springs; material: microbial mat core samples; isolation source: Yellowstone National Park Mushroom and Octopus hot springs ...
AGCCGCCATGTATCCAACAGGAGAAGCACCCCAAAGCAGAGTGGGTTGGTTAACCGTAGGAGGGATCGCCGTCTTGGCGGCCCTGGGAGTGCTCCGCGCTTGCCTGTACGTCACTTTGCCCGGACATGCCACTGTAGTGTTCAATACCTTTTCCGGGCTGCAGAAGGGGCGGGTAGAATTGCCGGGGGTCATCTTCCGGATCCCAGGGATCGAAACGCCGATCACCTACACCGTGCTCACCCGCGTTTGGGAGTTTACCAACAACCCCGCCTCGGCCAATGCCATCAGCAACGCCATCACCGTGAACACCGCCGATGGGCAAGCCTTTGCCATCGATGTGGCCATTGCCCTCAAGCCCAACCTCGCCACTTTGGACGAGCTGCACGCCAACATCGGCGAGAACTATCTTTCCACGGTGGTGGTGCCGGTGGTGCGCTCCAAAATCCGGGATATCTCCGCCTCTTTCAATTCGGAAGACTTTTACCGGAAAAGCCAGCGGGCTGCCATCGAACAACGAGCGCTGGACTTGATTCGCCAAGAGATGCCTACTGTCAACCGCGATGGCCAAACCCTGCCTCTGGTGCAGGTGGAGGGCCTGTTTCTGGGCAACCCCGATTTCCCACAAGCCTTAAGAGACTCGATTGAACGCAAACAGGTGGCCTCGATTACAGCACAAACGGCGGCAGTGCGGGCGCAAATTCAGGAAAAAGAGACCGAGCGGCTGCTGATCTTGGCGGCGGCCAACCAGCGGGCCATTGAGCTGAAAGGACAAGCGGCAGCGCAGAACGCGCAACTGGCGGATCTGCTGTTCTACGAGAAGCTGCAAGAGCGCATCCAAAACCCGACGGGCTCGCTGCCCCCTTTGCGCATCATCCGCGTCGAGGGAGATGCCACCGTGTTTCTCAATGTGGATCCCCATCAGGCAGCCCTGCAAAGAGCGCAGTAGGTTCAGCGAAGTTGCGGAGTACAGACTTAAAAGTCTGAGTATAAAGTGTGTCCAGATGTGAAGGCGAAGGGATGTCATTCGAGTTCGTTGACATCCTACCGCCAAGTGTTTGGACTGGGATCCCCTGTGGGGTTGCGCCGAATCCGGCTGAGGGGGAAAGCTCGTACTCGATGCAAGGCTAGATTTTGGCCGCCATGAACTCCCGCCTGACTCACACCCCCTTTCCCCGCCTAAACCCGAAGCTGGCGGAGGCGGATCATGTTTTGGTGGTGGACGATCAGGCCAGCAGCCGCCTCTACATCGGTGAGCTGTTGCGGTCGGCCCACTTCCGCGTGAGCGAGGCCACCAACGGCGAAGAGGCTTTGGAGGCTGTGGAGCGGCTTCGGCCAGACTTGGTGCTGCTGGATGTGCTGATGCCGAACATGAGCGGGTTTGATGTCTGCCGGCAACTGAAGGCCAATGAGCTGACCCGCCTGATCCCCGTTGTGCTGATCACTGCCCTGACCGACCGCTCCAATCGCCTGATGGGGATGCAGGTGGGGGCCGACGACATTTTGACCAAGCCCTTCGATCACGTGGAGCTGCTGGCGCGGGTACGCTCATCCATCCACCAAAAGCGTTTGAACGAAGATCTGGATCACGCCGCCAAGGTGTTGTTTGCCATTGCCCGCGCCGTGGAGAGCCGGGATCCCACCACGGGTGACCATTGCGAACGCTTGGTGGCCATGGGGGAACAGTTTGGCCGTTACTTGGGGCTGTCTCGTCAACAGATCAAGGCCCTGCGCTGGGGCGGCTACCTGCACGACATCGGCAAAGTCGGGATCCCGGATGCGATTTTGTGCAAGCAGGGCAAGCATACCCCGGAAGAATGGGAGATCATGAAATCCCATGTGTTGATCGGCGAAGACATTTGTCGGGGCTTGCGCACCATGCAGGATGTGCTGCCGATCATCCGCCACCACCACGAGCGTTGGGATGGCAGCGGCTACCCGGATGGGCTGGCAGGCGAAGAGATTCCCCTGTTGGCCCGCGTCTTTCAGGTGATCGACATCTTCGACGCTCTGATCTCCTCTCGCCCCTACAAACCGGCCCTGACCGCCGAACAGGCCCTGGAAGTGCTGCGGGAGGAAACCCGCAAGGGCTGGCGGGATCCGAACTTGGTGCGCGAGTTTTGTGACTTTATGTTTGTCACCGCCTTTAATTTGCTGGAGGCGGGATAGGGTCTAGAGGGCCGGGCCAGTCTGGAGAGGCGGCTTTTGGGGTTTGAGCGGCAACGATTACCCCGGCTACACGGATCCCGGCAGCGGCCAATACCTGCTGGGCGGCTTGCACAGTAGAGCCGGTGGTGTAGATGTCATCCACCAGCAACACCGGTGTGGCCGGAACTTGTTTCAGGGCAAAGGCCCCGGCCAAGTTGTGCTGTCGTTGCAGCGGGTTGAGCTCATGTTGAGCCGCTGTGGCCCGCACCCGCACCAGAGCATCGGGCAGGTGGCGAAGACCGGTGCGCTCGCAAAAAGCCTGGCTGATCAAGGCTGCTTGATTATAGCCCCGCTGCCGCAGCCGCTCTGCATGCAGAGGGATGGGCACCACCGTATAGTAGGCCCCAGGGGAGCCTAAAGAGGTGGACTGGCTTTCGACCCAACGGGATCCCAGCCATTCTCCCAAAACCGAGCCAATGCGCCGTTGTCCCTCGTACTTCAGGCAATAGATGGCCCTGCGCAGCGCCCCCCGGTGGATCCCCCAGGCGTAAAGTGGCCAAGGCGAGGTGGTGACTGGCCAAGTGGCAAGGCGCTCCGCCTGCAACCGCCTTTGACAGTCTTGACAGAACACGGCCTTGGCAGGGCGCCGGCAAAGCGGACATGGAGGCACAATCCACCAATCTAACCAGCCCATCGTCTGCTAGGGATCCTTTCTGGTGTGCAGAGTCTCCTAAAAAGCTGAGGCAAGGGGGGAACGAGGCCGAAATTCAGACTCGGCCAGGCTAACAGCCCAGCAGTCCATCCCCAAGTTGACGCTGGGATCCCGCCTTGCTAGGATTCAATATCGCCGGATAATTCAACCGGATAATAAAATTTAAGCCGTGACCTTCTCTGCCAGCCCATGCCCACCATTCAGCAACTGATCCGTGAGGAGCGCAGCGTTGCCGCTCGCAAAACCAAGTCTCCTGCCCTGAAGGCTTGTCCACAGCGGCGGGGGGTTTGCACCCGAGTGTACACGACAACGCCCAAAAAGCCCAACTCGGCCCTGAGAAAAGTGGCTCGCGTTCGCCTCACCTCCGGCTTTGAGGTCACTGCCTACATTCCTGGCATCGGCCACAACCTGCAGGAGCACTCTGTGGTCCTGATTCGCGGTGGGCGGGTTAAGGATTTGCCCGGCGTGCGTTACCACATTATCCGGGGCACCCTCGACGCTGCAGGGGTCAAAGACCGCAAACAAGGCCGCTCCAAATACGGGGCGAAACGGCCCAAGCCGGGCCAAGCTCCAGCCGCCGCTGGCAAGAAAAAATAGCTTTGCCCTCACCCTCAACCCTCCATATCCCACTCGTCATCTTTCTTTCTGCCATCCCCATCTGAACAAGCAACCCAGCTCCTATGTCTCGCCGCAACCGTGCCCCTCGTCGTGATGTGCCCCCGGATCCCAAGTATGGGAGCCGTCTGGTTACCATGCTGATCCGCAAGTTGATGATGAGGGGTAAGGCATCCCTGGCTGCCAGGATCCTCTATGAAGCTCTGGACATTGTGCGGGAGCGCACTGGCCAAGACCCACTGCCCTTGCTGGAAAATGCTGTTCGCAACGCCACCCCACTGGTGGAGGTGAAAGCCCGCCGGGTGGGCGGAGCCACTTATCAGGTGCCTGTGGAGGTGAGAGGAGAACGGGGCACTTCCCTAGCGCTGCGCTGGTTGGTGACCTTTTCGCGCACTCGTCCAGGTCGCACCATGGCCGCCAAGTTGGCCAATGAGCTGATCGATGCAGCCAACGAAACCGGCAGCGCCATTCGACGGCGGGAAGAGGTGCATCGCATGGCCGAGGCCAACAAGGCCTTTGCCCACTACCGCTACTGAACTAGCCTGGCGGAGCAGTGGAGACTTTTGGGATCCCTGTTCTGCCCAGCCCGAGTTCCAGCGAGGTGGAGAAAATCGGCAAAAAAGATTAGAATTGTAAAGGATTTTTTAGTTTGCCCAAGTCGCAGGGCGACGAGGATTGGGAGGTTGACGTGGCACGCACAGTTCCCCTAGAACGAGTCCGAAACATCGGCATCGCGGCTCACATCGATGCTGGCAAGACCACGACCACAGAGCGGATTCTCTTCTACTCCGGTCTGGTGCACAAAATTGGCGAAGTTCACGACGGAACTGCGGTCACCGATTGGATGGCCCAGGAGCGGGAGCGGGGCATCACCATCACCGCTGCGGCCATCACCACCCGTTGGACTAAGCGGGATCCCGCAAATCCTTCCCAGCCCCTCTCCGGCGCACCGGAGTACACCATCAACATCATCGATACTCCTGGGCACGTCGATTTCACCATTGAAGTTGAGCGCTCCATGCGGGTGCTGGATGGGGTGATCGCCGTCTTTGACTCGGTGGGCGGCGTGCAGCCTCAGTCTGAGACCGTCTGGCGGCAAGCCAATCGTTACAATGTGCCCCGCATTGCCTTCGTCAACAAAATGGATCGCATGGGGGCCAATTTCCTCAAGGTTTACAACCAGATCCGGGAGCGCCTCAAGGCCAATGCTGTGCCCATCCAACTGCCCATCGGTGCCGAAGACGGGTTTTGCGGCATTGTTGACTTGGTGCGGATGCAAGCCCGCATTTATATGGATGAGATCGGCAAAGACATTCGTCCGGCCCCCATCCCTGAGGAGATGAAAGATCTCGTGGCAGAGTATCGGGCCAAGCTGGTGGAAGCAGTGGCCGAGACGGACGAAGCTCTGATGGAAAAGTACTTCGCCGAAGAAGATCTGAGCGAAGCCGACTTGATGGCGGGTCTGCGCAAAGGCACGATCAGCGGCCAAATTGTGCCCATGCTGTGTGGCTCTGCCTTCAAGAACAAGGGAGTCCAGATGCTGCTGGATGCGGTGGTGGATTACCTGCCCTCGCCTGTGGATATTCCGGCCATCAAGGGGGTGCTGCCAGATGGCTCAGAAGTGTCCCGCCGTGCCAGCGACGATGAGCCCTTCTCCGCCCTGGCCTTCAAGTTGATGAGCGATAAGTACGGGGATCTCACCTTTATTCGCGTCTACTCGGGGGTGTTGACCAAAGGTACTTATGTGCTCAACTCCACCAAGAACAAGAAGGAGCGAATTTCGCGGTTGGTGGTGCTGAAGGCCGATGAACGCTTGGACGTGGATGAGCTGCGGGCAGGAGATCTGGGAGCTGTGGTGGGCCTCAAGGACACCACCACCGGAGACACCCTCTGCGACGAAAATGCGCCGGTGATCCTGGAGTCTCTGTTTATCCCAGAGCCGGTGATCTCAGTAGCGGTAGAACCCAAAACCAAAGCCGATATCGATAAGCTCTCCAAGGCCCTGCAGGCCCTGGCCAAGGAGGATCCCACCTTCCGCGTGTCTGTGGATCCCGAGACCAATCAAACCATCATCTCTGGGATGGGCGAGCTGCACCTGGAGATCTTGGTGGATCGGATGCTGCGGGAGTTCAACGTAGAAGCCAATGTTGGCAACCCACAGGTGGCCTACCGCGAAACCATTCGCAAGCCGGTCAGCCGCGTGGAAGGCAAGTTTGTTCGCCAGAGTGGTGGCCGCGGCCAGTACGGCCATGTGGTGATCGACCTAGAGCCGGCGGAGCCGGGTACAGGGTTTGAGTTCGTTTCCAAGATTGTGGGTGGCGTTGTGCCCAAGGAATACATTGGGCCAGCCGAGCAAGGGATCCGGGAAGCCTGCGAATCCGGTGTGCTGGCGGGCTATCCCTTGATTGACATCCGCGCCACTCTGGTGGATGGCTCCTACCACGAGGTGGACTCCAGCGAAATGGCCTTCAAGATCGCCGGTTCGATGGCTCTGAAGGAGGCCGCTCGCAGGGCAAGCCCTACCCTGCTGGAGCCGATGATGAAGGTCGAGGTGGAAGTCCCTGAAGCCTTTGTGGGGGATGTCATCGGGGACATCAACGCCCGCCGCGGCCAGATGGAGGGGATGAATACAGAAGGCGGCATTACCAAAGTCAATGCCAAGGTTCCCTTGGCGGAGATGTTTGGCTATGCCACCGACATTCGCTCCAAAACCCAGGGTCGAGGCACCTTCACGATGGAGTTCAGCCACTACGAGGAAGTTCCTCGCAGTATCGCCGAAGCCATCATTGCCAAAAACAAAGGAAATGAGTAGCTGACTGAAACCAAAAAGGAAGTGACGATTCATGGCACGCGCTAAGTTTGAACGCACCAAACCCCATGTCAACGTTGGCACCATCGGCCATGTTGACCACGGCAAGACCACCCTGACGGCTGCCATCACCACCACCTTGGCCGCTTTGGGTCAGGCCACAGCCAAAAGGTACGATGAAATCGACGCAGCGCCAGAGGAAAAAGCTCGCGGCATTACCATCAACACCGCCCACGTCGAGTATCAGACTGCCAACCGTCACTACGCCCACGTGGATTGTCCCGGCCACGCCGACTACGTGAAGAACATGATCACAGGCGCGGCCCAGATGGATGGGGCCATCTTGGTGGTGTCTGCAGCTGATGGTCCCATGCCCCAAACACGGGAGCACATCCTGTTGGCCCGTCAGGTAGGGGTGCCCAGCTTGGTGGTCTTTCTGAACAAGGCAGACATGGTGGATGATCCAGAGTTGCTGGAGTTGGTGGAGCTGGAAGTGCGGGAGCTTCTCTCCAAATACGACTTCCCCGGCGACGACGTCCCCATCATCAGAGGATCGGCGCTGAAAGCCCTAGAAAGAATGACCGCCAACCCCAAAACCCAGCGGGGCGAAGATCCTTGGGTGGACAAAATTTATGAGCTGATGGATGCGGTGGACTCCTACATTCCCACGCCTGAGCGGGATGTGGACAAGCCCTTCCTGATGGCTGTGGAGGATGTCTTCTCGATTACTGGTCGGGGCACGGTGGCCACGGGCCGGATCGAGCGGGGTCGCATCAAAGTGGGCGAAACGGTGGAACTGGTGGGCCTGCGGGAAACTCGCTCCACCACCGTTACCGGCCTGGAGATGTTCCAGAAAACCCTCGACGAAGGGATCGCCGGCGACAACGTTGGTGTGCTGTTGCGCGGCATTCAGAAGAACGAAGTGGAGCGCGGCATGGTGCTGGCCAAGCCCAAGACCATTACTCCTCACACCAGCTTCGAGTCTGAGGTGTATGTCCTCAAGAAAGAAGAAGGAGGTCGCCACACGCCGTTCTTCGCCGGCTATCGTCCCCAATTCTACGTGCGCACCACCGATGTAACCGGCACCATCTCTTCCTTCACGGCTGATGACGGATCCCAGCCAGAGATGGTGATGCCTGGTGACCGCGTTAAGATGACGGTGGAGCTGATCCAGCCCATCGCCATTGAGCAGGGGATGCGCTTTGCTATCCGCGAGGGTGGCCGTACTGTCGGAGCGGGTGTTGTCTCCAAGATCCTGAAGTAAGCTGCTTTTTCCCGGCAGGGATTGAGTGCCGACGGCCCCAGACCAACTCAGTTGCGATAGTGGCGCGGAGCACTTTCCCTGCCAGCTTTTTTGAGTCCCCCTTTTTCTGGATTGCTCTCCGGCCATGCCTACCTTGACTCAACAGAAAATTCGTATCCGCCTGAAGGCTTACGATCATCGGCTGCTGGATACTTCCTGCGACAAAATTGTGGATACGGCTCGTCGTACCGACGCCGTGCCGGTTGGCCCGATCCCTTTGCCTACTCGGCGCCGCATCTACTGTGTGCTGCGTTCCCCCCACACCGACAAGGACTCGCGGGAACATTTTGAAACCCGCACCCACCGGCGCATTATCGACATCTATTCCCCCTCTTCCAAAACCATCGATGCTCTCATGAAGCTGGATCTGCCGGCAGGGGTAGATATCGAGGTGAAGCTGTGATGGATCTGCAGGGATCCCCCGCTTTCGCAGTCATTTCGTAGAGCTTGGATGAGGGCAGCAGCGGGTGACAACATCGGTTGATCCGGTCGATCGCGATAGTGGTGCAGACCCCTCTCAGGGGTTGGCAACTCCAGGAGCGGCCCAATCCCCCATCCCGGTTTTGGTGGTGGGGGCCTTGGGCAAAATGGGGCGGGAGGTGGTGCGAGCCGTTGCCCAGACGCCCGACATGAGGTTGGTGGGGGCGGTGGCCCGCTCGCAATTGGGCTTGGACATTGGCGAGGTGCTGGGCCTGGGATCCCTGGGGGTGGAGATTACCGACGACCTGCCGGGGCAGTTGCTGAGGTTGTCGCAGCGCAGCAGCCGCGGCGTAATGGTGGACTTTACCCATCCTCGGTCGGCCTTTGAACATGTTCGCTCGGCCATTGCCTTTGGCGTACGCCCGGTGGTGGGGACGACGGGCCTGACGCCGGAGCAGGTGGAGCGGCTGCGGGATCTGGCGGACAAGTCCGGTGTGGGCTGTTTGATCGCGCCCAATTTTGCCATCGGCATGATTTTGCTGCAGCAGATGGCGCTGCAGGCGGCGCAGTATTTTGACCACGTTGAGATCATCGAGCTGCACCACAACCGCAAAGCGGATGCCCCCAGCGGCACGGCTCTACAGACGGCCCAACGGCTGGGACAATTGGGCAAAACCTTTAACCCGCCCGTTCGCGACAGCGGGACGGAGTCCTCAGTGGAAGAAAAAGAGCTGATCCCCGGTGCGCGGGGAGGGCTCTCTGGCCCCAACATTCCCATTCACAGCGTTCGTCTGCCGGGGTTGATTGCCCATCAGGAGGTCATTTTTGGTGGGATGGGGCAAACCCTCACGTTGAGACACGACACCACGGATCGGATAGCTTTTATGCCGGGGGTGATCCTGGGGATCCGCAAGGTGCTGCAGCTCAAGGTTTGGTCTACGGGCTGGAGCAAGTCTTGAGCTAGTGGGTCAGGGGAGGGATCCCGGCCTCATCCAGGATGCGGGGGATGAGGTGCTCGGCTTTGACGGCCATCAGATGCACCCCGTGGCAGATCTGGCGGGCCTGACGCACCTGTTCGGCGGCAATGCGGATCCCTTCTTCGAGGGGGTGGGCGGCGTTGGCCAGCCGCTGGATAATCCCGTCTGGGATCTTCACCCCTGGCAGGTTGCGGTTGATAAACTCGGCATTTTTGGCCGACTTGAGCAAAAAGATGCCAGCCAGGATGGGCTTGCCGGCGGGACGGCCCAACTTATCCATGAAGCGCTCCAGCTGCTCGAAGTCGGTGACCATCTGGCTCTGGAAAAATTGGGCCCCGTTTTCCAGCTTGCGGTGGAAGCGCCGCTCCAGGCCGGAAAAGCTGCCCGATTGGGGTTCTACTGCTGCCCCTGCCAACAGATGCGTGCCCCCATCCGGGAGAGGTTTGCCGTTGCAATCGAGGCCGTTGTTCAGCCGTTGGATAAGCTGCAGCAAGCGCACCGACTCCAGATCGAATACGGGGCGGGCATCGGGGCAATCGCCGATGTGGATGGGATCCCCGGTGAGGGCCAACACATTGCGCAGGCCGAGGGCTGAGGCCCCCAACAGATCCCCCTGGAGGGCCAGGCGGTTGCGATCCCGACAGGCCAACTGCAGGATCGGTTCAACACCTGCCTGATGCAACAGCACCGAGGCCGCCAACGGGCTCATGCGGGCCATGGCTCGGTTGGAGTCCGTGATGTTGATGGCATGCACCCGCCCCTTGAGCTGCTGGGCCAAAGACAGCAGGGTGCTGGTGTCGGATCCCTTGGGGGGGGTGATCTCGGCGGTGAGCAGAAATTCCCCCCGCTGGATGGCCTGGGCGAAGCGGGACAGGGGAGGTGATGAGGGGATCAGGGCCACAATTTCGGCAGAAAGGGTAAAACGGGCTGGCCTATTATCGACTTTTCCAGGAGGTTTTTCCAGACAGGTCGTCCTTTCTCAAGGCTTGGGCGAGGGAAGGGGGCTGGGCGGGGGCTGCACCCGCATTTCCCCCAGCCATATCTGGGGATCCCCCTGTTGCAGATGCTGCCGCCAATCCTGTGCTGCTGCAGGAGGGATCCCGTCCGGGCTTAAAGTCCAGCTCCAGCCGATCACCTGAGGCCAGCGTTGGGCCTCTAGGGCTGCCAGCAGAGGTTGAGAGGCTTCCGAGCCCAGGGCTGGCCCGCGGATCACCACAGGCACTTCCGGGTTGAGGGCCTCAAGGCGGCGGTACAGCGGTTCAAAAGCGGCGGGATCCCCCGTTACCTGTAGGCTCAGCCAGTCCATCTCAGGGAACCGAGCCCAGGTGGACACGGCCTTGGCATCTTCTCCGTCCAGCTCCACCACCCAGAGCAAATTGGCCGGGGACTCCGTCCCGCTAACGCGAACAGAGCGCAGGGTTTGCATCAGGTGTTGGTAAGCCCGTTGTTGCAGCGAGGACTCCGTCCCACCAAAGGGCTCCCCACCGCTACCGCGAGCGCGTTCGGGATCCCCGTCGCCAACAACGACGGCCAGGATGATGGGGGTGGCAAAGCGCTGGATCCCGCGGGCCCAAGAGCGCAAGGTCTCATCGTGATCCCCATTGGCCAAGGCAGAAAGTTGGGCTGGATCTAGCCGCAGGCGCAGGTAGGGGACTGAGCCGCTTTCCCGCAGGCGACTGGCCAACTGCTGTGGAAAGTCCTGGCGGGGATCCCAGAGGTGATCCACGGCTGCCCAGGCGGGGGGTTGACCGATGGCCTGGCGATAGGCGAGGAGTTGATCCCAAGTGGGAATGCCCGGCCAAGCGACCCCGTGATACAGCCGACCCGGAGGTGGCGGCAGCGGCCTACCCCGCAGAAAGGGGGCGGAATCGGGTGGGATTGGCGAGGTGAGAACAACCTCCAGCCGCAGCGGCGGCAAGACCTCACCGGCAGGGGGATGCGGCAGGGAGAAAGGGAGGATCCAACTGCGCTCCTGGAACTGGCCTCGGATGATCTGCTGAGGGTGAAAGTCCTGGGGAGGTGGCAGCGGTTCCAGCGGGTCTTCCCCCCAGAAAGCCCGTTGGATTACCAAGCGCACCCCTGCGCCGGGGTGGATCAGAGGCGTGGTGGTATCCAGGTGAAAGCTACCCCTGAGGCGGGTGGACGTCTCATTGGGCTCAACCCGGAAGGAGAAGGTGAGCTGGTCAGATCGGTAGGTGCCTGGAGCGGGGGAAGCAGTGGGGGGCGGGGATCCCGGCAGGCTTTCGCAGTCGGTGCAGGGAAAAATGGCCTGCGGATGGAGCGAAACGGGAGCCTCGCGGGCGGATTGCAGTTGCTCAGCAGTGATGACAAAACTGGCCCAAAGATGCTTCAGACGGGGATCCCGACCAGGCTGAATATCGGAAAAGGATCGGCCTTCGGGAGTGGCCGTCCGCGTGCCGACAGCAGCGCCATCCAGAGGGACTGTAGAAACCGGGTCGCCAGCACATCCCCCCAAAAAAACGACCGACAAGATCAGGGGCAGCGCCCAGCAGATTAAGGGTTTGAGTTTGCAGTTGGATGGCTGCCTCTGGGAGCCCTGGATCATGGCTTCACCTCAATACACCACTCCCACGCCACCGCTTTTGGCCCGCAGAGGGTTTTCCCGCTCACCGCTAGAGGGATCTTCCCCCAAAGGCCGGCTCCCCAGGTCTGATCCCGATCACACCCTTGGCCGCAGCGGAGCCCGCACTGTCCGGACCAAATGCAAGCCATGAAACGCCGGCCTACC
>AFSR01001687.1_pt1 | contig 11727 bp, 9 predicted proteins | sample 296848 | NCBI WGS metagenome assembly AFSR01 (sample SAMN02954305, study PRJNA68063) | hot springs metagenome | biome: terrestrial; feature: Mushroom and Octopus hot springs; material: microbial mat core samples; isolation source: Yellowstone National Park Mushroom and Octopus hot springs ...
CGCCGCCGGCGCGATTAAGAGCGGCGGCACAACCCGCCGCGCCGCCAAGATGGTCATCGTGGACGTGGACCATCCCGACATCGAGGAATTCATCGAATGGAAGGTGATCGAAGAACAAAAAGTGGCCGCCCTGGTCACCGGCAGCAAGCTCAACAACAGGCATCTTAACGCCATCATGCGGGCCTGCCACGAATGGCCCGATCCGGCCACCCGCTTCGACCGCAAGCAAAACACCAAGCTGGCCAAGGCGATCGCCGAGGCGCGCCAAGCGATGATCTCGCCGAATTACATCGAGCGCGTCATCCAGTTTGCCAAACAAGGCTACACCAGCATTCACTTCCCCGAATATGATACCGACTGGAACAGCGAAGCCTATGCTACCGTCAGCGGTCAGAACAGCAACAACAGCGTGCGCGTCACCAACGCGTTCATGCAGGCGGTGGTCGAGGATAAAGAATGGGCGCTGTTCTGGCGCACCGAGCTGGAGAAAGCCAAAAAGGAAGGCCGCCCGCCCAAGCCCCACCGCACCGTGCGCGCGCGGCAGATCTGGGACAAGATCTGCGAGGCCGCCTGGCACTGCGCCGACCCCGGCCTGCAGTTCCACACCACGATCAACGAATGGCACACCTGTCCGGTGGACGGCGAAATCCGCGCCAGCAACCCGTGTGTGACAGGCGACACGCTGATCGCCACCGACCGGGGTCTGGAGCGCATCGGCGCGCTGATCGGCCAGCGGCGCAACATCAAGGGCATTGACGGCCAGCTCTACCGGGCCGAGGCAATCTTCCGCACGGGGACAGAGCCGGTGTATGCGCTGCGCACCCAGTGCGGATACCGCGTGAAGCTGACCGGCGACCATCTGGTGTTCACCGAGAATCGCGGTGACGTGCGCGCCTATGACCTGCGCAAAGGCGACGTGGTTCGCCTGGTCGGCGCGCCGTTCGGCCAAAAGACGACCGGCTCGGTCGAGATCGCCCAGTGGATTGGGCTGGCCGTGGGGAAGCGATGCGCGGCGTTGGAAGGCGCAGCAACCCCCCAGGCCGGATGGCACGTCCCGCAGGCAGCTGGACACAGCGAGGTCGCGCTGGCCAGCGCGCAGGGGCAGCACCACACTCGGCTCCCAGAGGCGTATATAGATGACGCAATCGCCACCGTCACAGCCTCTATCGGCGACCTGAGGGTGCTCGAGGACATAGAGGACGAAGCCCTGATCTTCACCGATGAGATCTTCCAGCTCGATCAACATGAGCAGGCAGCGCTGCTGAGGGGGCTATTCACCGCCGGCGGGACGTTCGCACACTATGCCGACGAGACACACCCCTGCGTCACGCTGAGGGCAGCATCGCCGGAGTTGCTGGAGCAGGTGCAGTTGCTCCTGCTCAACTTCGGCATCAAGGCACAGATCATCGAACAGGCGGAGGCGGCAAACGGCAAGCTGGACGCACGGCCCGTGCATTGTCTGCGCATCAGCCCAGGCGCTCATGCCCGGTTCGAGGAGGCGATCGGCTTCTTGGCGCAAAGCCCGAAGGCGGCCATGCTGGCCGAGCGCAACCGCGCCGCCGGCAACCAGGACGAGCCGCTGGTCGATCCGGTCGCGTCGCTGACATACGTCGGCGTGGAGCCTGTCTTCGATCTCAGCGAGCCGATCGCGCAGCACTTCGTCGCCAACGGCATTGGCGTGCACAATTGTTCCGAGTATATGTTCCTCGACGACACGGCGTGCAACCTGGCTTCGCTGAACCTAGCGTCGTTCTACGACGTGGAGAGCGGCCAGTTCGACATCGAAGCCTACCGACACGCCGCGCGGCTGTGGACGATCGTCTTAGAGATCAGCGTGCTGATGGCCCAATTTCCCAGCCGGCGGGTGGCCGAACTGAGCTATGCCTTTCGCACCCTGGGCTTGGGCTATGCCAACCTGGGCACGCTGCTGATGCTCCAGGGCATCCCCTACGATTCACCTGAGGGACGCGCGATCTGTGGGGCGCTGACGGCTATCTTGCACTGCACCGCATACGCGACCAGCGCCGAGATGGCCAAGGAACTCGGTCCCTTCCCCGGCTACGAGCGCAATAAGGAACACATGCTGCGCGTGATCCGCAACCACCGCCGCGCGGCATATAACGCGCCCGCCGCAGAATACGAGGGGCTATCCATGCCGCCGATGGGCATTGACCCACAATACTGTCCGCCGGCCCTGCTCAAAGCGGCCCGCGAAGATGCGGATCGCATGCTTGAGCTGGGCGAGCGCTACGGCTTTCGCAACGCGCAGGCGACGGTGATCGCGCCCACCGGCACGATCGGGCTGCTGATGGATTGCGACACCACCGGCATCGAACCAGACTTCGCTTTGGTCAAGTTCAAGAAGCTGGCCGGCGGCGGCTACTTCAAGATCGTCAACCAGAGCGTGCCGCCGGCGCTCCGCCGGCTGGGCTACAGCGAAGCCCAGATCAACGATATCGTTAAATACGCCGTCGGTCATGGCACGCTGGTCGGCTGCCCTTACATTAACCACGAGACCTTGAAGGCGCGCGGCTTTACCGACCAGGCGCTGGCCAAGGTAGAGAGCGCGCTGGCCTCTGCCTTTGAGGTGCAGTTCGCCTTCAATAAATGGACGCTGGGCGAGGACTTTTGCAAAGGCACGCTCGGCTTCACCGACGATCAGCTCAACGACCCGAAGTTCAACATGCTGGAGGCGCTGGGCTTCACCAAAGCCGAGATCAGCGCAGCGAACGATTACGTGTGCGGCACAATGACCGTAGAGGGCGCGCCGCACCTGAAGCCAGAACACCTACCCGTGTTCGACTGCGCCAATCGCTGCGGCAGGTACGGCAAGCGCTTTATCAAGCCCGAGGGACACATCATGATGATGGCCGCCGCCCAGCCCTTCCTCAGCGGGGCGATCAGCAAGACGATCAACCTGCCCAACGACGCCACGATTACCGATGTGTCGAACGCATACATGCTATCGTGGAAGATGGGCCTAAAGGCCAATGCCCTCTATCGTGATGGCTCGAAGCTCAGCCAGCCGCTGAGCACGCTCAGCGAGGATGAAGAGGCGCTCGCGGCGCTCGTGGGTGAGATCAGCCAAGAATTGCCGGCGCCGCCACAACAGCAACAGGTGGTGGAGAAAGTCGTGGTGCGCTACTTGGCCAAGCAGCGCCGCCTGCCCAACCGCCGCAAAGGCTATACCCAAAAAGCCAAGATCGGCGGCCAAAGCATCTTCCTGCGCACCGGCGAGTATGAGGACGGCACGCTGGGCGAGATCTTCATTGACATGCACAAAGAGGGCGCAGCCTTCCGCAGCCTGCTCAATTGCTTCGCCATCGCTGTCTCGCTCGGCCTCCAATATGGCGTACCGTTGGACGAGTTCGTTGATCAGTTCATCTTCACCAAGTTCGAGCCGTCCGGCGTCGTCGTCGGCAACGACCATATCAAGATGGCGACCAGCGTGATTGACTACATCTTCCGCGAGCTGGCCATCACCTACTTGGGGCGACAGGACTTGGCCCATAGCGGCGGCTCAAGCGAAGTGCCGGAGCCGGAATATCACAGCGAAGAGGTGATCAGCGAGCGGCAGATCCCACCCACCCAACTTCGGCTGCCCAGTCGCGCCTTCTCCGAGGAAGCGCATGCCGACGAGCATGCGACGAATGGGGCGCAGGCAAGCCCCGCACACCGACCCGCGAACGGACGAGCGACCGGGCAGTCCGGGGGCGCGATCACGATGCTGACAAGCGCGCAAGAGCGCGCCGAACTGGCCAGGCGTGCCCGCATGCGCGGCTACGAGGGCGACCCGTGCCCAGAGTGCGGCGCTTGGACGCTGGTGCGCAATGGCACCTGCCTGAAGTGCGAGACCTGCGGGGCAACGACGGGCTGCTCATAGGCCGGCGCCGCGCACAAAACGCTCTACCAGACGCCCTGCCCCAGCTTGTGGCAGGGCGTCTGCTTTCGCGCCCTACCACCGCCGACTGTCTTGGACGCCTTTGGAGTAGCCGGTGATGTAAGCCAGGAGTGCGATGATGATGACCACCAGAGCGATGGTCTCCGGATTCATCCTTTACCTCCTTTTACTTTCGGAATCAGCGCGCAGATCGCGCGCTCATTCCGACCCCCTAAAAAACCAACCACTCCCCGAGGCTGTGGCGTGCTGCCACTTGTTTGGGTGTAGTCTGCGAGGAAGTCTGGTGTGCTTCAATCACATAGTAAATACAGAACGTTAAGAAAAGCTAAAGCAGGCATTAAGAAACATCTGTCAAGCGGCTGTCAAGTCGGCGGACAAGTTCGGTCAGATACAAGCGCGCGCAGATCGCTACTATGTCTACGAGCGATGAGCGTAGCGCTGACCATGCAAGATAACCTGGACTTTCGGCGGGCGCGCTCCAAGTGCCTGTTGCGGCGCGCCTGGGGCGTGCTCTCTGGCCATAGGACTGATCTGCTGCCCTGGGAGGAGGTGCGCGACAAACTGAAGTTGCGCGGGCTGATCCGGCGCGGCATCCAGACCGTGCCGATTGAGAAGATCAAGGGCAGCGTCGGGCGCTATAAGGACTTCGATGACGCATTTCTACCCACCAACGACGGCGTGAGCAATCGCTGGCGCAAGATCAATCGCGCCTTCTACGAGGACATTAACCTGCCGCCCATCTCGCTGTACAAAGTCGGAGACGCTTACTTCGTCCTCGACGGCAACCATCGCGTCTCGGTTGCGCGCGAGCACGGGATCAAGTTCATTGACGCGGAGGTTCAAGAGGCGACTACGCCCGTGCCGGTGACGGCCGATGACATTGACGCCGAGTCGCTGACGCTGCTGGGCGAATACGCCGACTTCCTGGAGCGCACGCGCCTTCATCTGCTGCGGCCAGGCCAGAACATCCGCTTCTCGATCGGCGGTGGCTACGCGCGCCTGCTCGAGCACATCGCGGTGCATCGCTACTTTATGGGGCTGGAGCGCCGGCGCGAGGTGAGCGAGGACGAGGCGGTCACCGATTGGTACGACAACCTCTACATGCCCATCGTGGAGGCAATTCGCAAGACGGGCGCGCTCTCCGACTTCCCCGGCCGCACCGAGGCCGACCTGTATCTGTGGATCATGGATCACCGGCATTTCCTAAAGGAACAATACGGCCGAGACGTTTCGCCGGAACAGGCCACGGCCGACTACGCCAGGCAATACGCCCAGAAATCGCGGCTGCACAGCGCGCAACAGGCTTTGCACCACTTGGCCGATGGGCTGCGCACCTCCCTCAACCATAAGCCGGGGCCGACCCCTGCCCACGCCGCGTGAGCGACGCGCACTAGCACAAATGGCACTGGCTGTTCAACATGCGCAGGTGCCAACGCCGGCCGTCGTAATGCACCTCAGTCACCGAAGCGTTGGCGAAGCTGAACGGCTGCCGGCGGGCGACCGGCAGTCCCAGCATGGTCGCCAAGAGGGCACCGAGCGTGCCACCATGGGAGACGGCGAGGACGGTCTGGCCTTCATGCTGGGTGAGCACATCGCGCAGCCAAGCCGACACCCGCGCATGCACCTGATCCGCGCGCTCGCCGTTTGGGATTTGAAGCTCGGCGTCCGCTGTTTCGCGAGTCGTTGAGGGAAGCGCGAGGATCTCTTCGCGGGTCAAGCCCGACCAGTCCCCCATGTGATATTCACGCAGCCGTTCGTCGGCGATCACCTGGCAGCCACACGCCTCGGCAATCACGCGCGCGGTGTGGGCCGCCCGCACCAACGGGCTGGTGTAGATGACCTGGACGCCCTGGTCGCGGAAGTGCTGCGCCAGCTTCTCGGCCTGCGCGCGGCCCGTCTCGTCCAGCGGCACATCCAGCCAGCCCTGGACGCGGCCCTGGGCATTAAACGCGGTCTGACCATGGCGCACAAGGGATAGCCTGAGCATCGTTGCGATCAGGGCTGTGAGTCGGCGGAGGCCGGCGAGAACGCCTCTCGCAGCAGCATCGCGGCGGCCTCGTCGGGGTGTAACTGACGGCTGGCGCACGCCTCGGCCAGGGCGCGGAGGCGAGCATCCGATATGTGCTGCGCCACCTGCTGCCATACCAGGTCGCGCAGCCGCCGAAGCACTTCCTGCTCCATGCGCTGCGCAGCGCGCGCGCGACCGTCACCCAGGAAGTGGCGGTGGCGCTCGACCGCGTCCAACAGGTCAGCAACCCCCACGTCCTCCGTGGCAACGGTCTTCAGCACCGGCACCTGCCAGCGCTCGGCCGTCGTTGTCGCTGCGGCGACGGATGTAGGCGCTGCCGGCCCATGGTGACCGGCGGCAAACGGCGCGCTGATCTCCAGGGCAGCCTGCAGCGCGCTGAGCGTCCGCTCTGCCCCCTCGCGGTCGGCCTTGTTGACCACCAAGATGTCGGCGATTTCAAGGATGCCGGCTTTGATGGCTTGGACATCGTCCCCCATGCCTGGCGCCTCGACCACGACGACGGTATCGGCGAGGCGGGCGATCTCCACCTCGGATTGCCCTGCCCCGACCGTCTCGACGAAGATCAGCTCATAGCCGGCGGCGTCAATCGCGCTCACGACATCGGCCGTGGCGCGGGCGATGCCGCCGGGCGCGCCGCGGTTGGCCATGCTGCGGATGAACACCCCTGGATCCTCGAACAGGTCGCGCATGCGGATGCGATCGCCCAGGAGCGCACCGCCGCTGAAGGGGCTGCTGGGGTCCACCGAGATGATGGCCACCGTCCGACCGCGCCTGCGCGCAAGCCTGGTCAGCGCAGCGATCAGGGTGCTCTTGCCGCTGCCCGGCGCGCCGGTGACGCCGACGACGTGAGCGTGCCCCGTCAGGGCATACCGGGCGCGCAGCGTGCGCAGCGCCGCCGGCTCGCCGTTCTCGATGCCGGTGATCAGGCGGGCTAAGTCACGCTTGGCCGCCATCGGTGAAGACTCAAGCGACGTTGAGGATGACATGCGCTATCAGTGACGAGGCGGCGTGTGGTCGCGGATGAACTGCACGATCTCGCTCAGCGGGGCGCCGGGGCCGAACACGGCGGCGATCCCGGCAGCTTTCAGGCCGGGGATGTCTTCTTCGGGGATGATGCCGCCGGCGAAGACGGGCACATCGCCAAGGCCGTATTCGCGCAACAAGGCCACCACGCGCGGCAGGAGCGTGTTGTGCGCGCCGCTGAGGATGCTCAGACCAACCGCATCCACGTCCTCCTGCACTGCCGCCGCAGCGATCATCTCCGGCGTTTGGCGCAGGCCGGTGTAGATCACCTCCATGCCGGCGTCGCGCAAGGCACGGGCGATCACCTTCGCGCCGCGGTCATGCCCATCCAGGCCGGGCTTGGCGATCAGGATGCGCAGCGGGCGAGTGGCCTCCGGTGCTTGCGCCATGCTGAGATTTTAGCGCCGATGCGAAGCACATGGGGGCATGCACAGCTAAGGAGCGGGTGAGCAACGGCAGTACCGTCGCCCGCCCTCTTCTCTCGAGACATCCCCCCGCCATGGGAAAAGTGAGCAGCGGCAGCGATGGGATAACCAACTGGCAAACGCGCCCGAGAAAGCGCCCGCTCACCCGATCAGGATGGTGGTCTCTGGATAGGTGATTAAGGTCTTATGGCGAGGCGTTGCCAGCGCCGCCACGATGGTGAGCGCGCCCAGCCGTCCCCAGAACATCATCAGCATGATCACGACCTGGCCGGCCACGCTGAGCTTGCCTGTCGTCCCCAGCGAAAGCCCACAGGTGGCGAAAGCCGAGACGACCTCGAAGATGACTTCCAGAAAGCCGATAGCGGGCGTGGCAAGGATGACAAGGTAAGCCGCGGTGATCACGACGACGAGCGAGACGGTCAGCACGGCGGCAGCGCGCCGCGTGCTCTCTTGGCCGATGGTTCGGCCCAACACGCGCGCGCTGGGGAATCCTCGCACGTAGCTCCACATGGAGATCAACATAGCGACGAAGGTGCCGGTGGTGATGCCGCCGCCCATCGAGGCCGGCGCCGAGCCGATGAACATCAGGCTGATCAACGCCAGGTGCGCGCCAGGGGAGAGCGAATCAAGCGCAGGGACGGCGGAGAAGCCGGCTGTGCGCGCCGATATGACCTGAAACAACGACACCGCGGCGCGCTCAAGCAACGACAACTCGCGCAGCGCGCCCTGCGCCAACGTCTCGGCGACCAGGATCGCCAACGCGCCACTCAGGTTTAGCCACCCCACGATCAACAGCGTCAGGCGAGTATGCAGCGAAAGCGACCGCGAGCGAGGCCAGGAGAGCAAATCGGCGATCACGGGAATGCCCAACCCGCCGAGCACGATCAAAACCGCGAAGATGAGCAAGGTCACGCCGTCTTTGGGCAAGCCCTCCGGGAAGTTCGGATGACCGTTGAACAAGTCGAAGCCGGCGTTGCAGAACGCCGAGACCGCGTGGAAGAGCGCATAGCGGATCACCTCGCCCTCGCTCAGCGGCAAAGCGGCTCGCCAGTGCAACCAAAAGAGCAACGCACCGATCAGCTCGACAGCAATCACGACCTGCAGGATGCGGCGCGTGAGCGTGATGATCTCCGTCAGGCTTATCAGACCCAGCGAGTCGCGCAGCGCCAAGCGCTCCTCCAGCAGCATCTCTCGCCCGATCAGCCGATAGACCAGCAGGGCCAAGACCATGAATCCCACGCCGCCGATCTGGATGAGCAACATCAGCACAAGCTGGCCAAGTGGGGTGAGGTCGCGGCCCGGCGCGATAACGGTGAGGCCCGTCACGGAAAGCGCGGAGACGGCAGTAAACAGGGCTTCATTGAATTGCAGCGGCCGCGCCGCAACGCCTGGCAAGCTAAGGGCCAGCGAGCCGACTAAGGTCAGCAACGCCAGGCCCAACACCAAACGCAAGGAGGGCGCAAAGCGAAAGGCATTGCGCTGGGAGCGGACCATCTAGTCCTCTGCGCAGCGCTCAACGTCGGCCAGCTTGCCAAGCACAACCAGCACATCTTCGCTGTGGGGGACAAAGTCCTGTGCTGGGGAGACGATCAGGTGATCGCCGCGCTTCACGGCCAGCACGTTCAGGTTGCGCTTGGCAAAGTCGGAGCAGTTCAGCGGCTGATTGGCGATCCGGAGGGGTGTTTTGATCTCGCTGATCGTGTAGCCTGGGCCTAAATCAATTTGCCCAAGCATGCCGGGGATGGTGAGTTCGAGCGCCAGGCGGTAGCCGGCCTCGTATTCCGGCAGCACAACGCGATTTGCGCCGACCTTCAACAGGATGTCGCGCTGACGGAGATTCAGCGCCTTGCAGATGATGTTGTTCACCCCTAACTCACGCAAGGCCACTGTCGTCAATAGATTTGCCTCGAAGTTTGAACCGATGGCGACGATGACCGTGCCGAAGGCAGCGATGTCCACCTCGCGCAGGGCGGCCTCATTGGTAGCGTCTAGCACCACCGTCTGCGTCAATTCATCGGCCAACTCCTGAACTGGTTCCGGCGAGCGGTCAATGCCGAGCACCGATGCGCCGCGGCTGACCAGGGTGCGCGCCAAGCTGGAGCCAAACCGGCCCAGGCCGATGACGGCGAATTCATCTCTGTTGCCGCCTGAAGATACTTTAGGCAGACGCATGTTGAGCGCGCGAGCGAAAGCGCACCGGCAACGGCGGTGGCTCGCGATTTGGATCAAGGTAATCGAGCTTGGAGGCCATCTTGGCCGGCGCAAAGCCGAAGACGCGGTGCACGCCGCTGATCTCCGTGGTGCGATTGTAAGCCAGCGCGTCCATCTCTAACTCGGTCAGCGCGTTCCGGCAGCGCTTGAGGAAGGCGACGACCTGCTTGGTCAACGCGCTTGGGACGCGCACGATGCGTCGGCGGCGCTTCATCGCCTGGGTCGTGATCTGGGCGATGTCGCTCAAGGCTCAACGCTTGCGGGCCGCCGATCGGCACCACCTGGCGAAAAGTCGAGCGGGTGCTCAAGCAGCGCTCGACGCAGGCGGCGACGTCACCCACCCAGATCGGCTGTAGCTTGGTGGCGCCGCTATGCGGCAGCGGCATCACAAACGGGAAGTCGGTTGCGATGCCGGCCAACCACGATGTCAGCCAGTCGCCCTCTCCATAGACGACCGCCGATTTCAACACGGTGAAGTTCAGGCCGCTGGCGCGCACGATCTCCTCGGCCTTGCCCAGGCTGCGCTGTAGCGGATAGGGAGAGCGCGATTCCGCGCCCAGGCAGCCCACCACGATCAGGCGCTTGATGTTGGCGCGCTTCATGGCCGAGATCACGTTCTGCGTGCCGGCGATGTTGACCCCGTCGAAGGTGTCCTCTTTGGTCTCGCGGCGGATATAGGCCAGATGCACCACGGTGTCACATGCGCCGCCGTCGGTGATCGCCTCGTAGATTGAGTCTTCGTTGCGCACGTCCCCGCCGGTGATCACCACCCGGCGCGGACAGAGGTGCTCGTGCTCCCAGTGAAACAAGCACTTCACCTGATGACCTGAGGAGACCAGCCGCTCCACAACAGCGCGGCCAATGCAACCCGTTGCTCCTGTGACGAGTATCATGTTGTTCGGTTGAAGGCGAGCGTGAGTATAGCGAGCAAGAAGAGCGCTTGCACGGCAATGCTGCCGCCCCAGAGCATGTAAGCAGCCAGCGCGACGGGCTTTCGCCCGTCCCGATTATCTTCCAACTTGTCTCTATTATATATTACAAAACCAGCTGCTGTGCTGATAATCAGCATGGCAAGGCTGAAGAAGATGGGCACGAACAACTGTTGCTTGCTTCCCATGCGGTCGGGGAATCCGTTGGCGTCGAAGTGCAGCGCGATTTGAGTCGGCAATTCTGGATAGCGCGCCAGGCTCACCGCGAAGATGGTCAAGTTCAGCGCCCAGCCGAGCGCCAGCAGGACCAGGGCCGGCCTATCGCGCCAGATCCGCCAGCGGGCGAAAGCAGGCAGCGTCCGGCTCGGCGCAACCAGACGGGTCGGCCCCATTTCCAAGCGCACCTGTAACGCCTCGAAAAAGCCTTCCATGTCATTTGGCGAGAGCAAATAGCTGCGTTGCGAGGTAACGATGAGCAATTGACGCTCCGGCGGCTCGGTGGCATAAGCGCGCACGCTGCCCAGGGCAGGGTGTCGGCCCTCGCCAAACCACCAACCCGGCAGCGGCAGTCGCCACAACCGGAGTCGGTCGGCAATCCGGCTGCCCTCGGACACTTCGCGGATGTCGCCGGTCGGCACGACCTCGACCGTCGTCCCCCAGCGAATGACCAGGGCGTTTCTATCTAGCGAATAGCTCACATCGCGCAGTTGATACGCTTGATAGCCCAGCCATATCGCGACCACCAGCAGGGTGAGCGCGCCCATAAAGAATAAAAAGGTCAGCAACGAGAGCGGAAGAGGAAGAGGGCGATCGCCAGCGCCGAGGCTAAAGCCAACATCAGGGCGGCAGCCATGACGCTGCTGGTGTAAGCCAGCCGGGCATCCGCCGGAAAGACGTTCATCGCGCAAACGGACGCAAGTATACAAAAATCACTCCCTCTTCCCTTTCGCAGGTGCATTTGCGCTGATTGCTCGTCGCGTCAGCATGTCATGCTGAGCGTCAGCGAAGCATCTAAACGCCTGCCTAACCAGCCCCATGGATTCATCTATGTTGCTGTGCCGCCGAGCAGCAGCCTTGGGGAGCAATTCGATCAGGCGCGAGGCTAGCTTCTTCGCGGAATGACGGGGTGAGGCAAGGTAGTGGTGATCTTGGCGCAGGATACGCCAAGCATCATCCGTCTGCTCGATTCTGGCGCATTCACGGCTAGGG
>AFSR01008198.1_pt1 | contig 11716 bp, 11 predicted proteins | sample 296848 | NCBI WGS metagenome assembly AFSR01 (sample SAMN02954305, study PRJNA68063) | hot springs metagenome | biome: terrestrial; feature: Mushroom and Octopus hot springs; material: microbial mat core samples; isolation source: Yellowstone National Park Mushroom and Octopus hot springs ...
GCGGCTTGTGAACATGCAGACCTCCGGACGGATATCGTGTTTTCACAGGGGCCCCTGGATGTGTTGGACCATGCCTGTTCGCAGATGGCCTTTGGTGGGAAGCTCGCCATCGACGCCACGCCAAAAGGCCCCGAAGAGCGGCTCTTCCCGCCCCTGGCCTACCCTGCTCCAGACCCCTCCCGCCTCTCCGCAGAAGCCCTGCGCCCCGACTTCTCCGAAATCCTCCAAGCTAACCTCCAGCTGATTGAGAAGGGTATTCCCATCTGGGTCGGTAGCTTTCGCAAAAGTCAAAAACATCACGGCCGAAAGCTGGGAGAAAAATTAGCCCAGCACCCTGCCTTCCGGGGCATTAAGGTGCTTCTCCTCCTGGATGGCGAAATGCTCATAGACCACCTCGGGGATGTTTTCTGGCGATTCACCAATAATGTAGACATGCGGCGAGATACCCGGGTGGTTGAAGATGAGGCGGGGCTCCTCCATCTGGTAATTGACGCCTCGGTGAAGAGCCTGGTGCTGGATGACTTTCAGCGGCCCTGGCCCAATGTGACCGTCATGGATGAAGCCACCATCCAAAAAGTGGATGAGAAGTGGCCGCAGTACGGATTGGGGCTGTTTATTCCCTCTCCCTCGCGGCGGTACTGCCTTCTCATGCAGGGGGAGGGGGCGGTAGCCTCGGGGTCGTAGCTTTGCGCTATGCAGCCGGTCTTCAACTCGGCTCAGATGCGCCGGGCGGACGAGATCATGCAGATTGAGTACGGCTACCTGAGCATCCTCCTCATGGAAAGTGCGGGTCGCCAGACTGCCAGACGTATCCTCTCCCATTATCCGCAGCAGCACACCTTCGTCGTCATCGCCGGCTCCGGCAATAATGGCGGTGATGGCCTCGTCGTCGCCCGTTATCTCTACCGCCACAAAAAAGAACTATTCATCCTCATCACCCGTCCACCGGAAAAAATATCCGCATTACCTCGCATTCAGTATGACATAATCCAGCGCTTAGGCATACCTGTGCATGTTCTCTCCCCCGATAGCCTTCGTCTCCTCTCTGCCTTCGTGGAAAAAGCCCCCCAAAAGCCCCTTGTCATCGATGCCTTGGTCGGCCTCGGCTTAGAAAAAGCGCTGCGCGAGCGGGAGGCAGCCCTGATAGAATTTCTCAAAGAACTGCGTTTGCCCGCGGTGGCCGTAGACCTACCTTCGGGGCTAAGCGGCGATACTGGCCAGGTCTTGTCCGAACCGCTATCGTGTACACATACGTTTACATTTCAGGTGCCGAAAATCTGCCATGTTGTAACGCCTGCCGCCCGATATTGCGGAAAAGTAGAAGTCCTAGATATTGGGATTTACCCAGAGGTGCTGGATCGTATTGGGGCTACGAGCTTTTTGATTACGAAAAAGGGGGTGCGCAAGCTCCTTCCTGACCGGCCTCCCGAGGCGCATAAAGGGACTTTTGGGCACCTACTCGTCGTAGGCGGCTCCGAGGGAAAAGCAGGTGCACCCGCGCTCGCTACACTCGCAGCGCTGCGCAGTGGAGCGGGACTGGCTACCGCCCTCATCCCCGGCAGTTGTGCGCCGGCCTTCCACCGGAAAGTCCTCAGCGGGATGAGCTTACCTTATGGGGACGCCCACGTCAAGTACCTCAATGAGATTGCGGCCCTCTGGGCAGGCCCCCACTTAGAGGGCAAAGATGCCCTCGTCATCGGCCCTGGCCTTGGTGCGAGCGCCGATACCTACAGCTTCCTCAAAGCCTTCCTCACCCAGGTCCAAAATCGCCCGACCGTCCTGGATGCCGACGCCCTCAACCTCCTCGCCGCCTATAAAGACCTCATCGACCTCCTACCAAAGCAGCTCGTCTTGACCCCACACCCCGGCGAAGCCGCTCGTCTCTTAGGAACTGCCACCGAACGCATTCAGGCCTATCGCCTGGAATCCGCCCTCCACCTCGCCCAGAAATACCAGGCTATCGTCATTCTGAAAGGCGCCTACCCCATCATCGCCTCCCCAAAGGGAGAAATGTACTTTCTGCCTGTGGCGGAGCCGGCCCTGGCGACAGCCGGAACCGGCGATGTGCTCGCAGGCATGATTGGCGGGTTTTTGGCGCAGGGACTTTCTCCCCTGACAGCCGCTATTGTAAGCTTGTACCTTCATACCCAAGCCGCCCGCCTCGCTAAGCATCACTTCTCAGCGCCGGCCCTCACCGCTGCTACCCTCGTGCGCTTCATCGGCCCCGCCTACAAGCACCTCACTGACTCCATTTGATTTTTAGACTTCAGCTTAAGCCTCCCCTTCTCCCAGCCTGTACCCGGAGGAAAAGCCCGCTTCCTTGCCTACTATCCCGTTGGACGCTTCGGCTCGCCCTGGCCCAGGACTCAGGCCAAGTACCCCTTGCGGTAAAGGGTCTTCAATGCACGAGTGGTGAGCTTAACCCGTACAAACCCTTCCCCGCCCATCTCTGGAAATAGCGGCAGACGCTTGTGCTGAAGATTGATATCAAAGCGGCGCTTCGTGTGGCGATTGGAGTGCGACACCTTGTAGCCGACTTGGGGTTTACGACCAGTAACCTCACACCGACGAGCCATGCGGCAAAGGTACAAAAAAGCGGAGCAAGCTCCCTGCATGCCCTACTCCGAGAAGCGCTACGACCTGACAAAGAAATGCAACTCCCCCCCTTCCTGCCGGCGTATAAAGGGTGTATGCGATACGAGCTAATACTTCTGAGCCTGATGATGGGCATGAGCGTTTCGCTTGCCCAAAGCAGCAAAGCCGTCGGTGTCTATTTCTCAAAGGACGGCATCAAGGCGCTTAGCACCCGGTTCGGGATAGGGGATAATCCGTATCTCTCCGTGGCGCTTTTGGGGGGCTTAGGGCCGGCGGGCAGCTATGTGGCTGGGCTGAGCTTCCAGCACCTCTTTGAGGTAAGCGGGGGATGTGCCAGCGGCGCCTGCTATCGGCGTAGTACCGCCATCCAGCCTTACATAGACGCAGGCCTGCGCATGTTCCGCCAACAAGCGGACGGTCAGATGACCCTGCAGGGCGTCATAGGCGGGGGCCTGCTCCTCCCTGTGGGTCCCATAGAAGCTTTTGTCCAGGTGCATGGCCTCAAGCCCCTTTCCGAGCAGGGTCTCTCCGTGGATGTCGGCGGCGGTATCCGGATTCGCTTTTAGCAAGCTACGTGAGATAGCGGTCTTTGCGGGATGGTCTGGGTTGCCCCCCTACCGGGGGGCTTTTCTTTTTGGGCGTCTACGCGTGGAAAGGCCTCGTCCCTGTTTCTTTGGCCTGTGCTGAGGAAGTTAGCCTATCATAGTGCCCTCTATGGTCTGACGACGGCAGCGGGACGGTTTCTGAACTGGCTTCTAACCCCGCTGTACGCTTACCGCCTGTCGGTGGAAGACTTTGGTCGGATGAGCGAACTCTATGCCTACATGGTCTTTGGTACCATTCTGGTTAGCATCGGGATGGAGACAACCTATCTTCGGTTTGGGCGTGGGGGTGTACCAGGGACTTTTCGGCGGGCACTGGGGATAACCTTCTTAGCCGGGGTAGGACTGGGAAGTCTCCTCTCCCTAACTGTACCGTGGTTCAGTGGGCCGTTGGGTTATCAGGGCCGGGAGACGCTTCTGTGGCTAACGATTGCTATCTGGACGGTGGATGCCTGGGCGGCTTTGGCCATTACACATCAGCGGGCGGTTGGCGCTCCCTTCCGCTATGCGGCGATCCAGCTCACCCATGTAGGGGTGCTGATTGGCCTCAACCTCTACGGCGTGGGCTGGAAAGGTTGGGGACTGGAGTTTATTCTGGTAGCGAATCTGCTGGCCTCTCTCCTTAAGCTCATCTGGGCGCTGGCCTGGTCCCCGGTGGGAGAAGCGCCAGGACCCACCACGCCAGCGAGTGCGGTCCTATTTCGGTATGGGCTTATTCTGGCGCTCATGGGCCTCCTTGGCGCTACCAATGACGTCCTGGATCGGGTGCTCCTCCCCCAGTATAGCCGGACGGATACAGCCCTGTATAGTGCCGCTTACAAAGTGGCTACGTTGATGGCGCTTTTTGTGCAAGCGTACCGGATGGCGGCAGAACCGCTTTTTCTGCGGGAAGCAGCCGGTCACGCAATGTTTTATGCACGCAGCTGGGAGGCTTTTCATTTGGCGGGCTTAGGGGTCGTGCTTATCTTTTCCATTTGGGCGGAGCCGCTCCTAACGACCCGATGGGGGGGCCTCTTACCTGCCTCTCTCCTGCCACCTGCTTACTGGGAGGCATTGTGGATCATCCCCATTTTGCTTTTTGCCAATCTGCTCATGGGTTCGCTCGTCCATGCCTCTATCTGGTACAAGCTCCAGGAAAAGCCGGATATAGGTCTGCTGATTACAGGGGTAGGCAGTCTCATCACGGTAGTGGGAAACTTATACGGCATCCCCCGGTATGGGTATGCGGCCTGTGCCGTGACGACGCTTTTAGCGTATGGGGGCATGGTGGGCGTATCGGTGGGGCTGGGACGCCGGAAACTCCCCGGGGCATTCCCCCTGCGGTGGGTCCTACTGGCTGCGGTGGGGGTAGCGGGATGTATCGTGCTGGCGTATGGCAGCTCCTGGCTCACCCGCCTTTCTCTGCACGCTGGTAGGCGGGGTAAGCCTGGCATGGCTGACGCATATGCGCCTGAGAAAGCACGCCGCTGGGGCCTGAGGTTTTATTTTTTCCATGCAGGAGGCATGAAATGCACACATTCGGCGGGCGTAGTGTAGATTTGCAGGGTGGAGCGCCATTTTTTCCCGCCGCCCACAGAGGCGCTGCGAGAAACGCTTAAGAAACTTCCCGGCATAGGTCCTCGGAGTGCGCTTCGGCTGGTTCAGCACCTCATGCGGCACCCCGCGCTTTTAGCGGATCTGGCCGGTGCGCTTACCCAGGTAGCGGCGGAGGTAGATGTTTGTCCAGCGTGCGGTTTCTGGAAGGAGAAAAGCCAGCCGCTTTGCCCGATATGTGCTGATCCCCGTCGGGATGAGCCGGCGCTGTGCGTGGTGCGAGAGGTGTCGGATCTGATTGCGATTGAGCAGGCAGGGGCTTTTCGGGGACATTATCATGTGTTGGGGGGCGTTTTAGACCCGCTTGCTGGGATTGGCGAAAAAGACCTCCGATTAGAGTCCCTCTGGAAGCGGCTACGAGAGGGCCTTTATCAGGAAGTGATTTTAGCCTTAGGCACCAGCCCCGAAGCCGAAACCACCGCCTACTACATCGTGCGGGCCCTAAGCGACTGGCCTGGCAAAGTCACCCGCTTCGCCAGCGGCATCCCCGTCGGTACCGACCTCTCTTACGTAGATACGCTGACATTGGTCCGATCTTTGCGAAATCGCCAACCTTTTCAGGTATGAGTTCGCCCCAGCTCTCCGTCATCATCGTGAGCTACAACGTCAAGTACTTTCTGCGTCAGTGCCTCCAATCTGTGGAAAGGGCCCTGGAAGGCCTCACCGGAGAAGTCTGGGTAGTGGACAATGCTTCCGTAGATGGGAGCGTGGAGATGGTAAAACAGGAGTTTCCCAGGGTGCGGCTCATCGTCAATGACACGAACCTCGGCTTTGCTAAGGCGAATAATCAGGCTATCCGGCAAGCCCGGGGGGAGTATATCCTTCTGCTCAATCCCGACACTATCGTGCAGGAGGATACCTTTCACAAGGTGCTGGCTTTCTTCAAGGAGCATCCGGAGGCTGGAGCTGTCGGCGTAAAAATCATTGATGGCAATGGGCGATTTGCGTATGATTCCCGGCGAGACATTCCATCAGGCTGGAATATCTTTACCAAAATCACCGGTCTCTACCGTCTCTGGCCAAAATCCAAACTCTTTGGGGGGTATCACTTGACTCACCTCCCCGAGGACCAGGTCACACCAGTGCCTGTCCTACTGGGAGCCTTCATGTGCATCCCTAAAAAAGTCTTGGACGAAGTCGGCCTCCTGGATGAAAGATTCTTCATGTATGCCGAGGATATCGACTTATGTTATCGCATTATCCAGGCAGGCTATACGAACTACTACCTGCCCACCACGCAAATCATTCACTTTAAGGGCGAAAGCACGAAGCTGCATTCGCTTTCGTACGTCTTAGCCTTTTACAAGGCCTCTTTGCAGTTTATCCAGAAGCACTACACAGGCTGGAAGCGGTGGCCGGCAGCGCTATTGTATCAGATGGCTATCGTGGTGGCGGCTACCCTCTCCGCCGGCAAACGCCTCTTTCGGCGAGTGGCCCTCCCCCTCACCGAGTGGGCTGCCCTCTGGGGCCTCGGGTACGGGCTGACTACGGCCTGGGCCGCCTATACCGGAAAGACCTTCCCCGACCTCTACTACCAGATCATCCTGCCCGTCTACGCCCTGTGGATAGTGGTAGCGCACCTGATTTTCCTGAACTATGCCCCACCTTATCGCATCCGAAAAGTCGTGGGCGCCGCCATCACGGGTTTTCTCCTGATCGTGCTGACAGGCTATTTTCTGCCGCCTATCAACTATTCTCGTTTTATTGCGGCGGCGCTTTCATTTGGGGCGGTACCGCTGGCCCTATCGCTTCGGGCGCTTCACAACTGGATTCGGCAGGGCCGCCTCCATCTTACCGGCGAAATCTCGCAGCGCGTGCTGATTGTAGCTGCCCCCCAGCACTTCCAGCGCCTCTACAAGCTCCTCTTTCAAGATATTCGCTATCCGGCGGAGTTTCTGGGCTTTGTGAGTCCTACCACCCACCCGCAAGCCTCAGGCACCCTGGCCCAGCTCCCCTCCATCATAGAACATACCAGCGCCGAAGAGCTTGTCTTTTGCAACGCCAGCCTCTCCTCCCAGGAAATCATCACCCTCATGACTCGGTACTTTTACAAGCGTCTCAGCTTCAAGATTGTGCCGCCTTATGCTGATTACCTGATCGGTCCGCAAAGTATTCTGGTGAGTCGGTATTCTTTGCGGCTCTACCTGCGCCTCCATCAGCCCGAAGTGCTCTTCCAGAAAAAACTCTTCGATATCGCTGCCGCAACCCTACTTCTTTTGAGTTATCCCCTGACTTTCTGGATTTATCATAAGCCGCTGGCCGCTCTTAAGAGTCTCTTAGGGGTGCTTTTAGGTCGCTATCACTTTGTGAGTTACAGCGAAATCCCCACCGAAGAAATGCCCCTCCTCAAAGAAGGCCTCCTCACAACGGACTTTCTGCGAGCGCAATATCCTCGCACCCTCAACGCCGACCTGCTGTACGCCCATCGCTACTCCATCCTGCTGGACTGGAAAATCCTCATGCTGGGACTTCCCCACTTAGGTACCGCCCGCTAATGCGCCTTCCCCTCACATGGGGACTCTACCTCCTTAGCGCCTGCCATACCCCCTCACAAAACCTACCCGCAGCACCCCTGTATTATGCGCATCTTACCCTCTCGGCTGAAACTATCCCCGTATGGAACGACACCTGCCTGCAAAAGAGCGGCGGTTTCTCTGCCTGGGCGGTGTCCATAGTACTTCAGCGGGATCGCGTCTCGGACATGCCAGAATGGGTGTCGGGCCATCGCTTCGCCCTGACGGCCGCCTCGGAAACCTTCTCGCCTGAAATCCTCATCATAGAAGCCCCCAGCTCAGATAGCACCTTTTACCCTTCGGACAGCGCTGCACAGGTAGCTTGGCAAAAGGCTTTGCGTACTTGGCTTGTGGAAGAGCTACTGCCGTTTCTTTCTACTTACCCGAGTTTTACGCAGGTGGCTTGGGGGAGAGGTTTTACGTACCTGCCTTTGTCCGAGAACTTCTGGCAGGAGCTTTTGTCGGCGACTCGTGAAGCAGCTCCCCACCTCTGGTGGGGCCTCATTACAAATCCTGATACGCCCATTCCTCTCAAGGAGGCGTGGGACTTCATTGGACGCTTTGTAGACTCGGCTAAGGCTTCGGAGGCGCCTTCCTTTCCGCCTCTCCCTAAACCCTTCATTTCCTTAGTACCCACCCAGCGTAAGACCTCGAATAAGGCTCCTTCGCATGGATATGTGCTTTACTCTGAAAGCCACATACCTGCACCTTGCCAGTAAAAGAAAAAAGCTGGCAGGCCTTCTACCTGCCAGCTCATCCAGTTTCTTGAGAGGAGTGTTATAGTTTTTGCAGGCGAAGCGTATGAAGGCCGCGGCTTGTTTGGACTTGTAGAAGGTACAAGCCTTTGGGGAGGTTGGGTAGCGCATATTCGGCGGTGTGGGCTTCCCAGGTATAGAGGACCCTCCCGTATAAGTCGCGTAGGGTGACTTGCTGGACAGCTTCTCCGCTTAGCCAGAAGCGATCCGATAAGGGATTAGGATAGACTTGTACTGGGGCGGGTATCTGGTTTGCACGGGCTAATTCCAGCACGGCGGCATCCTCCTCCACATAAATCAGACGTCGTAAAGAGGGAATCCCGGTCCTTAGCGTGTCAGGTGGGATGGCAGCTCTGCCCCGCTCGTTGAACGTAACTATCAGGGTATCGGTGTAGTTCGTATGCGCCGTAATCAGCCAATCTCCCGCCCATAAGAGGCCGTACAAGGTGAGGCCCCCAATGCCCTGAATACCTTGGTAGGGGTCAGGAGCTACTTGCCGTGTGGTGGTGCTATAGGCTCGCAGGGCATTAGCTGCGTCCACAAAGAGAATCGTGTCGCGCCCGCCTGTATCAGTAACAAAGCCCCCATAGCTATTCACCCCTGTATTTGTAATAGTGACAGTGCGGCTGGCGATGTCAATTCAGAGATGTGCAGGGTACCTGAAGTCTCCATAGCAGGCAGCGTGAAGCTTGCCCCCGATACGCACAAGCTCAGCCGGGTTGGGATAAACTTTCGCAAAGCTATCTACCCGCTGGGTGCGGAGATTGATAGAGAGGATGAGGCTATCGGGGGCGCGGGTATTAGGATCGTACGTCAGGGGAATAAAAGCGGTATCTCCCACGACGATGATAGCTTCGGGGACGCTGCGCAGGTAAGCCGAGCTGGGCGACCAGAGCGAGTCCAGAGCAACGCCCGTAGCGGTAGGCCGAATGCGATAGGCTGTGAAGAAGGGGGGGCGATTGCGGGTAACGAGCAAAAGCGTGTCTTTGACCGCTAAGCGGCGCGCCCCTATGGGCCCCGTAAGGGAATCTAATATCAGAGAGCGCCATACACCATACCATAGATGACGCCACTGTACGTGTAGGGATTTGGCCCCCCGCCTATCAGGAAGAGGTGCTTTGTGCGCGGATCATAGGCCAGGTCGTTGCCAAAAGGTTCGAGTGGCCTGCCATTATAATACAGTGGGCCGACCATAGTAGTCTCCGCCCCCGAAGGCTCCCGGGTCCGGGAATAAAAGCCTCCGCCTTGGGCAGTATTACCTTCAATCAGGCCGAAAACGGCTTTGACGCGCTGGCCTGTCTGAGCCAACAAAAGGCTCCCCAGTAGTAATGCATGTAGCGACCGCATGGGACAAAGGTAAAGAGAAACTTTGATATCCAAGTAAGCCCCATCAAACCCCGCCTCTCCTATGCGTCGGGTATAGTCCAGGAGGATGTTTCACCAATCCGGGTGCCAGGAGCGCCCCTTGTAGCTTCGGGCTACGCAGGATTTGCTTTATCCAGCTGGGGTAGGGGGCGTTTCTAATTGGGCTTCCAGCCTCAGAGGTCGCTAAGGAGAAGCCAAGAGAACTGAGGCAACCTCGCAGCAGGCGAAAGCAATATGCATGCCATGCCTTTCCAGAGTTTTGCCACAGCGCGCCACTTGAAGGTAAAGTAGGCAGACTTTTGTGCATAAGCTGCGCAGAAGGTAGTGGCGAAGAGTGCTTAATATTGTGCCAGATGGCATTTCGGTTCTTGCTGGTGGGGTTCTTGAGCGTAGGGTGGGTGGTGGGTCAGGACTTAAAGGCGCCGCCGCGTTGTACGGGGCCGGAATGTGCGGAGCGGGTGCGGGTGAAGGAGCGGACGCCCCGGCGGCGTGTGCAGCGGCAGGCGGAGACGCAGGTAGACCGGTATGGTCGCCCAAAGCCGCGTCTACGAGCGGAGCGGTATCGCTTCTCGCCGCCATCCCCCCGCCATAAAGCCTTAGAGCGGGCCGAGGCTTTTACGCCGTATGCGCCTGCCGTACGCCACTCGCTTCGCGCAGAGCGTCAGCGCCTGCGTGCCAGCCGGCGCTCTGGCCGAGTCACCCTCCGAGCCGAAAAGCAGAAGCCCCCCCAAGCTTACGCCGCGCACAGACTCCGGGCCGAATCCTATCGCCCCCCATCCTCACGACTTCGGCATCAGCCTAAACAAGCCGAAAAGTGGGTTTTTCCTTTTCCACCCCTTACGCACCGGCACTTGGCCGAGAAGCATCGGTATGCGCCGCCATCTACCCGTCATCGGCCTTATCCCGAGCGGTGGGCGTATGAGGCCCCGAAAGCTCGTCACCGCCGTACAAGCGAGCGCTTTGGGCTGAGCTTTCCTGCACCTCGGCATCGGCCTGCGCCAGAGAAGGAACTGTATGCCTTGCCCAGTCCCCGCCACAAAGCCACCCGCCAGAACCCCTGCGGCCCCCCGCCTCTTGCGCACCCCAGCGAAAAGGCAAGCACTTTACTAAGCTGCCTGCCTCCGCCTCTTCGCCATGCGCAAAGGCACCAGCAGGCGGCCTGCGAGCGGCCCGGCATCCCCCATTCCCAAAGGCATCAGAGCGTGGCTTGCCAACCGAAGCCCCTCCGCCATCGCCAAAATATGCAAGTGGCCTCCTGCAGACCAGCCCCGCTGTCGCACTCCCAAACACATCAGAAGCGCGCCTGTAGCCCCCCACCCATTTCCCATTCACAAGCCTACCAACGGGCCGGCTGTAAAGCCCCAACTATCCCCCACCGCCTGCCAGAAAACTATACCGTTCCCTGCGACGCCCAACGTCGCGGGGTGATGACCCAAACCCAGCGCTTTGCCTACGACCTGCGCTACCTTTTCACCAATCACCGCAAGCATTGCCAGGTGCAGAGTGCTTACAGCGGCGTCTCTATTGGCGAATGGGTCAATACGGAAGCATATGGGCGTGTGCCCGTCGTGGCCTATAAAATGGGGTGGCGGGTTTATCACTTTGCCCATTTTTACGACAAAAAGGGGCACCGGCTCAAAAAGCCCCGCATAGAAAAGCGGAAAGTCCGAGCCTTGTATCAGATTCAGGTTCTGATTCCCCAGCCAGCCACGGGAAAAAGTAAAAAGCGGCGATATATCAAAGGCTTGCCGGGGATAGAGGGGTTTGGGGGCATGGCGGATATGGTTCTGGAGCGCAAGTGGCTATCCCCAGAGGAGACGAAGGCGATTCAGATTGAGAAGCTGGTACGCAAGCGTCAGATAGCATGGTTAGTGCGGGCCTATCCGGAGGAGCAGGTACGGCTCCCCGAATGGCTGCAGAAGTACGCCGGTCCTAAGCCTGAGCACTTATGGCCGGGGGTAGATTATCGCTTATTGGAGGTGTGGCAGTAATCCAATCCGTCCAAAGGCCAAAAACAAACACATTCCACAAAAAGCCCGCCAGACCCTCCTCACCTTTGACAAAGTCTTCGTAGTGCGGGCGTATTTTCTCTAAGCGGATGGGGTAGTCTCGAAGGGGGCTTTCGGCGCTTTCCAGGTAATGGCGCAGGCGATCATGGAGAGGGCCGCGCAGCCACGCCGAGATAGGCGGGGAAAAACCCTGTTTGGGGCGATCCCACAGCTCCGCCGGCAGGTACCGAGCTAAAATTCGCTTCAAGAAGCGCTTAGTCGTCCGACCTTCAATAAAGTCCCGG
>AFSR01000209.1_pt1 | contig 11653 bp, 10 predicted proteins | sample 296848 | NCBI WGS metagenome assembly AFSR01 (sample SAMN02954305, study PRJNA68063) | hot springs metagenome | biome: terrestrial; feature: Mushroom and Octopus hot springs; material: microbial mat core samples; isolation source: Yellowstone National Park Mushroom and Octopus hot springs ...
CATCACCGTTCCGATCACCGTTGCCCCGGCATAGTCGTGTTGTTCCAGCCGCTGAATCACCAGCACCGCCGCGATCAAATCCCGAAAGGGAATGCTGGAAGCGATGATCACCACAGAGCCGTATTCCCCCACGGCGCGGGAAAACCCCAGGGCCACCCCGGTGAGCACTGCCGGCAGAATCTGGGGCAGCACCACGCGCCGGAAGGTCTGAAAGCGGGAAGCCCCCAAACTCCAGGCTGCCTCTTCCACATCTTTCTCCAGCTCCTGCAACACCGGCTGCACCGTCCGCACCACAAAGGGAAAAGAAATAAACAGCATCGCCACCCCCACCCCCAAGCGGGTAAAGGAGATGCGGATCCCCAAGGGGGCCAAAAGGGATCCAATCCAGCCGTTGCTGCTGTAAACCGTTGCCAGGGTGAGGCCGGCCACGGCGGTGGGCAGAGCAAACGGCAGATCGATCAACCCCTCGAGAAGCTTTTTGCCGGGGAAGGCGTAGCGCACCAGCACCCAGGCAGTCAGGGTGCCCATCACGCCGTTGATCAGAGCCGCCAGCAACGCGGTTACAAAAGTAACTTCATAGGCGGAGAGGGCCACGGGATCCGTCGCGATCCGCCAAAACTCCGCCCAGCCCACGCTGCTGGACTTGGCGATCAAGGCAGCCAGCGGCAGAACCAACATCAAGAAGAGATAGCCCAGGGTCAGCCGCCACGGCCAAGACAGTTGAGACAAAGCTTGCAGCAACGTTTCTCAAGCTCCCACCGGCATTGCGGTCATCTCGGTTTTTTTGACGGGAAAGGCTTTCACCACCTTGGGGCGCACATAGACCTGCTGCCCCACCTGCAGGGGTTGGTTGGCGTATTGCTCGCGGCTGAGATGGGCCCACAGGGATCCGCCGTCGCTAAGAATCAGCTCCGCCTGAATCTCCCGACCCAGGTGGATGATCTCCTTAACGCGGGCAGAAACACCACTGCTGCCGGGGTTGACCTCAATCTGCACATCGTGGGGGCGCAAAAAAAGCTGATGCGGGCCGGCCTGCACCTCGGGAAGCTGGCAAAAGAGTTGGGAGCGGGGAGAAAGCTCGTTGACCGGGCCGACAAAGCTCATCACAAAGGGTGTAGCTGGATGGTCATAGATTTCTGCCGGGGATCCCACCTGTTCGATCCGCCCCTGGTTCATCACCACGATCTGATCCGCCACCTCCATGGCTTCCTCTTGATCATGGGTTACAAATACCGTTGTCACATGCACCTCATCGTGCAGGCGCCGCAACCACTTGCGCAGCTCTTTGCGGACTTTGGCATCCAGGGCCCCAAAGGGCTCATCCAACAGCAACACCTGCGGCTCCACCGCCAAAGCGCGGGCTAGGGCCACCCGCTGCCGCTGCCCCCCAGAGAGTTGAGAGGGGTAGCGATCCCCGAACCCCGATAGCTGCACCAGCTCCAACAGCTCATCCACTCGCGCCCGGATCTCGGCCCGTGAAGCCTTGCGGATCTCCAAGCCAAAGGCGATGTTCTGCCGCACCGTCATGTGCTTGAACAGGGCGTAGTGCTGAAAAACAAAACCAATGTTGCGCTCCTGGACGCTGGCATGGGTAGCATCCCGCCCGGTGAGGGAAATCCGCCCCGTATCCGGCTTTTCTAGGCCGGCAATCAGGCGCAGCAGGGTGGATTTGCCAGAACCCGACGGCCCCAAGAGGGCAACCAGGGATCCCGTGGGAATGGTGAGATCGGTGGGGTGAAGGGCCTGAAACTGCCCAAAACGCTTCGATACCCCTTCGATGGTGATACCCATAGGTTCTGCCTAGCTAGTGGTTTGCCTGAGAAGTTGCTGGATGGTTGCCGGCTGAGTCTTCTGGAGAGGGTGAGGGCAGTTAAACTCGCGGCTAATCTACGGTAAACCTGTCAACAAACCGTTGATACAGCTCCCAAGATAACTTGAATGGGGATCCAAAACAAGGGAGACTCCCTACAACTGAGCTTGGATGCGGTCAAACAAGGCCCCATCGGCAAAAAAGCGGCTTTGGACAACCTCCCAGCCTCCCAGGTCGGCGACGGTAACCCGCTTCTCAACAGGAGGGTACCGCCAGGCAAACTCTTGGGCCACCGTCGGCTCCACCGGGCGAAAGCCCACCTCGGCAAAAGCCCGCTGCGCTTCTGGGGTGAATAGGTAGTCCACAAAGGCTTCGGCCACGGCACGGGTGCCTTTGCGATCCACATTGGCATCCACCACGGCTACGGGGTTGTCGATGGAAATGTTGGGATCCGGCACCACATAGAACAGGGATTGGCCGCGCAGGCTGGCCAAGATCACCTCATGTTCGTAGGTGAGCAGGGCATCCCCTTGCCCTTTTTGGAAAAAAACATCGGTGGCCTCTCGTGAGTCCCGCGGCAAAATGCGGACATTCTTGTAGACCTGGGTGGTGAAGGCCAGAGCCTGGGGTTCAGGGACAGCGCTCCAGAGGGCTAAAAAGTTCCAGCGGGCGCCCCCTGAGGTCTTGGGGTTGGCGGTAACCACCTGCAAGCCGGGCCGAGCCAGATCTTGCCAAGAGCGGATCCCCTGGGGGTTGCCTTCCCGCGTCACAATCACCGCCACCGAGCGGGTGACGATCCCTTGGTTGGGGGTGCGGGCTTCCCACCCCGGCTGAATGAGACCCGCAGCCACGATGCGCTCCACATCCAAAGCCAGGGCCAAGGCCACCACATCGGCATCCAGCCCGTCAATAACTGCCCGCGATTGCGTTGCTGAGCCGCCGTAGCTGCTTTCTACGCGCACCCGTTGCCCCGTTTTCGCCAGCCAGTGGGCCTCAAAGGCAGGAACGATTTTCCGGTAAGCGTCTCGAGTTACCGCAAAGGAGGCCAGGAGAATCGCTACTTCCTCTCTGGATCCCCCTGAGCCCATACCGCTGACACAACCACTGAGGCCAAGAAGAAGGCCAAAAATTAGGGATCCCATCCCCAGCCACCGCCCCATGCTCACCGGCAGCCTGCGGATCCCGGCCCCAACTCTCCCAGACCAGACCACCTCGATTGCTGAGGGGATCCCCCATTTGTTCGCAGGTGTCCCTTCAGTGTTCATAGCAATCCCCAAAAACTTCTCCTCCTCCTCAGAGGGAGTCCGCCCTCACCCCCAACCCCCCTCCCAAAAGGGGAGGGGACCAGCGCCAGGACTCTTCCCGTCTTATTCTACGGTAAGCCAGTCGGTAAACCGTTTTTAGTTCTCTGGGGATCTCTAGGGGGAGCAGGTGGCGAGGATTGGCGGATCGGAGATTAAAGCCAGAGCAGCCTTGAGGATCCCGGGATCCTCTGGAGAAGGGCGCAACTGAAACCCCAGCCGCTGACACAGGCGGCGCATGGCCTCGTTTTCGCAAAGAACCTCGCCGGTGAGGTGCTGGATCCCTTCGCAGCGGGCCACCTGAATGAGGCGGGTCAACAGCTCTGTGCCAATCCCTTGCCGTTGGTAGGGATCCGCCACCAGCATGGCAAACTCCGCTTCTTGGGGAAGGCCGTGTTTTCTTGGAGAGGCGGCTGATGCCGAGGATTAAGGACTTCGTCCCGCTGGCGCGTTGGCGTCTTGGCTCCTGTTTTTCGCCACTAGGGCAATCTCGCGGTCGTAATCGTTAAAGCAAATGCGGGTAAGGCGCTCGTGGGCGATGCGGGCGCTGTATTTGATCGGGTGGAAGTAGCGCAGATAGACGCTGTAATCGGAGACGTGGCGGTGAAAATCGATCACCAAAGGCTCGTCTTCAGGGCGAATGGGGCGAATGGTGATGCCGTCCCGGAAGCTCCAGATGTACTGGGTGGGATAGGGGCGGATGGCCAAGGGCACCTGGGGATCCTGCTCGGTTCGCAAAATGACGCGGGCATCCAAAGCCAGCAGGCCCTCGCTGGAAGCCAGCAGCGGATTGATGTCGATCTCTTTAATCTCCCGCTGCTCGGCCACCAGTTGGCTAAAGCGCACCAAGAGCTGTTCCAGGGCCTCCAGATCGACAGCTGGGCGTCCGCGTACCCCCCTGAGGGCCTTGTAGATGAGGGTGTTTTCCATCAGGCGCCGCGCCAAGGTGGTGTTGAGGGGGGGAAGGCCAATGGAGCGATCCTGAAACACCTCCACCAGTTGTCCGCCACTGCCAAACAGCAACACCGGCCCAAACTGGGGATCCTGGCTGCTCCCCAGGATCAGCTCATAGCCATCCGTGTCCACCATCGGCTGCACCGTGACCCCCTGGAAGTGCTCCGGCCCCGCTTTCTCGCTGACGTTGCGGAGGATTTGCCCGAAGGCCCGGCGCACCGCCTCAGCATCGGGCAGGTTGAGCTGCACGCCGCCCACATCGGTTTTGTGGGTGAGGGTGTGGGAGTAGAGCTTCACCACCACTGGGTAACCCATGGCCTCGGCAGCTTCCACTGCTGCTTCGGGACTCTCAGCCACCCGCGTCGGCACCACCGGGATCCCGTAGGCGGCTAGGATCTCCTTGGACTCGACCTCGGTTAAGAGCGTGCGACCTTGCTGCCGGGCTTGGCTGAGGATTTGGTGCACCCTATCCCGCTCGACCGTCTTCTTGAGGGGGCAAAGTGGGAGTTTCGTAGAGGGCCTTGAGGTTGTCACTAAAGCGCCACAGGTGGCCAAACACCCGCGCCGCTTGATCCGGGTAGCGATAGGTGGGGATCCCGGCTTGGTTGAGGATGTGCTCGCCCGCATCCACGCCAGCTCCCCCCATCCAACTGGCCAGGATAGGCTGCCGGGATCCACTGCGCCGCCAGGTCTCCACCACTTTCTCGGCAGTGGCCGTGGGATCCGTCATGGCTTGGGGGGTGAGGATGACCAGACAGCCCTGGCTGCCGGGATCCCGCAACACCACTTCCAAAACTTGGGCAAAGCGCTCCGGATCGGCATCCCCCAAAATATCAATGGGATTGCCGTGGCTCCAGTGGGGGGGCAAGAGCCGGTCAAGCTGCTCCAGGGTTTGGGGAGAAAGCTCGGCCAGGGATCCCCCGGCGCGGATGAGGGCATCGGTGGCCAGCACCCCTGGCCCGCCGGCATTGGTGAGGATGGTCAGGTGAGGGCCCTGAGGACGGGGCTGTTTGGCCAGCACCTCCGCCAGGTCGAAGAGATCTTCAATGTGATCCACCCGCAGCACGCCGCAACGGCGGAAGGCCGCATCCAAAACCGCATCGCTGCCGGTGAGGGAGCCCGTGTGGGAAGCGGCTGCTTGGGCTGCCGCCTGGGTGCGCCCCGCCTTGATGACAATGATGGGCTTGCTCAGGGCCACCTCTCGGGCCGCGGACAGAAAAGAGCGGGCATCCCCGATGGATTCCATGTACAAGACAATGCTGTGGGTATGGGGATCCTCGCCCAAGTAGTCGATTAAGTCTCCCCAGCCCACATCCAGCATCGATCCCAGAGAGATAAAGGCGCTGAAGCCCACATTTTCCTGCAGGCTCCAGTCCAGGATCGAGGTGCACAGGGCCCCACTTTGGCTGATGAAGCCCACATTGCCGGGCCGGGCCATCTGGGCAGCAAAGGTGGCGTTTAAGCCCGTGTGGGGGTTTTGGATCCCCAGGCAGTTGGGGCCAATCAAGCGCAGCTTCCCAAGGACTCCGTCCCGCTGACGCGATTGGATAGTCTGCTGAATTTGCTTCTCCAGCTCCCAGCCAGCAGGGCCCGTTTCCTTGAAGCCTGCTGAAAGAACAATGGCGCCCTTGACCCCGGCTTCTACGCACTCCTGCACCACCTTGGGCACCCCCGCTGCCGGAATGGCGATAATAGCCAGATCCACCGGCTCCGGCAGAGCGGACAGCCGCTCGTAGGCCCGGATCCCCAACACCTGGTGCCGCTTGGGATTGACCGGGTAAACCGTGCCGCCAAAGGGGTGGCTGATGAGGTTCCACAACACCGTCCGCCCCACACTGCCCTCGCGCTCTGTTGCCCCCACCACCGCCACCGAACGGGGCAGAAAAATGGGATTCAGGGGATGGGATCGGGCCCTCCAGATATCCACACTGGGATCCAGTCGTTGCCACATACCCTACTTCTTAGGCCAACACTGGTTCCGGCTGGTGGTAGAGGGCAGAATCCACCCGGCAGCCCCGATAGGCCAAAACGTACAGCTCCTTCATGTCTTGAATGAGGGGATAGCGGGGGTTGGCGCCGGTGCATTGGTCGTCAAAGGCTTGCTCCGCCATCGCCTCCAGACGGTCGTAAAACTCCCGCTCTTTCTCCCCCAGGGCCTCGCGAATGGTGGCCGGGATCTCCAGTTTCCGCTTGAGCTCTTCGATGGCCTCAATCAGGCGCATGACCTTTTCATCGTCATCCGCCCCGCCCAACTGCAGGTAATCGGCAATTTCAGCGTAGCGGTGCTTGGCGTTGGGATAGCGGTATTGGGGAAAAATGGCCTGCTTAAAGGGGGCGTCGGTGGCGTTGTAGCGGATGACGTGGGTAATCATCAGGGCATTGGCCAGGCCGTGGGGCAGATGGAAGGTGGATCCCAGCTTGTGGGCCAGGGAGTGGCACACCCCCCAAAAAGGCGTTGGCAAAGGCCATGCCGGCAATGGTGGCGGCGTAGTGGACTTTTTCCCGCGCTTCGGGATCCTCGGCGCCCTTCTCGTAGGCCCGCGGCAGGTAGGTCATCAGGAGCTTGATGGCCTGCAGGGCCAGCCCATCGGTAAAGTCGCTGGCCATCACCGACACATAGGCTTCCAGAGCATGGGTGAGGGCATCGATGCCGCCGTAAGCCGTTAGCTTCTTGGGCATCTTTAAGGTGAGATCCGGATCCACAATGGCCATGGTGGGGGTGAGGGCGTAGTCCGCCAGGGGGTATTTGATCCCCACCCGGTCATCGGTCACTACGGCAAAGGGCGTCACCTCGGATCCCGTGCCGGAAGTGGTGGGGATGCAGATGAGCTGAGCTTTTTGCCCCAGTGGCGGCAGCTCGTAAACCCGCTTGCGGATGTCCATAAAGCGCATCGCCAAGCCATCAAACTCCACCTGGGGCTGCTCGTACATCAGCCACATCACCTTGGCCGCATCCATCGGGGATCCCCCACCGACCGCGATGATCACATCCGGTGAAACTGGCGCAACTGCTCCAGACCGCGATTGACGTTGCTGAGGGTGGGATCCGGCTCTACATCGTGGTACACATCCCAGCTCACGCGAATCTCATCCAAAACCTGGGTGATGGGATGCAATATGCCCAACTCAAAGAGCGGCTTATCGGTCACCAAAAAGGCGCGTTTTTTGCCGGCCAATTCCCGCAGAGCAATAGGCAGACATCCGGGCTTGAAGTAAACCTTGGGCGGGATCCGAAACCAGAGCATGTTTTCCTGACGTTGGGTTACCGTTTTAATGTTGAGCAGGTGGCGCGGCCCCACATTCTCGGAGATCGAATTGCCTCCCCAAGTGCCACAGCCCAAAGTCAGAGAGGGATCTAGCTTGAAGTTGTAGAGATCCCCAATGGCCCCTTGTGAAGAGGGAGTGTTGATCAAGACTCGACCGGTTTGCAGGGCATTTTCAAAGTAGGCAATATCGTCCCGATTGGCGGGATCTGTATACAAAACAGAGGTATGCCCCCGCCCGCCGAAATTGACCAGTTGGACAGCAACATCTACGGCGCTGTGGAAATCGTTGGCGCGGTAGAGGGCCAGAACAGGGGCCAATTTTTCGTAGGAGAAGGGCTCCTCCGGCCCCACCTTCTCCACTTCCCCAATCAGCAGTTTGGTGCCTTCGGGTACCTGGATACCGGCCAGGGCAGCGATGGTCTGCACCGACTGGCCCACAATGGCCGGATTGAGGCGACCGTCTTTGAGAAGGATGCGGCGCACGGCTTCGATTTGTTCCGGATCCAAAATGTAGGCCCCCCGATGGCCGAACTCGGCCTTGACCTGCTCGTAGATGGCATCCACCACCACCACTGCCTGTTCTGAGGCACAGATCATGCCGTTGTCGAAGGTCTTGCTCAACAAAATCGAGCTGACAGCCATGGGAATATCGGCACTGGCATCGATCACTGCCGGGGTATTGCCCGCTCCCACCCCCAAAGACGGGTGGCCCGAAGAGTAGGCCGCTTTAACCATGCCAGGCCCGCCGGTAGCCAAGATCAGCTTCACCTCAGGATGCTGCATCAAAGCCTGGGACAGCTCGATGGTGGGCTCATCGATCCAGCCAATGAGCCCCACGGGAGCACCCGCTGCCTCGGCGGCTTCCTTAACCACTTTGGCTGCGGCAATAGTACATTTTTTGGCGCGGGGATGAGGGGAAAAGATAATGCCGTTGCGGGTTTTGAGGGTGATCAGAGCCTTGAAAATTGTCGTCGAGGTAGGGTTGGTTACCGGCACAATACCTGCCAAAAGACCCACTGGTTCAGCAATGCGCTCGTAGCCAAAGCTCTCATCCCGCTCGATAACCCCGCAGGTTTTCTCGTGTTTGTATTTGTTGTAAATGTATTCCGAGGCAAAGTGATTTTTGATCACCTTGTCCTCCACAATACCCATGCCGGTTTCCTGTACCGCCAGCTTGGCCAACGGGATCCGTTCGTTGTTGGCAGCCAGAGCGGCTCTGTGAAAAATCCGGTCTACCTGTTCTTGGGTGAAAGTTGCGTATTCAGCTTGGGCAGCCTTCACCTGCTGGATCAAGGTTTCCAGCTCGGCTAGATGGGTCACTGGCATCGGTGGATCCCTCCAAAACTCATCAAGACTTAGACGATAGGAACAATTGACAATCGGATAGTTGGAAATAGTCGAATAACCCGAATGGCAATCTAGGCGCCAACAGGAGCAGGAACTTGGATTTCGGTGGTCAGGGTGGGGGGATGGGTGAGCGTATTGTGAATGATGCAGGCATCAACTGCTTTTCCAGCCCCTTTTGATGCCTTCCGTCCAGCGGGATCCCAGTTTTTACACGAATGTGAATGTTGTCTAGGCGAGCCGGATGCTCAACTTTCTCCGCCGTGACCACCACCTCTAGTCCACTGGGATCCAACTGCCGAGCTTCCAGATATTTGACGGCATAAAAACCAACACAGGCGCCCAGAGAAGCCAGAAACCATTCCGGCGGCGTCATTCCCTGATCTCGACCGTGATTGTCCAAAGGCTGGTCGCTGAGAATGCGGTGCCCTCGGCTTTCCGCTTGGAACTGAACACCATCGCGGTAGGTGACGCAAACTTCCATTGGGGATCCCTCCTCTTGGGGTATTCTTCAGTTCACATAGAGTCCGTAAAGTTAGCCTGGGGATCAACTTGGATTCCAGTCAGCTCAGGGCCAATCTGGAGACGGTGCAGAGGTTTTAGAGATTAACTGTGAATCACTTCGGATCTAAGCGTGACCTGGCTATGCTGACCCAAGCCGCAACTGCAGAATTGTCAAATAGCCACCAGTCCTTGATCCCGAAAGATTTGTAAGGCGTGATTCACCTGTTCGGGTGTGGGTGGATCGACATCGGCAAGGGTGTAAGGCAATCCCAATTGCTGCCATTTGTATTCCCCCATCTTGTGAAAGGGCAAAACTTCCACTCGCTCCACGTTGGATAAGGTAGCCACAAACTCGGCCAGACCCTTAATGTTTTCCTCGGGATCCGTCAAGCCGGGAACCAGCACAAAACGAATCCAGGTAGGCTTGTGGATCTGGTCTAAATAGCGGGCCAGATTAAGAGTGGGTTCTAGCGAAACGCCGGTAACCTTTCGATACAGCTCCGGCAGATAAGACTTGATATCCAGCAACACCAAATCTGTATGCTCCAACACAGGCTTGGCTGCTTCCAGTTGCCCATAGCCAGAAGTATCCAAAGCCGTGTGCAAGCCCAACTCATGACAGCGACGGAAGATCTCAGCCACAAAGTCAGGTTGCATTAAAGGCTCTCCCCCGGTAGCCGTAACTCCCCCCCCTCGCAAGTAATTCTTGTAACGTTGGATCTCGGCAATTAAAGACTCAACCGTAACAAGCTGTCCCGCCTCCGGATCCCGACAGTCAGGGTTGTGGCAATACAAACAGCGAAGTGGACAACCCTGTGTAAAAATTACGAAGCGGATTCCTGGCCCATCGACGGTGCCACAGGTTTCCACCGAGTGAATGCGCCCAGCAATTGGTGTCAGGGGGTTCATAACGGTATCCATACTTTTATCCTGGATGACTTTTGCAAAATATCAATCAATCTTGAGGTTTTCTTCCAGATTGCTAACTCAGGTTAAATAGAACACAGTTTCTATTTCTCTTTGGATTAGGTTGGGACTAGATTTTTTTAGATCCCTAGGGTCTTTTAGCTAGACCGCTGCTATCCTGGCTGGAAGGGAGAAAGGGGGATAAAAAGCCGAAAGGGCAGCTTGGGGATCCCACCCAGCTCAGACCGATGGGTCGTGTGGGCTAGGCACGGAGGTATCCACCGTGATGCCGTGCAGGCGGTGGGCCTTGGGATCGAAATCCTTCGGGAAATGGGTATAGGCATCGAAATCTGCGTGATCCAACAAGGCTCCTTCTAAGAGCGCCCCTCGAAAATCGCTGCCAAAGAGGAGACATCCCCGCAAATCGGCTCCCGATAGGTTAGCTCCGCTGAAGTCGGCAAAACTGAGATCGCACCCCCGCAAATTAGCCCCCGCCAAGTTGGCCCCACTGAAATCGGCATAGCTGAGATCGGCGCCAGCCAAATGGATCCCCTGCAGGTTAGCCCCCTGCAAATCGATCTCCCGAAAATCGCGCCGTCCTGAGGCATACTGGCTGACCAGATCCGCAGCGCTACAAACAGTCATCGTCATCGGGCCTCCTCGGTTATCGATGGGGGATCCCTTCCATCGACCCCGGTATGGGCGGACTTCAGGGATCCCCAGGCTGGTCTTTTAGCAGTGTTGATGGAACGTGCGGTTAATGACATCCAGTTGCTGCTCGCGGGTGAGCTTGATGAAGTTCACCGCATAGCCGGAAACCCGGATGGTGAGCTGTGGGTAGAGCTCCGGGTGCTCCATGGCATGCAGCAGGGTCTCGCGGTTGAGAACATTGACGTTGAGGTGGAAACCGCCATCCCGCATGTAGCCATCCAGCAGCCCCACTAGATTGGCAACCCGCTCCTCCGCTGTGCGACCTAGGGCCGCCGGCACAATCGAGAAGGTGTTGGAGATCCCATCCAGAGCGTCGTCGTAGGGCAGCTTGGCCACCGAAGCCAGCGACGCCACCGCCCCCTTGGTGTCCCGGCCGTGCATGGGGTTGGCCCCTGGGGCAAAGGGCTCGCCCGCTCGCCGCCCGTCGGGGGTGTTGCCGGTTTTCTTGCCGTAGACCACGTTGGAGGTGATGGTGAGGATGGACTGGGTGGGGATGGCATTGCGGTAGGTCTTGTGCTTGCGCAGCTCGGCCATGAAGGTCTGCACCAGTTGCACCGCAATGGAGTCAACTCGGTCGTCGTTGTTGCCGTATTTGGGGAAGTCGCCCTCCACCGCGTAATCCACCACTAGGCCCCGCTCATCCCGGATGGCCCGTACCCGCGCGTATTTGATGGCGGATAGGGAGTCGGCTGTTACCGACAGGCCGGCCAACCCAAAGGCCATGGTGCGCAGCACGTCCCGGTCGTGCAGGGCCATCTCCAGGCGCTCGTAGCAGTACTTGTCGTGCATGTAGTGGATGATGTTCATGGTGTTGACGTAGGTTTTGGCCAGCCAGGCCATCATCTGCGCCATGCGCG
>AFSR01000531.1_pt1 | contig 11612 bp, 9 predicted proteins | sample 296848 | NCBI WGS metagenome assembly AFSR01 (sample SAMN02954305, study PRJNA68063) | hot springs metagenome | biome: terrestrial; feature: Mushroom and Octopus hot springs; material: microbial mat core samples; isolation source: Yellowstone National Park Mushroom and Octopus hot springs ...
GGGAGTTGTATTACAGCGGCAGAAGAAACGACATACGCCTAAGAAAGTTCTCATCGTCGATGAGTTTGGCTCTCTTCACTTTCTGAGCGATACATACGAAGGAAGGGTGTATGATACATGTATCGCGGATGAAGCGGGATACACCCTTCCGAACGCGAGTATTCTCTATCAAGATGCCGGGTTTCAAGGATTTAACCTGCCTGGCGTGCAGATCGTGCAGCCAAAGAAGAGGTCGCGCAATAGAACGCTCACGCCGCAGGAAAAGGAGGAGAACCGGCGTATCTCATCCGTTCGCGTCCGTATCGAACATGGTATCGGCGATATCAAGCGGTATCGGATTATTCACAACATTATCTGTTTCAGTTGTTCCGAATTTCGGGATATGGTCATGGAAACATGTTGTGGATTTCATAACTTCCGAATTCGATTGAAACGCAAAAAGCATTCCGAAAATCAAAACAAATCTTGATGAAGTCTAATGGATTGCGCACCATCCTCATATTCAGCAACTTGCTGACACGATTGAGTCACGTCGGCGTGAGTTGGGGAAGACATCGGGTTTTGAGCGCCTCTACGCGCGAGTCACCAGGCTCTACTTTGGCGGTATGGCGCGACACCTTGCCCAACTCCGCACTGTCCTTCGTCCAGGGGCGCAGCTTGCCTGTGTTGTTGGCGATCAGGCGTCATACTTCCGCGTCATGATCCAGACTGGCGTTCTGCTTGCCGATATCGCCCAACATTTGGGATATGATCTGGTCGGCATTAACCTTTTCCAAACCCGGATCGCCACTGCAACCCGGACACAGCTGCGCGAAGAAATTGTTGTTTTGCGCTGGCCTGGTTAAAGACTCATCACTCCTCTTCAACGCCAATCTTCTTATTGATAATCGCGGAGAATGTCCGAACGAGGAGCAGGGTGATCAGCGCTATCAGCGCAACAAGCAGGATATACGCCAGCGCCTGGAAGAATAGCAACCCTGTCTTCGCCGCCATCAGCACGGTTGCGATGGTGATTGCCGCCGTTGGGAATGAGTACGCCCACCACGAAAGATAGAAGGGAATCTTTACAAATTGTCGATACTGAACAAGCAGCAGCATGAACAGGAACAGCCCGACATAGTACAGGATTCGTGCAAAACTATCCAGTTCGAAGCTGCTGATTGCATGCTCCATCAGTTTAATGTATGAAATGAACCCAATCGCAGGAGGCGCCATCATGATAAACAACGTCGGGATAAGACGCTCTGAGAGCGGCGGTTGATGAAAAATAAGCCGGTACAGCACGAGTGTAAACAGCGCTATCTAGAAGATCAGACCAACGCTGAAGAAAAACCACGAAACTTCGGCAGGAGCATGGTCAACCCCGGCAATTGGCACAATGATATTGCCCACGACCGGGATGAACCAGGCAGGGTTGATATGCTGGATCTGCAACGTCGATCGTTGCATCCACGCGGATAGTATCGCAATAGTAAGCGCCAGATGCGCTATAGTGCCCACGATCCATACATAGCGCGAAATATCGTAGTTGAGACGCAGAAACGCTATACTAAACAACAGCAGACTGATCGAAATCGTGGGAAAGAAGTTGATTTTGACCGGGTGCGCAAACTCACGTTTGACGGCATCGAAATGTCGTGCAGCCTTCAGGGCATAGATGGTTGCAATTGACAGAAAGGCTGCCAGCGAAAGGATGAGCGCCACACCGCTGATTGCGAAGGGCAGTGCCAGCAGACGTTCCGCCCGCTGCCATGCAATCGTTGCGCCGGTCAGCCCGAGCACAGCGGCGAAGAACGAGACCGGCACATACTTCAGCTGCGGGCGCACATCCACCTTGCTCTGATCACCTGTCGAAACGTGGATCGATGACTGCTCTATCATGGGCGCACTCCTCATACCTGCTGCATCAGGCAACCTGCGATCACCGGTAAGATGAAGCGACTGCGCTTCAGGTTACACGAAGACAGCAGTGAGTGCGCCCGATCGGACAGGCGTCACATCTCCTTTTCTGCGCGCGCGACCCCTTCCGCCCGCGCCGCACGCGCCACAGCCGCCGCAATGGCGGGCACAATATCGCGATTGAAGACGCTGGGAACGATGTACTCCTCGGTCAGTTCCTCGCGGCTGATAACGCTTGCCAGACCTTCAGCGGCAGCCAGGCGCATGCCCTGCGTAATCTTTGCCGCGCGCACATCGAGCGCTCCGCGAAAGATACCGGGGAAACTGAGGACGTTGTTGATCTGGTTGGGGAAGTCGGATCGCCCGGTTGCAAGAACACGCACATAATGCTGCAACATCTCCGGATCGCCTTCAGGGATCGGGTTGGCGAGTGCAAAGACGATCGGATCGCTCCCCATACTCCGCACCATATCAACAGTGAGGATATTTCCTGTCGAGACGCCGATGAACGCATCAGCCCCAATGAGCGCTTCCGCCAGCCCGCCGCGACGTCGCTCGCGGTTGGTCATCGCAGCGATCTGGCGCTGAAATGGGTTGAGCGGCTGATCCTCGTCGGCATTCAGAATGCCTGCCCGATCAACAGCAGTAATCTCGCCAACACCGGCGCCGAGCAGGTTGCGAATAATGGCGGTTCCTGCGGCGCCAACGCCATTCACAACCACCCGCATCTGATCGAGACGCTTTCCAACCAGCGTTGCGGCGTTGCGCAACCCTGCCAGCACCACAACCGCCGTGCCGTGCTGATCATCGTGCATCACCGGAATGTCGAGACGCTCTACCAGCCGATCTTCGATATCGAAGCACTTTGGCGCGGCAATATCTTCCAGATTGATGGCGCCGAATACTGGCGAAATTTGCTCGACCGTCGCAACAATCACGTCCGGGTCCTGGCTCTTCAGACAGATCGGGAATGCGTCGATATCCGCCAGTTCCTTGAAGAGCACCGCTTTTCCTTCCATCACCGGGATCGCTGCCGCAGCGCCAAGGTTGCCCAGCCCCAGCACCGCGCTCCCGTCGCTGACGACTGCCAGGCTGTTTCTCTTGATGGTGAGCGAAAAGGCATTTTCTTCATCACGTGCAATCGCACGGCAGACACGGGCAACTCCAGGAGTGTAGATCAGCGACAGATCATCGCGGCTTTTGAGCGGCGTGCGACTGTGAATCGAAATCTTGCCGCCCTGATGCAACGAAAATACCCGGTCGCTTACATTGGTGACCACAACACCGGGGATGGCGTTGATGCGGCGAACGATGCGGTCGCCATGGAGTTCGTCCTGCACGCGAATGGTAATGTCGCGCACGATATGCTTGCGGTCGACGCGTACGATGTCGATGGCGCCAATATTCCCGCCATTTTCACCAATCGCAGTAGCTATTGTCCCCAGCATACCGGGACGATTTTCGATCTGACAGCGGATCGTCAGCGTGTAGGCGATTCCTTGATGATTCGGTACGGTCATCGGGCGCTCCTGTCCTTATGGGGTATCACCTTCGCCCGAATTATACGACACATGTGAGGACACGCTGACAGCGAAAAAGAATACGGGCGCTGTCTACTGCCCGAACACGAACGGCGTTGGATCGATGTTGATCCCCTGCCGCCAGATCTCGTAGTGAAGATGGGGTCCGGTCGTGTAGCCAGTGCTGCCGACCGTGCCGATCTGTGCACCGCGTTGCACGACCTGTCCTTCGCTGACCATGATACTATCTAAATGCCCATATGCGGTAATCCATCCCGTTTCACGGTTTTCGATCCGGACAAAGTTGCCGCCGGGCCAGCTGCCGGGATACACGCGCGCAATCCCGTCGTGGGTGGCGATTACCGGTGCGCTACGCGTCGCTCCTGGCTCAGCATATCCGTCGCCGTCACTATCAATGGCGAAGTCGAGCGCGCCCCAGATCGTTGCAGGTGCATGCGTTCCTTTACCGTACCCCTGCGTGACAACGATCTGCCCAACTGGTGCAATGAGCGGGTAACCACGCGGTGCAGCACGGTCGCCGAGTTTTGCGCCAACGGTCATGGCAGGCGCCACTGATGTCGGTTCGACGACTGGCGTAGACGGTTCTTTGATTAGAAGTGGCGGCAGCACTTCCTGACGAGATTGAGGATCAGTGGCAGTGTCCAGGATTGCCTCAACAAACATTGTAACCGATAGCGCCCCGCCGACAGGTGCTGCTTCCGAAAGGCGTTCAACAGATGCAGCAGGCGGATCGGACGGCGATTCAACCGATTGATGCAGGGCGGGCAGAGACTCGATGTGAGATAACAGCGATGTCGTCAGAGCAACTGTCGTTATCACGATGGCAAATGGCGTCGTCAGACGTTGAAGATCGAAGAGGCGCGGGGAGGGTGCTGCAATCCGGAGCGTGACGGGAAATGTTTCAGGCGCTACTTCCAGAACGCTCGCCAGTTGTGCGCGGGTAATGCTATCGAGGGTCAGGGCGCCAAGTTCGATAGCGCCGAGATTGCGCGCTGGAATACCGGTAAGGAGTGCCAGATCGGTCAGGGTCAATCCGCGACTGCGTCGGAGGGTTCGGAGCGTAGCAGTCATACAGGGCAACAATGTTCAACAATGGGTGCGAATACCTGCACCGAGCATACATCAGAACATTGCCGATGTGCATGACAACATGCTTACATACTATAAGTCTACTGCAAAAAGAGTATGTCACCGTAGCAGCGCAGCGTTCACAGCGGAAGATGTCATAGTGAGTCGCTTCAACGCATCATGCTTCGCCGCGCATATTTTGAAATTCTCTGCGCGCCCGGCGTCTCGGCGGTGCGTTTTTGCAGTGAAGTCATACTATGCTCACCTGCCTGAAGACACAGATGGATCGCCAATGCCAGACACCGTGCTACGGCATGACCCAACCGCCATCGACTGCCAGCACCTGACCGGTGATGTACGATGCAGCTGGCGAGATCAGAAAAACAACGGCTGCCGCGACCTCCTCTGGCGTGCCGAAACGCCCCATTGCGATGGCATCGAGCGCCCACTGTCGCCGTGCTTCCGGCAACGCTGCCAACAGATCCGTCTCAATGTACCCCGGCGCCACCACATTGACCGTAATACCATCGCGCGCCGTCTCACGCGCCAGTGAACGTGCGAGACCAACCAGCCCGGCCTTGGCAGCAGCATAATTTGCCTGACCAACATTTCCTGCCAGACCAGCCAGCGACCCGATCATCACAATACGCCCGTAACCACGCGCGCGCATTGGCGCCAGCACGGCACGGCTACACAAAAACGCACCGGTCAGATCGGCATCAATGACCGACCGCCACTGATCAAAACGCATGCGCACAAACGGTGCATCGTCGGTCAGACCGGCATTGTTGACCAGCGCATCGAGTCGGTTCCAGCGGTCGAGGCACGCCGCGACCATTGCGTTAACGGCCGACTCGTCGGCCACATCGGCGGCAAACGCCAGCGCCTCGCCGCCCATTGCTGCAATCTCGTCAACGACCTCCACGGCGGCGGCGGCATTGCGCTGATAGTTGACGAGAACGCGCCCGCCACGCGCCGCGATCGCCAGCGCAATCGCCCGCCCTATCCCCCGCGACGCACCGGTTACAAGTGCAACCTGATCCCGCAATTCATCACCGATCATGCGCCAATCCTCCGTCCAGGGTAACTGTTCATACTCGGGGTAACACACGCACCTGGAAGGGCGGGCGTCCCGCCCTCTTCACGTCTCCGAAGGCAAGATGCCCTCGCTCCCAGGAGAAATGTGAACACTTACCGTCCCAGGGCGATATTCCAACAGCATTCCGGCCTATGGTACAATGCAGAATAAACCTGACCTGTTCGGCAATGCGGTTCGCCGCCATCGTCTCTGCACTGCCCTATGAGCACTATTTTAATCGTCGAAGATGAAGCCGAGATCGCGGGATATCTCCGGCGCGGGCTGACATTTGAGGGGTACACGGTCGAGATCGCAAGCGATGGACGCCAGGCGCTCGACATAGCCCGTGAACAGCCGCCTGATCTGGTGGTGCTCGATCTGATGCTGCCGGGCATCGATGGGTTGGAAGTTGCACGGCGGTTGCGCGCCGCGTCGGATGTGCCGATCATCATGCTGACGGCACGTGACGCCATTCCAGATCGGGTTGCCGGTCTCGAAGCCGGTGCAGATGACTACCTGATCAAACCGTTCGCTTTTGAAGAACTGCTGGCGCGCATTCGTGTCCAGCTCCGTCGCCGTCAGCGCGAAGACGCCACAACCGTGCTGCGCTACGGTCCCCTAACAATGGATCTGGCTGCGCACGAAGTTACCGTTGGCAACCGACGGGTCGATCTCACTGCCAAAGAGTACGATCTACTCGAACTGTTCATGCGTCATCCGCAACAGGTCCTCACCCGCGATGTCATCTACGACCGCGTATGGGGCTACAACTTCGGCGGAGAGAGCAACATTATCGAAGTGTACGTCCGCTATCTGCGCCAGAAACTCGAGGCGCACGGCGAACCGCGTCTGATCCATACCGTGCGCGGCGTCGGTTATATTCTGCGCGAAGAATGACGCCTCAACCTGTTATTTCGCAGCAACCCGCGACAAGAACCACTCCTCGAAGCGTGCTGCATCGACCTGGAGTGCAACCCGGGCATTAGCGGGCGCAGCATCGGATGGTTCGCGCATAAGCGTCATACCAGTGGTCAGACGTCCGCTCATTTCGACATCGACACGCAGCGTGCGCCAGGTGACCAGATCGGGTGCCAGGATTGTTGCAACTGCCAGTGGATCGTGCAGATAGGTAAACCCGCGCGCTCGGAACGGCGGGTATAGCGCTACCTGATCGGCAACCGCCATATGAAACGGCGTCCCCACACCCCGGATCCGTTCGACATCAGCGGATCGGATGCGCGTCTGAAGGGTGACATCGAGCGGGACAAGTGAAATGGGAGCGCCAGAACTGAACACAATATGGGCTGCCTCTGGATCGCAGCGGATGTTGTGCTCGACATACGCAATATGCAGCGAGTCGTAGCTCCGGCACGCACCGCCCATAATCGTCAAGCCGGCAAGCGCGTGCGCCAGGCGTGGCTCACGCTTCAGCGCCAGCGCAATGTTGGTCAACGGACCGATCGCAGCGAGATGGATCTGCCCTGGATTGTTCATGACCGTACGCACCAGGTAATCGACCGCATGCTCTGGCTCCGGCGCGAGGATCTGGTCATTTGCATCGAGCAAGCCAGCCCCCTCATGCCCTCCCCAGTATACTGGCTGCAACCCAAGGATTGGTTGAGTTGCACCAGCAAAAACCGGCGTCGAGATGGAACCGCGGAGGTCTAGCAGCTTTCGTACCATGCGGCTGCGGAGCAGTACATCACCATACACACAGGTCACACCTTCAAGGTGAAGTTCGGGCGAGGTCAAAATGAGCGCCAGCGCCAGACAATCATCGACGTCGGTGCCGATGTCGGTGTCGAGAAGAAGACGGATCATATATCCCACCGTACTATAAGCCTTGACACATTGCATGCAACATTGTAACGTATGGCGGCATAGCTGTGATCCGATAGGAAGATCGCGTGCTATACAGGATAACAAGATGTCATGAGAGCAGTTGAACCGCAGGAAGAACTCCAGGAAGAGGCGATAGAAGCGTCTGCCATGCCGGATAAGGCTGGTATGACTGAAACAGACCAGAGCGCACGCACGACAAGGGCGACCAATCCGCTCCTGCGACTGATCGCACGCTGGTCGCTGGTGGCGCTGGCACTGTATATCATCGGCTCAATGTTATGGTCAACTCGCCCGGTATTGATCCCATTTGTAATCGGTCTGGTGCTGGCATATCTGATGGCACCAGCGGTTGACTTTTTTGATCGCTGGATGCCGCGCTGGCTGGCAATCCTCGCCGTCTATGCGCTGGGCTTTCTGGGCATTGCAGCAACGTTTGCGCTCATCATCCCGCCGCTAATTGAGCAGGTAGCACGGCTGATTCGCCAGTTGCCCAGTTTCAGCGAAGTGCAAATGTTTGTGGACTCGGTCGTCAAACAGTACCGTGATCAGGTACCCCCGTCGCTGCAGCAACCTATCGAAGATAGTCTGGCGAATCTGCTACGCTCGTTGCAGAATAACATCGATACATATCTGCAGCGCGGAGGAGCATTTCTCCTCAATCAACTGATCCAGTTGCTCAACACGGTAACGTTTATTCTGGGTTTCATCTCGCTACCGATCTGGCTCTTTTACGTGTTGTACGATAAGCATCAAGGGCGAGTCTTCTTCAATCAACTGGTACATCCGCGCGCCCGCGCCGACTTCTGGAATGTGTGGGAAATTATCAACAACGTGCTGGGTGGTTACATTCGCGGGCAGATCATTCTCTGCGTCGCGGTGGGACTGGCAGTTGGCATCGGACTGGTGGGGCTGGAGATGCTTGGGTTCCCGCTTGGCGACTATGTTCTGGTGCTGGCGTTGATTGCCGGTGTCACCGAATTTATTCCGGTGCTCGGTCCGACCATCGGCGCTATTCCAGGAGTCATCCTTGGTTTTGGCATTTCGCCAACCGCAGGCTTTGCTGTCCTCATTCTGTACATCGCTGTGCAACAACTGGAAAACAGTTTGCTGGTACCACGTATCATTGGTGAAAGTGTTGGGGTCCATCCGGCAGTGCTGACCGTTGCCATGATCGTGATGGGTACGTTGTTCGGTCTGCTCGGCATTCTGCTGGCTGCACCGGCGGTCGCCACCACCCGTGACCTGTTCAAATACGCCTACCTGCGGTTGGAGGGACATTCACCCGAAGAGAGTCATCGCCGGGTCGCTGAACGTCACGCACCGATCATTCCGCAGCTTCCTGTTAAGCAGGAAAGTGATGCATAGGCTGCCCACCTGGGAAACACTCGTCTCCTGACCTCCTTGCAAGCGTGAGATTTTCTGCTGGCGCTCACCCGCGATGCGACCAGTCTGGGCGACCGCCTGGTCGTGTTGGCCCTCTGCGTCGTATATCGCGGGTGCGCCATCCCGGTGGCATGGACGATCCTGCCGGCTGGTCAGAAACGGGCGTGGCGGTGCGCGTGGTTCCGCATGCTGCGGCTCCTGCGCCCGGCCGTGCCCGCTTCGTGGACGGTCCTGGTGTTGGCCGACTGCGGCGTGGACGCCCGCTTGCGGTTCCGCCGGATGGCGCGTCTGGGCTGGCATCCCTTTTTGCGCATCAATCAGGGCGGCACATTTCGGCTGGCCGGTCAGGCGCGGTGTGTTTGGTGGTCCACGCTGGTCGGGGCGGCGGGACGCCACTGGCGGGGACGCGGCACGGCCTTCGCCTCGTCCGACTGCCGACTGGACGGCACGCTGGCGGCGTGGTGGAGCGATGGGCATGCCAAGCCGTGGTTGGTGCTGACCGACCGGGATCCAGACGGGTGCGATGCGCCGTGGGACGCCCTGCGCAGTTGGTGCGACCAGCGCGGCAAAGGCGCCAAACGTGGCGGGTGGCAGTGGCAGCAGACCCAGATGACGAATCCGGCGCGGGCCAGTCGCCGGTAGTCGGCGTTGGCCGTTGCGACGCTGGGGATGGTGACGATCGGCAGCGATCTGGAGGTCGCGTCGCTCGCCGATACGCCCGACCTGCGCGCGATCCTGGGCGTCCGCTCCGCTCGCCGCCCCCGTGCTATCCGGTTGTTTCGTTTGGGGTAGCTGTGGCTGCTGGTGCGACCGATCCAGGGACGCCCATTGCCGACCCCCCATCGCCTGGCGCCCGAACCCTGGCCCGATCTTCCATCATTCGACACACCACTGATACCGCATTCCAAAACGGGGGATGAGGGGCAACGGCGCACGGGAATGCAGAACATCGCTCATCTCTCCCAAAAACTCTCCACTTGAGAGGCGGGGGGATGAGGGGCAAAAGCACACCGGAATGAATCACTCATCTCTCCCAGGAAATCTAGAGGGGTCGGGAAGGTAGTCCTCGTCCGCAGAGGGCACCCCCCCTCAACCATGCGCAAGCACGCGCTCCATCCCCGCCTGCTGACGCATGATGATCAGCAGGGTGACGATGGTGATCGCAATCAGGACGAACGCGGCAGGCGCCGCCTGGGTATGCACCGACTCACTGGCAGCCACCCAGATACGCACCGGCAGCGTGTCGAAGCCGGGCGGTCGCAGAAGGATAACCGTCGGCAACTCCTTCATCGCCGTAACGAATGCCAGCACCCAACTTGCGAGCAATCCCGGTGCAGCGACCGGCAACGTCACGCGCCGGAAGGTGTGGAAGCCATTGTTGCCCAGCGTGCGCGCCGCCTGTTCGAGCGGAGGCGAAACCGCGCGCAGCGCCGACTCGTTGGCGGTGACCGCCTGCGGCAGCAACCGGAACACAACGCCGATCACCAGCACCGCCACGGTAGCATACAGCATCGGCGCCCAGCGGTTGAAGAGCAGCACAAAACTCAACCCGATAATGATCCCCGGCAGCGCAAATGGACTCTGGCATGCCGCAAGCAACAGACTGCTCCAGCGTCCCGGTCGGCGGGCTGCAACCAGCGCGGGAAACATCGCCAGGAATGTGGCGCCGGTGGCTGCTGCAACGGCAAGCCCGACGCTGTTCACCCCATAGCGGAGAACCCCCTCATTATTGATGCCCCAAATGCGGTCAACCTCGGTCGGGAACAGCCATCCCTGCAACGTCAGCCCGCCAAGGGTCAACAGCGGCAGCCCAAGCGCGAAAAAAGTCAATGCGCCGATCGCCAGCAATGCCAGCGGTCGCCAGCGCCCCAGGCGCACCAGGCGGCGCGGTTGCCAGCGCGGGCGTGTCATCTGGCGTTCGCGGCGCGCCATCCATGCCGCAGCGTACAGGATCGGCACGGCCATACCGATCAGAACAAAACTCAGGATCGCAGCAGCCGACCGATCAACCTGACCGGCAAACTGCTGAAAGATCGCAAGCGTAAACGTTCGATAGCGGAGCATTGCCACCGTGCCGAAATCGGAGAGCACATACAACGCCACAAGGAGCGCCCCGCCTGCCGCAGCCGGCATCGCCAGCGGCAACACCACGCGCCAGAGCGTCGTCCATGCAGAATGCCCCGCCATACGCGCCGCTTCTTCGAGTGATCGGTCGAGTGAGCGGAATACGGCGCCGACCGGCAGAAACACATAGGGGAACACACACAGACTGATAATAATCGTCGCACCCCACAGGTTGGTGATCTGCGGCAACGGGAACGTTCCACGCGCGAACCCCAGCCATTCCATCGCTGCCTGATCGACCACGCCGCCGCGACGGAACAGGATCAGCCAGCAGATCGCCGCCACATACGCCGGGATTGCCAGCGGAAGCGCCAGCAACACCCGCCAGACTCGCGTGCCTGGGAGATCGGTGCGTTCGACCAGCCATGCCGCGCCGATGCCAAACAGCGCGCTCAGCAGCACCGTTGTTGCGGTCAATGCCAGCGTGTTGGCCATGAGCAACGGAATCTGTCTCGACCAGAGGCGTTCCCAGATGGCGGCATCCGCTTCGAGCGCCCGCAGCAGAATATAGACCAGCGGGATGATCGCCAGCACGCCGACCAACAGTGCCAGGCCGTTCAGCAGCGCGGATGGATGCCGTTGCAGCAAGGCGCTGCGCGGCGCTCTGCGGTTGTAGGGCAGGGAAATCGCGGGTTTCACAGCACGATCCTTCGTTTGTTCAGAATGCAGGGATGCGG
>AFSR01005837.1_pt1 | contig 11610 bp, 10 predicted proteins | sample 296848 | NCBI WGS metagenome assembly AFSR01 (sample SAMN02954305, study PRJNA68063) | hot springs metagenome | biome: terrestrial; feature: Mushroom and Octopus hot springs; material: microbial mat core samples; isolation source: Yellowstone National Park Mushroom and Octopus hot springs ...
CGCAAGGAAACAGGTGCCACCAGCAACCGGCGATAGCACTTTTGCTTAAAGTAGCCGGTGAGGTTGTTGAATAGCTCGCTGGCGTCCTGGCCGATCTCCGGATTGCAGGTGAATAAGCCCAGGTCGGTGTAAACCCGCGCCGTGTCAACGTTGTAATTGCCCGTGCTCAGGTGAACGTAGCGGCAGATCTCGCCGTTCTGCTCGCGCCGGACCACGAGGCACACCTTGGCGTGCACTTTGTAGCCGGGCAGTCCATAGACCACGTGCACGCCGACTTCTTCCAGCGCGCGCGTCCACTGGATGTTGTTCTCCTCATCGAAACGCGCCTTTAGCTCGACCAATACGGCAACCTGCTTGCCGTTCATCACGGCTTCCTTCAACGCCTCGACGATGGGCGAGTTCTTCCCAACGCGATACAGCGTCTGCTTGATGGCCAACACGTTGGGGTCGCGCGCGGCAGCGCGCACAAACTCCACCACTGGCGTGAAGGCATCGTATGGGTGATGCAGGAGCACGTCGCCGCTGCGGATGCGCTCAAAGAGGTCCTGACCGTTTGCCAGGTCTGGCGGCAGGTGCGGATTAAAGGGCGGGTCCTTTAGTTCCGGGATGGGCAAGCGGTGCAGCTCCCAGAGACAGCTCAGGTCCAGCGGACCTGCCAGGTAGAAGACATCCTGAGCTGAGAGGCCCAGGTTGTGTTCGAGCAAACTGCACACGTCCTCCGGCATATCATGGACGACCTCAAGGCGCACCACACGGCCGAAACGGCGGTCTTTTATCGATCGCTCAACTGTCGCGCGCAGGTCGTTGGCCTCGTCCTCTTGAATCTCAATGTCGGCGTCACGGGTGACGCGAAAGGCATAGGTGCCGATGACCTCCTGACCGGGGAACAGCGTATCAATGTGCGCAGCGATGATCTGGTCTAGCCAGGTGAAACAGCGGACGCAGTTGTCGTTGTCCTGGCATTGCGTAAGCGAGACGAGGCGCGGCAACGAGGGCGGCACTTTCACCCGCGCATAGTGCAGCCGGCCGTGTTCACCCTGTATCACCACCGCCAGGCTCAGGCTCAGGTTGCTAATGTGTGGGAAGGGATGCGCCAGGTCGATCGCCAGCGGGGTGAGGATAGGGAAGACATGGCGATGAAAGTAGCTGGCTGGCCAGCGCGCGTTGCTCTTCATTCAGCGCATGCCAGTCAAGGACGCAAATCCCGCGTGCCATCAGCGCCGGCTTGACGTCTTCCTGCCAGGTGCGCAGGTGCTCGGACTGCAAGGCGCGCACGCCCTGCATCACCAGCTCCAGGGTCTGCGCGGGGAGCATGCCCTCAGGCCCCGCTTGCGTCACATCTGCGGCCACCTGATCGTGAAGCCCAGCGACGCGGATCATGAAGAATTCGTCTAGGTTGGTGGCGAAGATGGCTAGGAACTTCGCCCGCTCCAACAGCCGATTGGTCGGGTCCTGGGCTTCCTGCAAGACGCGACGGTTGAACTCCAGCCAGCTCAGCTCACGGTTGATCAGGTTCGTCATGCGGTCTCAGAAGGCGCGGTCATTCTAGTCAACGTCGCTCAAACGCGCGAGTTTTACACTAGGATACACTCTTGACTTGGGCAGCACGAGAGGTGAGCACGGTTTCGGTAGAGTATGGAGTACAAAGATTACTACAAAGTGCTCGGCGTTGATCGCAACGCCGATCAAGAGACTATCAAGAAGGCGTTCCGCAAGCTGGCCCGCCAATACCATCCCGATGCCAACAAGGGCGACAAGAAGGCCGAAGAGAAGTTCAAAGAAATCAACGAAGCCTACGAGGTGCTGGGCGACCCGGAGAAGCGCAAGCTCTACGACCAGATGGGCAACAGCTACCGCGCCTATCAGCAAGCCGGTGGCGACCCGCGCAACTACGACTGGAGCCAGTGGACTGGGTTTCCCTTTAACTTCGGCCAGGCTGGTCGCGCTTACCGAGAAGACATTGACCTGGCGGAGTTTATCCGCGAGATTTTCAGCGGCCAGCAGACCGTTCGCCAACCGCGCGACTTTGAACAAGGCGTGGAGATCTCATTGGAGGAGGCATATCACGGCACGTCGCGGCTGATTGAGCGCAGCGGCCAGCCGACCATCGAGGTCAAGATCCCGCGCGGCGTGAAGACCGGCTCGCGCATCCGCGTGCGCGGTCAGGGCGGCAAGAACGCGCGCGGCCAGGCCGGCGACCTCTATCTTGTGGTCGAGGTCAAACCGCACCCAATCTATGAACGAAGGGAGGACGACCTTTACCGCGACATCCAGGTGAACGCATTTACGGCCATGCTAGGTGGGGAGATTGTGGTGGATACGCTGGCCGGCCCAATCGCCGTGAAGGTCCCCCCTGGCACGTCGTCGGGCACGTTGATCCGCCTGCGCGGGCGCGGGATGCCTAAGCTGAACAAGCCGGATGAATACGGCGATCTCTACCTGCGCGTGATGCTCACCGTGCCCACCGACCTGACGGAGAATGAGAAGAAACAATTGGCCGAGATCGGCCGCCGCTACCTCGGCCGTTGAACTCATAGCAAAAACGCAAACAAGGGACTCGAAACCATGGCACTTCTGGGAATTGACCTCGGCACGACCGCCGTAAAGGCATTGCTGATCAACGAATCTGGCGAAACGCTCGCCAGCGCCACCGTCGAGTATCCGCTTAGCACGCCACAACCGCTGTGGAGTGAGCAGGACCCATCGGACTGGTGGCGCGGCGGTGTTGAGGCCATCCGACAAGTCCTGGGAAAGTCGGGCATCCCTGGCTCGGCCGTGCGCGCCATCGGCCTCAGCGGTCAGATGCACGGCCTGACCCTGCTTGATCGGGATGGAAGGGTGCTGCGGCCGGCCATCCTCTGGAACGACCAGCGCACCGCTGCGCAGTGCCAGGCCATGATTGAACGCGCGGGTGGGCCGGCACGCATGCGCGCGCTCGCCACCAACCTCCCCAACCCCAGCTATACGGCCCCGAAATTGCTCTGGGTGCGCGAGCATGAACCGCATCTCTATGCGCGCATCGCCCATGTGCTGCTGCCGAAGGATTACATCCGCTATAAGCTGAGCGGCGAATTCGCTACCGACGTGGGTGACGCCACCGGCATGGCGTTGCTCGATGTGCGACGTCGCACCTGGTCGGATGAGCTGCTCCGGCTGTTCGATATCCCGCGCGCGTGGCTACCGCTGTGCGCCGAATCGCATGTGGTCACCGCGCGCGTCAGCCAGGCCGCCGCTCAGGAGACCGGACTGGCCGCCGGCACGCCCATCGTCGGCGGCAGCGGCGACCAGCCTGCGGCTGCGGTTGGTTTGGGTTCGGTGCGCGAGGGCATCGTGAACGTCACCCTCGGCACGTCGGGCGTGGTCTTCGCCTCCGTAGAACACTATCCCCAGATGCAAGACACGGCCATCGAGCTGTTTTGCCACGCCGTGCCGGAGACTTGGTTCTTGATGGGGGTCATGCTCTCCGCCGGCGGCAGCTTGCGCTGGCACCGTGATGTAATCGCCAATGGACATCCGGCACTCGCCTCGGTAAACCACAATGGCGATGCATACGACGCGCTGTTAAGCAGCGCGGCAACCGTCCCGATCGGGGCGGAAGGGTTGATCTTTCTCCCCTACCTGACCGGTGAGCGCACGCCACACCGCGACCCGCTGGCGCGCGGCGCATTCGTGGGCCTCACCTTGCGGCATACTCAGGCGCACCTGGCCCGCGCAGTCGTGGAAGGAATCAGCTTCGGCCTGCGCGATTCGATTGAGCTGATGCGCGCGCTGGGGCTTAAGGTGAGCGAGGTGCGCGCCGCCGGCGGCGGGGCGCGCAGCGCCGTATGGCGGCAGATGCTGGCCGACATCTTCGAGGCAGACATCACGCTCGTGAACTCCACCGAAGGCGGCGCGTTCGGGGTTGCGCTGCTGGCCGGCGTGGGGATCGGTCTTTGGCGGGATACGCGCGAAGCGTGCGACGCGGTCATCCGCGTCACCTCGCGCACCGCACCCAGCGAGGATCCCACCGTGCGCGCACGCTACGCCGAGGCATACGCCCGATACCGCGAGGCCTACCCTGCGCTCAAACCGCTCTTCAGCCGATTGTGCGGATGACAAAACGTCGGGCCGCTGCACCGTGCGGCACATGGCGCTCCCCGATCACGGCCGATTTGGTCGCCGGCCAGAGCGTCCGCCTGAGCGAGGTGCGCATGGACGGCGACGCCATATATTGGGTCGAGGGTCGCCCAACCGAGGGTGGGCGCAACGCGCTCGTCTGCTGGCGCGATGGCCTCGCGGTGGATGTGCTGCCGCCCGCCTTCAGCGTCCGCACGCGTGTCCATGAATACGGCGGTGGGGCGTTCCTGGTGCACGAGGGGACGATCTACTTCTCCAACGACAAAGATCAGCGCCTCTATTGTGCACGTGCTGGCGCGGCGCCTTACCCGATCACGCCAGAATCCGCAGCCAAGCTGCGCTACGCCGACGCGACGATGGACGTGCGACGACGTCGCTTGATCTGCGTGCGCGAAGATCACAGGTCAGGCGCCCCGCCGGTCAACGCGCTGGTGAGCGTGCGCTGCGATGGCGATCCTGAAGGAGGCACGGTGCTATGGTCTGGGCACGATTTCTGTGCTTCGCCGCGCTTCAGCCCCGACGGGACACAACTGGCCTGGTTGGCCTGGGATCACCCCAACATGCCTTGGGATGGCACGATGCTGTGGTTGGCCGACGTGGCCGAAGACGGCTCGTTGACCAACCCGCGCCACATCGCCGGCGGCCGCGACGAATCTATCTTCCAGCCCGAGTGGTCACCCGATGGCCGATTGCACTTTGTCTCCGACCGGAGCGGGTGGTGGAATCTATATTGCTGGCAGGCGGGTGATAGCCGTGCCCTCCGCCCCATGCCCGCCGAATTCGGCGATCCGCAATGGGTCTTAGGGATGCGCACGTATGCGTTTGTTGGCCCCTCGCTCATCCTGTGCCGATACACACAGCAGGGCAGCGATGCGCTGGTCCTGCTCGATGGCGCGTGGCGCGTGATCCCGTCACCATACACGGCCATCAGCAGCATCAACGCCAGCCAAGGCTACGCCGCCTTCATCGCGACCTCGCCCACCCAGCCACCGAGCGTCGTCCGGTTGAACCTGGCCACGGGCGGATTCACCCTGCTGAGGCGGGCGAGCGATGTGCCCATTGATCCCGAGTACATCTCGATCGCGACCCCCATCAGCTTTCCCTCTGCCGAGGGCGAGGAGGCGTATGCCTTCTTCTACGCGCCGAAGCACCTCGATACCACTGTGCCCGATGATGAGCGCCCGCCGCTCCTGGTCCTCTGTCATGGCGGACCGACCGGCGCGACGCATTGCGGGCTGAACCTGAAGGTGCAATTTTGGACCAGCCGCGGGATCGGTGTGCTCGATGTGAACTACGCTGGCAGCAGCGGGTATGGTCGTGCCTATCGCCGGCGCCTGAACGGGCGATGGGGAATCGCGGATGTGGACGATTGCATAGGCGGCGCGCGCTACGCCATCGCCCAGGGCTGGGCCGATCCGCAGCGGCTGATGATCGCCGGCAGCAGCGCCGGCGGATATACCGCGCTGTGCGCGCTGGCTTTCCGAGACGTGTTCAATGCCGGCGCCAGCTACTACGGCGTGAGCGACCTCGAAGCGCTGGCGCAGGAAACGCACAAATTTGAGTCGCACTACTTAGATGGGCTGATCGGCCCTTATCCTGCCTGCAAGGAGCAATACCGCGCGCGCTCCCCGCGCTACTTCGCCGACCGCATCCGCGCGCCAGTGATCTTCTTTCAAGGACTGGATGACCCTGTGGTGCCGCCGGCGCAGTCCGAGGCGATGTTCAGGGCGCTGCGCGACAGGGGCGTGCCGACAGCCTACCTGGCCTTTGAAGGCGAACAACATGGGTTTCGCAAGTCGGAGCATATCCAGCGGGCGTTGGAAGCTGAGCTTTACTTCTATGGGCGCGTGTTCGGCTTTCAACCCGCCGACCAGGTGGCAGCGGTGAAGATCGAGAACCTGGATGAAGCCGCGCCATGTTGACCGCTGAATTGGTGCGCGAACGCGCGCTGGAGATGGGCTTCGATCTGGTGGGCTTTGCGCCTGTCGGCCCTGCGCCCGGCGCGGAACAGTTCATGCGCTGGCTGAGCGCCGGCTACCACGGCCAGATGGCCTATTTGGCCCGCGCGCCGGAGCGACGGTTGGACCCGCGCCAGGTGCTGCCCCCCGCACGCACCGTGGTCATCGTGGGGATCAGCTACGAGACGCTGGCTGTGCCGATGGCGCTGTTGACCGATCCCGCGCGCGGGCGCATCGCGCGCTATGCCTGGGGCGCAGATTACCACGACGTGATCACGCCGGTGCTGCGCGCCTTCGGAGAGTGGTTGGCCAAAGAGTCGCGCGCCTACGTGGATACCGGCCCGGTGCTGGAGCGCGCCTGGGCCGAGCGCTGCGGCTTGGGCTTCATCGGCAAAAACACCTGCTTGATCCACCGCAAGCGCGGGAGTTACCTCTTCCTGGGCGCTGTGTTCATCAGCGAAGCATTGGCTGAGGAATCAACTGATGAACAGCGGTCAGGGGACGAACAGTTCTGCGGTTGTGGGCGCTGCGTCCGCTGCCTCGTCGCTTGTCCGACCGACGCCTTCCCGACAGCCGGCGTGCTGGACGCGCGCCGCTGCATTTCGTACCTCACGATTGAACTCAAAGACAGCATCCCGGAGCCGCTGCGCCCGCTGATGGGCAACTGGGTGTTCGGCTGCGACGTGTGCCAGGACGTTTGCCCGTATGTGCAGCGCTTCTCGCGGCCCTCGTCCTCTCCTCTGGCCAGGGCCTTCTACCCGCCAGATGTCAACCGCGTCGCGCCGCGTTTGCTCGACCTCCTCCAACTCGACCGGGCTGCGTTCAATCGTTGGTTCAAGGGCACAGCGATATTGCGCGCGAAGCGGCGCGGCCTGGTGCGCAATGCCTGCGTCGCCGCCGGCAATTGGGGCAGCGAGGAGGTGCTGCCGCTGCTGCGCCGCCTTTTGGAGGACGAAGAGCCTATCGTGCGTGAACACGCAGCCTGGGCAATCCGAACGATCACCCAGGGGAGAGAGCAGCCCATCATTCGCCCGGCGACTGCAAGCAACTGATCGCGCGCGCCAGGCGGGTCAGGCAGGTCTCGCGCCCGAGGATGGCCATCGTGGCGAACAAGGGTGGCGTGACTGGCTTGCCGGTGACGGCGTTGCGCACGATGGTGAATAGCTGGGTGGGCTTAAGCTGAAGCTCGGCGCATAGCGCGCGCATGGCCTGCTCCAGCGGCGCATCCTCGAACGGCTCAAACGCCTCCACTAACCGATAAGTCGCCCGCAGGGCCTCCAGAGAGGATGGGCGATCCATCTTCGGGCCGATCAGGGCATCCATCGGCGGCGTGGAGATGTCGGCGAAGAAGAAGTCAACCAGCGGCGCGGCATCGGTGAGCTTCTTCAGGCGTTCCTTGATGTGCGGCGCGATCTTCAGCAACAGCTCGCGGCGAGCGGGCGAATCTATGCAAATGCCGGCGCGCTCCAAAAAGGGGATCAGCCGCTCTGCCAGATCTGCATCGCTCAGCCTGCGAATGTGCACGCCGTTCAGCCAATCAAGTTTGTTGTAGTCGAAGGTTGCCGGCGAGCTGCCCACGTGCTCTATGGAGAACTTGGCGATCAGCTCATCGCGGGTGAAGACGTTTTGTTCGTCGCCGCCCCCCGGCGCCCAGCCGAGCAACGCCAGGAAGTTAATCAGCGCTTCCGGAAGATAGCCCTGGTCGCGGAACTCGAACACGCTCTGCGCGCCATGGCGCTTGCTGAGCTTTTTGCCGTCGGTGCCGAGCACGTTGGGCAGATGCGCCCAACGAGGCTCCGGCCATCCGAAGTAGCGATAGAGCAGCACATGTTTTGGCGCGCTGGGCAGCCAGTCATCCCCCCGCAGCACGTGAGTGACGCCTTGGAGATGATCGTCCACCACCACAGCCAGATGATAGGTGGGGAAACCGTCCATCTTGAGCAGCACCTGGTCGTCCACCTGAGCGTTGTCAAAGGTCAGGTGACCTCTGATCAGATCGTCAAACTCGGTTTGACCATCCCGCGGCAGCACGCGCATGCGAATGACGTGCGGCTCGTCGGGTCTTACATCCGTGCGCAGGCGCATCTCCTCGCGGAAGACGAAGGTCTGCCCGCGCGCCTGGGCCTCGGCCCGCATGCGGCTCAGTTCTTCCGGCGTCTCAGCAGCCCGATAGGCATAGCCATGCGCGACCAGCCACTCAGCCCACTGCTTATATAGGTGTAGGCGCTGAGACTGGACAAATGGCCCTGGGATGCCTTTGTATTCGCCATCGTCCAGCGCGCCGGGATAGTCCTCGTTGCTCGGCATGGCGCGCAGCTCATCGTGATCAGGCCCGCCGTCCAGGTCAATGCCGAGCCAATCGAAGGCTTCGAGGATGCGGCGAGTCGCGCCGGGCACGTAGCGCTCCCGATCGGTATCCTCGATGCGAATATAAAACTCGCCACCCGTGTGCCTGGCCAGCAGCCAGCTAAAGATGGCGGTGCGGACGCCGCCGATATGCAGCTCGCCGGTTGGGGATGGCGCAAAGCGGGTGCGCGCTTTAGCGGTCATTCCTTCAACCAGACATCGCCGGCGCGTTGATAGCTAATCAGCTCCTCCGGTTTAAAGTAAAGTGCGATCTCGCGCGCGGCGGTCTCAGGGCCATCGCTGCCATGCACGATATTGCGCGAGATGTCCAGTCCAAAGTCGGCGCGGATGCTGCCCGGCGCAGCTTCGGTCGGGCGCGTTGCGCCCATCGTCTGGCGGGCCGCCGCGATCGCGTTTGGCCCTTCCAGGCACATCACGACCACCGGCGAAGAGGTGATGAACTGCACGGTGCCCTCGAAGAAGGGCTTGCCGCGGTGCTCCGCGTAGTGCGCCTCGGCAAGTTCGCGGGAGATCTGCATCAGCTTGAGGCCGGCGATGCGCAGACCGCGCGCTTCAAAGCGCTTGATGACTTCGCCCACCAGCCCGCGCTGTACGCCGTCTGGCTTGATGATGATAAGCGTCCTTTCCATGGTGAACAGGTGTGTGCTCCTCTGAAAGTTTCCAGGGCGGGATTATCGCTTATCCGCTGCCAGGGTCATCGCGTGACGGTAGGCCTCCAGCGCTGCTCCCAAATCTCCTTTGCGCGTGTAGGCCATGCCGAGCAATTCATATACGGTCCGGTCGGCCGGCTGCGCTGCCCGCATCTGCTCCAACTCAGCGATGATTCGGTCAAGTTGGTCGGCATGCGCGTGGGCGATCGCCTGCTCATAGCGCGCGACGATCTGTTGTTCGCGCGCGCTCGCTACGGGGATCGTTTTGGGCCGGCCGAGGTCGGCAGCGCGCCTCGAGCGCTTTAGGCGCTGTCCAGCCGGTTGCTTCATCTGGATGGATAACCTGTCGAACTGTAGTTTGTTCGCTGCCGGCCCATCGGTTGGTGACTCCTCCGCCAACTGCCACTCCAACGGCACCAGTGGCCCTAATGCTTCTTCCTGTGCATCACTCGGCGCATGGCCTTCTGAGGGAGTCATCGTTGCCTGCTCGTCTCCCTGGACGGATGACGTGCGACCGGCCATCGCAGTCGCGGGGCGGTCCGGCAGTCTTGGCACGACGGTCGAGGCAGCAGCCAACGTCTCCACCCACTCTGCCACCTGCTCGGTATCTTCGCCGGCCTGAGCCGCCGACGCTTCCTGGGCGATCAGGGGTGAATTCATCCCCCAGTAGCGCTCGGGTGTGGCGATGATCAGGGTCGAGGCGGGCCAGCGCGCTGAGATGAAACTCGGCAAACCCCGCCGGCCCAAAGCGCCTCCAGAAGGCCAACAGCAAAGCATGCGCGTTCAGACAGTCCGGCAGCTCATCCAGGATGACCAGACACGTCTGCGCAGCCGAGACACAGAGCCCCCAACGCCACAGCGCCTGGGCCAGGCACACGCGGATATCCAGCCGCTCCGGGGCGCGTTCGGCCAGACGACGCAAAAGGGCGATGCTCTGAGCAAGCAGGCCAGCGTCAAGATAGTCCAGCGCTTCGCGCAGCGAACCACGGGTGGACGATGGTACAGCCACCGCAGCAGCGTGTTGCATGGCCGGCAGGTAGTCCAGCGCTTGGCGCGCCAGGAGCATTGCCTCGTCGTGCTGGCCAGCAGCGCTCAGCGCGCGCGCACGGTGTTTGATCGCCTCGACATCCGCTGGCGTGATGTCCAAGATGCGCCCGTAGGCGTCGGCAGCATGGAGAGGTTCGTCTAGCTCACTCAGCGCACGGGCGCGCACCTGCCAGCCGCTCAGCGCATCCGGGTAGGAAGCCAGGAGCTCGTCAGATAGAGCAAGCGCACGGCTGTAGTCGCCCGCGTCAAGCGCGCGTTCCGCTTCTGCTAAAAGCTCGGCAAAAGCTGTCTGAGCGGCCATCATTGGGCTTGATGACCTATGATTGTAAATCGCTGCCGCGCTCTCTTAACAAGGAAAACCCCAGAGGCAGCGATGCTGCCTCTGGGTCGTCTTCACTCCTCATCGTCGTCTTGCCAGCGGTCGCGCATGCGACGTCGCTCCCGCTCGCGGTTGCGGTCGCGCTCGCCACGGCTGGCATGGCGAGGCCGACGGTTGCGCTCAGGAGCAAAGGAAGCGACGCGCGCCGGGCGAGGCTGACTGCGTTCGGCAGTGCGCTCGCTCATCGCCTCCGTCCGCACCTCCTTCGGACGCGCAAAGTCTATCCGCACCGGACGCTGATCGAGCAATTTGCCGTTGAGCAGCGCCATGGCCCTTTGCGCGTCTTCGTCGCTGGCCATTTGCACGAAGCCAAACCCCTTTGAGCGACCGCTCTCGCGCTCGATCACAACCTCCGCATGGGTGACTTCGCCCACCGCGGCGAAGAACGCTCGCAATCCCTCGTTGGTCGTGGAATACGCCAGGTTGCCCACATATAACCTGTTGGTCATGGTATTTCGGGTGAATCGCTGTTGCTAAATCAGACGGGATGGCCGATCCAGCTCGCGCTGGTGGCGCGAGCCAGACACCAAAGACTAGGCGACAAAACAGCGGACGATGGAAATAGAATATTCGTTCGGCTAGGCTAGCAACCTCCTCCCCTTCAAGTGTGCCCAGGGGTGGGCATGGCAGACGGGCAGCGCGCGTTCACCTCACAAAATCTTGTTTCGGCAGATCACCGCGAAGACGAAAACATTTGCGCCTGTGGGACACTGACATGCGCTCAACACAACATACTCTGAGTCCGATGAACGGCCCTCTGCACGGGAGTAAAACCTAAACCGGGATAAAACCGGCGCGGGAGCAATATAGCACAATTGGGCCGAGATGCAAGAGATGAATTGCGGCGTAGGGCTAATCAATCCCCTAACACGCACCTAGCCAAGCCAACCCACGATCGAGCGTTCTGCCTCCATTGGGCATGTCTTACACGACGAATGACGTTGAGCGCTGTGCAACGAATGGTATGAATCCCTCCTCTCTTCCGCGCATGACTCACTGGTAGGTCTACCCAAAAGACGCTGTGTTCGCTCTCTCGATGGCCACCTGCCGGCTAACTGAGTTGCTGGGCGTTGCCGCCTTCTTGAAATCCACG
>AFSR01006637.1_pt1 | contig 11554 bp, 12 predicted proteins | sample 296848 | NCBI WGS metagenome assembly AFSR01 (sample SAMN02954305, study PRJNA68063) | hot springs metagenome | biome: terrestrial; feature: Mushroom and Octopus hot springs; material: microbial mat core samples; isolation source: Yellowstone National Park Mushroom and Octopus hot springs ...
GTGGAAGCCATCCGCGACGCGCTGTTCAAACTCGACAAGCCCGAAGGCGTCGAGATGAAAATCATCAACGCGAATGTGGGCAACATCACCGAAGCGGACATCGACTTCGCCATCGCCGCCGACGCCGTCGTGCTGGGCTTCAATGTGAAGGTGGAGTCCAACGCCCAAAGCAAAGCCAAAGCGAACCGCGTCGATGTGCGCACCTACCGCATCATCTACGAACTGCTGGAAGAGATGGAGAAGGCGCTGCACGGGCTGCTGGAACCCGAATTCAAAGAGGTCGTCTTGGGCACGGCGGAGGTGCGCGCCGTGTTCAAACTCTCGCGCGGGGTGGTCGTCGCAGGCTGCTATGTGCTGGAGGGCAAAATCGTGCGCAACGCCCCTGCCCGCCTGATTCGCGGCGGCGAGGTCGTCCACGAAAGTAAGATTGCTACCCTGCGCCACCTCAAGGAAGACCGCCGCGAAATCGCCGCAGGCTACGAATGCGGCATCACGCTGGAAGGATTCGACGCCTACCAAGAGGGCGACCGCATCGTATGCTACGAAATCCAAGAAGTGGCGCGCTAATCAGTCCCGAAAGCGGTAGCGCAAAAGCGTCCAAATCGCCTCCAGCCCGTCTGTCCAGCGGATTTTCTTGCCCTCCGCTTTGCGCCGCGGGCGGTAGTTCAGCAGCTCCACCTCGCGAATAGGTATGCCACGCCTAAGCGACTTCGCCGTGACTTCGGGGCAGAACTCGAACCGCTCGCACTTGAGGTTCATCGAGCGCAGCAGGTCGGTGCGGAACGCCTTGTAGCAGGTCGCCTCGTCCGTGAGCGGGTAGCGAAACAGGATCCGCACCGCCCACGCCAGCAGGATGTTCGCGATTTTGTTCGGCAGCGGCATCTCGCGCGGCAAGCCCCTGAAAAAGCGCGAGCCGTACACCACCTGCGCCTCGCCCTTGATAATCGGCGCCACCACCTTCGGGATCTCGTTCGGGTCGTACTCCAGGTCGGCGTCTTGGATGATGAGGATGTCGCCTGTGGCGTGCTGCAGCGCGGTGCGAATCGCCGCCCCCTTGCCCCGATTGCGCTCGTGGCGCAACGCGACAATATCGCGCTGCTCGGCGAGGATGTCGGGCGTCTTGTCGGTGGAACCGTCGTCGACGACGATAATCTCCTTGCGGAACGGGGCGCGGCGCAAGCGCTCCAAGAGTTCCAGCAGCGTGCCTTCCTCGTTGTAAATCGGCACGACGACCGTAATCAGCGGCTCATCCATCGGCGGCTCTCGCGCACCGTTAAGTATACTATCCCCACGAGGTGATTCCGATGCGATACGCGATTACCGTAGCAGCATTCACGCTTGCGCTCAGCGGTTGGGCGCAGACGCTCAAAGTGGGCGACCCCGCCCCTGCCCTGCCCGTCGCCAAGTGGGTCAAGGGACAACCCGTCAAGGAGTTCCAACAAGGCAAGGTCTATGTCGTGGAGTTCTGGGCGACCTGGTGCGGTCCGTGCCGACAGACCATCCCCCACCTGACCAAACTCGCCGAGAAATACAAGGATAAGGTCACGATTATCGGCGTCAGCGTATGGGAGCGCGCCGACGCGAACGACCCAAACGCCCACATCCAGCGCGTGGAGAAGTTCGTGCAAGACATGGGCGATAAGATGAACTACACCGTCGCCGTGGACGGCGCGGAGGGCGTCATCGCCAAAACCTGGATGCAAGCCGCGGGGCAAAACGGTATCCCTACCGCCTTCGTCATCGACCAGCAGAAGCGCATCGTCTGGATTGGGCACCCGATGGGTGGACTGGATGAGGTGCTGGAGAAGGTGCTGGCGGGCAACTTCGACTGGAAAGCGGAAGCGGAACGGCAAAAGCGCATCCGCGAGCAGATGGAAGCCATTCAAGCCGACTACGCGGAGTATGTCCAACTCATGCAGCAGCGCAAGTACGCGGACGCGCTCGCCAAACTCGATGCGATGATCCCCAAATACAGCGAGTTCGCCTCCGATTTGAAGCTGACGCGCTTCGAGACGCTGCTGCGCGTGGACGAGAAGCAGGCGTATGCCTACGCGCTGCAACTTGCCCAGAACGAGTTCAAAGACAACGCGCAGGTGCTGAACATCCTCGCGTGGACAATCGTGGACGATGACACGAACCCGCCGCTCAAGTCGCCCGACTATCAGGCGGCAATCACCATCGCACGGCGCGCCGTCGAGCTGACCAAAGAGCAAGACGCTTCCATCCTTGACACGCTCGCCTACGCCTACTTCAAGAGCGGGGATGTGCAGAACGCGCTCAAGTATCAGAAGATGGCGGTAGACCTCGCCGAGAAAGACCCTGCGATGCCCGCTGAGGCGAAACAAGAGATCCGCGCCCGCTACGAGAAGTTCCAGAAAGCGGCGCAGAAGTAGTCGTCTTCACGGGATAGCGTTCGGAGTGCGGAAGCTTCGGCTTCCGCACTTTGGGATTCTACCCCCGCGCGGGCGCGCGGGTCAGCCACGCGAGTTGTTCCCACACGGCGACGACCTGCTCGCGGGTCAGGCTTGCTTCCGATGCGGGGGACTCAGTGCGCGGGGCGTCGCCTTCCAGGATGCGCAGCAGCGTGTCGGTCAGGTAGTGGATGTCGTGCTGCGAGAGGCGGCTGAACGCGCGGCGCAACATCGGCAACGACTGGATGAACTGCTCGTCGGGCAGGCTCATCACAAACTCGTGCATCGCTTGCACGAAGGGGCGCGAACGGGACGCCGCGCCGCCCTGCGACATCAGCAGCCCCTCCAGAAACGCCGCCGCCTGTTCGGGGGGCGTCGCAGGCGAGAGGAACCGCCGCGCCCGCAGCCACAGCGCCTCGTCCTCCGTGCGCACGAACCCCAGCAGCCCCAAGCCCAGCCCCGCCACATACGCATGCGCCCGCTCGCTCAGCGCGGTCTCGTGCAGGTTCTCCAGCCACAGGCGGTCTCCAAGTAGGGCAGTTTGTGCGCGAGTTCGTGCAGGAGTTGCATGCCCTCGCCGACCTGTTTCGCCTCGTCGTCGCCGCAGTCGGCGGCGGGCAGCAGGTGCAGGCACGCGCGGGTGTAGACGCGCTGCAGCAGCGGTTCGAACATCGCCTGTTGCACGGCGCGCGCCGCGCCGTACTCGATTAGCCCTGCGAGTTGGTAGGCGGCGCGGGCGAGGCTGACGAAATCGCCGTCGCGCACGGACGCCTCGTCCAGCGCACGCAGCGCGTCGTCGTACAGCTCGGGCAGCTCGCACAGCACGGCTTCCAGCGCCGCCGCGCTCACTTGCGCCAGCGAGTCGCGCTGCTGCAGGCGCGGGGCGATACGGCGTGTGGCGACCTCGCGCAGCGTGTTGCCGTAAATCGTCGCCTCCACCAGCGCGACATCGGTCAGTGGCGTCCACTGCAGCCGCCACTTCTCCTGCAGGCGCGCCAGCTGCCGATAGGTCGCCGCCTCGCCCGAAATCAGGTCGGCGAACGGAATTTTGGCGACCAGCAGCCGATGCAGGAAGATGGACTGTTGCACGGCGTGCGGCTCGGCGAGGTTCAGGCGCAGGTCGGTCGGGTCGTCCTTGACGGGGATGCGCAGTTCGTGCGTGAGGCGGTAGAACTCGGCTTGGATGGGCGGCTGGATGGCGGTGGGCGACACGCTGCCGACGCGCTCGCCAATCAGCAGCCGTTTGAGGGGCGTCTGCACGCGCTCGGCGTTCCCGCGCCCGAAGGCGGCAATCGCCGCGTCGATGGTCTCGTCGTAGCCTGGTTCGGGCTTGCCGCGCAGCGCGGCGAGTTGCTTGGCGAGGCGGAACGCTTCGATGGCGTCGGCGTGCGAGGCGACATCGCCCTGCAGCTTCATCGCGTTCACAAGGCGCGTTAGCGTCGCCAGCGTCGCGTTTTCCAGCCCGCCCAGCTCCCAAGCGTCTTGGTAGAACTGTGGCGCGCGGTTGCCTGCCCCGTAGCCGAGTTGCTCCGACAGGCGCGGGAACGAATACGGTGTGATGACGAACTCGGCGGGGCGCGCCTGCAGCAGCGGGTGCTTCGGGTCGTACTCGGCGCGGAAGTCGGGCTGGGCGAACGCCGCCGCGTGCGCCGCGCCCACCACCAGCACGATGCGCTCTGGCGGGACGCCCGACTGCTCTACATGGCGCCACATGTAGGCGTTGCGCAGCGCGTCGTAGTCACTGATGCCGCCCGCCTGCACCACCAGCTCGCCCCACTCCTGCGTGAGTTGCAGCAGGCGTGCGGGGTCGCGCAGGCAGCTCTCGTAGAGGCACTCCCACCACTCCTCGTGGCTCTGGAAGCCCAGTCGCTGGGCAACGATGTCGTACAGCGACGGCTCTGGGGCGTCGGCGGTGGGGTCGTGGGGGGCGTCTTCGGCGTCGGGCGGGGTCTGCTCGTCAGGCTCCCGCGCCTCCAGCGACGCGCGGGCGGGGATGTCGCAAAAGCGCGCCTCGATGCCCAGCTCGCGCGCCGTGCGCAGCGCGACCAGTTCGGGCGAGTAGTCGCAGAACGGGTAGAACACCACCTGTGGCGCGGCGTCGGCGGTCGCCTGCTTCACTTCGGGCGGGCGGTACGCCAGCAGCGCGAACGGCGCGACGGCATCGGGCGCGGTCAGCGCGTCAATCAGGTGGTTCGCGTCGTCGGGTCCTTCGATAAGCACCAGGCGCGGGCGCACCGCGCGGATGACCGCCGCCGTCGCGCGGGCAATCGCGGGCGAGTGGTGGCGCACGGGAACCACATGCACCTCGCGAATGCGCACGGCGGGCGATTCTACAGCGACTTCAGCCAGCGCTGCGTCTCCTGCAACTCGCGCCATACCCGTCCCTCGCGCTTCTTGGCGACCGTCTCCAGATACTCGGTCAACGCCTCAAGGTCGCTCTTGTCCTCTTTGGCGATTGCGCCCACCAGCAGGCGCATCACATGCTGTCCCTTCACGACGCCCTCGCCGAAGTGGGTCGCCAGCAGGCAGCCGCCAAACAGCACGCTGACCGCCTCGGCGGTACTCATCACGGTGGAGGGCGACTTCACCTTCTGCTCGCCGTCCAGCGTCTGACCCTGCCGCAGCTCTTGGAACACCGTCACCAGCGTTTCGATGAGTTCGTCGGGCAGGTCGGCTTGCACGGCGTGGTCGGCAAGCATCTCTTGGGTGCGCTGGCGCACGACCGCCATCTCCTGCTGCAGGTCGCTCAGCACGGGCAGCTCCACGAAGTTGAAGCGTCGCTTCAGCGCGGACGACATCTCGTTCACCCCGCGATCGCGCGTGTTGGCGGTGGCGATGATGTTGAACCCGCGGCGGGCGTACTCGATGCGCTCCAGTTCGGGTATCGCAATCGCCTTCTCCGAGAGGATGGAGATCAGCGCGTCCTGCACTTCGGAGGCGCAGCGGGTGATTTCTTCGAAGCGGGCGATAGTGCCTGTGCGCATCGCGGTCAGCACGGGGCTGGGCACGAGGGAACGGTCGGTGGGTCCCTCCGCCATCAGCAGGGCGTAGTTCCACGAGTATTTGATTTGGTCTTCGGTAATGCCTGCTGTGCCCTGCACCGTGAGTTGCGAGTTGCCGCAGATGGCGGCGCTGAGGTGTTCCGAGACCCACGATTTGGCAGTGCCTGGCTCGCCGACCAGCAGCAGGGCGCGGTCGCTGGCAAGCGTGGCGATGGCGACTTGGATGCGGTCACGGTCGCCGACATACTTCGGGCGGATGTTCAGGGCAGCGTCGCCCATGATGAACTTCTCGACGGCGCGGGGCGAGAGGTTCCAGCCTGTTGGCTTGGAGTAGGTATCCCACGCGTGCAAACGCTCCAGCTCGTCTTTGCAGCGCACCTCGGCGGGGGCGCGAATCACGGCATCCACTGCGCTCATGGCGGGGGAATTGTACCCGTAAAGCAGGCAATCGCGCGGCGCATCGCCTCGCAGACCTCTTGCCAGTCTTGCGGGGTGAGGGTTCCTATCTTTCGCACAATCAGACTTGTGCCTACTGTCGCTGGAAAGCACCGCACGATTGAAGGTTTGTCTAAGCCCGCCGCTTGCCACTCAACGATAGGAACATCCGTTTCGCAGGTTGCACGAGGGCTTGAAGTGATCTCAAGCACAATCACTGTGTTCGCGCAACTGGGAAACTCTGGTCGGCTAACCACCAGCACGGGACGAAGTTTCGATCCCCTCCCTTCAGAGTAGGGGAACTCGGTTATGACGACATCTCCTGGCTGGTAGTTAGGGTTCTGAGTCTGCCGCATCCCACGCTTCCAGGCTCAGCAGAAGCCATCCTTCCCTCTCTGCGACCTCGTAGAGTTGCTCCAGATCTACTTTCGGTTCTGGAGTGGCGCTTGTGGGCTGAAAGGCGAGGTTAAGCTCTCTGGTGCGACGGGGCTTGAGCGGGGGGGGCTCCACATCGAGGAGTCCCAGCCGAATCCACTCGCGGATGACCTCTTCGGTCGTGTCGAGTCGGCGCGCCGCTTCCGAGATGGACACTTTGGGCATGACAAGCGTATTATACCGCATGCGCCGCCGTTACCGCACCCCCTTCTCCCGCAGCAGGGCGTCTATCCAACGCGCGTCGTCCTCACTGAATGCAGGCGGCGGTGGGTCGCGGCGGTAGTCCACACGCGCCTCATACGCCCCGTCCACATAACACTGCTCCACCACCGCCTGCACATCCAGCTTTGCAGGCTTGTCGTCAGGCAACAGCGGGATGGGAATCACGGGCAACCGCTCGCGCACCGTGCGCGGGTACACATAAAACTGCGCAGGGTCGTAAAAGGCGTGGATGCTGATTAGGTAGTGCCAGCCGTTGGGCACTTCGGCGTGCAGCAGCTCCAGCGGGGCGGCGAGGGTGTATTCGCCGCCGCGTAGCAGGTCAATCTCCACCAAGTTCACTTCGCTGTGCAGGATTTCGCGTTGCTTGCGCAGGTAGAGAGTGCGCCCCTCGGAGCGCGCCTCCTTGTTGGAGGGGCTGAGTACCTCGATCACCGTCACGAGGCGCATCTCGTTCTCGCGGTCGAGGATTTGAATGAACCCCTCCGTGTGCGGGATGATGTTCGTGTGGAGGACGACAGGCGCGTCGCATTCGGGTTCCAGCACGGCGACGCCCTTGTCGGGATAGGGCGGCTTGCGGCGAAGCACAGCAACATCGGGGATGATGTCGCGGGCAGCGAACTCCAAGTAGACGCGCTCCTCAATCGCGGCGATGTAGCGGGGGCGTATCTGTGGCTGAAGCGCGTTGCGGATGTAAGTAATCACACTGTGGTGGACATCGTTCCACAGCGCGCGGTCTTCGAGGTAGGGGTTCATGCCTGGAAACGGGTTCGCCATGCGCTCACCTGAGTAAGTATACCTCAGATGCGCAGCGCCTCCTGTACGCGCACGACCTCTTGCACAATCGCCTGCTTCAAGCCCTCGTACTGCGCGTCGGAGACGCCCAGCGACTGCTTGACGGTCGGGGGCAGCTCGTACAGCACGGGCGCGCCCAACGCGAACCCCGCCTGATGCGCCAGCACATTCGCCGCGTGGATGATGCACCCCAGCGGGCACTCGTCGTAGCCAACATCGTCGTGGTGGCGGCGCAGCGGCTCGCGCATGCTCTCAGGCAGGTTCCACTCCGCGCCCAGCAGGTCGCCCACCTCCACATGGGTGTAGCCCAGCACCTCACGCTCGGCGTCTCGCAGCGGGATGACCCGCTCCAACGCGAGGGTGAGAATCTGGTCGAACTCGTTGGGCAGGAACCTGTCCATCACGAGCCTGCCCGCATCGTGGAGCAAGCCCGCAAGGAACGCCTCTTCGGGGTCGCGCCAGCCTTTGAGTTTCGCCAGCACGCGCGCCGCGCTCGCCGTCGCCAGCGAATGCTGCCAGAACGCCAGCCGATCGAACCGCTTCGACGCCCCGCGCACGGAGGTCATCTGCTGATACGCCTGTCCCACCACAATTGAGCGCACCGCCGACAGCCCCATCACCGAAATCGCCTGCGAGACGGTCTTGATTTTGCCTGGCGCGCCATAGTACGCGCTGTTCGCGCTCTTAAGCAACTTCGACGCCAGCCCCGCGTCGCGCTCAATCAACGCGCCAATCTGCCGCGGCGATGCGTTCGGATTGTCCACCAAACGCAGCACCTGACTGGTCACCTGCGGCAGCATCCCCAGCCCCGGTGTACGCGCCACTCGAATCGCCAGTGCGCTTAGTTCCATCTGTCCACGCCTCCAAAGGGGGATATTCCACATCTGCTGACGCAATTTCCTGTGCGAATTCAGTATAATTGAATGGGAGACGGGGATGTCGCTCGCGGCACTATTGGAGTGGTGGAACTTCATCTTTGCCCTGCCGCTGGCAGTGGGGGGTGTTTTGCTGCTGGGGCTGGCGCTGTCGGGGCTGATTGACTTTGACGGCGACCACGCCCATAGCGACGCTGACCACGCAGGGGAACTGCACGGCGATGCGGGGGACGCTCACCATGCTGATGTCGACGCGCACGCCGACCACGCGGGGGAGCTTCACGCCGACGCAGGCGACGCTGACCTGCCGAAAGCGCGGACGGCGAGCATGGCGTCGTCAAAACGCCCTATTCCAGCCACGACGACCACGCCGCTGCCGAGAAACCGCTCTGGCTCAAGGCGCTGAACCTGTTCGGCATCGGGATGGGGCTGCCTGTCTCGATGGCTGTGCCGTTGCTGATGATGGTGTGGGGCGCGGTCGGGCTGATTGCCAACCGCCTCTTGGAGCCGCTGCTGCAACTGCCCGCGCTGTTCGCGCCGCTGTCGATGGGCGTCGCGCTCGTTACGATGGCGTTCGCAGGGCGCACGGCGGGGCTGATCATTCGGCGCGTGCTGCGCGACGAGGCGCCCCCGATTGTCGACAAGTACGGGCTGGTCGGCAGCACGGGGCGCGCCGTGTACGAAATCACGCCCGACGGCGGCGTCGCCCATGTGCGCGACCGCTACGGCAACCTGCACCGCATCGTGTGCCGCGCTATGCCAGGCGAGCCAACCATCCCCGCCGATACGCCCATCCTCGTCGCCCGCTACGACGAGCAGACCCACCTCTACTGGGTGGAGCGCAACCCGCTCGAACTACCCGACGATTCGCCTGAGGTACACTCCTCAGCGCAACAACCCACACAACACATCGGGGGACAAACCTAAGACGGAGGAGAGACGATGCATAGCTGGTTCATACTGATCGGCTTGGCGTTGATGCTGCTGGCTGGCTTCGGCGGCAGCGTGTTTGGCGCCGCTTGGGGACCACTGCAGCAAGTGATTTCGCTGGCTGTGGGCGCACTACTGCTGGTCATCGGGTTCATCTTCCTGATGATCTCCAAGTTCTATGTGCGCCCGTCGGCGAACATGGCGTATGTGCGTACCGGGTTCGGGGGACGGCGCGTGGTGCTGGACAGCGGCGCGCTGGTGTTCCCGTACCTGCATACCCTCGTGCCCGTCTCGCTGGAGACGATGAAACTGGAGGTGGAGCGCAAGGGACCCGACGCGCTCATTACCCGCGATAACCTGCGCGTGGATGTGAAAGCCGAGTTCTACATCAAGGTGCAGCCCGAAGTGGACGCGATTCTGAACGCGGCGCGCTCGCTCGGCGACAAATCCGTCAACGCGCAGTCCGTCTCGCAACTCGTGTTCGAAAAGCTCGTCTCCGCGCTGCGCAGCGTGGCGGCGACCAAAGACCTCGTGGAGATTCACGCCCAGCGCGACGCCTTCGCCAGCAGCGTGCAGCAACTGGTGCGCTCCGACCTCGAACAGAACGGACTGACGCTGGAATCGGTCACCATCTCGCGCTTAGACCAGACCTCACAGGAGCTGCTTTCGGACAACAACATCTTCGACGCGCAGGGCAAACGCAAAATCACCGAGATCACGCAAGCCGCGCTGGTGGAGCGCAACCGCCTCGAACAAGAGGCGCGGCGCGAAATCACCCCTCAAAAATGTGGAGACCCAGAAGGAGATTCTGGAGCTGGAGCGCCAGCGCGCCGAAGCGGAAGCCGCCCAGCAAGCCGAAGTCGCCAAAGTGCAAGCCGAGAAACAGCGCGAGGCGGACACCTACAAAATCGAGCAGCAGCGCCAAGTGCAAGAGGCGCAAATCCAGCAGGAGCAAGCCGTGCGCGTCGCTGCCATCGAGCGCGACCGACTGCTGCTGCTGCGCCAGCAAGAGCTGCAGAAGACCGACATCGACCGCGAGAAAGCCGTCGAACTGGCACAGCGCGAGAAGGAAATCGCCGTCGCGGAAGCCGAACGCCAACGCGCCGAAGCCGAAAAGCAAGCCCTCGAAGCGCAGGCGGAGCGCGAACGCGCCAAGCAACAAATCATCACCGTCGAGCAGCTCGCCGCCGCCGAACGCGAGGCGCAGGCGAAGCTTATCGCCGCGAAACAGCAGATCGAACAGGAGCGCATCAAGCGCGAGACCGATGTGCAGGTCGCTGCCTTCGCGGAGGTAAAGAAAGCCGAAGCGCAGAAGCAGGCGGCGGAGCTGGAAGCGCAAGCCATCCTCACCCGCGCCGAAGCCGAAGCCAAAGCCCGCGAGCAGGTCGCCCGCGGCGAGACCGCCGTCAAAATGGTCGATGTGAACATCGCCCGCGAGCAGGTGGAGGTCGAACGCGCCCGCGTGGAAGTCGAACGCCAAGCGCTGGAGTACCGCCAGACCTACAGCGAAGCCGCGCTGAAGTTCGAACTCGAAAAGTTCCGCATCGAGGCGCAGCGCGATGTGCAGGTCGAACTGGCGCGCGCGATTGGCGAGTTCATGAGCCGCGGCACCATGAACATCTTCGGCGACCCCGAAACGCTCGCCCGCATGACCGAGCAGTACGCGAAAGGCTTGGGGCTGGGCGTGGCGATTGACGGCGCGCTGTCGGGACTGCAAGCCATCGGCGACGGCAACGGCAAGCTCGGCGAGATGGCGCAGCAACTGATGTCCATCGCCCAGCGCATCGGCGCGGTGCGCATGCAAGCCCAAACCGACGCCGCGCAACCCGCCGACCAAAAGAGCGAGTAGCCACACATATAGGGGCAGACCGCTGTGTCTGCCCCGCTTCACATAACGGCGTCAGCCCCCGCAGCGGCTCTCAAGGGTAGAGGCTGCTTGCGTAGCTGCTAATGCGGGTGTCTCACTCGTCACTGAAAAGCTCCCGAATTAGCTCTTCCTTGCCTATGTCCAAATAGTCTGATATATCTTTTAGTATGCCGCTAAGCGTCCCGACTCGCAAACTCTTGTGGCGTGGAATTGTGATATGATGCTCGTCGCCGCGATGGGTAGATGTCAAACGCATGTGGCTCCCCGTTTGACGCTAGTTTGGTAGCCATACCGCTTCAGCAAGCGTGCAAGGTCTTCACCACTGATGTCTCGTGGGAGCCTCACGCGAGCAGAACCTCCTCGCGCACAAAGTGAAGGCGAATGACTTTTGGTCGGCTCTCGTCAGGGAAGTGGCACTGAACGGCATCTTGCACCTGGCGGCGCAGCTCCTTCAGAGTGTCAGCCTCCGTGAAAATAGAGTACCCCAGCGCTTGAGCCTCGAAACCGCCTTCAGGCGACTCGCGCACAACGAAGATTATCTCCTGCATTACAGCCTTGAGTGTACCCTACAGTTCCCGTTGTTGC
>AFSR01006656.1_pt1 | contig 11551 bp, 7 predicted proteins | sample 296848 | NCBI WGS metagenome assembly AFSR01 (sample SAMN02954305, study PRJNA68063) | hot springs metagenome | biome: terrestrial; feature: Mushroom and Octopus hot springs; material: microbial mat core samples; isolation source: Yellowstone National Park Mushroom and Octopus hot springs ...
CCCCCAGCCCCTCTCCCACTGCGTGGGAGAGGGGCGCCGCGCGCAGTGTTTTTGGAGTGCTGAAGCGCCAGCTTCAGCGTGGGCGGAAGCTCCGCTTCCGCACTCCATAATCCCCCTCTCCCGCCTGCGGGAGAGGGGGACAAAGGGGGTGAGGGCAACACAGCGCGCCTGCCCGTTCACGCTTGCGCAGGGAAAAATAGCCCCCGCTTCAAAGACTTCGTGCCGAACCGATGTACCCTTACCAGACCTTACGGAGAGCGTCATCCACTCACCTTCGCAACCCCGCACGGGGGTGAGCCTGATCCCTCCCGACTCAACGCCTGGTTCAGCGCCAGCAGGCGGTGCAGAATCTCGCGTCGCGCGTCGGGCGAGACGGTGAAGCGCGTCTGACCCCGCTCGTTCTTGTGGAACCCGTGCGCGGGGGCAAGATCCGACCAGCCGTAGCACGCCAGCACCGCGCGATCCATCTGCTCGTGCAGCTCGCGCAACCGTCGGATGTCCGCGTCGGCGCAGTCGGGGTCGTGGAACAGGTTGTAGGTCTTGGTCAGCCCGAGGTTGCGGGCGCGCATCACCTGCGCGCGGTGGTCGTGATACTCGCCGCCCACCTGCGCCGCGCGGTGGAACTCGGCTCAGGCATCGCCGCCAGACTCCACCCGCCCTGCGCCAACGCCGCGTACTCCGCAGGCGGGAACGGGAAGGTGTCAAAACAGTCGGTGGGCGTGTAGCGGTTGCGCGATTCGAGGCTGGACGCCTGACGCCGTACCCACGCCTCATGCACGCTCGATTGCAGCAGGGCGAAGTGGTAGTCGTCGTCAAAGGCGAAGATGATGGTGGCGTTGAGTAGACATAGCCCTTCTGCACAAAGCGACAGCAGTGCAGTTCGCTCATTTCGGCTGCGCACCAGCACGCGCTGGAGGGGGGCGATGGCGCGGCGTAGCCCAACCCGATAGGCGGCGAACTGCCACCAATACTCGCGGTTGCGCTTGTCGCCTGGACCGCGTAGGCTCTCGCGCTCTGGCTTGACTTTTTCTTCCACGATGCGCAGCAGATCGGGGTACTGCTGCGCCTGCTCCAGTTCCCAGTCATGGAAGCAGATAACCCAGCGGCTGGGCTGCTGCTCAGGGTGGCTGTTCAAGTCCTCGCCGTTGAGGAAGGGGAAGAGGCAGTCGGCGTTGCGCGGGTCTTTCGCAATAAGCGACTCTGCATCGTAAGGCTCCATTACAAAGCCCATCCCGCGTACAATGTCTCCTATAAATGCCTTCCCCTCGTTTTGCTTCAGTCGCTTCGGCTCCGCTTCGGGGTTGGGGTCGATGCGGGAGGAGATATAGAGCACGGGCGCGCCGTCGAGGATGGGCTTCGGTGGGTGGGAAAGACGCTTGCCGATTGCGACGAGGTTCACCTCCACATTCGCCGCGCCCTGCCACTTGACGAACCGCTGGGCGAAGGTGATTGCGCCGCCGTTGCGCAGGATGACCGCCAGCCCGCTCTCGCGCGTGTCGCCCTGCCCGATGGTGTTGGTGGCGACCAGCCCCATGCGTCCGTTGGGCTTGAGCAGCTCGAAGGCGCGTCGGAAGAAGGCTGCACACAGATCTGCCGTGCCGCCAAACGGCGCGTAGGCGAGTTCGAGCCAGCGGCGGTAGGCGTCCCCCAGCGCGCCGCTAATCTTCAGCCCGCCCAGAAATGGCGGGTTGCCCAAAATCACATCGAACCCGCCGCCCAGCATCACATCGGCGAACTCCAGGCACCAGTGGAAGTAGTGTCCCTTGTGCGCCAGCGACTCGGCATAGGCGCGCATTTGGGGGTTCAGCGCGTCGGGGTTGCTCAGGCACTGCGCGACGCTTCCCTGTGGTGGGCATCGGCTTGTTCGGGTCATCCCAGAAGAAGGCGGCCGTCCACAGGTCGCACGCGGCGCGCAGTCGCTCGGCGTGCTGTCGGAGCTGGGCGTACCGCTGCCGTTTCTGTTGCACCTGTTCGGGCGTGTCGTCGGGGTCGCGGCTGAGCTGTTCGAGTTGCAGGGCGCATTCGAGCAGGTCGTCGTCGGTCGGGTTGTCCAGAATCAGTTGCCCGTCGCGTTCGGCGCGGTTGCGCTGTTTGAGGGCGCGCGTGCCTTTGAGTCGGTCGTAGGCGGCGTCGGGGATGCCCGCGCGGAGCGCAGCGAGGTCGGCGACGCCGACGAGCGAGTCGCCGCAGCGGATGCGGTGATCCAAAAAGGTGAGCGGCTTGCCGCGGTTGTGCCCTTCCATCCAGAGGGCGAGTTTGCACAGTTCGACGGCGAGTGGGTTGCGGTCGACGCCGTAGATGCAGTGGGTAATCACCTCGCGCAGGGCGCGTCGGAGGTCTTCGGGCGAGGGGTTATCGGTGTGGACGCGCGCCAGTTCGCGAGCGAGTTGGCGCGCGGCTGCCAGCAGGAAGTGCCCGCTGCCGCAGGCGGGATCCAGCACGCGAATCGACAGAATCGCCCGCTCCTTCTCTTCGGGCGTGCGTGCGGCTGCGAGCCGCTCGTCGATAACGGGCTGCAGCGCGTGCTGCACCAGCTGCGCCACGAGGTCGGGCGGGGTGTAGAACGAGCCTGTCGTGCGCCGTTCGCTGCCTGGCGCGAACCTAAAGCACGGGGGCGTGGAGTCGTCGATTTCGGGCGCTAGGTCCAGCAGGCTCTCGTACACGGAGCCTAACTCTTCGACATCGAGTGCGCCGTAGTTGACCTCGCGTTCGGCGCGGGCGTCGGGGTCGTAGTAATAAAACAGCTGGCGCAGCGCTTTGAGCAGGTCGCGGTTGGTCAGACGCCAGTGTTCGAGATCGATGGGTTCGAACAGTTGCCCGTTGAGTGGGTCGAGCTGCAGGCAGCGTGCGAGTTCGGGCTTGCGCAGGCACTCCCAGAGGGCGCACAGGCTGTACCAGAGGTCTTCGTGGGTGTCGTGGGGGGCGTAGCGTTGGGTCAAGGGGCGCAGGCGCGAGACGCTGTAGTGCTGCTGATACAGGCACGAGTCGCTGATAAGCCCGCGCTCTTCGCCCACCAGCAGGAACAGGATTCGGTACACCAGGCGCAGCAGTTGTTGGTGCAGCTCGTGCGGGTCGGGCAGCTCGCCTGTGCGCAGCGGCGGGTTGTCGGGGTGTTGCAGGAAGGCGTTGGCGAGGTGTTCGAGGGCGCGTTCGACGCCTTCGCGCAGGCGTTCGCGCACGCGCCCGCTCTGCTGCTCGCTATGGCGGTAATACATCTCCAGCAGGCAGCGTGAGGCGTCGTCGTAGCGGCGCGGGAGCCGACTGCGGTGCAGCAGGCGATAGAACAGCAGGAACTGCTCGAACTGCGGCTCGCCGAACAGCGCATCGAGGTCGAACTCGAGGTAGGCGAGTTTGCGCAGGTAGGTGCTGTCGCGCAGCAGGCGCAGTGTGCCGCCGTTGGTGGCGATGCCCCACAGGTGTTCGGTGCGGTTCAGGAACTCTTGCATCAGGGTGTGCGGGGCGCGGCGAGGCTGCGCGGTCGGGTCTACCCGATCGAGCGATTGGCGTCGCCCGACGATGTGGATTGGGGGCGATTCGGGCGATTCGTCGGCGCAGTGCGAGATGCGGTAGCGCGACTGGTCGACGATGTGCGCTTCGGCGATGTAGGTCGGCTGGTACTCCAGCAGTTTCAGCAGCGGGATGACCCAGCGTTGGCGGGTGAGCGTGGTGTCGCTCTGGTCGTCGGGCAGTTGCTCGTGCGCGTGGCGGAACTGCTGGTACAGCGCGCGCGCCTCGCTGTAGAGCGCGGCGAGGTGGTTGAGCATCTCGGTCTCGTGTTTGTAGCCGAAGTCGCTCGGCTTTTGCCCCTGCAGGTCGCCGTGCGCGAGGCTCTCCAGCAGGTCGGGGCTGAAGATCCCGCCTTCGATGCGGATTATCGTGCTGCGTTTCATCGGGACACCTCCGCGCGGGGGACGAGGGCAAGCACGCCGATGAGGTCGGGCGGCTGCTGCGGGACGAGGTGCAGGGCGCGGGCGGATTGCTGGAGCGCGGCGCGGAGCCGCTGGTGGCTTTGTTGGAGGGTCTGCGTGCGCGTGTGTAGGGCGCGTTGGTAGGCGTCTTGGGCGGGTTGGCTCTGCCAGCGTTCCAGCGCGCGTTGCACCCAGCGTTGTTTGGCGTCGGGCGTGAGGTTCGCGCGGGGCTGGGCGTCGGCAAACAGCGCGAGGGCGTCGTCGTGGTCGCGGGCGTCGGCAGGGTCGTCGAGGGTGAGGGCGAGCAGGCGCGTCTCTTCGGCGAGTTGGGGCGGGCGGGACGGCTGCTGCAGCAGGTAGCGTTGGCGCAGCAGGTAGCACGCGGTGGGTCGCTGCACGGCGTCGGTGGCAATCGCGCCGCAGCGGGCGACAGGAGCCTCTGTGGCATCATCGAGCGCCGCCTCAAACAGGTAGCGCGCCAGCGCCTGCACCAGCGGGTGATTGCGCCCCAGGTAGACCGCGCCAGGCGGCGTGGGCGAGACGAAGCTGAAGTACCAGCGCGTCTGTCCACGCGGCAGCTCGGGCAGCGCACGGCACACCAGCATAGGCAGGTTCGCCGCCTCCACCGTGCTGCGCTCCAGCACGAAACGGTCGGGCACGCGCGATCCTCGCGCAACGGCGCGCCCAGCCGCTGCAGCGCGTTGCGCACGAAGCGTTGCACCAGCTCGGGACTGCCCAGCACTTGGTCGACCGCCTCCAGCTCCGCGCGGATTTCGTCGGGCTTGAGCGCGCGTTGGGCGAAGCGCGTGCGGTTGGCGCGTTCCTGCTCCGCGTCGCGGCGCATCTGCAGGGTCAGTTGGTGCATCGCGGGCGCGTCGATGTCGAGCGCGAGCTGCTCGCTGCGCCGCCTCGAAAGGAACATCGCGTTCACCAGCGCTTCGATGAGCGTCGGGCTATCTTCGGGCACGGGCACATACGCGCCGAGCGTTTTGCGGATTTCGTGCGCCTTCTCCAGCAGCACCTTGATGACGACGCCGTCGACGGGGTTGTCGGGACTGTAGAAGCGGTAGGTGCGCACGGTGGGCGAGCGCTGCCCGAATCGGTCGACGCGCCCCTCGCGTTGCTCCAGTTTGTTGGGGTTCCACGGCAGGTCGTAGTGGATGGCGGCGCTGAACTTCTCCTGCAGGTTGATGCCCTCGGCGAGGCAGTCGGTGGCGACCAGCACGCGCGGGGCGTCGGGGTCGATGGCGTCCACCTGCAGGCGTCGCTCGTCGTCGCTCTGGCGTCCCGTGAGGCACACCACCTGCAGGTCGGGGAAGTCTTGCGCGAGATGCTGGCGGAGGTGGTCGGCGACATACTCCGCCGTGGCGATGAATCGGCACCAGATGATGGGCATAAAGCCGTCTGCAAGCAGTTGCTGGGTGAGTCTGCAGCAGGCGTCGACTTTGGCGTCGGCGCGCTGTGTGATGATTTGCTCGGCGATTTTGGCGATGGCGCGCAAGCGTTGCTGCTCGCTGTGGGTCAGCGTCGCCCTTTCCAGCACGAGCGATGGGGCTTCGTCTTCGGGCAGGCGCAGGCTGAGGTCGTCGACATAGTCGCGTGCGAGCGCGTCGGTCTCCTCATCGTCGGGGGCTTCGTCGGGGGTGTGGCTGCGGTTGCGGATGGCTTGCAGGGCGGCGGCGGGGCTGGACATCACGCTGCGCAGCAGGGCGAGCGCCGCCCAGTAGTGGGCGCGCTTCGAGCGGTCTTTGGGCAGCTGCCCGCTCTGCGGCAAGGTGCGCAGGCAGTAGTCGTAGGTCTCGGCGAACAGTTTGCGCGCCAGCGGCGACAGCGGATAGGTGAAGTCGTAGACCTCGCGCGTGGGAAAGCACGCGGTCGCCCCCCACTCCCGCTCGATGTCGGCGCGGGTGCGCAGCACGAAGTGGCGGGCAAGTCGGTCGCGCTGCGCCTCCGTCAGCTGGTCAAATGCCCACTGCTCGAACTGCGGGTCGAGCAGTCCCAGCAGTTTCTGGAAGGCGTCGGGGATACCGCTGTGGGGCGTGGCGGTCAGCAGAATCAGGTGGCGTTGCGGCTCGGACGCCAACGCGCGCACCAACTGATACCGCTGCTGCGACGCCATGCCCGCTGGGATGGCGTTATGCACCTCGTCCACAATCACCAGCTCGGGACACTGCTGCAAAAACAGGTGGCGGTTGCGCTCCGATTTGACCCAATCGATGCTGATGACCAGCACGGGGTAATGCTCGTACAGGTGGACGCTGCCGGGCTTGGCGCGTTCGAGCTGGGCGAGCGTGCTGGAGTTGACCACTACGGCGGGCAGGTTGAACTTTTCGGACAGCTCGCGTTGCCACTGGTCGCACAGATACGGCGGGCACAGCACCGCCAGGCGTTCGATGTCGCCGCGCTCCCACAGTTCGCGGGCGATGAGCGCGGCTTCGATGGTCTTGCCCACGCCCACATCGTCGGCGATGAGCAGGCGCACGGGGCTTTGGCGCAGCGCCATCAGCAGCGGCACGAGCTGATACAGGTGCGGGCGTATCGAGAGGCGTCCCATCGAGCGCAGCGGCGATGCGCCCTCGCGCAGCATCAGGCGCGTGGCGTCCCACAGCAACTGCACGCTGACCGCGTCCAGCACCCGCTCAGGGCGCGGCAGCGGGAACTGCGCAGGCGCCACGCGCTCCGACGGCAGCGTGTAGCCGATGAGGTTGCTCAACGCACGCGACACCTCGACAGGTTCATCGCTCGTGCCCGTCAACGGGCGCAGTCGGAACACCTCTGCATCGCTGCTGGGCAGCAGCACCCACTCGCGCCCGCGACAGCGCACGATCGCGCCCGGTTTCAGCTCCGCACTCATCACGCCACCTCCGTTTCTGATTATCGGCGTTGCAGACAGATTGCCCGAATTTCTACCGTAGCCCGTGTTTTCCTGCCCCCGCCGAACAACCCGCCCGCGCGGGCGTCTAACCTACGGGAGGCTCCTGCCCCGCAAGTGGGTATCCTACAGGAATGGCTATGAACAGGCGCGTTGCAATCGTTGTGGGCATCGTAGCAATTGCGGCGGTCGCGCTCTGGATGCGCGGGCGCAACTCTGAAACCACCGAACCCGAAGTCGAACTGCGCACCGCAGAGGTCACCCGCGAGGATGTCGTGCGCTCCATCACCGCGACAGGCGTGCTGCGCACCTACAATATCGTCGATGTGAAGTCCAAAGCGGGCGGCATCGTCAGCCAGATTCTGGTCGATGTCGGCGACGAGGTGAAAGCGGGGCAACTGCTGGCGCGGATTGACCCCGCCGACACGCTCTCGGTCTACAATCAGGCGCGGGCGGACTTGGAGGCGGCGAACGCCCGTATCGAGCAGGCGCAGGAGAGCCTCCGCCTGCAACGCGAGCAGAGCCAACTCGCCGTGTTGCAAGCCGAGCAGAACCTGCAGGCAGCCGAAGCGCGCCTGCGCCAAGCCGAAACCCGCGCGAACCTGCAGCCGACCATAACCGAAGCGCAACTCCAGTCCGCGCGCACCGCGCTGGAGACCGCCCGCAAGAATTTGGAGCAGCTGGAGCGCGTGAGCATCCCGCAAGAGCGCGCCCAAGCGCAGGCGAATTTTGAGGCGGCGCGCCAAGCCGTCGAGACCGCCCAGCGCAACCACGAACGGCTCAAAAACCTGTTGCAGAAAGGCTATGTGTCGCAGCAGCAGGTGGACAACGCCGCGGCGCAGCTGGAGAACGCCCGCGCACAGCTGACCGCCGCGCAGCAACGCCTGCAGACGCTGGAGCAGGACATCCAGACGCGCGTGGAGACCGCGCGCGCCCGCGTGCAGGAGGCGGAGGCGAACCTGCGCTCGGCGGAGGCGAACCGCGCCCAGATCGAAGTCGCGCAACAAGCCCTGCGTGAGGCGCGCGCCCAATACGAGCAGGCGAAAGCCGCCCTCGCCCAAGCACGCTCGAACCTGCGCCAGATCCGCCTGCGCGAGGCGGACATCGCCGCCGCCAAAGCGCAACGCGCCCGCGCCGACGCACAACTCTACAACGCCAAAGTGCAACTGGACAGCACCACGATTACTGCCCCACTTAGCGGCGTGGTCATCGCGCGGTTCGTGGAGCAGGGCACAATCGTCCCGCCAGGCACTTCGCTGTTCTCGCAGGGCAACACGCTGCTGCAAATCGCCGACACCAGCCGCATGTATGTGGAGGTCTCCGTCGACGAGGCGGACATCGGCAGCGTGCGGATTGGGCAGCCCGTCGATATCCGCGTGGACGCCTTTCGGCGCGAACGCTTCAAGGGCAAGGTCAGCCGCATCGACCCGCAAGCCGTGCTGGAGCAGAATGTGACGGTCATCAAGGTGCGCGTGGAGATCGAAAAGCCCGACCCGCGCCTCAAGCCGGGCATGAACGCCACCTGCGAGTTCCTGGTCGCCCGCAAGAACGATGTGGTCGCCGTCCCCAACGAGGCGGTCAACGAAACCCCGCAAGGCGCGTTCGTGGAGGTGCTGGTGAACGGGCAGCCGCAGCCCCAACGCCGCGAGGTCAAAGTGGGACTGCAGGGCAACACGAAGACCGAGATCATCGACGGTCTGCAGCCCGGCGAGGTGGTCGTCACGGGGCGCATCTTCAACCGACAGGATGAGGGACCGGGCTCGCCGTTCGGTCGCCCGTTCGGTCCGCGCATGGGCGGCAGTTCCCCGCGCGGCGGCGGACAAGGCGGACCAGGCGGCGGACAGGGCGGACCGCCAGGAGGTGGGCGATGAGCATCTTCGAAAGCTTCCTCACCGCGATTGACAGCCTGCGCGCGAACAAGATGCGCACGCTGCTGACCATGCTCGGCGTCATTATCGGCGTGGGGGCGGTCATCACGATGATTGGGATTGCGCAAGGCGCGCGCCAAGCGACGCTGGAACAGGTGCAGCGACTGGGCGCGAATGTGCTGACCGTGCGCCCCGGTCAGGCGCGGCGCGGCGGCGCGTTTCTGGGCTTCGGCAGCGTGCAGAGCCTCAAACTCGAAGACGGCGACGCGATTCTGAAATCCTGCGGCGAGCTGGTCGCCCGCGTCTCGCCCGAAGTGTGGACGACCCAGCAGGTCAAGTACCTCAACCGCAACATGCGCACCAGCGTCTCTGGCGTCACGCCCGAACTGCAGCCGATTCGCAACCTCGTGCTGGAGGAGGGCAGGTTCGTCAACGAGCAGGATATGGAGGGCATGGCGCGGGTGGCGGTGATCGGGCACACGGTGTGGCAGGAGCTGTTTCAGGGCGGCGCATGCGTGGGCAAGACGATTCGCATCGGCGGGCAAACCTACGAGGTCATCGGGCGCATCGCCTATAAGGGCGACACGGGCTTCCGCAGCTTCGACGACCGCGTGTATATCCCGCTGACGACTGCGATGCGCCGCCTCATGGGACAGCGCCACCTGGACGCGCTGAATGTGCAGGCGCGCCGCTCCGACCAGATGGCTGAGGCGCAGACCTGCATCGAGGACGCCCTGATGAAGGCGCACAAAATCCCTCCGTGGGGCGACCCCGACTTCCGCGTGTTCAATCAGGGCGACTTCGTGGAGACCGTCGAGGCGACCGCGCAGGTGTTCACCTTCCTGCTGGCGGGCGTCGCGCTGGTGTCGCTGATTGTCGGCGGCATTGGCATCATGAACATCATGCTGGTCTCCGTCACGGAGCGCACGCGCGAGATTGGTCTGCGCAAAGCCATCGGCGCGACGAAGTTCAACATCCTGCTGCAGTTCCTGATCGAGTCGGTGGTGGTGAGCGTGCTGGGCGGGCTGATTGGGATTGCGCTGGGCTACTGGGCAGCAGGCTACATCAGCGCGCAGGCGAACTGGAAGGTGCTGATTCCGATTGAGGGCGTGCTGCTGGCGTTCGGCTTCGCGGCGTTTATCGGCGTCTTTTTCGGGCTGTATCCTGCGTGGCGGGCGGCGCAACTGCAGCCGATTGAAGCCCTGCGCTACGAATAGCACGAACCTCGCGCCGAGCCGCGAACTACGCCGTCGCTATGGCTATCAAGGTCGGAGTGCAACTCTATTCGGTGCGGGACGACTGCAAGCGCGACCTGCCCCACACGCTGGGCGGAGGTCGCCAAAATCGGCTATCAGGGCGTCGAGTTCGCGGGCTACTACGACTTCGACGCCGCGACCCTGCGCAAGATGCTGGACGACAACGGGCTGGAGTGCTGCGGCACGCACATCGGGCTGGACGCGCTGCTGGGCGACAACCTCCAGCGCACGGTTGAGTTCCATCAGACGCTGCGCTGCCCCTACCTGATTGTGCCAGGGCTGCCTGCGGAGCGCACCGCCTCGCGCGAGGCGTGGCTGGAGACGGCGCGCCTGTTCAACGACATCGCTGAACAACTCAAGCCCTACGGCTTCCGTACAGGCTACCACAACCACTGGATCGAGTTCCAGCCGTTCGACGACGGGACGCTGCCGTGGGATGTGTTTTTCGGCAACACTGCGCCTGCGGTGATTATGCAGATCGACACGGGCAACGCGCTGCATGGCGGGGCGCACGCCGCGCCGTTCGTGCGCAAGTACGCGGGACGCGCCGTCACCGTCCACTGCAAGGAGTTCTCCCGCACGAACGAGAACGCGATTATCGGCGAGGGCGAAGTGCCGTGGGCGGAGTTCTTCGAGGCGTGCGAGACCGTCGGCGGCACGGAATGGTACATCGTCGAGCAGGAGACCTACGCGCATCCCCCGCTGGAGACCATCCGCCTGTGCTTCGAGGCGATGCGACGGATGGGGAAAGTGTAGCCTGTGCGGACAGAATGCCAATACTAACCGCGTGGGCAAAGTTTATGAAAACAAGCGCGATTGAAGACCCCCTCCTTAAGGTTCCCCCTGCCCGCAGGGGGAACCGCTCGGGCGCGCTCTCGGTTCCCCTCGCGAAGCGGGGGGAACCTTACGGAGGGGGGCAGTTCATAAACTCTGAACGCGCGATAGGCATAAACTCCGTCTCCCACGCGGTTGGGAAGAGAAGTGAGGGCTAACCGCTACTCCACATCCTCGCCCAACGCGCGCAGTCGCTGCTTGAGTCGCTCCAGTTCCGCCGTCGCTTGTTCGGCGCGGAGGCGTTCCTGCTCGGCTTGCTGACGCGCTTGTTCGGCGAGTAGCCGCTGCTCTTCGGCAAGGCGTCGTTGCTCTTCCGCGACGCGCTGTTGCACTTCGAACCACTCGGTCTTGTGGGGTACAGGCGTCCCGTCAGGGTAGATGAAACGCAGCCAGCGGAATCGGCGGTGGTCAAAAACACTGGGATAGACGCCTACCCACACGCCCAGCACATCGCTCCACATCCAGCCACGCTCGTTGCGCGCTTTGGGCACATAGACCCCATCCACCAGCTCGAACCCCTCAAACTCCCGACGGTACGCATGGTACCAGAAATACTCCTGCGTGCGGAAGATGTTCTGGTAAATCTCCTTCTTGGTCGTGCGGTCTTGCGCTGCGGTTGTCTTGGACAGCAACTCGATAATCAGGTCAGGATACTTGTAGCCTTCCATCCAGCCGACCCACTTTTCGCGCTGTCTTGAGGGATCAACGCCCGTGATGATGAAAAAGTCGGGTCCGCGATATGCGGTGGGCACATCGTCCACGACCGCTTCGGCTTGGTCAAGGCTGTAGTAGATGAAGTTGTTGCCGCCGACA
>AFSR01005493.1_pt1 | contig 11453 bp, 7 predicted proteins | sample 296848 | NCBI WGS metagenome assembly AFSR01 (sample SAMN02954305, study PRJNA68063) | hot springs metagenome | biome: terrestrial; feature: Mushroom and Octopus hot springs; material: microbial mat core samples; isolation source: Yellowstone National Park Mushroom and Octopus hot springs ...
TATCCTATTCGCGAACCATCACTACTGGTGGGACGGCTATCTGGGCTACTGGCTCATCCGCGCGTGGGGGCGGCGGATGGTGGTGTGGATGGAGTCGTACCGCCGCTTCCCGCCGTTTGGGGCGATTGGCGCACTGCCGTTCCCGCCTGATGACCCAGTGGCGCGCGCCCGCACGGTCAGGCGCACAGTGCAGATTCTACGCACGGAACCTGCGGCGCTGCTGCTGTTTCCTGAGGGCGTGCTACATGGCGACACGGAGCGGCTGTTGCCGTTCCAACGGTCGCTGCACTGGCTGGCGTGCCGCGTCCCGCAAGCGACGCTGCTGCCGCTGGCAATTCACATTGAGCCGAGCTATCACCAGTACCCACGCGCGTATCTGAGTGTGGGTGCGCCGTTCCAGAGCGCATCGACCGACGAGACCGCGTGGCTTGCGGAGGCGGCGGGCGCAGTGGAGACGCTGCTGCGCCAGACCCGCGCCGACGCCCGTGCCGCGCTCACCGACGACGAACACGCGGCGCGGGGCTTCCAAGTGCTGCTGCAAGGCGCGCTTTCGATTCATGAGCGGTTCTGAGCGTTTTGGGTATCCTACTGCCGATGCGTTCGCTGATGGCGCGCCGTGGGGAGGCGACGACGCTGGAGCAGGACTACGCGCACTGCCAAGCGGTGCAGCGGGCGCACGGCGTCAGCTACTACTTCGCGACGCGCTTTTTCCCGCCCGAAACGCGCCGCGCCGTCCACGCACTCTACGGCTTCGTGCGCTACCCTGACCAGTGGGTGGACTGCCCCGACGCGCACAGCTCGCCCGAGAGCATCCGCGCGCAACTGGACGCCTACGAGCGCGATTTGATTCGCGCCGTGTGCGGCGAGCCTGTGTCGCTGCCGCCACTGCGGGCGTTCGCCGATGTCGTGCGTCGCTACAAAATCCCCTTGCGCTACCCGCTGGAGTTTCTGGACGCGATGCGGATGGACTTGACGCGCACGCGCTACGCGACTTTCGATGAGTTGCAGACCTACACTTGGGGCAGCGCGTCGGTGGTGGGCGTGATGATGTGCTACATTCTCGGCACAGTGCATCCTGACGCGCTGCACTACGCGGCGACGATGGGGCTGGCAATGCAGATGACAAACTTTTTGCGCGATGTGGGCGAGGACTGGGCGCGCGGGCGCGTCTACCTCCCGCAGGACGAGTTGCAACGGTTCGGCGTCTCGGAAGCGCAAATCGCCAACGGCGTCGTGGACGACCGCTGGGTCGCCCTGATGCGCTTCCAGATTGACCGCTGCCGCGCGCTGTACGCCGAAGCCGAGCAAGGCATTCCGCTGCTGCCGCGCGAGGCGCAGTACCCCGTGCTGCTGGGCGGACGGCTCTACGCGCGGATCCTGCACGCGATCGAGCGCAACGGGTACGATGTGTTTCGCCAGCGCGCCCGCACCACGCATGCCGAGAAGCTCGCGCTGGCGGCGGCGACCTACTACGAGTGGCGCTACAGCATCACCACGAACCGCTCCGCCTCGCGCATGTAGGTGTTGAACGGGTCGCGCATGTCCACCTGGCGGTTGCGATCCACATACACAATATCCCAGTCGATGTAGTAGCGGTTGTAGCGGCGTTCAGCAAGTCGCTTGATGACAAACCCGCGCGCGCAGGCGCGTGTGTCGCTCGGCGGGGTGGTGACGCCCGCCTCAATCTGCACATCGTCCACCACACGCTTCACTTCGCCCATCTGCTGCAGCGCGTAATACAGCCCCTGTTCGGGGTTGATGTTGTGGTACTCCATGTCAATCGAGTGCAGTGCGTCGTCGCCCCACTGCGCGCCCGTCTCCTCCATATACTCGCGCAAGATGCGCAACTTAATGAGCCAGTCGATGCGGTCTTCCAGTTTTTCGGGGTCGGTCTCTAAGGTGTCCAGCACATACTCCCACTCCTGCAGCACCCAGTCGGTTTCGGGGTCGCGCCCTGCGAAGCGTTTCTGGGCGAGTTGCAGGTAGGCGCGCTGGATGTCGATTGCCGACATGGTGCTGCCGTCCAGCAGCGTGACAATCCACTTGCGGGTCGGGTCGCGCGAGATGCTCTTGAGGGTGTGCAGGGCGTCTTGCAGGCGGAGCCAGTTCGGGATGGCGCGCGCTTCGGCAAGGTCTAACACGAGGCAGGTCGTGCCGATTTTCAGCGCGGCGGCGTACTCGCTCATGTTGCCCTCGCCGAACAGCAGGTGCAGCCGCTGGTAGTTCTGGTAGCCGTACACGCTGTCCCACTTGGGGTTGATAATCGCGCGGTTGAAGCGCACGCGCGAGGCGTTCTCGCGCACGATGTGGTCGGCGCGCTGCGACAACTGGTACTGCACCGTCGGGTCAGGCTCCACATTGTAGACATTCGAGACCCAGATGAAGTCGATTGGGTGGTCGGCGACTTCGGAGAGGGAGGGTCGGAAGCCCGCGTGTTCGAGGCGATGCCCGCCGACGCGCCCCGCGCCCGCGAAAATCTGCCGCGTGGTCAGAAACGGCAGAATCAGCTTGTGCCAGTCGCTGGGGAGCCGCTCGTCCGTGCGCACGAGGTAGTTCTCGTGGCAGCCGAAGGTGTGCCCCGCGAAGTGGTCGACATTGTTGTTGTGGAAGCTGACGCGCTCGTCCCAGTTCATCTGCTTAAGCGTGTTGTAGACGATGCGCTGCCCTGCCTTCTCGTGGGCGACGATATCGAACAGGCTGGCGCATTCGGGCGTGGCGTATTCCAAGTGGCTGCCGACCGCGTCGATATACAGTCGCCCGCCGTTGATGAGAAAGCCCCCACTGCGGGCAGGCTCGAACGCCTCGTCGCGCGCGGTCAGGTCAATTAGCCCCAGCCGCGCCTTGTGGAACACATAGTTCTTGACTGCCTCCACTACAGTTTCGGAAGTGCCCACGCGCTCGTCCCGCACGAAGCATCCGAACTCGGTCTCGATGCCAAACACGCGACGCCCGATCATCTTCGGCTCCCCCTACGGCTCATTACCCTTATTATACACCATGCGACGGCGTTTCGGTTCCTGTAGATTGCGCCCGCCTGCGAAACGCGCCCAACAGCAGAGCGAGCAGCGTCATCCCGCTGCCCCACAGGAACAGCGACTCATGTATATCAACTGCGCCGGGGTTCGCAACTGCGTCCAAGAAGGGCTTGAACATCCACACGCGGATAGCAACAAAGTCGGCGCTGTCCCAGAAGAACATCAAATCGATGATAATCGGGAGCGTGACGACAACCGTGATGACGACCAGCGTCAGGGCGCGCGCCGTCGCCAACGAACGCGCCCGCAACATCACCGAGCAGAACCGCCCAATCCCCCAAAACAGCATCCAGACGCCTGTAAAGTAGGTGAGCGTGGCAACCAGAAAGCTCCAGAACAGGGCGTCTACAGCCGCCAGCGCGCCCGACCAGTAGAGCGTGAACAAGAACGCGCCGACAATCAGCAGCCACGCCGTCCAGAGGAACGGCAGCGCGCCCGACGGCGCGGCAGTGAACATCCGCGTCGGCTTGAACATCCCGTCGTCGGGGCACGGCGCGTCACCGTCCTGCCCGAACGGCGCAATCCACGCTGCCAGCAGCAAAAACGGCGCGACACACAATAGCACAATCACCAGGGTCGCAAACTCCGCCCTTCCAATTCCTCCTGCCCCGCCGCCTAATGCCAGCAGCGGCAACACGCACACCAGCACATTCAGGGGCAACAGCACCAGCAGCTGGCGGCGCATGGTGGGCAGCACATCCTTGTCGTACAGTCCCACCTTGCGTGCGGCGGCGGTGAGCGTCAGGCGCGTGAACAGCAGGCATATCACCACGCCCACTATCCACGCAGGCACTTGCCAGCGCACGAAATCCACTTGCAGGTCTGCCACAAACGGCGCGGCGAAGGGGTTCAGCAGCACCTGCGGAAACGCCAAGCTCAGCGCGCCCGCGCCGCGCCCACCGAACGCAGCCGAGCGCCTCCTGAAGCCCAATCAGCACGCCTGTCGCCAGCAGAAAGCCCGCCACGCGCAGATAGCTCCACAGCACTGCCAGCGTCGAGTTGCGGGCGTACACCGAGCTGAACAGCGCAATCGCGCACAGCACCAACCCACCGCACGCAATCAGCAGGTACGCCTTCAGCAGCTCGGGGAACGACACCCCGCCCAGCAGCACGCTCACCGCGCTCACAGGCAGCGTTAGCGCAAGCAGCAGCACGATAAACGCGAACGAGCCAAGCAGCTTGCCCACCAGCAACTGGCGCGCGGTCAGCGGCGTGGCGAGCAGCAAGTCCATCGTCTTGCGCTCGCGCTCCAGCGTAATCGCGTTCGCCGTCAGCGCAGGCGCAATCAGCGCAATCAGCGCGACCAGCATGCTCATCACGATGCGGTAGAACCCCACCAGCGCTTCCTGCACGCGCACGGGGTTTCGGAGGTCAGGGTTGTCGCCAATCGCCGCTTGGTACGCCAGCGCGACAATCAGAATCAGAAACGCGAGGTAGAACGCCTGCAGCAGGTAGGCGCGCCCGACGCGCACCCGCACGCGCAACTCCCGCCCAATCACGGGATTGCCCAGCACCTGCGTGAACACCCCGACCAGATACTTGCGCCAATCCATCAGCGCCGTGCGTATCGCTGCCATCGCTGCCTCGTAAAGGATTCGCTGCGTTTCAGGCGATTCCTGCTGCGTTGCGCCGATGGCGCTGGAGATTGAGGGCTTCGCCTCCCTCCCGCGTGCGCTGGGCATGGGTATACTTTTAGTGGTGAGAACATGGCGCGAACCATAGAGATCGAGGACGCCATCTGGGAGCAACTATGCGAACACGCACGGCAACTCGGCTGCGATGCAGAAGCGTTGGCGCAGAATCTACTGGCAGACTCGCTTCAACAGAAACACGCGCACATCCAACAACTCTGGGACGAGGTACGACGCCTTTTGAATGAGATGAGTAGCGCCCAAGCACGCCCAACAGTCTCAGAGGCGCGCTCCGTCCTAACGCCACAGTTGGTAGACCAGTGGCATGCGCTGATGGACAGACTGTTGCGGGAACTGAACATCGCGCCAGAGTCCATCGAGGCGGACATTACCGCTGCCTTTGACGAGTATCGCCGCGAATGCTCGTCGTAGTTGACACGAATGTTTGGGTCTCCGCACTGTTGAACCCACGCGGGTTTCCTGCACGGCTGCTTCGGGCGTTTCTTGAGGGGCAGTTCACGCCTGTAGTTAGCCGCGAGCTTCTGCAAGAATTAGCTGATGTTCTCTCGCGCCCGCGCCTCTGGCGAAGCTTTACCCGCCGACTGTCTCGTCTGGATACGCGGCTTGCGCTCAGCGTGCTGCGGATTTACCAGTGGGTTGCTGCGCTGCTTTTGCACACGCTCAGTCAAGCAGGGCACTGGGTTGTCCTGCAAGGCGATACTGAGGGGTGTCGCGACCTGCGCGACAATATGTTTTTGGAGGCAGCTGTGCGCGGCAACGCACACTACTTGGTGAGCCGTGATGACGACCTCAAGCGCGATCTTGAGCTGGTTGCGCAGAGGGCAAGTCGTGGTATTGAGGTGGTATCTGTCCAGCAGTTTCTGGACATCCTCAGTGGCAGCGCTGACGGCTAAGCCAGTTAGATTGTGTGCCTCACTCTGGTATCAGCACGCTCTTCACCGTGCGCCGTTGCTCCATTGCGTGGAACGCCTCGCGCCACGCCTCCAGCGGGAAGACGCGGCGCATCGGCGCGAGTTTGAGTTTGCCCGCGCCCATCAGCGTCAGCACGCGCTCCCAAGTGCCCCAAGTGTGGCTGAAGGTTCCCTGCAGGCGCAGGTTCTTGCCCACCAGCGGGTCTAAGCTGAAGCCGAGCGGTTCAGGTCCCCAGCCAACTTTGGTGATTTGCCCGTCGGGGCGCGTGATGCGCAGACACGGCTCCAGCACGGCGGAGCTGCCCACCGCGTCGATGACCAAGTCTGCGCCCAGCCCGTCGCCCTCACGACGCACAATCGCCTCGATGTCGTCGCGGTCGGCGCACAGAATCGCATCCGCGCCGACCGCTTCGGCAATCCGCAGCCGTTCGCCGTCCGTGCTTAGCCCGACCAGAATCGCCTTGCGCGGGCTGAACAGCTTCGCCATCTGCAGGCACAGCAACCCGATGGGTCCGCTGCCGAACACGACCACCAAGTCGCCTGGCTTGGGCTGCGAGCATTCAACGACGGCGTGCGCGGCGACGCAGCACGGCTCGGTCATCGCGGCGTCCTCAAAGCACAGGGTGTCGGGCAGGCGGTGCAGGATGCGGGCGGGGGCGCGCACATAGCGGGTCATCGCGCCGTTGACGCCGTAGCCGAAGCCGAGCCGCTGCGGGCACAGGTTGTACCGTCCTGTGCGGCAGTAGGCGCACTGTCCGCAGATGACCGCCGCCGTCTCGCACGCGACGCGGTCGCCCACCTGCCAGCCTTGCACGCCCTCGCCGACCGCCTCAATCACGCCCGCGAACTCGTGCCCCAGCACGACGGGCACATTCACCTGCCACGACTGTGTGTTGTGGTACTGGTGCAGGTCGGAGCCGCACACCCCGACGGCGCGCACGCGCACCAGCACTTCGCCCGCGCGGGGCGTCGGCTCCGCAATCTCGCGCAGCTCCACGCTGCACGGCTCCAGCGCGTAGTGGACGACCGCCTTCATTTGTCCACCGCGATTTGCACGCGCTTGCGCAGCGCCGCTTGCGCCGCCGCCAGCCGCGCAATCGGCACGCGGAACGGCGAGCAGCTCACATAGTCCAGCCCGACCTCGTGGCAGAAGGCAATGGAGTCGGGGTCGCCGCCATGCTCGCCACAGATGCCCACCTTCAGGTCAGGGCGCACCGCGCGCCCAAGGTCAAACGCCATCCGCACGAGCTTGCCCACGCCGTCGCGATCCAGCGTGATGAACGGGTTTTCGGGCAGAATCTTATGCTCCACATAGTACGCCAGGAACTTGCCCTCGGCGTCGTCGCGGCTGTAGCCGAAGGTGGTCTGCGTCAGGTCGTTCGTGCCGAAGGAGAAGAACTGGGCGTACTGGGCGATTTCGTCGGCGGTCAGCGCGGCGCGCGGGATTTCGATCATCGTACCGAACTTGTAGTCCACGCGCACGCCCTCGCGTTCCATCACCTCTTTGGCGACGCGCTCCAGATGCTCGCGGGCGAGTTTCAGCTCGTTCACATGCCCGACCAGCGGGATCATAATCTCCACATGGGGGTCGTAGCCGCGCCGTTGCGCTTCGGCGGCTGCCTCCAGAATCGCGGCGACCTGCATCTCCACGATTTCGGGGTACAGCAGCGACAGGCGCACGCCGCGCAGCCCCAGCATCGGGTTCGCCTCGCGCAGCTCCTCCACGCGCTGCAGTAGTCGGCGTTTCTCGGCAAGCGTCTCCGAGTCGGGCGCGGTAATCTCCAACTGGGCGACCTCGCGCAGCAGGTCTTCGTAGCGGGGCAGGAACTCGTGCAGCGGCGGGTCAATCAGCCGAATGGTGACGGGCAGCCCGCGCATCACCTCGAAGATGGCGAAAAAGTCGCCCCGCTGGAAGGGCAGCAGGCGGCTCAACGCCTCGCGCCGCTCTTTCTCGGTCTTGGCGAGAATCATCTCCTGCATAATCGGCAGGCGTTCCTCGCCGAAGAACATGTGTTCGGTACGCGCCAGCCCGATGCCTTCCGCGCCGAACTCCAACGCTTTGGCGGCGTCGTGCGGGTTGTCGGCGTTCGCCCGCACGCGCAGGCGACGGAACTCGTCCGCCCAGCGCAGGAGCGTGTGCAGGTCTTCGCTGAGTTCAGGCGCGACGGTGGGCACAGCACCCTTGTAGACCTTGCCCGTGCTGCCATCGATGCTGATAAAGTCGCCCTCGCGCACGACGACCGTCTGCCCGTCTACTTGCACGGTGAACAGGTTCTCGTGTTCGTCGACGCTAATGGCTTCGCACCCAGCCACGCACGGGATGCCGAACCCGCGCGCGACCACAGCGGCGTGCGAGTTGGAGACCAGTATCGGCGTCAGGCGCGACGAGAAGATGATGTAGTTTTTGTCCAATTCCTCTACTGCGTCCACCTCGAAGTTATACACAAGGGCTTCCTCACGCTCAGGCGAAATCGCTACGCGGTAGGAGCGCAGGGGCGAGTCGAGCAGGCGGGTGAGTTCCCCGCGCAACTCGTCGGAGGGGCACAGCGGGAGGATGTCGCGCCGAATCTTGTCCGCGCCGAACATGATGTTCCGCTTGACCGCCGCGCGCGTGCGTCCCGCGTAGTTCACCTCCGCGACGATGTCGCTGCAAAGGGCGCGCATGCTGAAGCATTTCGTGGCGTACCGACGCGCAGGCGGGTTCGCTTTGACCCGATGCGTGCGCGAAAGTATCTGCTCGACTCCCTCCGTTATCTGCACCAGGTACGCATTTCGGTTGTTGGAGACTTGCGGCAGGATGCCCAGTCGCAGGCACGCCAGCACAATCGCTTCCAGCAGGTACGGCTTGCGCTCGGCGACCACAAGTTGCAGGCGCACGGGGCTCGAAGCCGTTGAGTAGGAGCCGTCGCCGTCGATGTAGCCTGCAAGGAAGTTCCGTAGCGACTCTGCATCTGCCTCCAGCACCCACCGCGTGAGGTTCGCGATAACTTCAGACAGGCGTGCGGCAGGCTCGCGACGGAAGCAGATATAGTCGGCGACCTCACCCTCCACGACACGCCCACGCAGCACGCACTTCGTGTATCGCCTGCGCCCGTTGCTGAGGGAGTACCCGAACGCCGCCTCGAACGCCTCGCGGACGCGGTGAATAAACTCTGCCTTCTCTGGGGTCGGCTTCTGAATAAACACAACGCACCCTTTCGTGCGCGTGAGCCGAATGTGCCCGTCGGAAAGCAGCGCGCCCAGCACATAGGCGAACGCAGGCGACTGATGCGTCTCACTAAGCGCGGGTATCCAATCCACCGCGAGCAGGTACTCCTGACTCTCGGCGACGGTTTCCAGCGGAACCTTGTGCAGGCGGCGCTCGCGGATGACGAACATCTTGTGGTCGGGCGTGATGCGGAACCAGTTATCGCGCGCCCGCCCCGTTTGGGAGACCTGCGCTCGAACGACGGTCGCAAGGCGTCGCCCCGCCGCGATAATCGGACGCCATACGGGGCGCATCGTGCGCGTGTCAAACGACAGAATCCGCAGGGGAACCTCCCCAGCGAACAGCTCGAACACCTGCTCGGCAGTCAGCAACCCCCTGTCGGTCAGCACTTTGGTCTCACCCGCGATGCAGGTCATGCCGCCGCGCGCCGTGAGAATCGCCTTAGATGCCAGCATCCCGCCCACATCGTCGGGGTTCGTTTCGGGGCGCACCAGGATCACAGGCTCGGTCTTGCCCTGCTCCATCGCGCGTTTGGAGTCGAACACGGCGCGCCCGCTCGCTGCGCCAGGCGACGCGCCCAAGCCCTGCGCCAGCAGCGGGTAGTCGCCGCTTGCCAGCGCGGTCTCGTCGAAGTGCGGGTGTAGCAGTTGGTCTAACTGGCTTGGGCTGCACGCGCAGCACGGCCTCGTCGCGCCCGATCAGTCCCTCCTTCGCCATGTCCACCGCGATTTTGACCGCTGCCCTGCCCGTGCGCTTGCCGACGCGACACTGCAGCATCCACAGCCGCCCGCGCTCCACCGTGAACTCCAAGTCCATCATATCGCGGTAGTGGCGCTCCAGTCGCTCGGCGATCTGCAGGAACTGCGCGTACACTTCGGGCATGCGCTCGTGCAGCGCGCTCAGCGGCAGCGGCGTGCGCACCCCTGCGACGACATCCTCGCCCTGCGCGTTCGGCAGGAACTCGCCGTACAACTCGCGCGCGCCCGTGGCGGGGTTGCGCGTGAACGCCACGCCCGTGCCCGAATCGTCGCCCATGTTGCCGAACACCATCGCCTGCACATTGCACGCTGTGCCCAAGTCGTGCGGGATCTTCTCGCGCTCACGGTAAATCACGGCGCGCTCATTGTTCCACGAGCGGAACACTGCCTCAATCGCCATCTCCAGCTGCTGGTAGGGGTCTTCGGGGAACGCTTTGCCGAAGTCGCGCACGATTTGCTTGAACTCGCCGACCAACTCGCGCAGCGCATCGGCAGGCACATCGGTGTCTTGCGTGACGCCCAGCCGCTCCTTGAGGGCATCGAAGCGCGCCTCGAAGTACCGCTTCGGGATGTCCATCACGACATCGCTGAACATCATCACGAAGCGGCGGTAGGCGTCGTACACGAAGCGCGGGTTGTTCGTCAGCCGTATCATCCCCTCGGCGGTGGCGTCGTTCAGCCCCAGATTCAAAATCGTGTCCATCATGCCAGGCATGGAGAACTTCGCGCCTGAGCGCACGGAGACCAGCAGCGGGTTGTGCGGGTCGCCGAACTTTTTGCCGACGCGCCCCTCCACAATTTGCATCTTTTCGCGCACTTCTTGCATTAAGCCATCGGGCAGTCGCAGGCGTTTCATATAGCCGCGGCAGACATCGGTGGTAATCGTGAAGCCTGGCGGGACGGGCAAGCCGATATTGGTCATCTCGGCGAGGTTTGCGCCCTTGCCGCCCAGCAGATCGCGCATGTCCGCGCTGCCTTCGTCAAATAGGTACACTCGCTTCATATCCTGCCTCCTGTAGTGTTCTCTTGATGCGCGACGGCGGCGTCCGCACAGCCTCCGACGGTGGAGGCGCGCAAGTCGCTATATTATGGCACATTCGAGAAGGTGGTAGTCACCCCTTTGAGTAGTGATGATGCCTATAGGTCAGAAACTCTTCCCAACTCCAAATATGGTCGGTCAAACCTATCGCCATCGCAGGACTCCTACGCCAATAACGACGCCCATCCAATAGACCATCCACACGCACACGCAAACACCGATGCGAACGCAACCAGTTGCGCTCAAACACACACAACACCACAGCCGCATCCCACAAACACACCCGCTTCGCAAACGCGTGCGTCTGGCGCGTCAAACAGTTCAGACAATCCCGCAGCACCCCGTTCAACCGCTCGCCGTGAACCACATACGGACACGCAATCGGCGAACCCAACACACAACGCGCCTCCACACCCACTACCTTGCCCCCACAACGACGCTTGACCGCCTGCGTCCAGCCCACGCCAGCCGTAGGTACTCAGCGCGGACGCCCACGCTTGCCCAAACGCTGCGCATCCCGATACACCCGCCCAACTTCCTGCCGATAGACCGCCCGTCCATCACTGACCCACGATACGCCCCCGTGTCCCGCTGTCCGTCGCCGCGTCTGCGCCACCACCTGCGGGGCTGCCGCGTCCTCCGAACCCGCAAACGCCCAAGCCACCACAAGATGGCTCTTTTTCTTTTTTATGGAGGCGGATGCCCCCGAAGGTGGTTATTGTGTTGATTTGTGTGCGAACAGGTTTTCTTTGTAGATTTGAGGGGTAGGTTTCCGCGCCCTCAGAAAAAAAACCTACCCCTTTAAGCCCTTGACAAGGGGGGAGAGGGTCGGGGTGAGGGGGGATTCTGC
>AFSR01001698.1_pt1 | contig 11436 bp, 7 predicted proteins | sample 296848 | NCBI WGS metagenome assembly AFSR01 (sample SAMN02954305, study PRJNA68063) | hot springs metagenome | biome: terrestrial; feature: Mushroom and Octopus hot springs; material: microbial mat core samples; isolation source: Yellowstone National Park Mushroom and Octopus hot springs ...
GCGGCGCCCAGCGGGCGCAGTCCCTCGGTGATCCACCGCACGGCTTGCTTGTAGGTGACGCGCGGGGGTTTAGCCAACGGCGCGAACACATCGCAGACCTCCATCCTTTCCAAGCCGAGCGCGCGCCGGCGAATGTCCCAGTAGCGATGCCAAACGTCCAGGTGCCGATTGCAGGCGTCAATCACGTTGTGAAAGACCTGGGTTGGGATGTTATTGGGCGCGAGGGCGGCGGTGAGCGAATCGGGGTAGTGATGCACGCGCGCCCGCAGCACAGTGGCTTTCACCTTGCCGGCCATGATCTCGGCAAACGTGTTCTTCAAGCCCAAGAAGCCATCGGCGAAGCTTTCCCACGCGCTCTTACGCAGCGCCCGATCGGGACTGCTGAGCAATGCGTCAATATTGCCCTGCGCGACGGGCACGCGCTTCTTTGTGCTCGTGCGCGCGTCGGCGAACTTTAGGTCGGCGTTGGCCAACACGGTATAGACATTGGCCGGCGTGGCGAGCGCGTCGCTTGCCTGGGCCATCACTGCCTCGACTTCTGCCGAGCGCACGTGTGGCTTCAGGCGCATCAGGTTGTCCAGGTAGTGGCGATACCGCTTGAGCGCCGGCAACTCGGCGATAAATCGCTCCAGCGTTTGTGGCTCCAAGGCGAGCAACTCTGGTTCGGCGAAAGCGATCGCCGCCATGAAGCGCGCGGCCAAGCCTTGGGCGCGGCTGACGCGCGCGGCATTGGTCTGGTTAGTAGTGTCCACGTCGAAGGCCCGGCCAGCGTAGTTGTAGAGTTTGTACATCTCCGGCCCAAGCTGTTCAAACAGCTCAAAATAGGCTCGCAGGTGCTGCGCCGATTCGCCCAAGCGGCCTTGTAACTCGGCCAAGCGAGGCAATTCACCTTCCAGGCGCTTGAACGCATCTTCCCAGGCCTCGGGACTGGGATACATGCTCTCCAGGTCCCAGGTGTGCTCAAGGGGCATCTCTTCTCTGCGGGGGAGCGGCTTGGACATTGACGGTTAAACCTCACTCAGGATAAAAGGATGCGTGTATTATGCCTTCGAGCGCGTGGCACCGTCCTGAACGCAGGGTGCGTTCACGCACGGGGTATAAGACTGGCTGCTTGCCGGCCTGCCACCCCCGACCGTGAACGCGCCACAGAATGCGAACTACGGAACCACGCACTACGCACTACGGAATACGCACTACGTAATACGCACTTCCCGCCTTTCTATGGTATAAGCCGGCTTATGCAGCCCTTCTCATACGTCGCTGCGCGCACGCTCGCTGAGGCCACCGCCATCCTCGCCCGCGAGGGCGACCAGGCGAAGTGCCTGAGCGGTGGCACAGATTTGATCGTCTTTCTGCGCGAGGGCCGGCGGCGGGCCAGCGTCGTCGTGGATGTCAAAGGCATCCCGGAGCTGAATCAGCTCAGCTATCACCCCCAGGCGGGATTGACGATTGGCGCGGCTGTGCCCTGTCATCGTATTTACAGCGACCCACAGGTGACCGCACACTATCCTGGTCTAATTGACGCTGTGGCGCTGATCGGCGGCATCGCCATCCAAGGGCGGGCGACGCTGGGCGGCAACGTCTGCACCGCCTCGCCCGCCGGCGATGCCATCCCCGCCCTGATCGCCCATCAGGCTGTCTGCGTCGTGGCCTCGCCAGAGGGCACGAGAGAACTCCCGATCGAACAATTCTTTCGCGGGCCGGGGCAGACCGTGCTGGGAACGGGTGAGCTGTTGGTCGCGCTGAAGCTTCCCCCGCCTACGCCGCGGATGGGCGCGGCTTACCTGCGCTTCACCCCGCGCAACGAGATGGACATCGCCGTCGCCAGCGCCGGCGTTGCCGTAGCGCTGAGCGAAGACAAAGCGCACTTTACCCATGCGCGCCTGGCGCTGGGCGCAGTCGCCCCGACGCCGCTGTTCGTGCCCCAGGCCGGCGAGGCGCTGATCAACCAGCCGGTCTCGGAGGCAGCAGTGGAAGCCGCCGCCCGCGCCGCGCAGGCCGCTGCGCGGCCGATCACCGATGTGCGCGGCACCGCCGAGCAGCGCCGCCATTTGGCCTACGTGTTGACCAAGCGGGCGCTGTGGCGCGCGATCGAGCGCGCGCGCACCGATGGCAAGGAGCGGGAGAATGGCAAGCTGGAGAGAGGTGGGTGATGCATCAGAAGGTATGTGTCACAGCGATAATCAATGACGAGGAGGTTACGTTCCTCTGCGAGCCGCGCCAGAGCCTGCTGGAGGTGCTGCGCGACGTGCTTGGGCTGACCGGAGCCAAGGAAGGATGTAACAACGGCAACTGCGGCGCCTGCGCTGTGCTGCTGAATGGCGTCTTGGTGAATGCTTGTCTAGTGCTGGGGGTCGAGGTGAACGGCGCGCGCGTGACCACCGTCGAGGGCATCGCGCCGAGAGAGGGTCTGCATCCCCTCCAACGCAAATTCATAGAGCATGCCGCGCTGCAATGCGGCGTCTGCACCCCTGGGTTCATCGTGGCCGCTAAGGCGCTGCTCGATCGCAACCCGAACCCGACCGAGCACGAGGTTCGCCATTGGCTGGCCGGCAACCTATGCCGCTGCACCGGTTACGACAAGATCGTGCGAGCCGTGCTGGATGCCGCGGCGGAGATGCGCGCGCAAAGACAGCCAACTTAGCAGAAGGCTGCCGCTCGAAGTTGAGCGTTCCCGGCCTATTCGCGATAGGAGATGATTAGATGGCCACTGTAGAAGTGATCGCCAAGGACAACACAGGGACAACAAACGGCAAACCTTACAGCGTCATCGGCCGGCGGGTGTTGCGGCCAGATGGCGTGGACAAGGTGACCGGCCGCGCACAATACGGCGCGGATGTCAAGCTGCAAGGGCTGCTCTACGGCAAGGTGCTGCGCAGCCCGCATGCCCATGCCCGCATCCGCGCGATAGACACCAGCGCAGCCGAGCGATTGCCGGGCGTAAAAGCCATCATCACCGGCAAGGACCTGCCATCGGCCGAGGACAAGGTCGCCAAGAGCGGCGAGGGCAGCGTGAACTACAGCTACCTGCGCCAGAACGTGCTCGCCCAGGACAAGGTGCTGTATCACGGCCATCCGGTCGCCGCCGTGGCCGCGGTTGACATTCACACTGCCGAGGAAGCCCTGGCGCTGATCAAAGTGGAGTACGAACCCCTACCGCCAGTGCTGGACGTCCTCGAGGCCATGCGCGACGACGCGCCGATCCTGCTGCCCGGCCTGCGCACCCGCGAGCTGGGCGAAGTGGTCGGCGATAAGCCCACCAACATCGCCAGCCATGAGCAATTCGCCCGCGGCGACGTAGCCGCCGGCTTCGCCCAGGCGGCTGTGATCGTCGAGCGCGAGTTTCGCACCAACACCGTCCACCAGGGCTACATCGAGCCGCACAACGCCACCGCGCTGTGGAACGCCGACGACCACATCACGGTCTGGACCAGCACGCAGGGCGCTTGGGATCAGCGCCGCGACCTGAGTGCCCTGCTCCAGGTGCCGATCTCCCGCGTGCGGGTGATCCCGATGGAGATCGGCGGCGGGTTTGGCGGCAAGTTCGCGCTCTACCTAGAGCCGCTCGCAGCGCTGCTCTCGCGCAAAGCCGGCCATCGGCCGGTGAAGATGTGGATGCAGCGGGATGAGGAGCTGAAGGCCACCGGCCCGACCAGCGCCTCGGTGATTCGTGTTAAGGCCGGCGCGCGCGCCGACGGCGTGATCACCGCCGTCCAGGTCTGGATGGCCTATGAGGCCGGCGCGTTCCCTGGCTCACCGGTCAGCGCCGGCATGGGCGTCATCTTCGCCCCCTACCGGCTGGAGAACCTGCTGATTGACGGCTACGACGTGCTGGTGAACAAGCCGCCGGCCCAGCCTTACCGCGCCCCCGGCGGCACCAACGCTGCCTTCGCCGGCGAGTCTGTGATAGACGAGCTGGCTGAGCGGCTGGGCATGGATCCGATCGCCTTCCGCCGGATCAACGCCGCCAAGGAGGGCGACCGGCGAGCGGATGGGCCGGTCTATGGGCGGATTGGCTATATCGAGACGCTGGACGCGATCGCGGCTCATCCCCACTACAACGCGCCGTTGCCGGCCCCAAGCGCCCCATACATTAAGGTTGGTCGCGGCGTCGCCAGCGGCTTCTGGTTCAACTGGGACGGCAAATCGTCGGCCTCCGCCACGGTGAACCCCGATGGCACGGTGGCTTACCTGGAAGGCAGCGTGGACATCGGCGGCACGCGCGCCTCGCTGGCGATGATGTTGGCCGAAACGTTGGGCATCCCCTACGAAGATGTCAAGCCGATGGTCGGTGATACCCAAACCTTGGGCTTTAACGATGGCACGGGCGGCAGCCGCACGACATACGGCTCCGGCATCGTCGCCTATCACCTAGGCCAGGCCATCATCCAGGAGCTGAAGAAGCGCGCGGCGGCGCTCTGGCAGGTCTCTGCTGAGGCGATCCAAGTCGAAGGCGACCGCTACATCTGCGGCGATCGACAGATCGCCTTTAAGGAACTGGCCGAGAAGCTGGACGAGACCGGCGGCCCGCTGAGCGTGAGCGTCTCACTGGATACCAAGGGGGCCATCCCTGGCTTCGGCACACACGTCGTGGACGTCGCCGTGGACACCGAGACCGGCAAGGTGACGATCCTGCGCTACACCGCGGCCCAGGACGTGGGCCGCGCCATCCACCCCAGCTATGTCGAGGGCCAGATCCAAGGCGGCGTGGCGCAGGGCATCGGCTGGGCGCTGAGCGAAGAGTACGTCTACGACGATGAGGGCCGCCTGCTGAACGCCAGCCTGCTCGACTATCGGATGCCCACTGCGCTGGACCTGCCGATGATCGAGCCGGTGATCGTGGAGGTGCCCAACCCTAACCACCCGTTCGGGGTCAAGGGGGTGGGCGAAGTGCCCATCGTGCCGCCGGCAGCGGCCATCGCCAACGCCATCTACCAAGCCATCGGCGTGCGCATCACGACGCTGCCGATGAAGCCGGCGGTCATCCTGAAAGCCCTGGGCAAGATTTAGCGCGGCGCTTTGCGCACACGCACCCCACCTTCTCGCTCCGAGCGCGCTGCGGTGGCCATTGCGACGCTGGCGCTGCTGGCCGGCCATTTCTCGCCCTGGGCAGCCCACGTCACGGCTGCCCTGACCCGCAGCGCCCACGAGCTTTCCATCATGACGAACTTCACGCCCGGCGCCGGCGTCTTTTGGAATGAGTGGTTCCTGCTGCCGCTGTGGTCGGCGGCGCTGTTGATCGCGCTCTTGGCCGGCAAACGTTGGCTGGGCCTGGGGCTGAGCTGGCTGGTGGCGTCGCTTGGGCTGCCGGCCTATCCGCACCTGCTCACGGCCTACGCGCATCCGGAGTATCGCCTCCAGTTCTTCGTCACCCTGGGTGTGATCGGGGCGGCAGCCGGCCTGTTTGCCACCGGCCACACATTGCACACGCCGCTGCGCCTGGGGGTGCTCTTCGCCTGCGCCCTGGCCCCCGCCGTCCCATTGGTTGGCTACTTCATGGTCAAGCCGGCGATCGAAGCGCTCTATCAGGGGACGGTTGGCATCGGCCTGGGCTGGTGGCTGACGCTGGCCGGCGTAGGCACGCTGTTGTTCCAAGTGTTAAAATCTTGGCGAGCGATGCGTGCCTTGCCCGATCAGCGCGTCAGCACATCACAAGTGAATCTTCTAGGGCCAGACGCCCCTCGGCCATGAGATCGCGATTCGCGGCGAGCAGACCGGTCAAGTTAGCCTGCGCCTTTGCACTTGTGCTGGCGGCCTGTGGCGGTGCCGCGCCACCGCCGAGCGCGACGCTCTCCTCGCCGGCGGCCAATGCCCAGGTCATCGTTGGCGAGCAGATTCAGATCATCGGCAAGATCACGGGCAGCGGCGTTAGACGGGTGGATATCTTCATCAACAACCAGCGCTACGCCACGGTGGACCAGGCCGTTCGCCCAGATGAGTTTGAGTTCGTCGTGCCGTGGGTGGTGCCGGCGGAATTGATCGGCACTGCGGTCATCCAGGCAAAGGGGATCGGCGAACAAGACCAGCCAATCGTCGCCTCCGAGGCGATCTTCGTCGCAGTCCAAGCGCCGCCGGCGACGCCCACGCCCACCCCTGAACCCACGCCTGTGCCGACCGCGACGCCGGCTGAGTCAGCGCCGCCTGCAGCCACCAGTGAACCGGCGACCGTACTGCTTGGCCCGTTGGCCGGCAACGATTTTGTCAACGTGCGGGCTGCGCCCGACCTCAACGCGCAACTGTTGGGTCAGATCAGCAGAGGCCAGAGCGTGCCGGTGCGCGGGCGAACTGCGGATGGGACGTGGTATCAGATCACCTATCCGGCTGGGCCAGGGGGCATCGCCTGGGTCTATGGGCCGGCGTCCAGCATCACCGGTGACGCCGGCACGTTACCGGTGGTTTCAACCGCCGGCGGCGCGGCGAATAACCCGCCGCCGAGCGGCCTGCAACCGCCGTTTGTTCGGCTCAAGGCCGGCCAAGAGTTCGCCAACCTGCGCACGGGACCTGACGTGGCTTATCAGAAAGTTGGCGAGCTGAGAGCCACGGGCGTCAACGCGGCTGCCGTGAGGGGCAAGAGCGCAAATGGTCAATGGTGGCAGATCGCGTTCACCGGCGCGCCGGGCGGCGTGGCTTGGGTGTTTGGTCAGTTGGTGGATTTCACGGGTGACCCCAACGCGGTGCCCGTCGTCCCCGCGCCGCCGCTGGCGCCTGGGGCAGGCGCGCCCTCTGCGCCAACGGCAGCGCCAACGCCGGCAGCCCCGCTGCCGACGCCCACGCCGCCCCTTCCGCCTTCGGCGGTGCTGCCCTACAGCCAGAACATGCGCTTCTCGCCGCGCGACGACATCGGCGATGTGCCGCTTGGCCATCAGGGACAGCCCAAGACCGCGACCCTGGAGTGGCAGATCAACGGCGCGATCAAGGCCGAGCTGGGAGATCACCACCCAGCCTGGGCCGGGCATCTTCCAGAACTGCCCTGCCGGCAACCTGGCCAGCATCACGCCAAACGACCCGGTGGGCAAACGCATGCCGCTGCTGCTGCCCAGCGGCACCTTTCAGTTCACCATCCCCGACAAGGGCTACTATCTGTCACCATCTACGTCGTCAGGCCGACGGCAGCACCACCACTATCCCGCGCAACGTGATCGTGGATTGTTACAAGACGCAGTAGGGGCGCGACATATTGCGTCCCCGCAGCGGTCAGCGAAGTGATTGGCGCTGTGATTGTAGGCAAACGGCCTCAATGCCTGCTGAGCCGTAGCGGACGTTGCGCAGCTCGGCCAAAACACGACCGCAAGGAAGGGATGACGACGTGACTTTCGCGCGAGGGAGACCCACCGTTCTGCCCCTCGCTGTGAATGCGCCCGATACGCTGCGATGGGGGGTGCGTTCACAGTTGGATGCAAGGCTGATCTCACGCGGAGACGCGGAGAACGCGAAAAAGTAGAACACAGCTTCTTGGCCGCTGCCTAGAAGGCGCGCTGTGTTGCCCCTATTAGTGAATGCCCCCCTGCGATGGACGCGCTGTGCTATGCTCATGACTGCCCAACATCAGCGATGAGCTTCGTCCATCTTCACGTCCATTCCGAGTATTCGCTGCTGGATGGCTTCGGCAGCGTCAAGAAGCTCGTGCGGCGCGCCAAGGAGCTGAACATGCCGGCGCTGGCCCTCACCGACCACGGCGCCATGTATGGGGCAATCGAGTTCTTCGACGCCTGCGCCGAGGTTGGCATCAAGCCCATCATCGGCGTCGAGCTTTACCTCTGCAAGCGCGGGCGCAGGATGCAGGAGAAGGACCCCAACTTCGACCGCAGCCCGCACCATCTGCTGCTGCTGGCGCTGAACAACGAGGGGTACAAGAACCTGATGCGGCTCGTGACGCTCGCCCAGCTTGAGGGCTACTACTATAAGCCCCGCATTGACCACGAGGTGCTCGTCCAGCACAGCGCCGGCCTGATTTGCACGTCCGGCTGCTCATCTGCCGAGATCCCGCGCCTGATCACGCAGGGCCAGTTCGAGCAGGCCCGCAAGATCGTCCAGTGGTATCTGGAGGTGTTCGGCGACCGCTTTTACTTTGAGCTTCAGGACCACGACCTCCCCGAACTTAAGCTGATCAACGAGACGCTGATTGACTGGTCGCGCGAGCTGGGCGTGCCGCTGATCGCCACCAACGACGTGCACTACGTGCTGCGCGAGGACGCGCCGGCCCACGACCTGATGCTGTGTATTCAGACCGACGCGCTGTTGAAGGCGCCGGACCGCATGCGCTTCAACAATGATTCTTACTATCTGAAGAGCGCCGAGGAGATGGCCGAGCTATTCGGCCAGATCGCGCCGGAGGCGCTGAGCAACACGCTGGCTGTGGCCGAGCGCTGCGAGGTGTCGCTCAAGTCGCGCACCTTCCATCTGCCGCACTTCGAGTTGCCGCCCGGCTTCAGCAGCGACGCGGATTACCTGCGCCACCTGTGTTACCAGGGCTTCCAGGCGCGCTATGGCATCCCGGCCCAGCCCGATCCGGAATCGCCAGAGCCGGATGTGCCGGTGGACTTGACGGCCCGTTCGCCGCTGGCGCTGCCGGAGTCGCGCGATAACCCGGCCCTTCGGCCCAGCGCGCTGCGCCAGCGCCTGGAATACGAGCTGAGCGTTATTATCGAGATGGGGTTCGCAACATACTTCTTGATCGTCTGGGACCTCATCCGCTTCGCGCGCGAGGCCGGCATTTGGTGGAACGTGCGCGGCAGCGCCGCCGGCAGCATGGTGTCCTATGTGCTCGGCCTGAGCTACATCGAACCGGTCAGCAACGACCTGCTCTTCGAGCGCTTCCTCAATCCGGGACGGGTGTCCATGCCCGATATTGACATGGACTTCCCCGACGATCAGCGCAGCCGGCTGGTGGACTACACAATCGAGAAATACGGCCGCGACAACGTCGCCCAGATCATCACGTTTGGCACGCTGGCTGCCCGCGCCGCGCTCAAGGATGTCGGGCGCGTGCTGGATATCCCGCTCGGCGAGGTCTCGCGCATCACCGCGCTGGTCCCGGCCATCCCCGGCAAGCCGATCACGCTGATGCAAGCGTTAGAACAGGTGCCGGAGCTGAAGCGCTTGTATGAGTCGCAACCGCACGTGCGCGAGCTATACGACCGCGCTGTGCAAGTGGAAGGCACGGTGCGCAACGCCGGCACGCACGCCGCCGGCGTGGTGATCGCCGATCGCCCGCTGGTGGAATACGCGCCGCTCAACCGGCTCACCGGCACGCCGCTCACCCCGCAGCTCACCGCCGTCACCCAGTTCGAGATGACCCACCTGGAATCCATCGGGCTGCTCAAGATGGATTATCTGGGCCTCTCCACGCTCACCATCATGCGCAAGGCGTGCGAGCTGATCAAGGCGCGCCACGGGGTCGAGCTGAACCTCACCAACATCCCGATTCACGACCCGCGCATCTACCAGTTGCTCACCAAGGGCGATGTGCAGGGCGTCTTCCAGGTGGAAGGCACGGGCATGCGCAACCTGATGATGCAGATGAAGCCGACGCGCTTCCAGCACATCGTCGCTGCGCTGGCCCTCTTCCGGCCTGGGCCGATGGAATATATCCCCACCTACATCCGCCGCATGCACGGCGAAGAACCGGTGGAATATCGTCACCCAGACTTGGCCCCGGCGCTCAGCGAGACCTACGGAATCATCGTGTATCAAGAGCAGATCATGCGCGTGGCCCGCGACATCGCCGGCTATTCGGTGGGCGAGGCGGACACTATCCGCAAAGCGGTGGCCAAGAAGAACGCGGAGCAATTGCTCAAGCACCGCAACAAGTTCCGCGAAGGGGCGGTGAAGAAGGGCTATCCGGCCGAGCTGGCCGATGCCATCTTCGGCGACATCGAGTACTTCGCCCGCTATGGCTTCCCCAAGGCGCACGCCGCGGACTACGCCGCCATCACCTGCCAGACTGCCTGGTTAAAGGCCGTCTATCCGCTCGAGTACATGTGCGCGCTGCTCACCTGCGAGAGCGGCAACACCGAGAAGATCACCGCCCTGATCGCCGACGCGCGCCAGCACGGCATCGAGATCTTGCCGCCCAGCGTCAACGCCAGCGATGCCGAATTCACCATCGAGGATTTGCCGCCGACGGCCAAGCATCAGCCGAGCAAGGGGCGCATCCGCTTCGGCTTGATGGCGATCAAGAACGTGGGCGAGGGGCCGGTGCGCGCCATCGTCGAGGCCCGCAAGCGCGGCGGGCCATTCAGGTCGCTGGACGATTTCTGCCGTCGGGTGGACATGTCCACCTTCAACAGGCGCGTCTTGGAGGCGTTGATCAAGGCCGGCGCGTTGACGAATTCGGCGCTCGCCCGCAGTTGCTGGAGGTCGTTGACCAGATCATCCACGCCGGTAACACCGTCCGCAGGGCGGCGCAGCTTGGCCAAGGGCTGCTCTTCGACGCGCTGGATGATGCCAGCAGCGGGCAGTTGATCGTGCTGCCGAAGAAGTTTAAGGACATCCCGCGCCGAGTGCTGCTCCAGGAGGAGCGCGAGCTGCTCGGCACTTATGTGTCTGAACATCCGCTCCAGGCCCAGCTCGGCGCCCTCCAACATTACGTCACGCACACCAGCGCCACCCTCACCGAGAGCGATCATGGCCAGCGGGTCGTGGTTGCCGGCGTGGTCACTGTGGTGCGCCCGCACACCACTAAGGCCGGCAAGACGATGGCCTTCGCCGAGGTGGAGGACATCTACGGCCGGCTGGAGCTGACCATCTTTCCGCAGACTTGGGCGGACTACCAACACCTCTTTCAGAAGGACAAGCCCCTACTGATCTGGGGCAAGGCCGAGGTCACTGCGGGCAGCGTCCCTAAGCTGCTGGTCGAGAAGGCCAGCGACTCCTTCGAGATCGCCCGCAGCGCCGACGATGCGCCGGTTGACGCGGCGTTCGAGACGACCAATGGCGATGCGCTCAGCGAAGAGCTCGTCGCGCCTATCTACGATGCCATCGTGCGCTCCGAGGCACAGACCGAGGCGGACGCGCAAGCGCCGGCTGAGCCAAGCCCGACGCACGCCGCTCCCTCACCCGTGTCCCTGGAGCGCACAATCCCAACGCCGTCTGACGACGCGATCCAGAACCCTCATCCGCGCGCGCAGGACGTGCCACCCATCTTTGCGGCGCGCGAGCCGCTCTACGTGATCCTTCAGCGCAATGGCGATCCGCGCAGCGATGTCGCGCGCTTGGAGGCCGTGCTGCAGACGCTGCGTAAATATAAGGGCGATCAACCTTTTGCCATCGTGTTGGACTACGGCAACGGCAAAAAGGTGACCATTGACTTCCCCAACGATGCAACCAATGACTGTCCGGAGTTACAACAGGAGCTGCGGAACATCGGGGCGCATTGTCGCGCTTGAGCGATGCGATGGCTAAGCGGATGGCTGCGAAGCGTCGTCCTCGCTCTCC
>AFSR01000767.1_pt1 | contig 11424 bp, 8 predicted proteins | sample 296848 | NCBI WGS metagenome assembly AFSR01 (sample SAMN02954305, study PRJNA68063) | hot springs metagenome | biome: terrestrial; feature: Mushroom and Octopus hot springs; material: microbial mat core samples; isolation source: Yellowstone National Park Mushroom and Octopus hot springs ...
GCAACCGGCGGAGGCGCCGATGACTCCCGACACCGATACTCGTCCACCAGCGCACGCACTGCATCACGCACGATCACATCGATCTGCTGAAAGATCTCCTGGGCGCACGGATCGTGGCGCAGCGCCGCCTGCAAACGACCGTAATCGCGCCCCAGCGCCGCAGCCACCAGATGAGTCAGCGGGTGTTCAACACCCGGCGGACGGGCGAATGCGGCAACCAGCGTCAGCACATCGGTAAGTTCGGCGGGATCGGGGTCCTTATCGAGAACGTGCAATCCCACCGGGATCATGCGCTGCTCGATCTGGATCAGTTCATGCGCCAGTGATGCCACATATGCTTCATCGTTTGCAGCATCGAGCGATTCGCTGCCAATGCCCAGTTGTTCCGCCTGTGCGCGAATATCCGCCAGCATACCCGGATCGGGTCGCGCGCGGTAAGCATCGAGCGTATCTTTCAGGCGGCGCAACCCTTTGTACAGACCCGCCTGCTGGAGCGGCGGGACCATATAACTCACCAGCGTTGCGGCGCTGCGTCGCTTTGCAATCGTGCCTTCGCTGGGGTTGTTGACGCTGTAGTAGTAGATGTTCGGCAACGGACCGAGCAACCGCATGGGCCAGCACTGCGCGCTGAGACCGGCTTGCTTGCCGGGCATAAACTCCAGCGCGCCATGGGTGCCGAAGTGCACCACTGCATGCGCGCCGAACACATGCGTCAGCCATGTGTAGAAAGCGGCAAACGCATGGTTGGGCGCCGCGTCCTTCGCCATCAGCAGACGCATCGGGTCGCGCTCATAACCGAAGGAAGGCTGCAATCCGACGAACACATTCCCGAACATGTGACCACAAATGAAGAAATCGCGACCATCGTTCAGCAACTCGCCGGGCGCCGCGCCCCAGAACGGCTCGATAGCCGCGTATGCCGGGAAGAGCCGCCGGTAATCAGCGACGCTGAGACGGGCAGCCACATTGCCGGGCGTGCCAAAGAGTTCAGCGTTCTGCTGCACCACACGATAGCGCAGTTCGTCCGGCGTCTCTGGAACCTCGACCGTATATCCGGCGTCGCGCAACGCCAGGAGCAGACGATGGAGCGATGCAAACACATCGAGATACGCGGCAGTGCCAGCGTTGCCGAGATTCGGCGGAAAGTTGAAGAGCACCAGCGCCAGTTTTTTCGCATGGTTTGGCGTGCGTCGCAGCGCCACATGCCGCTCGATCCGCCCGGCGGCAAGTTCAATCTGATCGGGCAACGGCACAAACTGATCACTGCCGGCGGTCGGTCCGCCAAAAACCAGCGGCTCGGTCGCACTATCGAGTTCCGGCAGCGCCACATTCATCGCCACCTGAATCGGGGAGAGTCCGGCATCGTCGCGCTGCCACTCTTCGACTCGCTGGAAAGAGAGCGGCACCAGACTCAGATACGAAACATCGAGATCGCTGAGCGCTGCAACCGCTTCCTCTGGCTGGCTCGCCGCCATCCCGCCGACCAGGGCAAAGCCCACGCCGTTGACCAGCACATCGACCGTTGCCCGGCGGGGATGGCGGGGGGTCTTTGCAGCGCCGAACCAGTGGTGCTGCGCCTGGCGTTCCATGAAGAAACGCTCAATCGCCGGACGGAAATCGAGACCGGCAGCGTATGCCATGCGAACCTCGAGACCGCGCTGCTCCAGCGCCCGGTAGAGTGCGTGCAAATGCGCCATATTGCCGCTCAATGCCACCGTGCGCAACGTGAGCAGACCAACGGTTCCCTTGACCGTCTCACCCTTGCGTCGTCTGGAACGTTGCGCCAGCCATTGTGCGTACTCCCGCTCGTCACCGAACGGTTCCGGCGCATCGGGATGCAGCAGCGCCACATCGGGATACTCAATCGGCGGCAGCACCTTCAGGCGCCCCTGATACCCCGGCACGTAGCGTTCGATCAGCATTGCCAACATGCGGCGCAGATTTTCCGGCGAACTGTGCATCCAGTACTGATGAACAGCGATGTAGGTTGCCAGATCGCGCGCTTTTCCGGGAATATGCTGCAACACACGCCCCAGGTTGCGTATCAGCGCCAGTTGCCGTTGCCCCTCGCCGCGCCCGTTCTTTGGACGGAACTTATGCATCCAGCGACTGAGCAGCGACGCCTCCTGCTCCTCCACCTTCTTCCGCAGATCGAAATGACCGATGCGCGTCTTCCGGATCAGCGCCGGATTGCTGGTGATAATGCAGACTGGCGCGTGCGCCTGTTCCAGCACGCGCTCCAGCGGGCGAACGAACTCCTCGCCGAAGAGCATCGAGCCGAAGACGAAATCACATGCCGCCACATCATCCGCCAGGCGTTGCCAGTCCACCTCGGTTCGCAGCGCATTCGTGTCATAGCATCCCAGGCTCAGAGCGATCCCCTCATCGCGGCGCAACAATTCCGCTCCTTTGCGCAACGCCGCGAAGTGATTCCCGTCCATGGTCAAAAAGACGAAGCGCATAGCAGAGTCCTTATGGTTACGTTATGGAATGCAGCGAATCAGCAGTGATCCTGCCCCCAGCGCCAGCAGCGGCAGAAACCATCGCTTCATACGCCCTCACATTCCTTTTCATTCCTAAAGATGTAGTTCATATTCGTTACTACATTAACAATAAATAAAACTATTCACGTTCTTCACGAAAGCAACGTTCATCAAGTGCAAGATGCCCTCGATCCCAGGAGAAATGTGACCACAGACCACAGCGAAGACCTCAGAGGGTTCAACCTTCAACCTTCCCACCTTCAACCTTCAACGCCTTCACCTTCAACCTTCCCACCTTCAACCTTCAACGTTCAACGTGCACCGCCTCGACCAGATTGACATGGTAGAAACCACTGCGGATCGGCTCGATCCGACCGACATGCAAGCCATGCGCACCGACTGCACGGCGAACATCGTCTTCACGGATCATCTGGATTTCGGTCCGGCGATTGGCACGTGGGAAGAACCCGCCGATCCAGTGCATTGCGGCGAGCAACGGTTCGTATGGCGCATAGGTGAACAGGAACAGACCGCGCGTACAATCCGCCAGATGAGCGATCAACTGATCGAATGCCGGTTGCGGGTAGTGGATCAGCACATCGAAGCACGCCACCACATCGAAGGTTCCGGCAACCGCATCAATGTCGCCGGTCAGACAGGTTACACGCTGCGCAACACCTGCCGCTCGAACCCGTTCGGCAGTTGCGGCGGTCATCTGCGGTGCAATGTCCACCGCTGTCACACTGAAACCATGCTGCGCCAGCATGGTGCTGAACACTCCCGTGCCACACCCGGCGTCGAGCGCATTCAGGGTATGGGGGTCACGCCCGGTGGCGCTGACCCATTCGAGCAACCACGCTTCGGCGCGTGCCAGCATCCGGTTGTGCCCGACGCGGATCGTGCGCCGGACGCGCGAAACCTCCGCTTCACCATAGATCGCACTCCAGCGCTGGAATCCGTCGCCATCAAAATAATCGCGCAACTGCTGCTTATGTTGAGATACGTCGGTCATCGCCATCCGCCGATCACATTGAAGATCTCACGATCACCCAGGGGCTTCGGAACGGTCGAGCGCGGACGATTCAGCAATTCCTCCGCCATCTCCAGGAAGGGTGCGGTGCATTCCTCCTTCCCCGGACCCTCCATCTCGAACAGGGTCTTGCCCATCAACCGCGAGCGCCGGATGAGATCGTGGTACGGCACCCGTCCGATGATGCGTGTGCCGACGGTTTCGGCAAACTGTTCCAGCAACGTCGTGCCGCCGCCAAGTTCGTAATCCACGCGATTGGCAATGATGCCGGCAAGTTCGACGCGGTAACGCGCGCTTTTCTGCTTGATCGCCAGGCACAGGCGGTTGGCGGCGAAAATGCTGTCGAAGTCGTTGCAGGCGATAATGATGCCGTAGTCCGCATAGTTCAGCGGCGCCGAGAACCCGCCGCACACCACGTCGCCAAGCACATCGAACACAATCACATCGTATTTGTCGTACAGCCCGAATTCGTGCAGCAGTTTGACCGTCTCGCCGACGACATAACCGCCGCAGCCGCTGCCAGCCGGCGGACCGCCCGACTCCAGCGTGTCCACCCCGGCAAAACCGGTATGCACCACATCCTCGACCGATACCTCTTCGTGGTGGAAATCAACTTCGGTCAACACATCGATGACCGTCGGTTGCAGCGTTCCGGTCAGGGCGAAGGTGCTGTCGTGCTTGGGATCGCAGCCGATCTGAAGCACCTTCGCGCCTTTGAGCGCCAGCGCCGCCGACAGGTTCGAACTGGTTGTGCTCTTGCCGATGCCACCTTTTCCGTAAATGGCAAGTGTGAGACTCATACCCTTCCTCCGCCTGTGTTTCAACCGCCCAATGCCTCTCGCGCTTCAACCAGAACCTCAGCGGTGATCGTTGCATACCCGTGCTGCATCGCGTACCGTTCGACGTTCTTTTGCACCCGTCCCCGCACGAAGAAGGGTATCTTCTTCAGCATCGCCTGTGCGTCTGGAGTCCAGACGGGGTGAACGGTAGAAGATGATGGTGTGGTTGCGCGATTGGATTCTTCCGTCACGACGCTCCTGGATGGAGCAGCCGAAGGTTCAGCGGCGCCGACGCTAACGCCTGCTTCCGGATGTCCGTTCGCCGATGCCCGATTCTCGCTGCGCACCTCATGGTTCCCGGTTCGCGGTTCTTCAGTTCGCGGTTCGTCATAGTCCAGCCCTGCGTCGCCGAACATATCAATCAGATGCTTTTCCATGCCCAGCGTCGCTGTGGTGTAGACTGCGTCCGCCAGGACGTCGGCGCCATCGAAGCCGAGCACCGGTCGGTAGCTCAACAGATGGTTTTCGATATGCGTCGGCGGCGCGATCACCAGGCAGGGGATGTCGAGTTTGCGGCAGGCGTGGCGTTCCATCTGCGTGCCACAGACCAGTTCGGGCGACAGGTCGGCGATCCGTCGCGCGACATGCTGAAACACATCGGTCACCAGAAAGGAAGATTTGGGCGATCCCGAATCATCGGGGGGCAGATACTCTTTGAGTTCCTGGTACACCCACTCTGCCTCTTCCTCCAGGTAGGTTCCCGCTCCGGCGATCTGCATGCCCAACTCGTCGCGCAGAAACTTCACCATGCCGACGGTATGGGTGGCATCGCCGAAGACAAAGGCGCGCTTCATGCTGTAGCTTTCCATGTCGGCAGTGCGCGCGAACCAGGGCACCGAACTCGGTGCGCTCATTCCATCGAGCGAGAAAGCAGTCAGCGGCGGCAGGCGCAGCGGTGTTGACAGGCGTTGCAGGCGCGCACCGGTTTCATTCAACGTCTCAACCAGTCGCCGGAGCCAGCGTAATGTCGGTTGCACCCCGATAGGAGCGTCGGTCAGCGCCGGGATGCCGAACTGATCTTCGAGCCAGCGGGCGGCGTTCTGACCCAATTCACGGTATGGCGCAATCGTCGCCCATGCTGCTGGCAGGCGCTCCAGATCGTGGATCGATGCGCCGAGCGGCGCCACCACGTTGATCTGCACGCCGAGTGTCGCAAGCATGCGTCGCAGGCAGATCAGATCGCTGCGGTTGTGGAAGCCGAGCGATGCCGGACCGAGAATGTTGACGGACGGCGTCGGCAGCGGCGCCTGCGGGCGCGCAAAACGCTGCACCAGCGTCGTCAGCAACCCATCGGCGGAACGCACCTCCTGCATGCGGTACGGATTGGCGTCGTACACCAGCACCTCTGCGTTCGTTCCGGCACTGCGCGCCATCCGTTCCAGGTCTTCCTGAAGCAGAATGGTCGAACAACTGGCGCACACGATGATCAGATCAGGATGAACCTGCGCATCGACAGCGCGCAGTGTTTCAGGGAGACGCACCGTACCCTGCGCCAGGTCGCGCCCGCTGACAATGCTGGTCGTCATCCGGGGGAAATCAGGGGTACGTTCCAGCATGGTGAAGATCGGATTGACGTAGTCATCTCCCTGGGGAGCGTGGAAGACGGCGTGCACCCCGCGCATGCTGTTGGCGATCCGCCCGACGCCATGATGGGCAGTGCCCTGATACATCCAGAGAGCCAGTCGCATAGCAGTGTCCTGTTGAGAACCAAGAACCAAGAACTGAGAACTAAGAACTGAGAACTGAGAACTAAGAACTGAAAACCAAGAACTGAGAACTGAGAACTGAGAACTGATCCTGCACTTAACCGCTCAACTGCTCACTTCTGCCACTGCTACCATCGCGCTGTGGGCGCAGAAGGAACCTGGACTGCCTGCTCTCGCTTAGGTACGTCTGTCACCCTCCACCGTACTATCACTGCTCAACCTGCAACCCGTAACCTGCAACCTGCAACCCTACCGCGCCGGCATCAACCCCGCCACCCAGAGTGGATCGTCCATAAGCGGATCGAGCTGGGCGTGGCGCTTGAGCGGGCGGGTAAACATCCCGGCGAGCGTGGCTGCGCCACTCCAGCCGTGGATCGGCATAAAACTGAACTCCGTGCTCCACTTTGCCACCACGCCATGCCCGACGAGCGGGTTGGTGGTTGCCAGGTTGCTGATCACCAGATCGGGGCGCAACTCCTGGATGTCGCGCAACTGTCGGTCGAAGTTGGGCTGCTCGACGACGCGCACGCCATCGAGCGCTTCCAGTTCGCGGGCGTGGAACTTGCGATTGATATACGGACTGCTGCATTCGAGAATGGTGCATCCCGCATGCTTGAGAAAACGCGCCAGCGGCAATTCCATAAGGTTATCTGCGGTGAAGAACACTTTCTTGCCGCGCAATATCTCGAGGTGTGGTTCAAGACGCTCCCACGCCTGCCGCTCACGTTCGCGCAGATCGACGGCGATCCCCATCGCAGCTGCCACGTCCTCCCAGAACGCCCGCGTTCCATCAGGACCGAACGGGAACAGCGAACTGACCACGGTGGCGCCACGTTCGCGCGCCAGTCGACCGGCAACCTTCGCCAGGTATGGTTGCAGCGGCGCAATGACCGTCCCCGAACCGATTGGCGGCAGATCGTGAAAATGGCTCTCCGGCAGAAAACCAGCCATCGGAATGCCAAGGCGCGCTGCCTCAGTGCGAAAATCATCGGCAATCGCATCGTTCACCGAGCCAAGGAACACCACTCGCCGGTCGTCGGGGGGAGCGACGGGGCAGAAAGGCAACAGCGCCTGCAACACCGAATCTTCCGCCTGGCTGAAGGTATAGTCGAGACCGCTGGCTGGCACGAAGAGCACCGGCAGGTTGGGGCGACTGACCGCGCGCGCCAGACCGTCGAACTCGACCTTCATCACTTCCGGCGTGCACGACGACAGCAGGAAAATCACCGAAGGATGATGATCGGCGACAATCTCATCAATGATCCGATCCAGTTCCGGCTGTTGCTTTGAAAGATCGGCTTCTTCTATCAGCGCAACGCCAAAGCGCGGACGGGCGAAGATCATGACGCCGAGCACATTCTGGAGCAGATGGGCGCAGGTATGCGTGCCAAGCACGAGGAAGAAACTGTCCTTGATCTTCTGGTACAACCATCCCACACATGTCAGACCACAGAAACTATGGTACGCGCCGTCTTCCCGAATCACTGTTGCAGGCATGGCATCACCTTTTGGTCAGGGGTCAGGGTCACGGGTCAGAGGCGCCCGCAACCCACAACCTTCAACCCCACAATCTTCAACCCCACAACCCCACAACCTTCAACCCCACAGCCCTCAACCTCAACCTCAACCTTCAACCCTCAACCTTCAACCTTCACCCCCCGCCGCGCCACCTGGATGACGAAGCGCCGCTCAACCATCTCCGGTTGCTGAACATCGTTGTAGACACTCTCCGCCCAGGTGCGCAACCGCTGGATCGCAGCGTGCAGGGTTGCATCGTCGAGCACCCAGGTTTCGGCGTCGGCGCGTGACTCCATGCCCTCCAGCACCTGCGCCGGACTGATCGGCGCAACCCAGGTCGCCGCCACCATCTCTGGTTCGACCGTCGCCCCCAGTTTTGTCAGCGCCTGCCCGACAGCGGCGCCCGCGCCTGGCGGACGCGAACCGGGCAACAGTTCGATCAGCGTTTCTCGCAGTTTGCTGCGCAGACGACCCACACAACTCTGCGGATCGCGCCAGTCGCGCCCCTGGATGAAGACCCCGCCGGGGCGGAGAACGCGCAGCGCCTCGGCAAGTGCGGTGCGCCAGTCGCGCGCCAGGTGGAGCACATGCACCGCCAGGGTTGCATCGAACACCCCATCGGCAAACGGCAGATGCTCAATCGTGCCCTGGAGCAACCACAGCGCCTGACCGTGATCCTTCGCACGCGCCATCCGCAGCATCTCTTCCGAGATGTCGATGCCGACGACCCGGCAACCGGCTGTGGCGACGGGCAGAGCGATGCGACCGGTGCCAACGCCAAGTTCAAGCACACGCGCATGGGTTCCTGCCACTGCCGCAATCGCTCTGCCAATCTGCTCCGCAACCTCAGGCGGATGACCGCGCACACTGTCGTAATTGCCAGCAATTGCATCGAATCGAATAGGCAGCACATCGGTCATCCGCACACCTCGATCATCACGCCACTGCGCCAGCTTCCATTGCGCGGGTCAGATCGGTGCGGGTCAAGCCGCGGAACGCCTCGACGCTGACACCGGACAGCAGCGCAATGCCGACGACCATCAGCACCGCTTCCAGACCAAAGATCACCCCGTACCCCAGCGTCTGACCCAGCACCTGCGCCTCGATCAGCACCGTATGCAGCGCACCCGCCAGAATATTCGCCGTCGCCGTCCCAAACGCCTGCGCCATGCCCCACATGCCCATATAGAGACCTGTGGCGCCCTCGACGGTCATATCCATCATCAACGACAGCGCGCCGACGTTGTAGAGACCGGTGCTGAAGCCCATGAGCACAATCGCCGGGTTGAGTAACGAACGCTGCTCAGTCAACGCGCAGACCGCCAGCAACCCCAACCCAAACGCGGTGCCGACGCCGCCGATCAGCGCAATCACCTTCTTGCCAATCGGGAAAATGGAACTCAAGAGACCCATGATCAGCATACCGCCGAGCACGCCGCCGCCCCACGTCTGGGTGAATGTCGTCGTCTCCCTGATCGTCATATGGAAGACCTCAGCGCCGAAGACCTCCAGGATCGAGTCCTGCAGGAAGATGCCGACGATCGAGAGGAACACAAAGCCGAAGAAGGCGCGCACCTGCGGGTTCTGGCGAAACAGACCGACAGCCGCACGCAACGGATTTCCGGGAGGCGCCGCTGCGCGCGCGCGCTCAAGGGCGACTGCCAGTTCCTCGCGGCTCAGACGCTTCTCAATGCCGAGAACACCGAGCAGCGCCGAACCAATGACCACCAGCGGGGTCAGATTGTAGAGCGCCTGCATCGCTTCAGGGGTATAAGACGGCATCTGCGCCTTGATCACCGTTGCGGCGATGATCGTGCTCATAATCGTGAACGTCCACACCACCGCAATCACACCGCCGCGCGTCCTGGGATTGGTCACCTCGGCGATCAGCGCGTGGTGGCAGTCACCCATTGCCGCAATGCTGACGCCGAACAGGATCAGCAACGCATACCCCGCCACAATTGCCAGCACCGAACCCTCACCCATTGCAACCGCCACCGATGGCAGCGCCAGGAAGACCAGACTGGCGACCGTTGCGCCGAGCAGCAGGTACGGCGTGCGACGCAACCCGAAGACCGGATGACTATCGGCGATCCGTCCCCACACCACCTGGAACGGCGACAGGAAGTGGTGCAGACCGATCATCGTTGTGACGATGATCGCCATCACGCCCAACTCCACAATCGACACCCGGTTGAAGTTACTGGTCAGCAGGGCGAACATCCATCCGACACCCAGTTTGGGCAGCGCCAGACGCAACACCTTGAGCGCGCCCAGCAGGAACCGACCGATTGCGCGAAGCAGATTCATACGTCGCCTCCGTCCAACATACCTTCTTCAATCTGTTCACCTTCCCCTCAGAACGATCAGCCCAGAACGATGGAAATCCACGCGTCGCACCGTGGGAAAAGTGAACATTCGACAACCGTGTAGTAATAAATCTGAACTACAAGAACGGTATCAAAAGCAAAGAAACATACAAACCGTGCAAGAACGGCATGCACAGTGCAGCAAGGCAATGTATGTAGTTCAGAGTTTGTAGTCTTACTATAGCACACGTCACTGGAGTTTCAACACTATTTTCACTACGCATCACTTACATCTTCTCTGCGCAATCGCTCGAAATGTCTGTCGATATTTTGCATATGATTTGCGAAGATCCTTCAAAACCTTTGCAATCTGAGATTGCAATGATGACGTCACTGCAAAAACGCACCGCAGCGGCGCAGAGGACGCGAAGTTTCAGCAGCGAAGCACAGAACAGTTGACCGCCGGGACCGCGCGCATCGGGCGCGCACAACGCCTGTGCACCTGGCCTCTCAAGGGTAGAGTTTTTGGGAGAGATGAGCGATGTTCTGCATTCCCGTGCGCCTTTGGCCCTCTTTCCCACCAACCTCCTTCTTCCACACGAGGAGAAGGGGGAGTTCGGTCGTCCTGATGGCTGAAACGGGAGATGGCACGCAGGGGCTTGCCAAAAAATCTACCCCTGTGAGGTGTACCCGGCACCCAAGAGGAGCAGAACATGCGGCTTTTTCATCAAGCCAATCTCTGCGTGCTGCGTCGCAGCGGTGAGGCGACCTTCTTGCAGGAGACGCAAGAATTTATAGCAGTTTTCAGATACGCTGACCTCTGTCTGGTCCTGCCGTGTCGCGCGAGGCGCCCGCTTCTAGCGAAGTGTAGACCGAAATGATGGAGATTGAGCATTTATTCCGCTCTACCGCGCGAGCCGTGGGGCTGAAGCCCTCGGCTAGCCAGGGCGAAGCCCGTCTGCGCGGGCTATGGCAGATTATTTACTCAAAGACCATTATTTCGGTTATCGCGTGGGGTGCGTCATTCCCAGGAGTGTTCAACACGGACGGTGGCGGATGGCTTCTCTCCGACCGCCACGCACGGCGGTCGCCGCATTAGGAGGGCGAGTGTGACTGCGCTTGTCCGAGGAGGTTCAACCTCTATGAGATATGAGAACTGCTATAAATGCTCAATCACCATTATTCATCACGCGGGGCGCGCCATTCCAGGGAGTGTTCATCCTCGTCCAGGTGGAGGCGTTGTCAGGAGTGAGCACCGGTTTTCTGCGTTCCGACGCATCTGTACCCTCATCTGCTTTCCCCCTGCCTCTCAAGGGTAGAGTTCGACGAGTGGTTTTCTGGATTCTTGTGCGCGGTTGCCCCTCTTCCCCCCGACCCCCTTCTCCCACACGGGGAGAAGGTGGAGGTTGGGCGTCCTGAAGCCCAAAACGAGCGAAGGAACGCAGGCGCCTCCAAAAAACCTATCCTTGTACGGTGCACAAGCGTCCCACCCGCCTGCCCACCCGCGGCGCGCGTTCCCCCACCGCCTGGGTGCGCGGG
>AFSR01003420.1_pt1 | contig 11382 bp, 7 predicted proteins | sample 296848 | NCBI WGS metagenome assembly AFSR01 (sample SAMN02954305, study PRJNA68063) | hot springs metagenome | biome: terrestrial; feature: Mushroom and Octopus hot springs; material: microbial mat core samples; isolation source: Yellowstone National Park Mushroom and Octopus hot springs ...
GGGCGCGTACCGCGCCCGTGCAACCATTGCGTGGGAGGGGTTCAATATTCTTTTGCTCCAGCCCCCACTTTGCCCCGTTCCGCTTCCCGTGGGGAAGCGGAACGGGGCTAGGGGTTATAAACTTCGCAGAACGCAAGACGTTTGAACTTTTTTGATTTGCGAAAGAAGTATCATGAGCACATCTGTGCACAGATTGTCTGGATAAAACCTGAAGGATCCTACCCAAACTTTGCCGACGCAAGCAGCAAATCGAGCAAAGACATTGCATCCGCTGTTCTGCAAGAAATGGGGTGTCGTGTCTTCCGACAAGACCCCCTTTCCGATCAACAAACTGGTAAGCTATTTGAAGAGGTTACGAGAGATTTTATCTCAGAGGCTTTTAGTCTCCTCAACCATTTGAGACCTGGAAAATGGATTTTCTCATCTGAAAACTATATCAAACTTTGATCAATATGAGCATTTAGCAGATATTGAAAGAATAGTACGTGCAAATAGAGAACTCGCTTCTATTTTTGGAGTAGACTATATTATTAAACCCGACATCATCATAGCCAGAGTCCCAGTTTCGGATGACGAGATTAATGCAGAAGAAACACTTTTAGACCCTGCTCAAGCTATAGTTAAGTATTCTCCCCTCAGGAAGAAAGAAGGTTCAAAACCAATTCTTCACGCTAGTATTTCCTGCAAGTGGACAATGAGAAGTGATAGAAGTCAGAACATCAGAACAGAGGCGATGAATTTGATCCGGAATCGTAAAGGTCACACCCCACACATTGTTGCAGTTACTGCTGAACCACTACCAACACGTATTGCATCTCTGGCGCTCGGAACCGGTGATCTAGACTGTGTGTATCATATCGCACTCCACGAACTGGAAATTGTAGTTATGTCCAACAAAGATCAGCACGAGATGCTGCGGAGCCTGATTGATGGTAAACGATTGCGCGACATTATTGATCTGCCATTCGATCTGGCAATATAGGCATGCAGCAATAGCGAAGAGAGGCGTTAGAATGCAACTTACCAATCTGTTCTCAAATGTGCCATCAGACAGATACTAAGGTAATGATACTCACGACGTTCAATCGTATTGATCCCCCTTCGCGGATGAAGACCAATCTGTTCAGCTCCGCAGCTATCTGACCGTAGCAATGTGAGATTCCTATAAGCGGATCATACCGGCCAGTTTTAAAACACGTATGACTGTTACATCCGGCCACTGCATCATCGGCTCGGATTGCCAAATCTATCCATCCTTAGCATACTACCGACGAAGATCGCTAGCCGTCCGTCGCGTCCATACCTTCGTACCATTTCCCCTCACTCAATGCTCTGCAAAAATTCGCCAGCACACCACCCTTCGATACCTGCACTTCGCACCTGCCACCAGGTCAGGCCATCACGTTCAAGTGGACCAGCGATTACTTCAACTTCAGTTCCCGGAGCCAGAATGACTTGAATGGCAGCGTTGATCCCCGGCTCAACCCGCAGATTGAGGGCAGGGATGTCGCGGCTGACAATAGCTTTCCTGCCAACTGAAAGACCACCCGGTACAGCGGTTGACGAGCCTTCTGTTAGCCCAGAACTCCCCGACGATGTCGGTACCGGCGCCGATGTTGGTAACGCTACCGAAGTTTCCGTTGCTAGCGATACCTGTTCGGTTGGAAGTGGTGATACACCAACTAGCGGTACCGTTGGCAATGTTTGTGGGGCCGGATTCTGGATCAATAACGCAACGGCTATCCCAATGATGAAAATGCTGACCACGATCAGCACCGGGGCAACCCATGATGGAACGACCGGTACCCGTGTGGCAGAAGTTGTGCTGTACTGGTCACCGAGTGAACGAATACGTTGTGCTTCGTCATAGACCGTATGGCGGTCACGCAGGCGCACCCGAACCGGCTCATCGTCGGGCAACGTCGTTTGCGCACGCATCGGCTGGGTTGGCCGTGAGCGCGATGGTTGCTCGGCAGGTGGCAGTACCTGGATACCATACCGTGGCAAAATGATCGCTGCCAGACGTTGGTACGCCGCCAGAGTCTCACCGGTCACCGCGAGATGTTCACCACGAGCGATGCGACCACGTAACCGGTGCAGACGTCGCACTGCATCAGCCTCTTCAGCGCTCAGCGGTGCCTGAGACAGTTCTTGCATTGCCTCCAGGACTCCAGCAAACGAACCAAGTGCCACCGGAGAGCCGATCCGTAGCAAGTGTGCCCGTAGAGTATCCTCGATTGCGCCGTGAATGCTGAGTAACGCCAGCTCCGGCACCTCGCGTCGCGCCCGTGCTAGTGTATATTTTTCCCGCGCCGATTCCATTAGGGTGAGTGGATTCAGCGCGGCAGACTCATCGCCGGTTAGGGTCATTGCAGCTCTGCCTCTAACAACTCACGTACTCGCTGGGCGTTGGCCTGGCCTTTGGTTGCCCGCATAACCATTCCCACTAAAAACTGAATTGCCGTCGTCTTCCCCTTGCGGTACTCGGCAATCGCTTTAGCAGCTTTTTCATCGGCCAGCGCTGCACGTACCGCTGCCAGCAACGCATCATCATCGCTGATCTGGGTCAGCCCTCGTTCTGCAACCAGGATTTCTGGGTCAGCGCCGGTATTGAACACCTCTTCAAACAATTGCTTAGCAACGGCACGGGTGATCGTTCCACGCTGCACCAGATCGATGAGCGCAGCCAACCGCTGCACCGGCATCCGTTCAATGAGCGCTGTTGGTGGCTCACCCCGATCTTTCAACAGGCGAAAGCCTTCGTTCAACACCCAGTTAGCAACCTCTTTCGCACCGTCAGGTCGCTGAACGGCAGCAACGGCAGCCTCATAGTAATCGGCAATCGGTCGCTCTTGCGTCAGCAAGTCGGCGTCCTGCCATGACAGGCCGTAAGTCTCCATTAAGCGCATGCGTCGGGCGTCGGGCAATTCAGGCAGTTCAGCCTTCCGTGCAGCGATCCAATCGGGAGAAAGCACCAGCGGCGGAATGTCAGGTTCAGGGAAATAGCGGTAATCGTGAGCGTACTCCTTTGAGCGTTGCCCCTCGGTCCGACCAAGATCCTCGCGCCAGCCGCGCGTTTCTTGTTCGACCACACCGCCAGCTTCCAGAATGCGAATCTGGCGTTCGATCTCGTAGGCCAGTGCTCGTTCAACAAAACGGAACGAATTAATATTCTTGATCTCGACCTTAGCACCAAAACGATCAGAATCGGCACGGCGTACACTCACATTCGCATCACAGCGTAAAGCACCCTCTTCAAGATTTCCGCTGTTGGCGCCGATCCAGACCAGAATCTGCCGAATCTTCTCAAACGTTAACCGTGCCTCTTCAGGAGTGCGAATATCGGGACGGGTGACGATTTCCATCAGCGGCATTCCACTGCGGTTGTAATCGATTAGCGAAGAACCATCAGGACTGTGGATCAGGCGTCCGGTATCCTCCTCGATGTGGAGTCGTTCGATGCCGATCCGCCGCACTTCACCGGCAGCCGTCCGAATTTCGATGGCGCCATCGCTACACAGCGGCTCATCATATTGGGTGATCTGAAAACCCTTTGGTAGGTCGGGATAGGGGTACGATTTGCGGGCAAAGATCGAGCGTTCGTTGATCCGACACCCCAGGGCCAATCCGCAGAGGGCAGCTAATTCCACTGCGCGAGCATTCAGCACCGGTAGCGCGCCTGGTAAACCAAGACTCACAACGGACACCCGCGTGTTTGGCGGCGCACCGGCATAATCGGTACTACATCCATCAAACATCTTTGAGAGCGTGCGCACATGCGCATGAATTTCAAGGCCAATTGTGGCGATATACTCTGTCATAGACTTCCTCGTGTTATGGTACATCGCCTCTATTGTACCCGTTTTTTCTACCTGTGACGCGAACGATGACACGCAAACAAAACCATTAGTCAGGGAGGGAGTATCTTATCAGGCGGCCCAAAATTGAGTCAAAAATTAGTATTGACACTGCATATTATCATGTGATATACTCAGCACGCCAACTGAGAAGTTGCTCCCTGGTAGGCGCGGCTTCACACAAACACAGGTTACTGCTCCGACCCGTCGAAAGACGCTTAGGGGCATACAGCAAGCTCGGCTTAAGGGCTTTGCCAAAGTAACTACGCTTTGGCCGTTACGTTGTGTGATAGCTTAAGATCAAGCGGAGGGGGAGTGTTCGCACAAGCGTTCAATCCCTCTGATGCAATCAGAGGGTTTTTTGTTCGAGGTGTATATGGACGACGGTAGTCATCGTAGTCAGCGGCGCCGCGCCGCAATAACAATCCAGACGCATCGCCCTCTCGCCAGTATCTTATAGCCTTCACTGTCATCCCTCCTGATACCCTGGCGAGACGGGTTCGCCAGGGTTGTTTGTTGAGCGCAAGCCCGATGGATACGCACCAACGTATCTGCATCCTTCCTTCTTCGGCGTTGCGCTGCTGTCTCTCCAGTTTCTGATAACAATCTGCGATTGTACGTTGCAATCGTCTGCCCGTCACCCGCAGACGAAGGGAGAGTGTTTGCTCTCTATCAGGCGTGCATATCGGTCGGCGCCGATCATCTGATCGTGCGCAAGGTTTATTGTGCTTTTCAGCAAACCACTTGGGCAGCTTTTTTCGATTTGAAGGCGAGAGGAGGAACCCACAATGCTGACCATTCGCTGGACGTTGGATCAGGAGGGACGGCTGGTTATGACTTTTGTTCGCTTGAACAAACCGTATCGCCTTGCGTATGCCGAAGTACGACAGGTGATCCAGAAGAATGCTCTTGCGCAGAACGGCTCAACACCGGACGGTGTGACGACCAATGATCGACTGACAACGCAGACGCTGGACGCACAGCCGGATCGGAGTATGGCAGCGCCGTCTCATTGTTGAATGCAACTCACAGGCGTTTGCTGCTAGAAAACGGGGAAAGGACGCACACAACGTTACACCTCCGTTCAGAACAACAATTTCGTTACGGCTACATTAAACAACGAACATAAAAGGAGAACTTCCATGCAGAACCTGACAAGTGCGGTCATCGCAAAGAGCAAACCCGAAGAAATCAAGACAACCGTCAACGGCATGTCACTGGTCGAACTTGCCGAAACCTTCAATAAGCTGGACGTACGTGCCAGAGTCGCCATCTTTCGTATGCTGGAGAAGCGGAAAGCGCTGGAACTTTTCGAGCATCTCGATGCACCCGACCAGGCGGATCTGATCAAAGCGCTTGGCGATCCAGAGAGTGTCCAACTGCTTACGCAACTCGAACCGGATGATCGTGCTCGCCTGATCGAAGAACTACCGGCAAAAGTCGCAAAGCGTCTGCTAGAGACACTGACCCCAGATGCACGTCAGGCGGTAAGTGAATTGCTTGGCTATCCCGAAGGAAGCGTCGGGCGGATCATGACCCCAAACTATATCGCAGTTCGTGAAGATGCGACTGTTGCTAATGCACTCTCGGCGTTGCGCGACTCGCCGCGCCACCAGGACGAAACTGATATTGTTTTCGTTATAGGCGCTGATCGGCGGTATCGCGGCTCTGTGCGTCTGAGTCAATTGATCAGAGAGACACCTAGTCGATCAGTGAGCGAACTTCTTTCCGGCACGGGTCTCTTCGTTCGAGCTACTGCGCCAGATCTCGAAGCGGCGCGTTTGCTCAAATTCAGTGAACTGTCGGCCATCCCAGTGGTGGATAGTGAAGAGCGTCTGGTTGGTGCAGTAACGTTCGATGATGTCATCGATCTGATTGAACGTGACACATCCGAAACGATGTACCTCAAAGCTGGCGTGGGCGATCTTGTGCGCCGTAAGGACGAAGTGTACAGCCGAAAGCTGACCCAGGGTTCAATCCTGTATCCCATTCGGGTACGCATTGTGTTTCTCTTCGTGACGCTGCTCGGTGGGCTTGCGGTTGGTGGCCTGATCGAACAGTTCCAGGAGGTGTTGGAATCTATTCTTGCTGCAGCAGTGTTCATTCCACTGGTTATGGATATGGGCGGTAATGTGGGCACCCAGTCCACCACCATTTTTGCACGCGGACTGGCGCTTGGGCATATCAATATGCAACGCTTCGGACGGCATCTGGTGCGCGAGGTCTCAATCGGTGCACTGATGGGGATCGTCCTGGGCTTGATCGGCGGCGCTGTTGCATATTTCTGGCAGGGTCTCCCAAATGGTTTGCCACAACTTGGCATTGCAGTGGGACTATCGCTTGCCGCAGTAGTGACACTGGCCACATTTCTGGGTTTCATGTTGCCTTGGCTGATGTTGAAACTTGGACTGGATCACGCACCTGGCGCCGATCCGTTTATCACGACCATCAAGGACTTCACCGGGCTGGCACTCTATTTCTATCTGGTCAGCATCCTGATCGGCACCAACTAGGGCGAAACAGTAAGGTATTCCGACGGGGAAATGTCATGTTGCCAGTCGTCTCCATCCGACACCGGGCAGCGATTCGCTGGTTGCTGATCGACGCACTGCAGCGTGCCTGGCTGCACCATCAAACCATTGCGCTGCTCTACCAGCGCCTCGCTGCCCAAACAACCAATGAACAGCATGCAAGTTTGCTGGCTCAAGTGGCGGCGGCAAAAGTACGTCAACAGCAACGCTACGAACAGATGCTGCTGCGACTCAACGCACCACTGCCGCAGACGGAGACCAGTCTTTTTGACTGGTTCCTCATCAGGCTGTTGCCGCGCTGTGGCATTGCAGTCACCCTGCGCTGTGCTGAGTGGATCGAGCAGCGCGATATGCAGGCAATCTTAAACGCAGCACTGATCCTGCGCAGCTATCGGAGACCATACCGGCTGTGAGAAGCCTCCTGACAACGACGACGTTGTGTTCGATGATGGAATCTCGTTGCCAAAGCCTTGACCATCTCAGGAGGACACGTATGCGCGTGACGTTTCCCGACGCGGGCGTGCTGCGCCCGCGCTTCAGACTGACGCCCTGGGACCTTGTGGTCGTCCCGCTGGTGATCGTGGCGATCCTGTTGCTGACGGTTGCGTTTCAGGGCGCATCGCAGCCATTCGATGAGACGACGCCTGATCTAACTGTTTCTCTAAATCCTGCCAACCTGCCCTATTACGGGTTGCGGACGGTGTTCCGCATGTTCCTTGCCGTGCTGTTGAGCCTGCTGTTCACGTTTACCGTGGCGACCCTGGCAGCCAAGTCGCGGCGCGCTGAGATCGTTATCATTCCAGCGCTGGATTTCCTCCAGTCACTGCCGATCCTGGGGTTCCTGACGGTGACAACGGCGATTTTTCTCGGCATGTTCCGCGGCAGCCTGCTCGGTCTGGAGGCGGCCAGTATCTTTGCAATCTTTACCTCGCAGGTGTGGAATATGGCCTTTAGCTTCTATCACTCGTTGATCACCACGCCCAGAGAGCTACAAGAGGCTGCTGCCGTGTTACGGCTCTCGCCGTGGAAAAAGTTCTGGAAGCTGGAAGTTCCTTTCGCAATGCCCGGTCTGGTGTGGAACACGATGATGTCAGTATCGGGCGGGTGGTTCTTTGTGGTCGCCTCTGAGGTCATCTCGGTGGTCGGGCGCGACAATGATCAGTATCTGCCTGGAGTCGGCTCGTATGTCGGGCTGGCGATTGAGCAGGCGGATGTTGCGGCGATGGTGTATGCCGGTCTGACGTTACTGATAATCATTCTGATCTACGACCAGTTGATTTTCCGCCCTATCGTCGCCTGGTCTGAAAAATTCAAGTTCGAGCAGTCTGAGGCGCAGGAAGTTGCACAATCGTGGATGCTGCGTTTGTTGCAGCGGTCGGGGACCGCCAGCAGCCTGGGTGCGCTTGGCGCCGCGATCCGCCAGAGCATTCCGGTTCGGCTGACGGGTGATCATCCTGGTCCGCGCGTCGAACCGCAACCATCGCTGCGACCGATTGATCGTGCGATTGACCGGATCTGGTATGCGCTCGTGATCGCAGCGGCGCTGTGGGCGGTATGGTTCCTGGCGACGTATATGTTCGGTCCGGGGCTGGGTTTCGATAATGGTCGGATTCTGGCGGCAAATCCAGATGTCAATACCGATCTCAACCCGGAGATTGCCCGCCGTTTTGCTGCCGTCGGAGTCACGGTCAACCCCGATCACACGGTCTGGCTGTCGGATGTGTGCGCAGCGACTGCAGGCGGGACGAGAGTCAGTGCGGAGATGGCGGAAGTGCTGCGTGATGAGCGCGTCGGCGCGCCGGACGATCTGGCCGCCGCCTGCGCTACACCCATGGTTCCTGCGGGCAAGGTATCCTGGTCAGAGGTACTGGAGTGCCTGTGGCTTGGCTTGCTCACGACCATGCGCGTGGTGATCTGGATCGGCATCTCGACGCTGGTCTGGACTCCGATTGGAGTCTGGATCGGGTTGCGTCCGCGAGTCGCGCAGTTTGTGCAGCCGCTGGCGCAGTTTGCCGCTGCCTTCCCTGCCAACCTGCTCTTTCCGGTTGCGGTGGTGCTCATCGCCACCTATGCGCTGCCGCAGAACCTGTTTCAGGCGCCGCTGATGATTCTGGGAGCGCAGTGGTACATCCTGTTCAACGTGATCGCTGGCACGATCAGCATTCCAAACGATCTGAAAGAGGCTGCCCGGGTGCTTGGTCTGCGAGGGTGGGCATGGTGGCGCAAACTGATCATTCCGGCAATCTTTCCGGCGTTCGTCACCGGCGGAATTACAGCTTCGGGCGGTTCCTGGAATGCGTCCATCGTCTCTGAAGTCGTGTCGTGGGGCGCAACGACCCTCACCCTGACCGGTCTGGGCGCCTATATCGCTTACTGGAGCACCGGCGAGTTCAACCCGCACGTCGGTTTGGGCATGCTGGTGATGGGCATGCTCGTGCTGGCGTTCAACCGTCTGTTCTGGCGCCGACTCTACGCGCTGGCTGAGACGCGCTTCCGTCTGGATTAGTCGAAAGGAGAACCACAATGGCGACGACCCTGATACCGAAGACGACAGCTGGCGTCGGGAAAACGATCCTGAGCGTCCGCAATCTGCATAAACTCTTCAAAACGCCCGAAGGCAACGATCTGCTGGTGCTCGACAACATCAATCTGGACCTGGCGGAAGGTGAAATTGTCGCTCTCCTGGGACGTTCCGGATCCGGCAAATCAACGCTGCTCCGTTGTCTGATCGGGTTGATTTCACCATCGAGCGGAGAAGTACGCTATCGCAACCGACTGGTAACCGGTCCGATGCCAGGGATGGCGATGGTTTTCCAATCCTTTGCACTTTTCCCATGGCTGACAGTACTGGAGAACGTGGAACTGGGCCTGGAAACGATGGGAGTGCCAGAGGGTGAGCGCCGTCGGCGAGCACTGGCCGCAATTGATCTAATCGGTCTCGATGGCTTCGAGAGCGCCTATCCGAAAGAACTTTCGGGCGGCATGCGCCAGCGGGTCGGCTTCGCCCGTGCTCTGGTAACGAACCCTGACGTCCTGCTAATGGACGAGCCATTCTCAGCGCTTGACGTGCTGACGGCGGAAAACCTGCGTACCGAGTTGCTTGATCTCTGGGAAACACGACGGATTCCTACAAAAGCAATTCTGATGGTGACACATAACATTGAAGAAGCAGTTCTGATGGCTGACCGGGTGCTCATTCTCAGTTCCAATCCCGGACGAATCATCAGCAACGAACAGATTGATTTACCTCGACCACGTGATCGCAATGATTCTGCATTTCTCGCCAGGGTCGAGACAATCTATCGGGCAATGACGACCCCGATAGCAACAGTTGTTGGCGCCGTCGGTGTTGAGAGCGAGCATACGAGCTTGGGAATGCGTCTGCCGGAAGCAGACGTAGCGCAAATCATCGGTCTCATCGAACAGGTAGAATCAGGTTCAGGACAGGGACGTGGCGATCTGCCAGCATTGGCTGCAGGTATGCAACTCGACGTGGATGACCTGTTCCCGCTTATCGATGCAGCCGAGTTACTGGGCTTTGCACAGATTCGCGAGGGGGATATTAACCTGTTGCCGGAAGGTGTGAAACTGGCCCGGAGCGATATTCAGGAACGGAAAGTGATCTTTGCTGAACACCTGATTAACCGCGTTCCGTTGATAGCACACATCCGGCGTGTCCTCTCCACACGCCCCGACCACCGTGCGCCCCGTGAAAGATTCCTCACGGAGCTGGAAGATTTTATGGGTACCGAAGAGGCTACCCGTACCCTTGATACTGCAATTGAATGGGGACGTTATGCCGAACTGTTTGAGTATGACGCACGAGAGGGACGGCTCCGGTTGCCGGAGAATGGCGGATGACGCCGTTCGATTTTATGGCGATGAGGTTTATCGGGTTTATACTGATACACATCGGTAGAGCCTGATCAAAAACTTCGATATGATGTGCTGGCATTCGTCACATACGATCCGACGCAATCATCGAGTGATCAATCCAGTCATCGGATGATGGTGATCCGCTGTCGCTGGTGGGTGCGGCGCCAATCAGGGTGATCGTATTGACATCGTCGCTCCAATCGTTCCCATTGCATCGTCCGTATCAATTGGGTCAACGGATGGACGGGATTGGCGGGATGGACGGACAGTAGGGGCGAAAAAAATTTTTTCACCCCTACCGTTCATCGTCCGTTTCAGCATTGCACCTGCCCTGTACCCATTCCGGCGTCCGGCACCACGTGGTTGGCATCATACCCATCGGCGCCCACTTGTGGGCACTGCCTAGGCACGACCATCGGCAGTATGATGCGGCGACGAACCGCGATCTTTGATTACGCTCTTATAGCATAATGCCGCACCGTTGTATAACCTTCGTGTCAGGAGGGTAAACTGCCTGCACGTATCCTATGCGTCACTGCCGGTTAACTGTTCTGAATTTCGCCAGAACCCATGTTCCGAGAGAGAGTTCTAGTCATCGAAACGCTGCAATTGCTACTTGTTACGACATCATGCCCGTCATTAGTGCTGTACTTTGGGTCGTAAGCAATCACTTCAGTCGTTGCTGAATGCAACTTTCGGTATTGTTGGGTTAAATCATCGATTATCATAAAATCGTGAGGTCCTCGCATAGTATCAGCAGGTCGTGGCCTATAGCAGTACTCCGAGGTAGAGGAGAGACACTAATGCAAGACGTAGTCATCGAGTTAGTGCGCTTACTTGGACCGGCTAATTTCGACTTGATTTTTCGGCTCATTCTGACCATGATCCTCTGCGGATTAATCGGTCTCGAACGCTCGAATCACGAGCGAGCGAGCGGTTTCCGTCCCCATATTCTGGTCGGTTTAGGAGCCTGTATGGTAACGATGGCGGGTGCATACGGCTTTCCCGAACTAACCGGTGAGCGCGATGCACTGCGAGTTGCCAGTTATGTTGTTTCAGGGATTGGATTCCTTGGTGCTGGTGCAATCCTGCGGCACGGAACGACGGTGCGTGGTCTG
>AFSR01001507.1_pt1 | contig 11321 bp, 10 predicted proteins | sample 296848 | NCBI WGS metagenome assembly AFSR01 (sample SAMN02954305, study PRJNA68063) | hot springs metagenome | biome: terrestrial; feature: Mushroom and Octopus hot springs; material: microbial mat core samples; isolation source: Yellowstone National Park Mushroom and Octopus hot springs ...
CGGCGGGCCGCTGGTGGAGCGGCGCACGCGCAAGGGCCGGCAGCGCGTCTTCTACGGCTGTGCAAACTACCCAAAGTGCGACTTCATCACCTGGAACAGGCCGCTGCCGATCCAAGGGCCGGAGGGATGCGAAGGGCTGGTGGTGGAGATCGGCAAAGGCAAGGCGAAGTGCCTGGGCAACGACATGGTCTTCGACATTCCTGAGGAAATGACCTCGGAGTTGCCCGCTGCTTGACGCGCGGGACGGCCTGTGTTTAACTGCGCCAATGCTTGCTGATACAGTCCTGCAGCGCGACCTGGACGAGTTCCTCAACGTGCCGGCGTTCAAAGGCAGTGTGCTGGTGCGCCCTTCGTCGGCCCGCCGATTGATCTACGCCGCTGCGCTCCTCGGCGGGGCGCTGCTGGCGATCACCGGACTGGCCAACGTCGTCGGCGTCTTCAGTCGGGCAGGCACATCCGAGGGGGACACGGCGACGCTCGGCGCAGGCTTGCTCATGGTCCTCGTGGGGCTGGTGCTTGTATGGCGGTTTGCCACGCCGCTGGCGTTTGCCGTGGTGGTGACCGAGGACGGGTTGAGTTGGCGCAGCGTATTTGGCTGGCATAGCCTGGGCTGGGAGGAGATAGATTTCGTGCTGGTCGAGCCGCATAGCCGGCTGGGCGCGCGCCAGGTGCACGTCGGCGCCGGCAAACGCATCGTGCACTATGGTTGGTTCGACCCAACCGACTGGTACACCACCGGCCCGCTTGAGTCGCTGCCGGCTGACGAGGCCAAGGCGCTGACCCACACGATTGTGTCTCGCGCGCGACTCAAGCGCCGCGAGTCAGGCACTTGGGTGAACGACCGGCGCGATCAGCCGGTGGAGGTGTCCTCTGGCAGGCTGAAGTGGTAAGCCGCGCGGCATGGGTGAATCGCTGGCAACCCAGCGCGCGTTGGTCGAGCAGTTGCTGACGCCTGCGCCGTCCGACGCAGTGAGTTGGCACTTCGCCCTGGAGCATGACGCACAGCGCACGCGCCTGCATGTGCGCACCGACCCAAACGGCCGTGCGTTGGCTTTCGTCGCGATCTGCCAGACCGGCTTGGATTTATTTCGACCGCTCGTGGTGATGCGAGGCAGGGACGAGTCCGCCTTGCGCGAGGCGCTGCGCACGGCGCTCACGCCAGGCCGAAGCTATCTGTTCAGCGCTCTGCCCTCTGATCGCCCCACCCTGACCGCGTTGTGCGACCTGGAAAGCGAACAGGTGAATGCCATCTACACCTTGCGCGCAGCAGACTTTCAACCGGTCGTCAACGTCTTGGTCCAGACCAGCCGCACACCGGATGGCATGTTGCGCGCCGTGATCCGAGCGCGCGATGGCGCGACCGTCGCCGAGGCGGGCACGAGCTGGATCTCATCGCGCTACGCCGAGGTCTTCGTGCGGGTGGTCGAAGCCGCCCGCGGTCGCGGGCTGGGCAAGTCGGTCGTCAGCGCGGTTTGCGCGCAGCTCCTGGAATCCGGGCGCACGCCGCTGTACATCGTCTCTCCGGACAACCAGCCCTCGGTTGGCCTGGCTGTGCGGCTTGGCTTTCGCGAGACGGGCGCGCACGAGCTGAGCGGCGTGTTGCGTTTGAAGCCGGCGCAGGCTTAACTCATCGTCATTCGAGAGAGCGGATCGGCGTGCGATTCATTATCATTAGGCCGAATCTCGAGACTAACCCAGTTGAGCAACAACCATGTCGAAGCGAAAGGAGCTAGAAGCGCGCAGGCGCGAACAGCAGCGCAAGCAGAACATTCAGATCGCCATCACCATCGCGGTGATCGCCGTCGTCGTGATCGGCGGGGCGCTGATCCTGAGCACGATCGCCAATCAGGAGCAGCAGCGGCTGGCGAGCACGCTGCCGCCGGTGAAAGCGGCCAGCAAAGAAGCGCCGCCCAACGCTGAGCCGTTCGGCACGGCCTGGGGGCCGCCGGATGCGCCGATCAAAGTTGAAGAATACCTGGACTACCAATGTCCGGCGTGTGGGGTCTATGGGCGGGATTTTGAGCCGGCCGTGATCGCAGCTTTCGCCCCAACCGGCAAGGTGCGCTACGAGGTAAAGTTCCTGCCCTTTATCGAGGATCGGGTGAACGGCCGCGAGTCCCGCGACGCGGCCCAGGCTGCCTTGTGCGCCGCCGAGCAGGATAAGTTCTGGCAGATGCACGCCACGATCCTGGCCAACCAGTTGATCACCGGTCGCGAGAACGTCGGCAATTACAGCAAAGCGCGCCTGAAGGAAATGGCCGCCACGATTCAAGGCTTGGACGTCGCAGCCTTCGGCGCCTGCCTGGATGCCAACAAGCATGAACAGCGCGTGCTGGAGAGCCGGCGCGAGGCCGAAGCCCGCCGGATCAACCAGACGCCGACTTTTATCGTCAACGGCCAGCCCTTCCCGGGCGCGCGCAGCGTCGCGGAGTTCCGCCAGATCTTCGCGCAGGTGGCCCCCAACGTCACGTTTGACCAGTGAGCTGAGCGGCTTTTGCCCCTTCCTCATCTCAATCCCCCATGACCACTCCTTATCAACTGCCCACAGGCCGCACGCCGCGACCGGCGCGCTGGGCCGATGTGCCCGATGAACAGTGGGACGATTGGCGCTGGCAACTGGCGCATCGCCTCAATTCCGCGGATGAGCTGGCGCAGCTCATCCGCCTCACCGAAGAAGAGCTGGCCGGCCTGAACGCGCCCAATAAGTTCCGCGTGGACATCACGCCCTACTTCGCTTCATTAATTGACCCGGATGATCCGAGCTGCCCAGTGCGCTTGCAGGTGATCCCGCGCGCGCGCGAGCTGGAGGCCTTCGAGAACATGATGACGGACTCGCTGGCCGAGGACGCCCATTCGCCGGTGCCCGGCCTGGTGCATCGTTATCCCGATCGCGTCCTGATGCTGGTGACGACGCAGTGCGCATCCTACTGTCGCTACTGCACGCGCAGCCGCATCGTCGGCGATCCGCACGCGACGTTCAGCCGTCATCACCACAACTTGCAGATCGCCTATCTGCGCAGGACGCCGCAGGTGCGCGACGTGTTGCTGAGCGGGGGCGACCCGCTGATCCTGCCGCAGAAGGTGCTGGAGGACCTCTTGCGCCGGCTGCGCGAGATCCCGCACATCGAGATCATCCGGATCGGCACGCGCGTGCCGGTCTTCCTGCCTCAGCGCATCACCGATGAGTTCGTGGCCATGCTGCGGCAGTTTCATCCGCTGTGGATGAACATCCATGTCAACCATCCCAAGGAGATCACCCCCGAATTGGTGCGCGCGTGCGCCAAGCTGGCCGATGCCGGCATCCCGCTGGGCAACCAGAGCGTGCTGTTGGCCGGCGTGAACGATCACCCCGATACCATCAGGAAGCTCTGCCACGAGCTGGTGAAGATGCGCGTGCGCCCCTATTACTTGTATCAGTGTGATCTGGTGGCCGGCAGCGGCCACTTCCGCACCACCATCGCCGCCGGCCTGGAGATCATGGAGGCCCTGCGCGGCCACACCAGCGGCTACGCAATCCCGACCTACGCCGTGGACTTGCCCGGCGGCGGCGGCAAGGTGCCGGTGACGCCGAACTACCTGATTAGCCAGGCGCCTGGCCGGGTGGTCTTTCGCAACTTCGAGGGCTACATCACCACCTACACCGAGCCGACCGACTACCAGCGCCCCAAGCGCACGCGCTGGACTGCTGAGCCGCGCCCAGAGCCGGGCCAACGGGGGATAGCCGGCCTGCTGGCAGGCGAGGGCATGGCGATCCAGCCGGCTGGCTGGGAGACGCGCCATCACGACCAACCCAGCGCTGCGCCAGATGAAAATCTGGAGATGGACGCTCTGGCAGCCTTGCTGAATCGGCCCGACGTTCAGGTGGCCGACGGAGGCGATGCGCCGACCTGGATGAAGATACACTAGCGCTGCTATGCCTGCTTACGTGATCGCTGACATCGAGGTGCTCGATCCGGTCGCCTACGAGGAATACAAGCGCCTGGCCAGCCCGACGCCCGCGCAGTTCGGCGGGCGCTACATCGTGCGCGGCGCGCCGGTGCAGGTCGTCGAGGGCACCTGGTCGCCCAAACGGTTGGTCATCCTGGAGTTCCCGAGCCTTGAGCAAGCCAAAGCGTGGTATGAGTCTGAAGCTTATGGCCAGGCCAAGGCGATTCGCCACCAGGCCGCGCGCTCGAACTTCATCTTTGTTGAGGGTGTGTCGCCGACCTAATGGCCCGTCTGATACTGGTGGCGCTCGTGACCGCCGCGCTTTGCGTTGCACCGGCGACGGCTCAGCCGGCGATGCCTTTCCGCGTCGGTCAGCACGGCTACACGTTTGAAGGGCGCTTGCCGAACGGCCGGCCTGTGCGGCTGAACTATTTGCTCTTTTTGCCCGTTACCTACGGCCAAGATCCGACGGCGAAGTGGCCATTGCTGGTGTTCCTTCATGGTTCACGCGAGGTGGGCAGCGACCTCAATCGCCTCAGGCGATCCATCCTGCCACAAATCGTCGAGGCCAGCCCGGACTTTCCGTTCATCGTGCTCTCCCCGCAATCCCCCAGCCAGCAATACGGCTGGTATCCCAGCCTCGACGCGATCCGCATGCTGCTTGACCGGTTGCAGGTTGAGCTGGCTGTTGACCCGGATCGCGTTTATCTCACCGGCCTGAGCATGGGTGGATACGGCGCGTGGGCGCTGGCCATGCGCGATCCTGATCGTTTCGCGGCCATTGTGCCGGTGGTGGGTGGTTACTTTTACAACCCTCGGCAGCTTTGCGCGCTCAGCCACAAGCCAATCTGGATCTTTGCTGCCCGTCGCGATCGCAATGTGCCGTTGCGCGAGAGCGAGCGTGTGGCGCGCGCCCTGCGCGCCTGCGGCGGTCAGCCGCGCTATACCGTGTTCGAGGAGGCCGACCACGATCAGGGCTGGCGGCTGGCCTACACCACGACCGAGCTGTTCGACTGGCTGCTCCAACAGAGCCGCTCAGCCGGCGGAGCAATGGAAAGCAGGAAAGACGAGTAGGGCGCATCAGCGCCCTGCCGCCTGCTTGCGCTGCGAAGCATCCGCCGGGCCAGAGCCGCGCAGCCTCAGTGAACCCGCAGCGATTTGGACAGGCGCGAGCTGAGGTTCTTCGCCGGCACTCAGAATGACAGGGCGGGGGCTGCCTGCGCTACGCCGCAGCGCTTCTTGGCGAGCAGCATCGTTGCCCCTGCCCGTGAACGCACCCGCGCCGTAAGCGGGATATACTCTCATTGCCGTTGGCGAATCGAATCGCGCGCGGCGGCGGAGCAGCGATGACCCACAGCAAAAACGACCTTGGCCTCCGAGGCGTTCAACAAACGTGGAACCCTTCGCCGGCGCGCACGATCGAGCTGGCCATCTGCCGAGGCGAAGGCAAATTAACCGCCGGCGGCGCCTTTCTGGCCATCACTGCCCCTTTCACCGGGCGCTCGCCGCAGGACAAGTTCATCGTGCGCGAGCCGCTCAGCGAGGACAAGGTCTGGTGGGGCAAGGTCAACCAACCGCTTGAAGCGGAGGGGTTCGAGCGCTTGGTCCAGGATGTCAAAGCGCACCTCAACACCAGAGAGTTATTCATCCGCGATGTATACGCCGGCGCGGATCCGGCGCATCGCCTGAACGTGCGGCTGATCTCGGAGAGCGCTTGGCACACGCTGTTCGCCCACAACCAGTTCATCCGGCCCTATCCGGCAGAGCTGGCCGACTTCGCGCCCAGCCTGACCATCTTGCACGCGCCGGGGTTTCATCCTGATCCGGAGCGGCACGGGACGCGCGCGCCGGCCTCCGGGCCGAGCGCGGTGATCGCCCTGCACCTCAGCCAGCGCCTGGTGGTGATCGCCGGCACGGGCTACGCCGGCGAGATCAAGAAGAGCGTGTTCACGGTGATGAACTACCTGCTGCCCTTGCAAGGCGTCTTCCCCATGCACTGCGCAGCGAACGTCGGGCCAGCGGGCGATACCGCGTTGTTCTTCGGCCTCAGCGGCACCGGCAAGACCACGCTCTCTGCCGATCATCGCCGCGCCCTGGTGGGCGACGATGAGCACGGCTGGGGCGAGGGCAGCATCTTCAACTTTGAGGGCGGCTGCTACGCCAAGGTGATCCGCCTCTCGCCAGAGGCTGAGCCGGAGATCTACGCCACGCTGAGCCAATTCGGCACCGTGCTGGAGAACGTGGTGATGGACCCAGATACTCGCCAGCTTGACCTGGACAGCGAGGCGATCACCGAGAACACCCGCGCCGCTTATCCGATTCATTTCATCCCCAACGCCATCACCACGGGCATCGCCGGCCACCCGCGCAACATCTTCTTCCTCACTGCCGATGCCTTCGGCGTGTTGCCGCCGATCAGCCGGCTCACGCTGGAGCAGGCGATCTACTACTTCCTCACCGGCTACACGGCCAAGCTGGCCGGCACGGAGCGCGGGGTCAGCGAACCGCAGGCCACCTTCAGCGCCTGCTTCGGCGCGCCGTTCATGGTGCACTTTCCGACGGTCTATGCGGAGATGCTCGCTGAGCGCCTGAGACGGCATCGGTGCACCGTTTGGCTGATCAACACCGGCTGGAGCGGTGGGCCGCATGGGGTTGGGCAGCGCATCAAGATCGCCTACACCCGCGCGATGGTGACGGCAGCCCTGGATGGCTCGTTGAGCGGCGTGCCCTTTCATCCCGATCCGGTGTTCGGCGTATATGTGCCGGAGCGCTGCCCAGGCGTGCCGGCGGAGGTGCTTCGCCCGCGCGAGACATGGGCGGATCCGGCCGACTATGACCTTAAGGCGCGCGCGCTGGCCGCCAAGTTCGAGGAGAACTTTAAGCAGTTCGCCCCCCATGTTGGCCGCGCGATTCGCGCGCAGGGCTAACGCCGAGGCGCGCCGCGCGGCAAGTGAACGCAGAGCGAGCACGGCGTCATTCATAGACACGGGCAAAACGGTAGGCGAAGGCGTGCTGTCCCCTACTCTCTTATAGGTCTGCCTTCGCCGGCAGCACGGCTTAGTGGAAGGTCGCCCCGCTTGGTGAAAGCATCCTAATCAGGCAAGCCTAAGCATGCTGCCTTACAATACCAGCACATCGTGCAGCCATCGGCTTCGTTACCCGCTCATTCTGCGATCAGTGAGTTCTCCGTCGAGCGCGCTTGGCGTTCAGATCAACGCAGCCCGGTTCGCTGGCTGTTCTCGCACATCTGGCGCTACAAGATCTACATCTTGGGCATCCTGATCGGTGCGCTGGGCAACGCCGGCGGCGCGGCGGTCATGCCGGTGCTCGTAGGACGGGCCTTCAACGCGGTGATCGCGCAGCCGCCCGCGTTCGCAGCGCTGGGGCAGATCGCAATATTGATCGTCCTCTCTCAGGTCGTTCGCGCCATCCTCCAGTTAGGGCGCAACTTCTCCTCAGAGATCATCGGCCAGCGCCTGGAGCGCGACGCGCGCGACGAGCTATACACCAGCCTGATCGGCAAGAGCATGGCCTTTCACGACCGCCAGTCCATCGGCGAGATCATGGCCCGCGCCACCAACGACGTGCGCGAGATCAACCTCCTGATGAACCCCGGCGTGAACCTGGTGGTTGGGTCGGGGGCGTTCTTGATCTTCCCGTTGATCGTCGGGCCGCGCATTCACCCTCAGCTTGCGATCGTGCCGGCGTTGCACCTGGTCTCATACGCGGTGAGCGTAGCCTACTACTTGCGCAAGCTCAACCCTGCTGCAGAGCAGGTGCGGCGCGCCTTTGGCCAGATGAACGCGACGCTGGCCGAGTCCATCGAGGGCGTCGAGACGGTGAAGGCCGCAGCGCAGGAGGACCGCGAAGCCGCGCGCTTTCAACGCACGGTCAGCGCCTGGCGCGCTGCGTTTGTCCGACAAGGAGACATAGAGTCGCTTTACCTGCCCTCGCTCGTGCTCGGCGTGACGATGGCCTTGGGCTTATTACACAGCCTGCTGCTCTATCAAGCAGGGACGATCACGCTGGGCGACGTCGTGGCCTACAACGGGGTGCTGATGTTCCTACAGTTCCCGACGTTCGCCACCCAGTTCGCCTATCCGCAGGTCGCCTCCGGCATCGCCAGCGCCCGGCGCATCCTGGAGCTGATGAACGCGCCCACGCTGCTGGACGAGAACAAGGGCGGTTACGCTGCGCCGATCCGAGGTGAGGTGGTCTTCGAGAACGTCACCTTCAGTTATAACAAAGGCGAACAGCCGGTCCTGCGCAATATCTCGCTGCACGTCAAGCCCGGCCAGACCGTGGCGATCGTCGGGCAGACCGGCGCAGGCAAGACCACCCTTACCAAGCTGATCAACCGCATCTACGACGTGGACGCCGGCAGCGTGCGCGTGGACGGCGTGGACGTGCGCGATTGGGATCTCAACGCGCTGCGCCGGCAGATCGCGACCATCGAACAGGATGTCTTTCTCTTCTCGCGCACCATCGCCGAGAACATCAAGTTCGGCTGCCCCGATGCGACCCAGGAAGAGATCGAGGCGGCAGCCAAGGCCGCGCAGGCCCATGAATTCATCACCGCCTTCAAGGATGGCTACAACACGATCGTCGGCGAGCGCGGCGTGACGCTCTCCGGCGGCCAGCGCCAGCGCATCGCCATCGCGCGCGCCTTCCTGGCTGACCCGCGCATCTTGATCTTGGACGATTCCACCAGCGCCATAGACAGCGCCACCGAGGATTTGATCCAACAGGCGATGTTCCGCGTGGCGCGCGGCCGCACAACTTTCCTCATCACCCACCGCCTCTCGCAGATCCGCTGGGCCGACCTGATCGTGGTGCTCAAACAGGGGCAGATCGTGGCGTGCGGTTCGCACGAGGAATTATTGCGTCAATCGCCGGACTATCGGGCGATCTTCGCGCCCGAGGAGCGGCGGCGCAAGCCGGCAATTGCTTTAGAAAATGGCCAACCGCCCACCAATTAGGAGCGCGCGATGTTCATGGGGTTAGCCGCCGAGAAGTACGACCGCCACTATAGCGACCGGCAACTGGTGCGCCGTATGGCGGCGTATTTCGCGCCCTTCCGCCGGCAGCTCGCCGTGCTGGCCGTCCTCCTGATCACCGTCACCGTGATCGGCCTGGTCAGTCCACTGCTGATCGCGCGCGGGATTGACCTCGTGGGCGCGCAGCCCAGCCCGGAGGGCATCGTGGCGCTGTGCCTGGTTCTGTTGATGCTCTCCGTAGTGAGTTGGTTCTGCCAGCGCCTGCGCCGGCAAGTCACCGTCCGGCTGATCGCCGATGTGGTCGGCCGGATGCGCGAGGACGCCTTCAACGCCACCATCCGCCACGACCTCTCCTTCTTTGACGAGTACCAATCCGGCAAGGTCATCTCCCGCATCACCAACGACACGCAGGAGCTTTCGCAGGTGACCCTCCTGCTTTCCGACCTGATCAGCCAGTTCACCATCATCATCGCGTTGATCATCGCCTTGTTCACCATCTCCTGGCAGCTCACGCTGGCTCTGCTAGTCATGGCGCTGATCGTGGTCTTCCTGGGCTGGGCTTTCCGCCAGATCGCGCGGATGGTCACGCGCACTGGCTTTCGGGCGATCGCCGAGGTCAACAGCGCGATCCAGGAGTCGGTCGCCGGCATTCGCGTGGCCAAGAGCTTCCGCCAGGAGGCGGCGATTTACGACCGCTTCCGGCAGATCAACCAGCGCTCGTACGCAGTCAACCTGCGGCGCGGCTTTGTCCTCTCCAACGTCTTCCCGACGCTGAACGCGCTGAGCGGGATAGGCACTGCGATCATGGCTTATCTGGGCGGGCGCGCCGCGCTCAACGGCGCCGTCTCGGTCGGCGCTTGGTACTTGTTCATCATCAGCCTAGAGCAGTTCTGGCTTCCACTGACCAACATCGCCTCGTTCTGGAGCCAAATCCAGGGCGGCCTCTCAGCTTGCGAGCGCATCTTCGCCTTGATGGACGCCCAGCCGGCCGTCCGCCAGGTCGCGTCGCCGGGCCATCGCCCGACCAGGCTGCGCGGGGAGATCGAGTTCAGGCGGGTGGACTTTCGCTACAACGCGCAGCAGCAGGTGCTGCGCGACTTCTCGCTGCGCATCGCGCCGGGCGAGAGCGTCGCCCTCGTCGGACACACCGGCGCCGGCAAGAGCAGCATCATCAAGCTGATCGCCCGCTTCTACGAGTTCCAGGATGGGGAAATCCTCATAGACGGACGCGACATCCGCAGCTATGACCTGACCGCCTACCGCCGGCAGCTCGGGATAGTCTCCCAGGTGCCCTTCCTGTTCAACGACACGGTGCTGAACAACATCCGCTACGCGCGGCCGGAGCTGAGCGACGCCGAGGTGGAAGCAATCGCGCGGCAGATCGGCGACGGGGAGTGGTTGGATGCGCTGCCGGCCGGTCTGCACACGCCCGTCGGCGAGCGCGGCCAGCGCCTCTCGATGGGCCAGCGCCAACTGGTGGCCCTGGCCCGCGTGCTGGCCCAGCGCCCGCCCATCTTTATCCTGGATGAGGCGACGGCCAGCGTTGACCCCTTCACTGAGCGCCAGATTCAGGCGGCGCTCGACCTGATCTTGGCCGGCAGCACGTCGGTGTTGATCGCCCATCGCTTGTCCACGGTCAAGGCGACCGACCGCATCATCGTGCTCGACCACGGGCGGATCATCGAAGAGGGCAACCACGAGACGCTCATGGCGCGCGGCGGCCACTACGCCACCCTCTACGACACCTACTTCCGCCATCAGTCGGCGGACTTTAACGCTGAGCTGTATCGGAAGATCAAGGCGTAGGCTGTCGTCGCCAGTCTCCCTTCTGGGCCAAACGCCCCGTCGGTGAGCACGTCTGGACCGCGGATCGCCAAGTCAAGAAGCGTCCCCCGTAGCGCCCAAGGCGTTAAGCGCTGACCCTGACGGGCCGGCGCATACTGGGCGATCCAGACCAGCATTACGAGGCAGCCTCCGCGCGCTGCGCTGCTGTAAGCTGGGTGGATGCGTCCGTCGTCCCGCGCGTCAATGCCACATAGGCGATCACCGAGGCCATGACGAAGGTGACCAAGCCAAAGGCAGCGTCAAGCTCTTTGGTCATCACCAGCGCGATCTCCCCCAGCGCCCCGCCTGGATAACCGATGAGCGTCGCGCTGAGGACGTTGTTGATGACGTGCGCGCCGATCGCATAATCCAGGCTGCCGCTGCGCAGCGTGAGCAACGTGTAAAACATCCCGCTGGTCAGCCAGTTTAGCCCGGCCAAGACAATGCCCGCAGCGCTCACTTCTGGGTTGCTCAAGTGCGGCAACATGAAGAAGAGGCTATTGATGATGCCGAGGACAACCCAATTGCGCGTCAGGCGGCCGGTTGCCTGCAGCAGGTAGCCGCGGAAGAAGA
>AFSR01007960.1_pt1 | contig 11319 bp, 13 predicted proteins | sample 296848 | NCBI WGS metagenome assembly AFSR01 (sample SAMN02954305, study PRJNA68063) | hot springs metagenome | biome: terrestrial; feature: Mushroom and Octopus hot springs; material: microbial mat core samples; isolation source: Yellowstone National Park Mushroom and Octopus hot springs ...
GGCGGAGCGTGCCGAGCGGGAGCGCGCGGCGCGTGAGCAGGCGGAGGCGCAGGCGCAGCAGGAGCGCGAACGCGCGGAGCGGGAACGCGAACGCGCCGAGCAGGAGCGTGCGGCGCGGGAGCAGGCGGAGGCGCAGGCACAACAGGAGCGCGAACGCGCCGAGCAACTTCAAGCCGAGTTAGAACGCCTGCGCGAGATGCTGCGCCAACAGGGGATTGAGAGCGACTAACCGAGGATGATGCGACTCCTGTCCAAGCTGATTGCCCTGCTGAAAATCTACATCGCCGATAGCCTCGCCTATCGTGCGAGCGCGTTCATCTGGATGCTGACCGATGTGGTGAATTGCTTGGTGATGCCGCTGGTGTGGCTCTCGGCGTATGGCGGGCGCGAAACCATCGCGGGCTACAACCCCGGCGAGATGGTGACCTACTATGTGATGATCGCCTTCACCACGAACTTCATCGTTAGCCACTTGATGTGGGACTTGGCGTGGGAGATTAAGGAAGGCGTGCTGTCGCAGTGGCTGCTGCGTCCCGTACCCGTGGTGTGGATGCTGTTTGCGCGGAATATCTCGTGGCGTGCGCTGCGGATGGTGCTGTTTGTGCCTGTGGCGCTGCTAGCGCTTTGGTACTACAGCCGCCTCACGACGCTTAGCCCCCTCCATCTGGGCTGGGAGTTCTGGCTGAGCGTGCTGCTGGGGCATCTGGTCTCGTTTTGGGTGGCGTATGCGCTGGCGTGCTTGGCGTTCTGGCTGCAGGAGACTCAGAGCGTGTTCTCGCTGTATTACGCGCCGATGTTGCTGCTGAGTGGTTGGGTCGCGCCGATTGCGCTGATGCCAGGCTGGCTGCAAGCGATTGCAATCGTGTTCCCGTTCCGCTACACGACCGCTGTGCCTGTGGAGATTGCGATTGGCAAGCTGCAGGGCGAGGCGATGTGGCTGGAGATAGGGCTGCAGGCGGTGTGGGTGCTGGTGGGGGCGGGGCTGGCGCAGATTCTGTGGCGCAAGGGGCTGCGCCAATACACGGGGGTGGGGATGTGAGGCGACTGGGGTTCTATTGGCGACTGTATAGGGCGTTCATACGCGCCAGCTTCGTGCGCGAGATGGAGTTCCGCGCCAACTTCTGGGCGAAGATGCTCTACAACGCGCTCTGGCTCGGCTTTTTCCTCGCGACGCTGAAAATCATCTTCCGACACACCGACTCGATTGCAGGTTGGAGCGAGTCGGAGGCGCTCATGCTCGCGGCGACGCTCTATTTTATCGACGCGCTTATCTCCACGCTGTTCTACTTCGGCTTGTCGGAGCTGCCGACGCTTGTGCGGCAGGGCACGCTGGATTTTGTGCTGTTCAAGCCCGTCGATTCGCAGTTTTGGCTCTCGCTACGGCGGATTAATCTGGATCAGCTTGGCTCGCTGGCGGTGGCGGTGCTGCTGGGCGTCTACGCGCTTTTTCGGCTGGACTACACGCCGTCGCTCCTGAATGTCGCGCTCTACTTCGGGATGGTGCTGACGGGCGTGCTGATTTTCTATTCGTTTCACTTTATGATGATGACGCTGAGTATCTGGCTGGTGCGGGTGGAGAACTTGTGGGTGTTGTCGGATGTGTTTGCGCAGATTGGTCGCTTCCCGACGGATGTGTTCGACCGTGTGTTGCGGCGCGTGTTTACCTATGTGTTGCCTGTGGCGTTTCTGGCAACGATTCCGACGCAGGCGTTGTTGGGCAAGGCGTCGGCGGGCTTTTTGTGGTTCGCGGTCGCGTGGGCGGTGGGCTTTTTCGTCATGGGGCGCGTGTTCTGGAAGTTCGCGCTGCGTAGCTACACCAGCGCGAGTTCGTGAAGCTACGAACGCTGTTCGCGACTGTAGGGCTTCACGATTTTCAAATCGGGAATCATTCTGTAGTGCTTCTCGTTGAAACTACAAAGAGTCGCTGCGTGCGTTGTCACAGTTGCCGCTATCAGGGCATCCAGAATGCCAATCCCGTGGCTCAGGTGGAAGGTTCGGAAGTACTCTACGGCGCGCATGCAAGCAGCCTCACTGATGTATAGAATGGGCATTCGTGCCAGCAGCAATTCTACAGACTGCTGCTCGCGCGAATTCCGACAACCGCGTAGCAGCTCCAACACTGTAATCACAGTAATTGCAGGCGACTCGGGCATTTGCGCGAGCCACTCCAGTGCAGGTTGAAACCCGCGCTGTACATCTACCATGATGTCAGTGTCCAGAACCAGCATCGTTCTCCCGATTTTCTGCTTGAGCGCGTATCAGCCGCACATACTCGGGGCTATCAGGTATGTCTGTACGGTCTGCCCACTGCCCCACGAAACCGATTTCAATAAGGAAACTCAGCAAGTCTGCTCCTGTATCGGCTCGCTGTGTTTCATCCTCTGGTAGCACGATTAGGCGTACTCGCCGTCCACAGAGTTCGGGATGACGCGCTACAATCTCTTCCCAAGTGCCTTCTATCACCTGCGGGGTCATCACGACGATTATTGTACCTGCTCGAAAATTCTTGCCACATTCGCCTCTGTGAGTGCCGAGAGCGTCTCCAGCGGGACTTCCCAGAGCGTCGCGACCTGCTGGGCAATCAGGGGCAGGTAGGCGGGTTCGTTGCGCTTGCCGCGATAGGGGTGCGGGGCGAGGTAGGGCGCGTCGGTCTCCAGCAGCAGGCGGTCGCGCGGCATGGATTGCACAATCGCCCGCAGTGGCTCCGCGCTCTTGAAGGTGATCACGCCGCCTATCCCCAGATAATAGCCCAGTTCCAGACCGCGCTGGGCGTACGCCTCCGTGCCCGAAAAGCAGTGCAGCACGCCGTGCACTGCGGGATACTCTTCCAACACACCGAGCAGCTCGTCGTAGGCGTCGCGGCAGTGTAGGATGACGGGCAGCCCCAGCGATTGCGCCAGCTGCATCTGCGCGTGGAAGGCTTCGTATTGCGCCGTGCGCGGCGAGAGGTCGCGGTAGAAGTCCAGCCCAATCTCGCCGACGGCGACTACACGCGGCTGCTGCGCCAGCTGGCGTAAGGTCGCCAGCGCGTCGGCGTCGCATTGCGCGGCGTCGTGCGGGTGGATGCCCACAGCGGCGTAGAGCGCGTCTGACTGCGACGCCAACTCGACGGCGCGGCGACTGCTCGCCACATCGTAGCCAATCAGGATGAGCCGCTCCACGCCCGACTGCTGCGCGCGAAACAGCGCGGCTCGCCATTCGGGGTACAAATCGGGGTGGTTCAGGTGGCAGTGGGTATCTGTCCAGCGCATAGCGGTTTCCTGGCGGAGAGGGTGGGATTCGAACCCACGATCCCCCTTTTGGGAGGATTCCCGTTTTCGAGACGGGCCCGTTCAACCACTCCGGCACCTCTCCGAAAGATTTGGCGCCCTCGGAGGGATTCGAACCCCCGACGCCCTCCTTAGGACGGAGGCGCTCTATCCACTGAGCTACGAGGGCGCGAATATGGCGCGTCCGGAGGGACTCGAACCCCCGACCTCAAGGTCCGCAACCTTGCGCTCTATCCTCTGAGCTACGGACGCGCGGGCAGTAGGATTATACCCTATCGATGCGCGAAATTCAAGGGGGAGGGGCACCAAGCCGGTAGGAATCGCGCATAAACTACATGTATCGGGTATGCTATAATGGAGGTGTCAAAAGATGCGACGAACAAGTGCGTGTCTCGGATTGCTGTTCGTGATGTTGGGCTGGTGCGTGGACGAGCCGCTGCAACAGCGCGTCTCCTACGATAAACCTGGACAAACGCTCAAGTCCCTCCTGCGCGACCTCTCTGCGCAGACGAACCTCAAACTCTACGCCGCGCCGCCGCTGGATGCGGAAATCGTGCTGGTCGCCGTGCAGGAGATGCCCCTGCAGACGCTGATGGAGCATATCGCCTATGTAGTGGATGGCGAGTGGATTGCCGAGAGCGAGCGTCAGCATCGGTTAGCGCGCACGCCGAAGGTGATTGCCAAGCGCAAGCAGGAAGACCGCGAAAAGACGCTTGCCGAGTTGCGCGAGATGTTGGCAAGTGAAGAGTTTCGCCGCTTGGTGGAGCCGCTCACGCGCGAGCAAGTGATCGAGCGCATCGAACAAATCCGTGAGCAGTTGCGTAAACTTATCGAGGAGAATTCTGACGAGCGAAAGTTTACTATCCACTCCTTAAGCTGCTCGATAAGGGATGGGGCTCATTATCTCCGGACCATCGGCTGCTGTGTCGCATCCTGCAGCAGATAGACCTGAATGCGCTGGTGGACATTCCTATCGGCGAGCGGCGCGTGTTCAGTAATGCGCCGGGGCGGTATCTGCTGCCGTTGCGCGTGAACTTGACGCCTCTGATTGAACAGTGGCTCAACGAGCGCACAGTCCTTCACGCTGTGATAGCTGACCCACGCTATCAGTTCGACAAAGAGATACTGGAATCCTACGACTACCTCCAGTGGGTGGAAGACATTCTCGAGGTACAGGGCTTTTCTAAGATACACATGCCAGAGAAAGTTTACTTAGAGGTGATTCGCTATGGATGGCGAGGGGATTTCTCATTTTCATTACATTTAGCCGACGATCAGAATCGTTGTATTACTGTAGATTACTACTCTCCCCAATCGGAGTGGGAAGAGGAGGAAGAGCGGCTTGCGCGCCTATCCAAGCAAGACAGTGCGCTTGTCCAGCCCGTGGAGTGGCGCGAGGAGACTCAGCGCTGGCTGGAGGCGTGGCGAATGCTTCAGTCCAAGGGCGAGATAAAGCCATTCCCTGATTTGTTGGATCCTGCTAAGCACGAGCCGTTGCAATTTGTGCCCAGCGATGTGGTGCGTAGCTACGCCCGCCACAAGAGTCTGCCGCTGGTTGCGCTGTTGGACGACGAGATGTTGTGGTGGATTCGCTTCGCGCGCCCCGAGCGGGCAGCGCGTGGCGAACTTCTTCACTTTGGAGGATGCATGGGAGATAACCGTCAAGGACGAGGTACTGCGCCTCAAGCCGTACCTAAGCAGTCTGCAATGGCACAAACGCGAAAATCGCGAGGCGGCGAGTCGCTGGATACAACAAATCGTGGCGTGTGGCTACCTCGAGATAAACGACACGCTGGAAGCCGAACATCAGCCAATGCTGGCGGATTTGTACCTATGGCAAATCGGCACAGGACATTTCGCGTACCTACCCGATGCAAGCCGCTCGATACTACCTTTCTTGAAAAATCTCTTGGATCGAGTCGAATCCCACTCTGAGAGCAAAATCGAGTTGACGCTGCAACGCCTTTCCCCAAACCAGATTCAGGAATTAGAGCGTGTGGTTTACTACTCTTATGGGCGTGTTTCCCTGCTCGAATCAGACAAAGAGAGATATAACGGTATGGTTGACACAGAGCGCCCTGTGATTCGGTTGCCCCACGCCTACTTTCCGAACGGTCTACCCCGCGACGCTGCGTTGGTCTTGAAGATGGAGCGAGAGGATGGGGTTTTGTCCCAACGGTCAGGTGTGGGCGTCTGGGGAGGCTTCTACCATGCAACGCGCTTGTGGATGTTTCTCGCAGAGAGCAACGATGACGACAAGTATATCCGCGACCACCGGGAATTCATTCAGAGCTCCTTGCTACTGCCTGTTCAGCGTCAACAGGTACGCCTCTCGGCTCAGTGCGCGCCCTACGAAATTGTGGTTCTAAGGGGCTACGAAGTGCACGGCTACCGCCCGAAGCAGGGTCTCAAGCCCATTCGCTGGGAGCAGTTGCCACCCGAATGGCTCAAGCCGCCTAATCCACAGGAGGCGAGCGAAGACCCGTGAGCAGGGCGTCAGTGTGCGCTGCGTTCGCGCTCGTCCAGCTCGGCGCGGCGCACATTCAGATACAGCCCCACGCCGCGATTAGCTATCATCCCGCCTGCGATCACCATAATCAGCAGCAAGAGGATAGCACGGATGCTTGCCCACACGCCCGTCGCGATGCTGGACAGGTCGGGCTGGTTAGTGTGCGGGTTGGTCATCAGCTCGCGCGGCGGCGTGGTGAACTGCTGGTACGCCAAGTAGAAGCAAGCAACCATCAGCCCGACACCGAGCAAGGTAATCAGTAGGGCGACGATGCGCCCCAGCCAGTCGCGGTGCGCTTTCATGGCGACAGTCGTTGCAAGCCGCGCTGGGCAATTTGGCGCAGGGCGGGGTCGTCAGCGCGCGCAGCTTGCTCCAGCAGCGGGATGGCTGCCGCGCTGCCCCGCTCGATGAGGGCAATCAGCGCGTAGCGGCGCACGGCGGGGTCGCTCGCCGCTTGCAGCAGGGCAGGCTCGGCGGCGTCAATCTGGCTGAGCGCGGACGCCGCAAGGTACGCAACCGTCGGGTCGGGGCTGCGCATCGCCTGCAGCAGCGGCTGGATGGCGGGCTTGCCGATGCGGGCGAGGCTGCGCGCGGCGTTCTGGGCGACTCCGCCGTCGGGGTGGCTCAGTGCGCGGATTAGCACGGGCACGGCTTCGGGGCGGTTTACCTGTCCCAGCGCGTCGGCGGCGGCGCGCGCCACTTCGGGCGCGGGGTCGTTCAGCAGCCCGGTTAGCAGCGCAACGCTCTGCGGGTCGGCGATTCCGCTGAGGGCGACCGTCGCGCGCCTGCGCACGGCAGGGTTCTCGGAGCGCGCCGCCTGCGCAAGGTAGGGCAACGCCTCGCGCGCCCGCGCGTTGCAGTCCCAGCGCGGCGGAATCGGCGACCGTCAGGTTCAGCTCGCCGAGCGCGTCTTGCAGGGCGCGCAGCGCGTTCGGTGTACCGATTGCGCCCAGCCCCAGCGCGACCTGCGCCCGCGCGTCGGGGTCGTCCTGTTCGGAGCGCAGCGCCTGAATCAGCACGCTTTCCGTGCGCGGGTCAGCGATACTGCCCAGCGCGGAGAGCGCGACGCGCCGCTTTTCGGGGGGCAGGCGCAAAAACGGCAGGATGGCTTCTGTGGCGCGGCGATCGCCGATGCGCCCCAGCGCGGCGACAACATCCAAGCGCAGCCCCTCGTCCTCTTTAGTGCGTAGCAGTTCCAGCAGTCCAGGCACGCTCTTCGCGCCGAAGTGCGCCAGCACCTCGGTCGCTGCGCCGCGCCCGCCTGAATCCTCAAACGCTTTCAGCGCGTGCGGGATGGACGCCTCGCCGAGCGCGATCATCACCTGCACCGTGCCGTTGCGCACCTTTGCGTCGCCGTTTTTGAGTCCCTCGGCGACGGCAGCAAGGTTCGCTGCGCCCAGTTTCTTGAGCGACTCCAGAAATCGGTCGCGCACGCGCGGGTCGGGGTCGCGCAGCATCGCGAGCGCGATCTTCACCCCGTCGGCGTTGTTCATCGCCTCCACGCCGTCTGCCACGCGCAGGCGTGCAGGTGTCTTGCGCGACTGGAGCAGGTCGAAAAAGTCGTCCCGTTGCGCCAGTGCGCTTAGCGCGGCGACCTGTTGTGCGCGATTCTCGCCTGTCGCCTGCTCGATGAGGCGGTTCGTGGCGATGTTGTTCCAAATCGCGCTGCCGATTATGCCGCCAACCGCCAGCACAAACAGCAATCGGATAACCCAGCGACTCATCAGAGCGGTTAATTCGGGCTTGGAGCGTCATCTCCTGCAGGGGGGTATTGGGTACAGTTAACCCGCTGCGCAAGTGGCGTGGCAATTCATCCAACAAGGGAGGAACGATTCGATGAGGAACACAGACGCAGGCGTGCGCGTCGGGTGGGCAGTCATACCCGCACGCGCGGCGAGCATCGCGCTATTATGGCTGCTGACGGGGCTATTTGCCTTTGCGGCGGAGGCGGTGGAGTTGCCCCCATTCGGGTCGCAGGAGTACCTAATTCTGGGCATCGTGCTACTGCTGGCGTTCGCGGCGCTGGGGTTCGGGTTCTACCTCCTGCGCTGGACACTGGCGCAAGATCCTGGCACGCCCAAGATGCAAGAGGTCGCCCGCGCCATTCAGGACGGCGCGAACGCCTACCTCAAACGACAGATTAGCACGATGATTTGGTTCGTGTTGGCGATTACGGCGATCCTGTTTCTGCTGTATCGCCCTGTGTACGAGCGGGTTTATCCGGGCGAGGGGCTGCTGCTGGGCGCAGGTATTGCGGTTGCCTTCTTTCTGGGCGTGTTCGCCTCGTATGGCGCAGGCTATGTCGGGATGTATATGGCGGTGCGGGGCAACCTGCGCACAGCGGCAGCCGCGCTGACCAGTTTCAAGGGCGCGTTGGAGATTGCCTTCCGCGCAGGGGCGGTCAGCGGGATGTTCACGGTCGGGCTGGGACTGCTGGGCGCGACGGTGATTTTCCTGCTGTTCCGCGAGAAGGCGATGTTCGTGCTGGTGGGCTTCGGATTCGGCGGGTCGCTGGCGGCGCTGTTTATGCGCGTCGGCGGCGGGATCTACACCAAAGGCGCGGATGTCGGCGCGGACCTGGTCGGCAAGGTGGAGGCAGGCATCCCCGAAGACGACCCGCGCAACCCTGCCACGATTGCCGATAATGTCGGCGACAATGTGGGCGACTGCGCGGGTATGGCGGCGGATGTGTTCGAGTCTTACGAGGTCACGCTGGTTGCGGCGATTATTCTGGGCGTGGCGGCGAGCCTCGTGCTGACGCCTGCCAGCGCGATGAAACTCGTGATGTTCGCGCTGCTGGTGCGCGGCGTGGGCGTGATTGCCTCCATCATCGGCGTGCTGGCGGTCAAAGGCGAAGACCGCGCCGACCTGAACCCGATGAAGCCCATCAATCGCGGCTTCTGGGTCTCGGCGATTTTGGCGGCGTTGGGCAATCTGGGCGTCGCGTATTTCTTCATGCAGGACATCCAACTCAAGTCGGGCGCGACGGTGGACTGGTGGCGCTTCTGGCTGGCGACGGCGTTCGGCGTGGTGGTCGCCGTGATGATTGAACGCATCACCGAGTATTTCACCTCCACCGAGAAGAAGCCCGTCAAGGAGATTTCGGCGGCGGCGTCCACAGGTCCCGCGACGCTGATCATTCAGGGCTTCGCCTACGGGCTGGAATCGAGCGTGTGGGCGATGTTCGCGATTGCGTCTGCACTGCTGGCGCCGCTGTTTATTTTCCCGCCTGGGCTGTACGACGGTCCCATGCTGTCGTTCTATGGGATTGCGCTGACGGGGCTGGGACTGCTGGCGACCACAGGCTACATCTTGGCGATGGACACCTTCGGTCCCATCTCGGACAACGCGAACGGCATTTTTGAGATGTCGGGCGCACTCAAGGAGCGCGGCAACCAGCCCGCGGCAGGCGGCTTGACGGGCGACAAGATTGTGCATCGCCTCGACTCGGTGGGCAACACGACCAAAGCGCTGACCAAAGGCTTCGCGATTGCGACGGCAGTGGTGGCGGCGGTCGCGCTGTTCCACTCGTTCGTGGAAGACTCGCGCCTTGTGGAACTCATCAATATCGCTACCCAAAACGGCGTTGCGCTGAAGGACGCCTTCGGCGGGCTGCCCGTGGATGTGCCTGTGGTGTTTATCGGGCTGCTGATTGGCGGCGCGGCGCCGTTCCTGTTCAGCGCATTCTCGATTATGGCGGTCGGTCGCTCCGCGTTCGAGATGATTCACGAGGTGCGTCGCCAGTTCCGTGAGAAGCCAGGCATTATGCAGGGCACGGAGACACCTGACTATGGGCGCTGCGTGGAGATTGTCACGGCGGCGGCGCAGAAGGAGTTGCTGGGACCGGGCATCCTCGCGATTGCGCTGCCTGTGGCGGTCGGCTTCGGGCTGAGTATCGGCGCGTCGCCTGTGACGATTGGCGGCAGCGAGTATGTGTTCACGGGCGCGCAGGCGCTGGGCGGCTACCTCGCGGGCGCGATTCTGTCGGGACAGTTGCTGGCGGTGCTGTTGGCGAACTCGGGCGGCGCGTGGGACAACGCCAAAAAGCGCATCGAGGACGGCTTCCTCGGCGGCAAGGGCACCGACGCGCACAAGGCGGGCGTGATTGGCGATACCGTCGGCGACCCGTTCAAGGACACCGCAGGACCCGCGCTGAACCCGCTAATCAAGGTGATGAACCTCGTCGCCATCCTGATTGCACCGATTGTGATTCAGCCGTTGCCCGACGCGGTGCGGATTGGCGTCACGGCTGTGGCGGTCGGCGCGCTGCTGTTCTCGGTCTACTGGAGCAAGCGCGGCTCGATGGCGGAGACCATCGAACACGAGTTGGGCTACCATACGACTGAAGCGGTGGACGAGTACGCGCCCGTTGGTGGCAAGGGCGGGCAATAAAACGCATGGCGCGGCGGTTGCGACCCGTCGCGCCTGCGGTATAATCCTTGCGTGCCCATCACGATAAACGATGTGGACGATTTGGTGCGCCTGCTGGAGCAGAATCCCGACTGGCAGGCACGGTTGGCGCGCGCCCTGCTGAACAGGCAGACCCTCGAACGCCTGCTGCAGGAGGACCCCGCGCTCGCGGAGACGCTGCGCGCCGCGCTCATCGGCGACCAACTGGAGCGACTGATTGCCGCCGTGCAAGAGTTGTCCGCCATCGTGCGCCAGTCCGCGGAGCGTTCCGAACGGCAGGAGGTAGACCTCCAAGAGTTGCGGCGTATCACCAGCGAGTTGGTGGAGACCTCGCGTCAATCGGTGGCGCGAATAGACGCGCTGGAGCGCACGGTTGCCGAACTGGTGGAGATTTCGCGTCAGTCGGTAGAGCGTTTAGACCGCCACGAGGTGGAACTGCAGGAGTTGCGGCGCATCACCAGCGAGTTGGTGGAGACCTCGCGTCAGTCGCTTGCACGGTTAGAGGCGTCGGAAACGCTAATCGCTCAGTCGATTCGCCGATTAGAGGCTTTAGAGGAACTGGTGCAGCAGGTTGTGCGCCAGTTGGCTGCGCTACAGTCGTGGCAACAGGGCGAGGCGGGCAACCGTGACGGCGAACGCTACCAGCGGTCAATCCGCAAGCAGGCGTGGCAGCTGCTCAACGGCGGCGAAGGCGGCGAAACCGACGAACCCCATGTGGAACAGAAGCTGCGCGGGTGGCTCATCCGCAACGGACAAGCGATTCGCCCTGAACCCGAAGCCAACCCTGTAGACGCCGACCTCATCTGGTGGAAGGGCGACCGAGTAGCCGTGATTGAAGTCTCGATCAAGGTCAACGGCAGAGATGTGCGACGCGCCGCCAAACGCGCCCAAACGCTGCGCGCCGTCGGCGTGGACGCTTTCCCTGTTGTCATCGGACAGGAGTGGGCAACCCCCGAAACACAACTCAACGCGCAGCAAGAGGGGGTCGAATGGAAAGTCGGCGACGATTTTTCCGACGGGCTTATTGAGTTCCGTCGCATCGTGCTGGGCGAATGACAGCGTTTTTTTCGCCTGCTACTTGACAAGTGCGTATAAAAATGGGTATACTCTGTGCCGTTATGGAGGGACGCA
>AFSR01004259.1_pt1 | contig 11246 bp, 10 predicted proteins | sample 296848 | NCBI WGS metagenome assembly AFSR01 (sample SAMN02954305, study PRJNA68063) | hot springs metagenome | biome: terrestrial; feature: Mushroom and Octopus hot springs; material: microbial mat core samples; isolation source: Yellowstone National Park Mushroom and Octopus hot springs ...
GCGTAAATACGACTTGTTGAGATCAACAAAGACGGTCTGTTCATGACCCGCAGCCTCGCGGAGAACTACCATTATACCCCTTCTATAAAGCGTCCATACGGGGCGCGAAGGAAGCTTGGCTCACGCTGATTGACCTCGTTGAGGCGGGTAGAACTGACAGCCTAAGCGCCTTGAAGTACCTGCTTGCGAGGCTAAAAAACCGCGCGGCGGCATTTAAGCAGCTTGCAGAGCAAGCGATTCGGATAACAGAGCAATTTCTGGAAGTCTACCCAGCTTATGAGACCGTGCAGGCAACTCTTCTAAAGCACATTCAGAGCTCTGCCTATCCCGCACGCTTGCTGGAAGTAGGCATGCATAGCTTTCTGCAGGTGCTGGAAGGTACAGGCAAACTTTCTGGATACCTTTCGCCCCTCTGCCAGATGCGTACAGCCAACAAAAAGCACAGGAATGTTGCGGACATCGAGATACTCGACGACGCAGGTAATATCGTTGAGGCTTGGGATTGTAAGTATGGAAAGACCTACCTTTACGACGAACTCCACGAACTCGGCGAGAAACTCGAGGATAAGCAGGTGGAACTGGTCGGCTTCGTGGTGGATACCCAACCCGACTTGCGCGAAGAGGTTCAGTCGCTGATGCGCGAAATCTCCGAAGCGACGGAGGCAGATGTCCAAATTTTATCCTTGCCCGATTGGATTGAGCTTTTGCTACAGCGGTATGAGCTTGAACAAGAGCGCGACTCAATCGCTCGCTCTTGGATGAGAGCATACATAGAGTGCCTCTGTCAAAGGCGGCGTGAGAAAGCCCCGATTGACGAACCCGCCGACCAGTGGGTACGCGACTGGATTGCCCTACTTGAGGTAGAATTGCGCGGTTAACGCCAGTGAAATGCTCGATCGCGCTTTGGAGCGTTTACGGAATGGACTCTCAGGTACGCCCTACGAGGGCAAGGTCTACCTTGTGGGGGGCTATGTGCGCGATAAGTTGCTGGGACGCCCGCTGCCCAGCGATGTGGATCTCGTGCTGGAAGGCGACGCGCTGTCGCTGGCGCAGTTCCTCTACGAGCGGGGCGTCGCCGACCACCCGCCCGTGACCTACCCGCGCTTTGGCACGGCAATGGTGCATGTCGGCGGGCTGATGGTGGAGTTGGTGACCGCCCGCGCCGAGTCGTACCACGACACAAGCCGCAAGCCTGCCCAGGTGCAACCCGCCACCCTGTACGAGGACGCCCTGCGCCGCGACTTCACGGTCAACACGCTGCTGGAGAACCTGCACACAGGCGAAATCGTCGACCCACTGGGTACAGGGCTAACCGACCTGCAGGCGAAACGCTTGCGCACGCCACGCGACCCGCGCGAAACCTTCTACGAAGACCCGCTGCGCATGCTGCGCGCCGTGCGATTTGCCGTGCAACTCGGCTTCACGCTGGATCCCGCCGCCGAACACGCCATTCGCGAGCAAGCCGACCGCCTGAAAATCGTGAGCATCGAGCGCATTCAGACCGAGTTCACCCGCTTGATGGACTCGCCCCAAGCGGCGGCAGGACTGCAGATGCTGCTGGAGATGGGGCTACTGGCGCAGTTCGCCGAGCCACTGCTCCCGATGGTCGGCTGCACGCAGAACGACTACCACCTCTACGATGTGTGGGGACACAGCCTGAAGACGGTGGAGTATGTTGACCCTTCGGGGCTAACGATGCCCGCGTGGGAGTTGCGCTTGGCGGCGCTGCTGCACGATGTCGGCAAGCCTGCGACCAAGACGGTTGACGAGGACGGCGCAATCCACTTCTACGAGCATGACCGCGTCGGCGCACAAATCGCCCGCGAGTGGCTGCGGAGCCTGCGCTACTCGAACGAGACCATTGAGCGCATCACGACACTGGTGCGGATGCACATGCGCCCGGGCTTTTACACCCCGCAGTGGAGCGACGCGGCGGTGCGACGGCTGATTCGCGATGCGGGCGACCTGCTGGAGCCGCTGCTGCGCTTGGTGGAGGCGGACATCAAGGCGCAGCGACACGATGTGGTGCATGCCGACATCGCCGCGCTGCGCGAGCGGATTGCGAAGGTGCAGGCGGCGCAGCCCCCTACGCGCTGGCGCAGCCCCCTCACAGGCGAACAACTGATGCAACACTTCGGACTCAAGCCCAGCCCGCTGGTGGGGCGACTGAAGCGCTACCTGGAAGAGCAGGTCATCGAAGGCGCGCTGCATCCCGATGACACCGAACACGCCCTGCGCCTCGCCGAAGCCTACCTGCGACAGACGCGCGAACAGTCGGTGTGAAAAACCTTGCGCCTATGGTACAATACCTACGATGATGACCCCGCGCGAGCGCATTGAGCAGGCAATCGTCGGCGGTCAGGTAGACCGATTGCCGTACTGCTTCTGGTACCACTTCCGCACGGAGGCGTGGTTCCCGCAGGCGTTGCACGCCGAGTACCGCGCCCCCGCCAGCGACGCCATCCTGCAGCAGTATATCGACGGCATGAGCCGCGCGACCTACGAGTTCTGGCGACGCTACCAGCCCGACCTGCTGAAGGTGATGCACGACATCCCCTACGAGACGCCCGAAGGGATGCCGTTTGTGCGCACTGCCGACGACTGGGCGAAACTCACCCCGCTGGAGCCTGATCGCGGGCACTTCGGCGCACAAATCGAAATGCTGCGCCGCCTGCGCGCGATGGTGCCCGACGATGTGCCGATTATCGAGACCGTCTTCAACGCCTTCTATTACGCGAACAAACTCTGCGAGGGCAAACTGCTGGAGCATCTCGCGCTGGCGCCCGACGCGGTGCAGGAAGGGTTGCGCACGATTCAAGCGAACCTGCAGTTGTACGCCCGCTACGCGCTAACCGTCTGCGACGGGATTTACTACGCCGTGAACGGGATTGGCGCGGATGCTGCGCCCCGTGCGGTCTATGCAGAGTACTTTGCACCGCTGGATCGCGCCTTGCTGGAGTCGGTCGCCGACGGGCGGTTCAATGTGCTGCACCTGCACGGCTACGGCGAGTTGTACGCCGACCTGCTGGCAGACGCGCCCGCCGCGATTGTGTGCTGGAGCGACCGAAGCACGACGCTGAGCCTTGAGGAGGGCAAGCGGCTGTTCGACCGCTGTGTGATGGGCGGGCTGAACGAACTCGAGCTGCCGAAGATGTGTCGCGAGCGGGTGTTCCAGCAGGCGCAGGACGCGCGCGACAGCGTCGGCAGGCGTGGGTTTATCCTTGCGCCAGGCTGTTCCGTGCCGACCGACATCAGCCCCGAAGTGCTGCTGACCATTCGCGAGTTCGCGCTGGGGGCGTAAACGGAAGTTGGGCGTCTACTCCCCGAACGGTAGCTCCCCTGCGAACAGATTGACGGCGGGATAATCGCCGCATTCACCCTCAATTCGCGCCTTAGCAATTGCGTAGTAGTGAGCGTCAATCTCGATGCCGACAAAGTTGCGTTTTAGACGCTTTGCGACGACGCCTGTCGTGCCCGACCCCATGAACGGGTCCAACACCGTGTCGCCTTCTCGAGTGGCAAGCAGCAGAATGCGCGTGAGGAGCGTTTCGGGCTTCTCGGCGGGATGCTCCGTGCGGTGCTTCTCAGCGGGGATGACCCACAGATTGCGCATCTGCTTGCCCCCATTCAGACGCTTTGCCATATCGTAGTCGAAGTAATACCGCTTCGACTTGCTGGCGACCCAGATAAGTTCGGTCGCAGGCGCAAGCCGATTGGTGCGGAGCAACGGCGTAGCGTTCGGCTTATACCAGATGATGTCGTTGATAATCCACAGTCCCAGTTCCTTGAGCGCCATCCCGATCGAGGGATGATTGTGTAGTGTGCCCGAAATCCAGAGTGTGCCTTCATCTTTGAGAACACGCACGCATTCGGCTATCCACTGGCGATTGAAGGTGTGGAGATCCTCAACCTGATCCCATACGCCTTTATCGCACTTTTGGGGGCGTCCTGAGCGGCAGGTCAGGAACCCATCGCCCGACAGGTTGTAGGGCGGGTCGGCAAAAATCACATCGACGCTTGCCGTCTCCATGCGCGGCAGCCATTCCAGCGCGTCACCGTGAATGAGTCGAATGGTAGGCATACTGGCGCTCCATGATTAGGGCAATCTGGGAATTCTGCAAGCGATTGCAAGCGGCTTCATAGTAGACGGGGTTTTTCTCAATACCAATCCACTGTCGCCCAAGTCGTTGGGAAACAACAGCAGTGGTGCCAGTGCCAACGAACGGGTCAAGAACAATGTCGCCAGGGTCTGAAGACGCGGTGATGATGATTTCCAGAAGGCGCTCCGGTTTTTGTGTAGGATGGAGAGCGCGTCCATCCTCACGGCGTAGTCGCTCTCGTCCTTGAACTATAGGCAGCTCTACGAAGTCCAGAAAGTCGCTCATCTGGCGCGGTGCCCCCGATTGCGTACGATTTGGGTTAAGCGATTTGAGAGCCTCGTAGTTAAACTTCCATCCCTGCCCCTTCACGAACCATACGACATACTCCGTCGCGTGTGTAAAAGTGCGTCGCGTGAGATTAGGCATTGGATTCGTCTTGCGCCAGGTTAAGATGTTATTAACTTTCAACCCGTGCTGCTTTCCAGCGAGAATGACCTCACCAATGTTATGATAGGTACATGAAACATATAAACTTCCATTAGGGGAGAGTACCCGAACTGCGGACGCAATCCATTGCTTGGTGAATCGCCAGTATTCCGCCTCGTCCCAAGTATCCCAATCTTCATTCATTTTGTAAAACGGTCCCCCCGTCTGGTTGTTGACCAAACTGAGGCTTTTTCCAGAAAGGTTGTAGGGGGGGTCGGCATAGACGAGAGCGATGCTTTCGCCGTCAACCCACTGCTCCATAATCTCTATGCAATCCCCGAGATAAAGTATGTTAGTTCTCATCGCGCGACAGTGCTACACCACTCGTTGATAGACCTGTGTATGTGTTCACGCCACCGATTATACCCGTCCAAGCCATCAATGGCAACCGACCGGTTCAGTAGCTCCAGCAATCGTAGGCTGTCAAACCGTCTATGGGCTTCAAGATGGCGGACAATAGCGTCCAAGACTAGCCCAAATTGTTGAAAATCCACAGGTACAATCTTCTGTGGTCTGCCGTCATACTCGTATCGAACTGCTATCCAGAACTGTGAGTAGGTATCTTGATGCACACGCGGCGCGAGAAAAATACAAAACGCAGGAAGATTGTCGGTAAAACGGTTCTCGAATTCGCGTAGATGACGCATCACTGGTTGCCCCTCCCTGAACCACTGGTTTTTGCTGGAGTCGAGCGTGACCTCCACAACAAGACGGAAATCTCTGTACTGACACTCGATATCAGGGCGGTTGCCAGGCGCGTGGCTGATTGGGTTTCCTAAATCGTCCATCGGGTAGTTTGGCGCAATATTGTCAGCATCGTCGATAGCAACGAATATGTCTGCTATCAGTTTCTCTAAGTCCGCAGGCTCCAACCGATACTCTCGCTTCCCACCTGCCTTTAGAAGCGTTGTTTGGAGACTACTTAGAACACTTGCTTGCCATCGATTCTGCTGCGAGCGCGCGTTCAAGGACTGTTCCCTTATAAGGGTTCTGAGGTCGCTGAGCCACTGCTCCAACTCGCTGCTGGGGGCAAGTGGTGAAGGTGATGCCGCGATTAAGCGATTTGATGTTTCTGTCGTGAAACCCAACTGTTTGAACTGCTCCTGCAGATTTCGTATCACGACGCACAACTTCTCGTTCGATTGCCAAGGAAGTTCAGGTAAATTGGGATTGCCGATGTATTTTAGGTAGTCGCTTAGTGTGCCCCGCTCAAAAATCTTCGGTGTACCATCCATTTCCTGCAAGAGCATCTCTATCTCTTTGGAGCGGGTAGGCTCTATATCGATGAACCAAGAATCGAGACTGCCCACAACAGAAAAATACTTCGTGTAACGAAAGTAGCGCATGGTGTTGTCGCCGTAGTCGAGAAGATTACTTACTTTGGTATCTTTGAGGGAAACCTCTTTACCGTAGAATTCTTTCAGCCACTCCTTAAGATAGTCCGTTTGCTTCTTGTCTGAAAGGCGGGCAAACTCCAAAATCCGCTTTGCCTGATCTTCCAGTTCCCTTATATCCAGCCAGGTGGTCACGAAGTAGCAGAATTCTGCATGTGTGAGTCCGTTTTTGCCTTTGGCGCGTAGATAGTCTAACAAGCGCAAAACTGCAGTAAAGGGGGCGATATAGAAGCCGTAATCTTCTCTGAAGTCTCTACTAAGTGGATTTGGAAACTGTAGCTTGAGAAGGCATCGAAAAATAATTTCGCTGCTTTGCGCCGGGTTATCCAGCAGTAGTTTTCCTGCAGGAGTAATGCGCACCTCCCCAAACGCTGTATGGCTACCGCTAAGCCAAGCTTATTCAGGGGATTAGCCGATTGGCGTCCGCGCATAGGTGGGTCTTTATATCCCTGATGCTCGAAAATCTCTCTCGCTTCGTCGAAGGAGAGCGTGTGCATCGGGTCTTCGTATCTCTGGAGAAGTTCACTTGGAATATTGTTCGGTCTATACAGCCTTTCTTGAATCAGGCGTGTTTGAAAACTCTTTTGCACATCAGCGTCAAAAGGTTTTCCCTCAAACTCGGCTAAGACCCGTAGGAACTGCTGCAGTCGCTCAGGGTTGCGCACTGTTGTTGAGATAGACCACGGTCGTCTTCGCATCGGCAGTAAATTATACCCCTTGTCAGGAACTGCTCCACGATGGGCTTTGTACTGACTCTTATACCAATCGCGCGGGCAAAGTTCACAAATTGCTGCGCGTGCAGAATCCCCCCACTCCCTGCCCTCTCCTGGTAAGGGTACAACGGTTCGGCACGAAGTCTTTGAAGCAGGGGCTATTTTCCCCAGCGCAAGCGTGAGCGGGCAGGCGCGCTGTATTGCCCTCACCCCCTTTGTCCCCCTCTCCCCGCCCTGCGGGAGAGGGGGGAACGCGCTGCAGGGCGCACCGCCGTGCGCCCCTACACCCCTCTCCCACAGCGTGGGAGAGGGGATGGGGGTGAGGGCAAGGCGGTTCCCGCGCTCTGATACCCCCTTGACTCCCACCCCATCCCGCAAGGTATACAAATGTATACCAACCCATCCTAAAGGGTGGAGGCGTTGTCATGCAAGCCCAAGAGACGGAGTTCTGGATTGCGTCGGAGCGCAACGGAGAGTATCCCTTCACACGCGAAGATTCGTTCGAGCGCAAGCTGCGTCGCCACCGCAAACTGCAAACGCAGCTGCACGACCTTGTAGACCCGCAACGGCGGGCGATTGCCTACTTGGAGCGCGTGGAGATTCAAACCGTGCTGGAGCGGGCGAACCTGACCCCGCGCCAACGCTATGTGTGCGAGCAGTACCTTAACGGCTGGACACTGCAGGAGATTGGCAAGCAGCTGGGCGTCACGAAGCAGGCGACGGCGAAGACGCTCAAGTTCGCGCTGATCAAGCTCAAGCAGGCGTGGCGCAACAATCCGTTTTATGGGCTGGCGGAGGTGTACCGCAGCGAGACGCGGCGGGTGGGCAGTCGTCGCTAAAGCACGCGCACGAACGCCCCGCCTGGCATCCGTCGCGCCAGCCCCTGCATCTCCAGCATCGTCAGCTCCGCCTGCGCCACATGCACCGCCAGCCCCACCTGCCGCGCCAGCGCGTCCACATGGCGCGGCTCCAGATCCAGCGCACTGAGTAGCTTCTCCTGCACTTCGGTCAGCAGGGGCAGGCTCTCGGTGCGCTCGCGCGGCTCGGCGACGATTTTCAGCACGCTCAGGATGTCTTCCGCCGATTCCGCCAGCGCCGCGCCGTCTTTAATCAGCGCGTGGCAGCCCTTGCTTTTGGGGTTGTCGATGCTGCCAGGCACAGCGAACACCTCGCGTCCGTACTCGGCAGCAAGACGGGCGGTGATTAGCGCGCCGCTCTGCGCGGGGGCTTCCACCACCAGCACGCCCAGCCCCCACGCGGCAATCAGTCGATTGCGCACGGGGAACCGCCACTGGTCGGGCGTCGCGTCCCAAGCGTATTGCGAGACGACCGCGCCGCCCGCTTCGGCGATGCGTCGGAACAGCGCGCGGTTCTCGGCAGGGTACGGGCTGCCCAGCCCGCTGCCCAAAATCGCCACCGTGCGCCCGCCCGCTTCCAGCGCGGTGCGGTGTGCGACCGTGTCGATACCCAGCGCGCCCCCGCTGACAATCGTCAGCCCAGCCTCGCACAGGTCGCGCGTGAACCGCTCGGCGACCATGCGCCCGTATGCGCTCGGCTGGCGCGTGCCCACCACACCGACGGCGAAGCGGTCGCGCTCCTGCAATGCGCCCCACACCAGCAGCGCGGGCGGGATGTCGGGCAGCCCCACCAGCGGGCGCGGGAAGTCGGGGTCGCTCTCCAGCACCAGACGCGCCTCGCCCGATTGCAACGGCGCGGGAACCTCCAGCGGCTCATGCGCCACGCGCTCAATCGCGACGACATCCGCCTCGCGCATGCCCGCAACCTCGCGCAGCGCGCCCGCAGGCGCACGCAACACGCCCTCCGCGTCGCCGAACCGCTCCAGCAACGCGCGTACCTTGCTCGGCGAAAAGTCCAAGCGCAGCAACTTCAGCCACGCGCACAGCTCCTCTCGGCTCATGGTCGCTCCACAAACTCCCACTCGCGTTTCCTAAAGTAGCTCAGCCCCAGCAGCGCAACGCCCAACCCCAGCAGCAGGTTCAGCCCAAGCAGCCATACGGGCAGGGGCATATCGGGGAACTGCGTCGCCTGACCCAGCGCGGCGTTCTCCTGCACAATTGTAATCGGCGGCAGAATCGCCTTGCGGTACGCCATCGTCAACGCCGCCATCGGGTTCAACACATGATACGCCCAGAACAGCCCCTCGCGATACGCTTCGGGAACCAGCGTCGTATAGCGCAACTGCTCCGAAAAGTAGATTACGGGCGTCAGGAAAAACAGCAGCTGCAGCCCGACGCTCACCAGGTACTTCACATCCTCGTAGAACACATTCCAGCAGGCAATCATCGCCGCCAGCCCGACCACCCACAGCAACTGGCTTAGCATCGCCACAGGCAGCCACAGCAGCCCCACCTGCAACGGCGTCCCCACATACCCGTACAGGTACACAAACAGCACGCCCAGCGCCAGCAGAAAGTGAATGAAGTTCGACAGCACCGCCGCCAACGGCAACAGCACGCGCGGGAAGTAAATTTTGCGAATCACCTGCATATAGACCAGAATCGTCTGGCTGGAATCCAGCAGCGCGAACTGGAAAAAGGTCCACGGCAGGTACGCCGCCAGAATGTACGCCGAGTAGTTCGCGATGCGCATGCCCATCACATACTTGAACACGACGGTCATCACCAGCACGGTCGCCAGCGGGTTCAGCAGCGACCAGAAAAAGCCCAGCGCGGAGTTTTTGTAGCGCACGCGCAGCTCGCGAATCACCAGCGTCCGCAGCAGCTCGCGGTAGTCCCACAGTTCCCGCACCAGTTCGCCCACGGGGCATAGGTTCGGCGTCGGGCGCGGGATTCCTGTGGGCGCGTGAAACTGCTGGGCGACGCGAATCGTCTCCAATTACGCCATGCGAATTTGCGCTGTGCTGTGTGGGGTCGTGTTCTGGGGCGGTCTGCTGGCGCAGGAGGCGCGCCTGCAGGACGACTCGCGCCTGCAAGAGACGCTCGCGATTCAGAAGCCGTTCGCGCCGCTGCGTGAGGTGCTGCGCACGGTACAAGAGGCGACGGGCGTCCCGCTGTACGCCGACCGCGCGATTGCCGACGACAAGGTTTGCATCTTGACGCGCGAGCGACCCGCGCACGAGATACTGACGCGCCTTGCCGAGACGCTGCGCTACCGTTGGCAGCCCAGCGCGGACAGCAAGCGGCTACCGCCTCGTGCAGCCCGCCTCCGAGCGCGCCCGCGAACAGAGCTTGCTGCGCGCCTACGAGCAAGCCCGCCTCGACGCCATCCAAAAGCCGCTCCGCGAAGTCATGCAACTCCTGCGCCGCTACACCCGCCAACAGCTGGAGCAACTCGCCGCCGACCCGCAGAGCCGACTCTCGCCCGAAGCGCACGCCCTGCTCAAGTGGGCAGTTGACGAGACGCCCGTCGCGCTGGGCTTGCACGCGCTGGCGACGCTGCCCGATAGCGTCCTCCAACGCCTCGCGCACGGCGAGCCAATCGCGTTCTCCAGCCACCCCAAATCGGGCGAGCTTCCAATGCCCCAGCCGCTGCGACGGAAGGTCGTGGAATTCTGCCGCCCGGTACCCGAAGAGGCAATTCAGAAGGCAGCCGTCCGATTCTTCGTTGACCCCACGCGGGTCGTTTTGAGGTGTGCTCTCGTCTTCGATACGAACCTGCCCGACAGCGGAGATGGAACGATATAAGTTTCAGATACATCGCTATTCGGCGTTTTGTGAATGGCAAGACAGAACTGATACATATATTTGATATAATGCATACACTTGTACGCTCGGAAGAAGTGATTGCTCGGCATCCCCAAAGCGCCGTCTGGCGCGAGTGGCACAGCGAGGCGGAGGCGTTCCGCGCGTTGAAGTCTACCCCCACGCGCGCCCCAGCGCTCACCATCCCCGAGTCGATTCGGCGCAGCCCGCTGGTCGCGCTGATTCGCTACGCGCACGAACATGGGCTGGATTTGTACGCCGACGCCTACCGCATTCGCCTCCTCTTGGGCAATGAGCGGGAGCGCACGCCGCAGACGGACTTCGAGCAGGCGCGCAGCCAGTTCTTCTGGGTGCGCTTGGAGGGCGATGCGCTGATGGCGCGCTATCGGGCGTATCCGCTGCTGCGCCCGTCCGAGATCCCCGAACCACTGCTTGAGCCGCTGGAGCAGAAGCTCCGCGCCAAGCAGGAGATTACGCTCGACGAGTGGGCGGCGTTTGCCACGCAACTGACGCCGATGCAGCTTGCCCGCGCCGAAGGCTGGATACGCCTCGCGGGGCAGCCTGCCTCCCACGAGACGCTCGCGCCGCTGGAGAACCTCGTGGTCGCGCTGCCCGCGCTGCGGTTTTGGGCGTCGCTGTCGCCCCAGCAGCGGCAAGCCGCGCTCAACGGCGAGCGGCTCCTGCTCGAACGGATGACGCCCAAGCAGCGGGAGCTGTTCCTGCAGGTGTTCAGCCGCCCCCTGCCCGACTTGGTAGGCGCGCCGCTCCTCAAACGGTATGTCCACGAGGGCAACTATGGCAGCCTCTCGGTTCGGATTGGCAGTCAGGGCGAGACCATCACCATGACGACGCGCATCGGCAACCCGCCGC